>Ga0126375_10000354_pt1 | contig 11936 bp, 17 predicted proteins | sample PanSoiMetPlot_14_FD_109577 | JGI IMG/M metagenome (GOLD analysis project Ga0126375, IMG submission 109577) | Tropical forest soil microbial communities from Panama - MetaG Plot_14 | ecosystem: Environmental > Terrestrial > Soil > Tropical forest | place: Panama | collected 2016-02-17 | reverse complement strand
GGACGCGTTGGACATGGTACTCCACCGGTACCTCAAAAAGCACCACCCTCGGCTGGTGGACCAATACGAACGAGACAAGGAGGCTCCAGACGATAGCCTGGAATACCTCAAGTCCTTCGAGTGGACCGGTGATGGTTTTGCGGTCGTTCCACATCCTCATGGCCCGGAATATTTCCAGGCCACCATGGATGCTCGTGTACTGGAGGAGGGCCCATCGACGGAGGCCATAGTCGGATTTTGGGAGGAAGAGGAAGGTAGCCACAAGCGAAGTCTGCCCTTGGAGCATTCCAACCATTCTGAGCATACTTCAAAACGTGCCCGTCAATAATATAAGAGTTAACATGTATATAACAATGGAGGATGTTACAATGGATTTTACATTGGGATTCGACCCGATAAACCAGGCTGTTTTTAGGGCCATCTTGATGATGCCCCGATTTGAGACGGTCACGTGAATGTTGATCTTTCGAGCCCTACGTGATCCCGCTGACTTTTGCTGATCAAATGGAGCCACTCCGAGTGCTCATGGTCCTTGGATCCGACTTTGAACGACCCGCAGGGTTTTCTCGCTCAAAAAATTATGAAATGTCGATCCCGTTCAAGATGAATGACGTGAGCCTGAGAAAAAAAATTCCGGGATTCATTTCAACTACCATTTATGACAACGACTCAAAAGAATTACAAGTCAACACATGGGTCCGGCATGTTTCATTGCTAAGAAAGCTTTTTTGTTTCATCCTTTCCTGCAGGGACTACTATTTTATGCATTGGTGGACGGAGACAACATCGACCGAGATGACTACGGCAAGTCCGGCATGTTGGGGCAAATTATTACGTATAAGCAGTTCTGCAGTATGACGGACCTATTACCATATGACATTCTCATCGCCGCTTGTGTCGGGAGGGACGAAATGGGGAAACCGTGGGTTGCTCTCCAAGTCTCCTAAACGAAGAAACTGAGGGCATCACAGGGAACTGGAGATCTTGGCGCACTGGGAACGTATGTGCATGCTGGAAAAACAAATCGCAATCTGGCCAGCCATCGAGGAACAACATCGTCATTATGGCAAGATAGAAACCGAAAGGGATCTGGACTATATCGCCAAGAACATCACCCGAACCTACCGACCTCCGACACAATGGAAAGCCCCCGACAATGATGGCTATGTCGCCAAACGGTGGGTTCCTCATTTGAACCTCTCTGGGCACATTTTCCAACGAGCTCTAGGACCTACTCGAGCGATGGTCGAGACGTTGTAAAGTACTTTCCGGGAAAGATGCTCGAGCAATCTCCTCAGACAACTTGGTTTTTCCAACAATACAACCCCCTTCTGTTCCAGGTCGGGGAAGTCAAGGTCATCATCGTCAATGGCAACATGGTCCTCTCCCGAGTTCTCTGCAAACCAAACGCCTGGAGCGGCAAGCACGAGACCACAGAGAACATCGTTTTCGCCCACCGATTGGATAGCATGTGAGCTTTTGCAGCCGTACTGCATACTCTGCTTTTGCTAATCCCCGGCAGCCCTCCTGATCGAATCTCCCCGTTCAATGACCTCCGACCACAGTTCTTGGATAAACGAGGCATCCAGGAATTGGATACATTTGTGACGGCAACACTGCAGGGCCTCATCGCAAGGGAACGATCTCGACAAGCCTATCCATTATCGCTGGAATCTCTGGTAAGAATGGATATTGGCATTGTGAAAAGAGAGGATGGAAAATTGGATTATTACGTCAATGAAGTGAGCCGTCCACCATGCTGTTCCCTGATGCAGCACCTCCAAACAGATTCCATGGAGGTTGATGTGATGGCTGCTTGTGTAAAGGAGTCTCTGGTGAATACATATTTACACCACCGTCACAAGTATCCAGAACTTTCCCGACGCCACGTAATCTAGACTTATATATCATAACGGAAAAATAGGGGAATTTTACATGTACCAGTACATATCCCAGGGACTCAAAATCTTGACTGTCCGTGTTCGGACTAAAATATGTAATGTATTTAAAAATAAAAATGTTGCCGAGTCTTCTGGAGAGCCTTTTGGTATCTCAGACCCGTCAATTTCCTCGCACTTGTCGTTTCCCAAGGGTGCTCCGGAAATCGCATGTCTTGTACCGCATGTACCAAAAATGACAATGATCGGATCTGTATACACAAAATCGAACCTTGACAGGAAGAAGGCAAAAACAATACTATTTTTACACGGCGGGTAATGTGCTGGGAAATTTTTGGAAAAACTGCTCAAGAAATTCCGCTATACGTGCATTACCCAAAACCGAAGCAAATCTCAAGACCAACTGCTTCGCATTTTGCATCATTATATCAGCGTAATGTGGCAGGTAATCACCCCCTTGATGTAATCCTTCTTCGAACGCGGCGGCCTCTGCAAGAATCTTGTTGGAAATGATCTCCAGTACGGCCGCATATTCTTTTGTGGTTCTTTTCCCAAGGTTTTCCACGGACAGACGACGATCGAGCAGGACAGCCGGGCCAAACTGAAAGACGAGGATGAAGTCGGGCGCATATATATACAATGTACTCACCAGATGATACAGTTCATAGAGACGATTTCGCCCCTTGATAATATCTTCGTTTGCCCTCTTCCACTGAGAATACTCCTCTTTCATCGCCTGCATCACCTCTTCCCTCTGTTGCTCATCGAGGGAACGGAACCTGGGAACGAGAGCCGGTTGGCTCTGAAAAGCTTGTACGTAGAACGTTCGGGCAAAACGTCCTCCACCTCTTCCAGTACTCCTAGACCTAAAGTCCGTGATGAACATGAGACTACGCGCCTGGTGACACAGATGATTGACGTATTGAACCCCCGTGTACTGATGCCCGGCACGCTCCAAAGACTATGGCCATCAACAAAGAGTCACGATTGGTATGCACCCACGATATGACACGCATTTATGACACGCACCGTATGACACAACACAAGCCGAGTTTGGGGATTGCTCTGAGCGATTTCCTGAACCCACTCTTCACACTGCTCCTGTAGAGTCCTGTCCACCATTCTATAAGACCGGAGAGCCCGTTTCTGGTGAATATGAGCGCATATATCGACGCCACATCAAATGATACACTCACCCAGGCACACCACTCTCTCCAATCTTGGTCATCAAATGCCTGATAACCCTTCATCAAGCGAATCAAAGACTCTTGCTCACACGTCTGACGAGTACCGGTCGGATCTTCGGTGACAAGGCTCAGGGCACCCATGACTGGTATCGGTTGGGAACAAGAGGCCGCGAGCACTTTCTGAGCTCTCCTGATTATCGCCAACCTCTTTTTCTCTTGAGTCGTCAGTGGCTTGGTAGAAACTGAGCATGGAAACACGGAACGCGAAAGGGAGGCGAACCTCTGGGTCTCCCTCCGGTTCCCCATCGCCCTCTGCTTCACCCTCTGCTTCACCCTCTGAATTGCCCCCTGCATCATCTTCACTCTCAGAGTTACCTCCACCATCGGAAACATCTTCGCCGACCTTGCCTTGTATGCGTGTGTGCGGCGCCAAGAGCTGCTGGAGGTTGGCCATCTGAGCTCGAACTCGGTTGGATCTAGGCGTGTCACGGAGTCGGGGCACACATTGCGCCAGGCGCTCCTCAAACATATCAAGTACTTCAGTGAGACTAGCCAGTGGATCGTCCGACATGGTGGAGAGATCGAGAACGGTCAATCGGATACTTGATATATCCAACCCTAACATCGCCAAATAAAGCGCGTATTGTACCACGCGTATGGCGCCTTGCAGTCTAAGTCTCGGTCCGGGCATCTCTGAATATTATCGAAGTGGCATGAGCCCTGCTTACTGGCATTAAGAGGAGAGGATGAAGAAGAGCCAGAAGCGAAGTATAGGGACGGCTTGTAGGGGGAGAAGCAATCATCGTGCAGGGACAAGCATTGAGGCGGACTGGTGCACCCGGGCATGTCCCGGACAGGAATAAATTAAAGTGAATCGGGTAATCATTGAATGAAAACGGACATGTCGGGTCCCTGGGACTACATGACATTCTGCAGAATGAACGTTACTAACCCTAAAATCCTAACAGAGCCCCCCCAACCCCCCAAGGGGGGCTATATTTACATCTTTAGCGCCTGCGGCGCTGGCTAACTTTAAATCGAACCCTAAATCAAAAACTCTAACAAACCGAACCCTAAAAAACCTAACCCTAACTTTTCACGCCCCCCGGCGATCAGTCCTTCAGAAAAACATCCTTCATATAATCTTAAGCGTGTTCTGAGTACTATTTCACCTCTTATTCCCGGTAGAAAATTTACCAGGGATAATTGTATCATAAAAAGGTCATATATAATTGCGGGGCACATGATGTTCGTATTGAATGTTTTTCCCATCACAGACGCGACACGACAAGGTGTAGGAGGAAATAGAAACGAGGAAGGAATCACGGATAGGGGGTTGACGTAACGTGTTGTCGCGTGTTGGCAGTCGACGCAGGAGGGGGAGTATCTACAAGTACAAACAATCGGGGGCATTGGCTCGAAGGGGTAATGTACACGTGACCGTATTTTTCCTTCAGGTGCGTCTTCTAATGTACAATGCGTCTAAGGTCATTAAGGAAAAGCAGAGGAGTGAAGTAATAAGGGACTCCTGTATTGTCCCATTTTTTGTTCAGTGCCATGTGAAACTGTATATCCCCGTATTGCTTGCGCCACGAATACTTGCTCTCCATAAACGATTGGCGGAGCTGGTCATGAGTCATGAGAAGGTATGTGAGAGGGTCGATGATATGGCTCCAATCGCAATGTTGTCCATATGCTCCCGGGTGAGCGAGTTTAGTCGGTTTATTTGCGTGATCAGAGTATTTCAGCTATTCCATGTTCTTAGAGCCCAACCAACGCAAGAAAGTAAAGACTCACTTTTGTGGGCACGCCGCAACCATAACAGGCACCATATGGGCGATGCGTGATGTTTCGCCTCCAGTCTCTGAAATCCGGATCTCCCGGTCGGCCATCCTTCAACGAACAAAACTCAGAACCGTGATCCCCTTTGGATTTCGGCCTCCCAAGGACTTCGCATGTGATACAGTTATCCTGACCGCGCTCGTAGAATTTCATCATGGCATGTATAATCTGATAAAACTTGCTGTCCGGAATCGAGTAGGTTGAGTTAGAAGTAGAAGGTTGTGCAGCAGGAACAGAAGAACGAGCGGGAGAAACAGCAGAAGAACGAGCAGAAGAACGAGTGGGAGAAACAGCAGAAGAACGAGCAGAAGGAACAGGAGAGACAGAACGATTTACAATGGAGGTACAATTGGAAGAATCAGTATCAGAAATGAAGGTGGAATAAGTACGAAGACGATGGACCGTGGGCCGATTTTGAGAATCGAGATGCACATATTCTCCTGCTTTGGGCAAATAGGGTAACCGCGTTTCTGCCGCCATCTTATCCACAACATTCTCCAAAGCAGAGATACGTCCTCGTAATTCGTCCGAAGTATCTATTAATGGCCGTGATTACTTATAACGGATTACTTATAACGGAGAAAATGACAAGAAAGACTCACAAGGCGTGACATTAACGTTGACATTGATCGGCCTCATGTCCTTGGGAAAACGGTGAGACATTACAGGATGCTGAAAGATTGGAATGCTTTCACCTGTTGGTTGGCCCGTTCTCGCCCTGAATATACAAAGGGAAGTCAAGGATGTGGAATGGTAAAAGCAACACTCACGGAGTTTACGACGCTGGCGTCTGGACAAGGGCGTTGACAGGGTGGACTCCGAGGACTCCCTGAACTGGGTGTGAATCGCCTCCTGAGAAAGAGAGAACAATGTTCTTGGCCTTTTGCTTGGCCTTTGCGAGGAGTGAGACGCGGATGGGGCAAGAAATAGGTTGGAATTGGAACTGGGGGGAGTAAGAGCATGCGCGGTATTGGTGCTCAATGGGGAGGCCGATCGGGACCTAAGAGAAGCAGAAGCAGAAGCAGAGGGTCCAGAAGGGCCATGGTCGACTGGGGCTATCATCTCGTCTTCCAACGGAACGGTACTGGGCCCAGGCGCCATGGAATGTCTGGTCTTTTTCACGTGTTCCTATAGCCAGACGCTTCATGAACATCCACAACGCGTCAAAATAGAAGGAAAAAGAACTTGCACGTAGTTTTTCCGAGTTATTGGTCGTAAATGGGCATTTCTGACAAGAAAATTGTCCAGCGTCGTCACGGACAAACTTTCGAGGTTTGGACGATCCCGGATAGGGAACATCGATAGTGTTCCTCGTGCAGGTGCGACGATGGTACTCTTCCCTTGAGACAATTTGGGTTTTGCACTGGTCGCAGAAGAAAGGCATGAGAGTAGGTGAGGTGGAGCAGGTGACTTGGACGTCTCTTTTATAGAGGCGTGCACGTGGCTAGTAGCATGTGAATAGAAGCTACCATAAACTTGAATACAAACAGTCTGCTGGAGACATTAATTTATAACACGCTACCCTAATCTACCAACCCAGCGCATACATGTCGTTTTCAGGCAGTATATATTCCGTAATTACTCAAATACCCGTCATCAAACCTGGGATCAAAGTCAACCTCCCAACGGACTACCCAATCGCTCTATGAAAAGCAATAAAACATCGAAAATGTTGGTCAGGGGCTCCCTTGTTGTCTTTGTAATCCATCTAGGGAATGGACACTGGGGAAAATCAAGAGGACAACCCTCTCGAAGTGGAGACTGAACGACTTGGTCACCTAGCTCGGGATCGTTTTGAACGATCCATGCCATGGGCAGCAAAATGTCCTTGTATTGACAGTGTCGAATATCCCAGTGACTGTAATCATGTAGGGGAAGAATAGCCCCTTCCGGGGAAGTATACTGCAGCTATTGACAAGCAACTCAGAATCGAAACTGGGAAACGAAGCAAACAACCTCACATGTTGAGGGAACGCACATCCATAACACGTCCCTTCCTGAAAATTAACCAGGGCTCGCCATTGTTCCCATTCTAGCTTGGACTTGTACGGATTCGGACTATGCGTACAATCCTCCAAACGGTGCTCCTGCACGTTCCTGCGGGCCTTGAGCCAGCAGCCAATGCACATAGGTCCAAGTTCTTCGGTGAAACGCTTGATGTTGCAAATGTCTCCGGAGCGAGGTAACTGCTTGGGCGCAGCTGGATAAGGGTGCAAGAGCCGTGCATACTGGGTCGCGATCTGGATGCCAGCAGGAGCGTCCGTGATCCTGGCACTTGAAGGAAAAATGAGAGGCTGGTGAGACGGTCGTGAATCTAGAGCCATGAGAGCCTCGTTGAATTCATTCTGGGTGCCAGGAAGTGGCCTGTCATCCATCTTTTGACGGCATACGTCGCAGAGACTCGCAGGAGCCGGCATCATGGCACATGGCTTGGCTGTTAGAGGTCAAAACACGATGCAACGCAGTAATAGAGACACGACTCACCGCATCCATCATTGAAATGTTGAATGAACAATCGACGACACAGATTGGGATGATTCGCCCAATCGTATATCAGTTCGCCTCCGAATCGGTGGGATTCTGACTTGTTGGGATTCCGTCCGTGGAAAGGAATGACGACGTATGAATACCCTCGAGTTCCTTGTTCTCGTCCACAGCGCCCAGACTCTTGTGAAAAGGAAATGACATCGTATGGATAATCCTGATGGATGACATATTTGATGCCCGGAATATCGAGCGCAGCTCCAAGGACGGTGGTACAGGCAACGGCACGAACAGTTCCTTCCCGAAGCTGAGTGAGCACCGCATCAATCTCTTCTTGGTCCATCTCCCCATGACAGTGAGGAATGTGGAGTCGCTGCCCAGTAGCCATCGCCTCCATTTTGCTCCGAGAGTAGATGAGCACCTTGTCTACCGGAGACTCACTCAGAATTTTTCTGACCAAGTCGTCTACCTTGGCAGAGACGGAATACGAACGAAACACGTTATATGAGATATTTGGCCTACAAGTTTCGGTCCGACAAACGCGATAAATGTCAATGTCGAACTTTTGAAAGAGCTCAGTCTCTAGAGAAGGCGGGACGGTCGCGGACTGCAGAACAATCTGTATGCTCTGTTTGCCTGCCCAGCCAAGCGTGTTCATCACAGGTCGAAAGCTATCGTGCGTGAGCGTAAGATGAGCCTCGTCAACGACGATCCGAGCAAGACGTCGGTCGGAAACCAACTTTTCAATGTACAGGTGAAATACTGGCGAATCTACACTCTCAACAGCGACTAGAATGTGTAAGGGGGGTGCCACCTTGGACATCTCGGGGGACCAAGTCCGACAGGATAAGCGATTTTTTTGGCACCTCACTAGATATTGCTCGTGCATCGATCGCAATGGGAGAATCCATACCGTGCTGCGCGTCTGATCCATCATTGAGCATATCAAGCCAGGAAACGTCTTGCCTTCACCCGTCGGTGCAACGTACAAAAGGTGGCAGTCCCCATCATACATGAGCTGCGTGACCTCTGCTTGAATCGGACTCCTGAAACCCAGCTTCTCCTCGTCGTCGCCGAAAAATTCTCGAAGCCGCTTGAGAAAATATGGATGAGTCTCCCGAGTGACTGTGCGAGGCACGGGATTTGATCTGGCATAGACTCGGTCGGGGAGAACAACGTCAAGGACAGCCGCATGGGCTTTGGCAGCGGATCTGTTCTGGTGCAATATCAGCTCTGGGAGTATCTCTCTCCGAATACCATCAACGATCGCACTGGAGGTAACAGCCATGCTGGGACCTCGCCAGATGCCGGTCATTCCCTCGAATACCTCTTGTCCACGAGGCACATACCGACCTGAATTGATGGCCTCAATCGTCTCCAAAATCTTATTTTGTTGTTCTCTGCCCACAGCCAAGGCCACAAGTACGTCTGGTGGGTGACCAAGCAACATCTGAAACGTTCCACTCGCCCTGCATGTCGACATGAATATGCCACTATCCAGATTATCTGGAAGCCGGGCATCTCCCCGATAGTGTCCACTATCCATCTCTCCAGTGTGTCCAAGCTGATCATCCGTAGCAGTCGTCACAATGCTGGCCTTGGAAAAGAGTCGTTGGTTGCAAGAAACCAAAAACGAGACATATTGCCGATACCTGCCCAGACTAAGCTTAATGCCAATTTTTTGGTACATTGTGCGAGAGAGCTTGATGGAAATATCCACCGTCGTCAACGGACGATCGAGCCCGACAAGGAAATAATGGACAGCATTCGCATGCATATGCCGCCGGAAAACGTACTGCCATTCCTCGAATAAAGGCCTGACATATGCAAGGAATCGAATCCAAAGCCTCCCAAGCTCCAAGAGGGGAACACGCGCCATCGATTTGTCCCGATGTGTCGAGTGACTCGTCTTATTATACGAGCCCCGCATGATAAAAAGTCCAAACAATACAAAAACGTTGCGAATGGATCCACCAGATATGTTACGAAGCAGGTGAGAACATAACTCCGTGCCCCGAGGAATCCCCCCAATCGTCGAGAGTGTGGGCACAAGGAGATCCATCTGCAACTCGTACACCTCTCTCATATACTTATAACAAGCCCCTGGTTTCCAAACGATGCCGCCTTGAGGACATTGATAAGCAAAATCGGAAAAAAGGCCAGGGTGAGTGAGAATGTGCTGGAGCAACGTCGGCTTGCTCTTCCAAGAGTTGCGCAAATCATCTACAAATCCCCAGCTGGCCTGTCTCGATCTCGGCTCATCGTGAATAAACTCCTCACGACTAATCGTAAAGGACGGCTCATGGAACGAAAGTTTGTCCATCTTTTGAGACGCTTCTTTGATAATGTCGTTGTTCATCGTCATGATGTCGTGGGTTCTGAGTAATCGGTCATCGATAAACGTCTCGTGGCCCGTCGGATCCTTCGCATTGAACAGCATCACTTTGTCATCAGCGGAATCTAGCGAGTCCAAGCCCCGCTTGAGAAGATAGAGAGCAGGGATAATACCCTGACTCGACTCTTCGAAATACTTGGCCAAAGGTTTAAACCTCCTGCAAAAAACATGGAAGAGTTTTCTTATATCGGAAGGCAGATGCAACAACGTACTCGTGCTGTATGGGACCTTCAAAATAGTCATCCATGATGGAATAAATAGTCAGCCGTCCACAAAAAAGGAGAGCGGCTATATCTTGGGTGATCATCAAAGACGACTTCCACGAACCATCTTTGTGATAGGCAGCGAGGACCAGATACCGGTACAGGAGGCTGAAAAAGCGGCTTTCTTGTCTTGTCTGGGGAAGCTGCGTGTAAATCGCTATCATGAGCTTTCTGAGCGGAGTTTGGACTTCTGGATAGTATCCCTGTGGGAGGGGTGGCCGAGTGAGGGCCTGCTCTGGAGATACTGGGGGGGGAAGCTCATCGGACGGTTCCTCTTCTTCAATGAAAAACTCTTCATCGTCATCCACTCGGATATCCGGCTCATTCTCGCTCGCCTCTGGAATATCCTCCTTCTCAGGCCGTGCATGATTGGCCAGAGCTTGGACAAGGCTGTCACAAAGTGCACCAAATCCGTCGGGGGTTGGAAAAGAATACCCCTGCGATGGCCTTTGGTCGTTGCGAACCAAGAGAGCTATTGACTCTGCTAACGCAATGGCATACCGGCTCATCGTTTCTTTGTTGACGTCACCATGGTGGACCTGGTATGTACGGTCATGTCTATAGACTCAGTCATCAGTCTCATGGCAGAAACGAAATGAAAACAAGTTACTCGGCACTATGTGGATTCGTGAGACCGAAATGACACTTCCATAAGGGCATCTCACTCACCATGGTCTCGTACCAATCAATCTCCGGAGATAATAGTCGTTCCCAAGCTTGACCTGGTAGTAAGAAAGGAAGGCGGATATATGCATCGCCAGCTTGGGAAGAAGGGGGTCGTTGCGCCTCAAGTGAATGAGATCCAGTATAGTCTCCGGCGACGTTCCTTCCAAGTGCTCTATCCATGCATTCTTTTGCAAAAATTGATGTAAAACACGGTAATTGTCCGGAAGCGAGACCTTGTTGCTCTCCTGGGGCCGAGAGGCCATATGGCCCTTGTAAGCTTCCCAGAGACTGTTGCATTGAACAGCTTCGTTTGTTGGCTCAAGGACAGGAAACCAGACTGGGTTAACATGCCCGAATGTTTGTACTGAGGAGATGCTATGAGTCTTTTGAGATGTGCCTGGGCACTTGTGCTTCCGGAACGAATCAGAACGGCGACCATTGACATCCACTCGCGCAAATCCCCTATGACAATGATGGCAAATCATGTAGTTGGGACGGGGATGGGGGAGCCCGAATATGGGTGGTACAGGCTCAGTCGGAACGGTTGGCGGATATACAATAGAGTAACCAGAGGTTTCTAGCGCCTGGGAAATCCGATCATTGACATCCGTGAGCGGCATCATGTCTTTGTGTCGTGTCTTGAGATGGAAGAGAACGTCTTGGTGGTCTATGCAACTCTGGCATTGCATGCAAATAAGTATTCTGTGTCTGGTGTTGACTACCAGACCATATTGGTCGAGGATGTTGTTAGAGAACGTGTCTGACAAGTTGAAATCAGCATATATGCTATGAAACCTTGAAGAGACTCACCATCCATGGATGGAAAGTGAGATATGCGTGGGACAGATGATGGAGAAGGTTCGACACTAGGAATGGGCAATGAAGAACCAACGTTCCGAGGCACGTCTGAAATGAACAGTGTGGCATGCGCAGATGACGAGGGCGAAGGATGGAGGTTATGAGGGATGTCTGACACTGTCGGCATAACTTGAGAAGACGACGCCTGCGATCCCTGAACTGGGGCAGCCATATCGACAACAGAACAACCTGGGATATTGGGGACTCTGCAAAAAATGTTATCGATGAAGGGGTCAAAAGGGAAAGACTTGCACCTTCCCGTTCGAGGCTTTTTCCTCTTTGATGTCCTGAAAAATGGTTAGATAATTAGTTATACCGTACGCAACCCAAACGTACCGGGCCT
>Ga0126375_10000353_pt1 | contig 11939 bp, 7 predicted proteins | sample PanSoiMetPlot_14_FD_109577 | JGI IMG/M metagenome (GOLD analysis project Ga0126375, IMG submission 109577) | Tropical forest soil microbial communities from Panama - MetaG Plot_14 | ecosystem: Environmental > Terrestrial > Soil > Tropical forest | place: Panama | collected 2016-02-17 | reverse complement strand
GGGGCCAATCTAATTGCTAAACGGCGGTGAAGCCGGCGAATGACGTCGCCCCGGTATCGTTCGCTCCAGATGCACCCGACTATCATGAACCTTGAGGGTGCGTCCTTACTCAAGTTCATCTCTTAGACTGAGAGGGCAGGATTACTACCCCTGCCCCCTCAAGGTTCAATTGGCATTTAGCACTAGAGACTAGTTGCCAACCGGGAGACCAAAGGCGGCACCACACGTAGTGGTGGCGGTGGTGGACGCAGCAACCTTGCCCCGGAGAACGCCGCTCTCATCAATACAGAACTCGCGAGTTCCGGTACCTGTAATCAAACTGGTGCTTACCGGCGCGGCTCCGATAACAAACACAGTCGTGGACGCGGCAGGAACGGCGCCAGTCGTGAAGTTGTAACCACTCTTCTGGCCGCTGCCAAGCTGAGCGTCGATCAGGGTCTGGGTGACGAGAGTCGCAACCGGCCCGTAATTACCATTACCCGCGGTTGCAAAGTAAGTCGCCTCGGCGCTGCTGAAAGTGCGGAGTGACTGTTGGGCTGAGCCTTCGTTAGCCGCGCGGCGCGATGCGAGAAGATTAGGGATAGCGATAGCGGCGATAATACCGATAATCGCCACGACGATGAGCAGCTCGATAAGCGAGAAGCCCTTCTGGTTCTTGTTCATCATATCTTTGATTTGCTCCTTAAGAGATAAGCTGGTTTTTCTTTGCCGTCGCGCCACCGGCTTTGTCTCATGACGGAACCGCAGCGCGCGATTTGTCGCGAGGGAATTTAACAAGGACTGTGCCAGACAAAGATTCGGTGGGATCAGCGCGAAAAATTGCGGAAAAGCTTAGACTTTTGTTGATTCAGCGGCTTGTGATTGAAATCTGGAAGTGACGATTAGTCGTCCCTGACAATTACTGTCAGGCGGGCTGTGACGGAATGTGTCCTTAATTGCCTTCACCGGCACTTGCTGCCTGGCCGGAACTCTCGGTTGGTTCATCAAGGTCATCTGAACGGCGTCGCGGATAAGGATCAGAAGACCGGCGCCTCGGAACAGTGTCCGACATTCGGCGTTCGTCACGCATCTGAGCGGTGAGGCCGCGAATCCCGTGTTTGTCGAGGAGATGACGAAGGGAACGCACAGACATCTTTAATAAGTCGGCTGCGTTGGTCTGATTTCCGTCTGTGCGTTTCAATGCTTCGAGCACATAAGTTTTTTCCAATTGATCCAGGTGCGCGGTCAGGTTGATGCCTTCGTCAGGCAATTGGAGATCTGAACTGATTCGGATGGGACTGTAGTTCGTGATCTGCTCCGGCAATCGTTCGGGTTGGATTGTATCCGTCCGCTCGAGCGCGACAGCTCGTTCGATCGTGTGCTCCAATTCGCGGACGTTCCCAGGCCATGAATAGGCCTCGAGTAAACGCAGCGCCGGCGAACCAAGGGCGATCGATCGCCCCGTTTGCTTGCAATACTTCGCGATGAAGTGTTCCGCCAGTTCAGCAATGTCGGATCCCCGTTCGCGCAACGGTGGAAGTTCCATTGGAATTACGGAAATGCGATAAAACAAGTCTTCGCGAAACGTTCCATCTTTTACCATCAGACCCAAATCTCGATTTGTAGCCGCAATGACCCTCGTATCAACTTCGCTCTCTTCATGCGCGCCGACCGGACGAACTTTTCGCTCTTGCAGCACACGCAACAACTTCACCTGCATAGCTGGTGACATTTCACCGATTTCATCGAGGAATATCGTGCCCTGTTCGGCGGCTTCAAAAAGGCCCTTGCGATTAGCGGTGGCGCCTGTGAACGAACCTTTTACGTACCCGAATAACTCGGATTCCAACAACGTTTCGGTAAAAGCCCCGCAGTTGACCGAGACAAAGGGTTTCTGTGCACGAGGACTGAGATCGTGAATGGCGCGGGCGACAAGTTCCTTCCCGGTACCCGATTCGCCTGTAATCAGTACCGTCGATTGGACCTGGGCTACCGTTTCGATCATTTGATAAACGGACTGCATGCGTTCAGAGTGGCCGATGATGTTGCCAAGCTGGCCGCGCGCGCGTTGTCCTTTAAGCAGCGCCTCGTTTTCGACCTGCAGCGCCTGCTTCTCTCTGAGAATCGATATTTTCTGTAGAGCACGCGCAAGTTTCTCTTTCAGTAGATTGTTGTCGAACGGCTTGTGAACAAAATCGAACGCACCGAGTAAAAATGCTTCGTGCGCCGTCTGTTCGTTTGCAAACGCGGTCATCATGATCACTTCGATGTCCGGGTTCAGCTCGCGCGCGGCACGCAACAGCTCGATGCCACCCATGTCCGGCATCTTCACGTCAGAGATAATGACGTCTGCCGGTTGTTCGCGCAGCATGGTCATCGCTCTGCGACCATTCTCTGCAACGCGGATTGCGTGACCGTCGCGCTGAAATAAATGCGTCAGAAACTGCCGCATACTCAGTTCGTCGTCGACTATTAAAATATTGGCCATTCTTCTCTAACTACTGACTGGTAACTCGATCGTAATCGTCGTTCCTTGTCCCTGCCGGCTGCGAACGTTGATTGTACCACTATGGTCGCGAATAATTTGATAAACGATTGAAAGCCCAAGTCCGGTACCGCCAGTTGTCGAGGTAAACGGTTCGAACAGGTGCTCGACTTGCTCACGGGTCATGCCGCAGCCGCTGTCGGCGAATGACAAACGCAGGCGTCCATCCTCCACCTCTTTAAGCGAAACGCGAAATGTTCCGCCTTTCGGCATCGCTTTCAAAGCATTGCGGGCGATATTCCAGCAGACCTGTTTCAGTTGTTCAGGGTCGCCCGAAACAATTGCCGGCCGCGCCGGTAAATCTTCTTTTAGCAAGTGACCGTCAACGATTTCGTCGCTGTTTCGAAGCAGCTTGAACGTATCTGTCACCAGGGCCTTCAGATCCACATTTTTCAACTCAGCCGGCCGCGGTCGAGCGTAATTTAGATAGTCGGCAACGATCTTGTTCAGTCGATCAGACTCGCGCAGAATAATCTCCATTAGCTGAGCCTGTTCCGTCCTGCCATCCATTTCCGCGCGGAGCATTTGAATCGAACCGCGCATCGCGGCAAGGGGATTTCTGATTTCATGCGCGATTGAAGCCGCCATCCGACCTACCGCCGCCATGCGATCCTGGCGTCGAGATGTTTCTTCCAATGCCCGCACATTGGTCAGATCCTGAAAGGTGATTACCATGCCGCTGGTTTCTCCGGACTCAGCAAACAAGGGAGCAATAGTAAAGCCGAGCCTGAGCGCCAGCCCGTTTGGCGTCAGGCAATCAGCCTGGAAGCGCGGACTAGCTTTTCCGGTCGCCGCAGCATTCATCGAATCAGCGATTAGGCGAGTCATGTCACCGAATAAAATCGACGCATCCTGCCCGCGCACTTCGGACGACTTGTACCCTGTTATCTCTTCCGCCCCCGCGTTGAAAGTATAAATGTGACCCTGGAGGTCCGTAGTGATCACTCCGGAGCGAATCGATTCGACAATTCGTTCGTGAAGAGCCCGCAGGTCCGCAAGAGATCGCGCTGTGGCTGCGAGTTGCAGGTCCGATCGAGTTTGCCGGTACGCAAGTTTCGCCGCCAGCAGCCCAACAACCAGAAACGAAACATCCGACAGCCCTACGAATTGAATCGTATTAGCAGTGGCTTCGCTGGAAAAGCCACCACTCCCGAGGGGAAGCAAGGCACATGCGTTGAACGCTGCGACGCAACCGATCGAAGTGATCATCGCGGCTCGCGGCCCGACGAAAAAGCTGGCGACTGAGATGATTACGATGTAGAGAGCAGCGTAAGGCGAATTCGCATTCCCGGTGAGCCAAACAAGCCATGTAACCAGGAGCACATCGACGACAAATTGGATCCGAGCCTGCGCCAGGTAATTTTTCCACGCCACTCGTGCCACACAATAAACGCCAGTCAATCCGACGACAGTAATGATGAGCGGTATCAATGCAGGGATAGCAGCGCTTAGGCTCGATGTTTGCGTGCTCTTTTTCCAAAGAGCACCGATAATTATCAGAACAATTACGGTCGCGGCGCGCCCCGAGATTAACCACCACAGCCGCCGGGCCAGCGGTGATTTTGAGGACAGTTTGACGCGCCCATTGGCCATGGTAAAAGCCTACCAAAACCGCCGCGCGTTTGTCGCGCCTTTCCGCTAGTATTGTATTCGCGGAACAGGTAGTAACGATTACTGGGCAACTTCGCCCCGTGACCAGGAATCCATAACCCGATTCACAATCGGAGGATGGAACCGGATCCTTCAATTCGGATTGAGGTACACAAAAACGAGTGGAATACGTCGAGACATCGCCGTTACCTATCGTCGGTTATTGGCAGTCTTAAGTGCGAGAGGATAAAGGATCAATGCGACAAACAATTCTCCTTGCGGCTTCAACTTGTTTCGCACTCCTGTTGAGTTCTTTGGTTTTAGCTCAGAAAGAGAGTGTCCGAAAGCAAAATCGGCGCGCGTTGGTCCAAATGGAGCACGATTTTGCCAGAGCCGCAGCGACAAAAGGAACGCGCGACGCATTTCTCGAGTTCCTTGCCGACGATGGAATCATTTTTCAACCGGGCCCGGTTAATGGAAAGAAGTTCTGGACTGAGCGGCAGCCGCGCCCAGGATTGTTGAGTTGGGAACCAGTCTTCGCGGACGTATCGCAAGCCGGCGATCTGGGTTATACGACTGGACCGTGGGAATTTCGACCGAACGGAGCGGATGATAAGCCCGTTGCCTTCGGACAGTACTTCACGATTTGGAAGAAGCAGAATGATGGCGCATGGAAATTCGTGCTGGATCGCGGCATTACTAGTGAGAAGCCCTTTGCCACCAGGATCGTTCAATTCCCTTTGAACGATGAAGATTCGACAACCGCCGGGAACTTCAATGTGCAAAGCGGGCGGGCGTCGCTGACAAAGTTGGAAGCCGAATTTTCACAGCGGTCAGTCAGCAAGGGCGCTCTCGATGCATTTGATTTTTATCTTACGGAAGACGCCCGGCTGCTGCGCGAAAACGTCGCACCTGCCGTTGGTAAGAATGCGGCGCTAAATCTTATCTCCGCAAAATTAGGAACGCTCTCGTGGGAAGTGACGCTGGCTGATATTTCCGCATCTGGTGATCTTGGTTATGCGTACGGGACTTTCGAGTTTAGAAGTGGAACGGCCGACGCGGAGCGCGGCAGCTACGTACGCGTCTGGAAAAAGCAAAAGGGAAAATGGAAAGTGGTGATGGACGTAATGAGTCCGGATCCGAAGAAGTGAAAACGCCGGCCGCTCAACATGCCGAATGGGCTCTGCGCTTCGGCTACCGTTTTTCCCATTCTTCCCGCGTTATTACTTTGATCGCCGTGATCTGTTTCGCAGTCAACGCGGAGTTCAGTCCCGGCAATTCCTTCGCTAGCCAGGCATCGAAGTCCCTGACTACGTCCGCTAATTCACGACTAATGGCATCCGTGCGCTCGACCTGGGTTTGGGTGGGCCTGCCTTCATAGTTATTGACGTTCCCATACAGGTCGGCAAGGTTCTCACGCAGGCGTTCTTCGCCCGTGATAGCGCCGCCCTCCTTCGTCGCTACGATTTTCTTTCGCAAGACATCAACTGCAGCTGACGCCGCACGAACTCGCGCCACAAGTGGGTCATTGGCAGGCAGTATGACCGCATCGGCATCCAACGCCAGTCGCACGCCGTTAAGCCTGTCGACGGCAAAGGTCATGTCGGCCAGCAAATTGTAAAGCTTCATTGAGAGATCAAACTGTGCTTTACGGTCAGCGGCCGTGTACTTCGAACGCGGATCTCCTGTGACAACCAACTCGGTGGTATAAACGTTCTTATCCTTTGACATTTTTACCGTGTAAGTGCCCGGCAAAACGCGAGGCCCAATCGTCGCACCAAACGCGGCGCTGGCTGCGGTCGGCACCCGCGGAGCTTTCAGACGCATGGACCAGGTCGCCCGGTTCAATCCGCGACGCTTGCTACTCGGAACGGTACTCAAAACTTTCCCGGTTGAATCAAGAATTTCGATTTTAAGGTCGCCAAAGATGTGCCGCTTTTGTTGGTAGTAAGTGATGACGGCTTCGTCCGTAGGATTGTCACCGACGAAAGCAGCGTCGCCGTTTACCCAGCCACCTCCCGCGGGCATGCGCTGCACCGTTGGCCTCGCCTCAACGAAGGCTGCTTCCTTGCTGAGCAACTCAGGCGTCAGTGCCCGCAGCGGCGTAATGTCATCGATGATCCAGATGCCGCGTCCGTGCGTTGCGATTACGACGTCTTTATCGCGGGGATGAATGGCTAAATCGCGCACAGCGACATTTGGAAAGTCACCGCCTTTGTATTGTGCCCATTGTTTGCCGCCATCCAGCGAGACCCATAAACCGAGCTCAGTGCCTACGAACAGCAAGTCTTTGTTCACCAGGTCTTCCTTTACGACATGCGCATAGCCTTTCACGTTGCTGACCGGCGCTACGATCTGCGTCCACGTTTGACCGAAATCACTCGTCTTGTAGACGTAGGGCCGCATGTCGCCGAATGTATGCAGGTCGAAAGAAGCGTAAGCCGTACCTTCGCTGAAATGTCCGGCTTCAATCGACGTCACCCACGCATTCTTAGGCAAGTCTTTGATATTGCTGACGACATTCTTCCAGGTTTTGCCTCCGTCGCGCGTAAGCTGCACGTTGCCGTCATCGGTTCCCACCCAAACCAGGTTGGGATTCTTCGGTGATTCGCAAATCGAAAAGATAGTCGTGTGCATTTCGGCCGAAGAATTATCCACAGTAATGCCGCCCGACTGTTCCTGCTTCTGCTTTTCAGGATCGTTGGTGGAGAGATCGGGCGAGATGCGCTCCCATGTCTGGCCGTGATCGCGCGAGCGAAATAAAAATTGCGCGCCGATATAAATCGTTCCGCTTTGCGTCGGGCTCACATGAATTGGAGTGTTCCAGTTGTAACGGAGCTTGCCTTCCTTATAACTGGGCAACGGTTGAATGCTTCGCGATTCGTGTGTCTTGCGATTGATACGGCCAATGTAGCCACCCTGTGATTCGGCGTAGACATAATCCGGATCCGAAGGATCGGCGAACACCCAAAAGCCATCGCCTCCATAAACGTTCTCCCAGCGATCGTTGGTGATGCCGCCAGGATAAGCCGAATCGCCAATCCATGAACTGTTGTCCTGTAAACCGCCATAAACATGATAGGGCCTGTCGTTATCGAGGCTCACGTGATAGAACTGCGATACGGGAAGATTGCTCGCCTTCCACCAACGATTACCGCCGTCGAATGAATACCAAAGCCCGCCGTCGTCACCTGTAATCACGTTGTCGGTATTGTTCGGATTGATCCACACGTCGTGAAAGTCGCCGTGCGCGCCGCCCGAAATATTGCTGAAGCTTGCGCCGCCATCACTGCTCGCGATAAGCGACCCGTCAGGTTTGTAGATCTTGTCGGGGTCTTTTGGATCGACAATCAGGTTAGCGAAATAAAAAGGACGCCAGATCATGTTCTGACTGCGATCGAGTTTCTGCCACGTCTTGCCGGCATCATCAGAGCGATAGAGCCCGTCCTTCGGAATTTCGGCTTCGATGAACGCATAAACCGTGGCCGGTTTGGAAGGAGCAACGGCAACAGCGATACGACCCCAGGGTTTTGCCGGCAGCCCCTGACCGTTCTTAGCGTCAAGTTCGGTCCACGAGGCGCCCCCGTCGGTGCTCTTGAATAAACCGCTGCCGCTGAAAGCTTCGGATCCTTCGCCACCCGATCTGAACGTCCATCCCTTGCGGCGAAAGTCCCACATGCCGGCATAGATCGTCCGCGGATTTTGGCGATCCATCGAAATCATCGAGCAACCCGTCGATAGGTTTGGACCGGCCAGAATCCTGGTCCAGGTCTTTCCGCCGTTCGTCGTTTTATAGACTCCACGTTCCTCGCTGTCGCTCCAAAGTTTTCCCGGCACGCAGACATAAACTGTGTCCGTGGAACCTGGATCGATCAGTATCTTCGCAATGCGTTCGGAGTTCTTCAGGCCGACATTCGTCCAGTTCTCGCCACCGTCCGTCGACTTATAAACTCCGTCGCCGATTGAAACACTGTTGCGCGTCCAGGCCTCGCCGGTGCCGACCCAGACGACTTTCGGGTTCTTCGGATCTATGGTTACAGCTCCAATCGATTGCACCGGCTGTTTATCGAAGACCGGCTTGAAGGTCGCGCCTCCATTCAACGATTTCCAAACTCCGCCACTGGCAGAGCCAACAAAGATTGTCAAACGCTGGCCTTGCTGGACAGCATCGACGGCAGCGATGCGTCCGCTCATCGTGGCCGAACCAATATTGCGCGTGCCCAAACCAGAAATTGTTTCCGAGTCGAACTTCGCAGGCGTTTGGGCGATGGCTATTCCAAAAACTACCAGGACAACCAGGACGACATGAATGAAGGTGAGCAGTCCTCTCATGAAATTGATCCTCATCAACAGGTCATTGAGCTGATTTCAATTATTCGACGGCACAGATGCTTTGCCGTCGTTGCCGCATAAGCGCGGCGTCAAGATCAGAAACCGAAATTATGGTTTTGGAGACGGTGTTGCAGCTTTAGGCATGGCGAATCGTTGGTCGTCAATTTGTACGTTCGCCTCGATTTTGTCGAAAACGACTTTTGTTTTATCCGAGCGGCCCTTGGGGTTGGTCTCTACCGAGTAGGGAAGATACCAACCATTAACCAGCTTGTAATCCGCCAAAGCGGTTTCGTATTCCCTTTCCTCGCCTCGAACCATCCGCTTTGTGTCTACCTTGATCGGCATATAGAAATCTGTGTCCAGATAGATGACATAGACGTCGCCATTTGATTTGGTGACCTTTAATTTGTAAGTGTCGGTGCCTTCGAACTTATCCATGCCGATGAATTCAACCTTATTACCCTTGCGCTTGTAATCGATCAGTGGCCCGTCAAAGTCAGCATCCTCGACGACTGATTTCATCTCCTCCTCGCCGAGAGCTTCCGCGTCCTTTTTTCCGTTCCATGGTTCAATTTTCCATCCGGCCTTGCCATCGTAAGCGTTAATCGCGGTCATGCCCTGGAGCGAAAATTCTTCACGCACTGAACTATCGCGCTTGTTTTCCTGCATAATTAACGCTTCAAAGCCGCCGCCGCCGAACCACTTGCCGGTTCGTCGCAGGGTTCGTACCGACTCAATCTTATCCATTCCACCGACAGCTTTAATGTAATGCCCGATGATTTCGTCGGCAGTCTGCGCGCCAACCGCGACCGCAGACATGGTCATCACAGCGACGAGTCCGAAGATTTTCAGCATGAATTCTCCTCTCGAATAACAGCGTTGACGATATTATGACCGAACAGGCGCATAGTTTTATTTGAAAACAGTTGTTGGCGCAAGTCTTTCTACCGGGCCGGGAACACATACGCACCGAATAAACATTTGCGACTCAGGGATCTTTTTCTCAAAAGCCATTGCGCCTGATTGCGCTCCGCATTACAATCGCCGCCTAGCAAGTCCCCCTTCGGTTAATATCCCGAACCGAAAACGATGATCAAAGATCCCCAGCAAGCGACGTTGGCCGAAGATTCCCAAACTAAGATTGAACGTCCAAGCGAGGGTCGCTATCAGGAGTTATTTGAAAACTGCCGCGACGCGATCTACGTGCATGACCTCAGCGGTCGTTACACGCTCGTGAACCGAGCTGCCGAAGAACTCTCCGGTTATACGCGCGACGAAATTCTGGGACGGCATTATTCGAATTTCGTAGCCCCTCGGCACCTGAAAGAAGCGCGCGAGAAATTCTGCCTCAAACTGGACGTCCCGATCGAAACGACTTATGAGGCCGAAGTAGTTTGCAAGGACGGTGCACGAATTCCGGTAGAAATCAGCAGTCGGATGATTTATGAAAACGGCGAGGCTGTCGGCGTACAGGGTACCGTGCGTGATATCACTGACCGCAAGCGGGCGCAGGACATCCTGCAGATGTACTCACACCGTTTGATCGAGGCTCAGGAAGCAGAACGGCAAACCATCGCGCGAGAATTAGATGACGAAATCGGCAACACGCTCTCGGAATTGCAACTTAAGTTGTCTTCAATTCAGAACGAGACGGAAACCTCTCAACTTCATTCGCAGCTCGCTGAAGCGATCGACAAAGTTGAAGAAACGCTAATGCGGGTCAGCGACCTCTCACAGGATCTGCGAACATCGCAGCTGGAAGAGTTGGGCCTGGTCGCCGCGCTTCGTTGGTATGTTGCTCGTTACGCGAAACGCAACCGGATTGCCGCAGAAGTTATCGGTGACTTGGCAATGGGATCCTTGCCGCATGACGTTGAAATGGCCTGTTTTCGGATAACCCAGGAGGCTTTGGCCAACACCGCTCGCCATGCGCGGGCAACCAGGGTCACTGTCCATCTGGAGCGGAGTAAAGGCCAACTGAACCTTGCGGTACACGACAACGGAATTGGATTCAATTCGAGAAAACTTCTGGATGGGTTTTCAGCGAGGGCTTCCGGGCTTCGTGGAATGCAGGAGCGGGCCCTGGCAATCAAAGCCCAGATCGAAATCATTTCAAAGCCCGGATCCGGCACCGACATCATTCTTGATGTACCTCTGGGTTAGGCTCAGTACACCCGCGATCCCAACATTCAAGAATCTAACGCGTCATTACGATCCGAGATGTCTTCTGCAATCGACTGGATTATTGGTGACTCGGATTGAGGAGTTTTGGTGAGCCGAGCAGGGCTCGAACCTGCGACCCGCTGATTAAGAGTCAGCTGCTCTACCAACTGAGCTATCGGCCCACAACGAGAAGGAAAAATTATACGTGGTGATTCATCGTAGTCAAGCAGCCCTTGCGGAAAATTAGCCGCAGATAGACGCGGATACACGCGGATGAGATTCAGAAAAATCCATCCGCGTAAATCCGCGTTCATCCGCGGCTGATTTCTCGATCCTGACAAAGAGATCCTCTTCCTCGCGCATTTTGCAAAACCGCAGCACTTCGCAGAGAATGTCTGTTCCGATCTCGCGTGGCTCTTCAGCGTTAGTGACGGCAGACGAAATGAAATATTACGACAACGTTCTGGGACTAATTGGCCGCACACCCCTGATTAAACTTAACCGGCTTAACAAAGGATTAAAGCCTCTGATTCTCGGGAAGATGGAGAATCTCAATCCCGGCTTCTCAGTAAAAGATCGGATTGGCGTCTCGATGATCGACGCCGCTGAGCGGGAAGGCAAACTCAAGCCGGGCGGGACAATCGTCGAAGCAACTTCCGGCAACACCGGAATTGGGTTGGCTATCGCGGCCGCAGTCAAAGGTTACAAGTGCATTTTCGTTATGACCGATAAAGCGTCGGCAGAGAAGTCTCGATACCTGAAAGCGCTCGGCGCCGATGTCGTCATCACACCGGTCTCGGCTAAACCAGGCACTCCTGATCACTATGTTTCCACCGCCCGGCGAATTGCTTCTGAGACACCAAATTCTTTTTATCCAGACCAGTATTCCCATCCGGGGAACCCGGAAGCGCATTATCGCACCACTGGTCCGGAACTCTGGGAACAGACGGAAGGTAAGATCACCCACTTTGTTTCCGGCATCGGTACTGGCGGCACAATTTCAGGTACCGGCAAATTTCTGAAGGAGAAAAATCCGAACATCAGAGTGATCGGGGCCGATCCTGTCGGATCGATTTACAAGAAATACAAAGAGACCGGAAAAATCCCTGAGACGACCCCTTACCTCGTCGAGGGTATCGGGCAGGAAGTGCTGCCTGCCAACGCCCACATGCAATTTGTGGACGAAGTATTGAACATTACGGATCGTGAGTCGTTCGAAACTGCACGCCAACTCAGCCGCGTCGAAGGAATTTTCTGTGGAGGTTCAACCGGAACCAATTGCGCGGCAGCTCTCCGCGTGGCGCGCGAAACTGATGCCGAGGCAGTGATC
>Ga0126375_10000351_pt1 | contig 11965 bp, 12 predicted proteins | sample PanSoiMetPlot_14_FD_109577 | JGI IMG/M metagenome (GOLD analysis project Ga0126375, IMG submission 109577) | Tropical forest soil microbial communities from Panama - MetaG Plot_14 | ecosystem: Environmental > Terrestrial > Soil > Tropical forest | place: Panama | collected 2016-02-17 | reverse complement strand
TCCTCTGCCTAGTCCTGATCTTCCTGTTGTTCGTCCTCTCGATGATCTTGACGAAGCCAGACAAGCGATCCCGCAAATGATAGGACTGCTAAAGCCTGGTACGTTGGTGAGCGTCGATATCGAAGCACGCGGCCCCGGTGATTTCAAAGGCAGCACAGGATTGAGCCATCGCAGTAGTGTGGTGTGTATAGGATTTTCGACTCGATCCTCGCGCGCCGTAGTATTCGGTGAAAAGGTGTGTAGTGACAAAGGCTTCCTGTTCGATGAGATAGGGAGTCTGCTCGAACTTCCAGATGTGTCGTATTTGTGGCACAATGGTAAATATGATGTTAAGGTTTTGAGAACAAATGGTATCGAGGCTCAAGTAGATGAAGATACTCTACTGCTTAGCTGGTGTCTCGATGAACGGCCTGGTGATCCTGAATCGGGAGCTGGTGGTCATTCACTCGAATGGCTGCTAAAGGATGAACTAGGTTGGCCGAAGTACGAGCCATCATCAGTGAAACACTTCAAAAAGACTGGACGCTTCGATTTCTATGGAGAGGGAGAGGCGAATGAAAATCGTGCTCGCCTTGAACTATACCAGTATAACGGTTTTGATGCTGCTGGCTCTCTGGCCCTTTTTGAGGTTCTCAAACATCGTGCCATCAACGACAACGTTTGGGAGCGGCCGTATCGCTTCATGCTTACGAGGCTTAGTGAGGCGCTTACGCGCATTGAGCTTGAAGGTAATCTCTTCGATTCGGACAAAGCCTGTGATCTACTGGAACAGGAGGTTTGGCCGAAACTTAAGACGCAGAGACTAACGATGCGGAAGATGAGCCAAAGGAAGCTCAATCCCAACTCACCGAAACAGCTAGAAACGCTGATGTACGATGATTGGAAGATCACGCACAAGCTGATGCGACCGAAGATCGAGAGGCTCGGCAAGCGTTCCACAGATCAGTACGTCCGTGAGGCGATCTTGGTTGGAGAGTTCGACGCTCCTGACTATCATGGCAATGGTGAGAACAGAGTCAGGATTCAGCAGTTCATCCAAGTCCTTGATGATTTTAAGGAACTGGATAAGCAGCGTGGAACGTATCTAGAGGGATTGGTTCTAAGGAGGCAACCTGATGGGAGAATTTACACTGAATTTAAAATTCATGGAACGGAGTCAGGGAGGCTCAGTAGCGCCAATCCTAATCTCCAGAACGTCACAAGAACCAAAGAGGGACTCCCCAACATACGAAGTTGTTTTATACCTGACCCCGGCTGCGTTTTCGTTAGCGCAGACCTGTCTCAGGCAGAGCTTAGAACGATTGCCGTCCTCTCAGGAGATAAATCCCTTCAGTCGATTTATCTCGACACAAATAGATCGCTACACAAAGAAGTGGCTGCTGAATTCTATGGTTCGGACTATACCTATGAGCAATACGTCCGATCCAAGAACATAAACTTCGGTGTGGCATATTGGCAGAGCGCGTTCTCATTCGCGCAAATGTACCATATGCCACAGGAAGAGGCTCAGTCGTATATCGACTATTGGTGGGGTCGTTTCCCTGACGTGTGGGATTGGACAAAGAAGATTGAGAAGGAGGTTCAAGAAGTTGGCGAACTCCAATCTCCGTTTGGTCACAAGCGAAGATTCTACATCATCCCGGCGGATGAGTCGGGTCGTCTGCATGTGGTTAAAGAGGGCATCAATTTTCTTCCGCAGAACATCGCGGCGAACATCACTCTTTGGGCACTCATCACCTTCGTCGATTATTTGGTGGCAAATGATCTCTGGAGCGTCTGCCAGCCAAGAGTCACAGTCCACGACTCAATCCTCATCAACGTTAGAGAGTCTCACGCCAGAGATATGGGAGAGCTACTTAGAGCACATCTCGAAAGAGCGCCTAAAGAGGCCATAGGATGGGATTTCCCATACACGGCGGATCTGAGTATGGGGCCGAATTGGGGTGAACTAAGTGAACTCGCCTGAATACGACACAAGAGATATGCGCGATCCGAAAGAACTCGGTGAGTGGCTTCTTACGGAGAGACAGTGGTTCACAGGTAAACCACTTTCTGAGGTATACGATTTGTTGGTCGAGGGAGAGAGTAAGGAGGAAGAAAATGAGCGTGAATAGGGTAGCTCCATATTACAAGGCTGTTACCGGAGCGGTTGTTGCCTTTCTTTCCGCTCTGATCGCTGGACTTCAAAATGGTGGACTATCGTGGACGGAAATTCTAACAGCGATTATCGCATTGCTTGTAGGCGGTGGTGCTGTGTTCACGATTCCGAACATTAAGTCTAATTATCCACCGGAAGAAGTACCTTCGATCGAACCAACCACACCAACTACACCAACGACAGAAGAACCGAATTACTAAACGTGACATGCTCGCGTTTGTTTTCCCAACTGATCCCGCTAGTTGGGGAGCATTTCTCACAGGGATGGCTAGTATCATAGCTGTCTTGCTTACGCTGCGAAAGTCAAAGCAAAAACAAGAGGATAACTGCAACCAACGCATTGAGGAAATAAAGGACGCCTTTAGGATCGGAACGAAGTACGAACTTCGTGACTGACATTTGGGGGAAGAAGGCGACTGATGGCTGAGTTAATAACCAGACTCATTCGGTATTTCAAAGAAATTGATGGTTGGACTTTCCTAGGAATCGGAGCTGGTCTGATACTTGCCGGTGCATCCGGCTTTCTTACGGCTACTGCGTTGGGCGTAGGTTCGCAGAAAGCGGTGACAACGACAATCAACGTTGCTACGGGTGCAATAGGCCCACAGGGGCCAAAAGGTGATGTAGGTGCAACAGGCCCACAAGGAGTAAAAGGTGATACCGGGCCACAAGGAGTAAAAGGTGATACCGGGCCAATCGGCCCGCAAGGGCCAAAAGGTGATCCGGGGAGTATGACTTGTCCGACAGGCTTTGAAGCGGGATTATTGGTAATCAATCATCCAGGGGGTCAAACAACTCTATGGACGTGTTTGAAGTTGTAGTGGCGGCTGTCATTTGCGCGACTGTTACAGTTTGTTGGGCTATGTGGTTGATTGCAAGACGATGTAACGAGGTAATTAGGTACAAAGAGTTCGTGGCTGACGATGACACAGCTTCACCAATAGCGGAGGATAAGACCGGAGAATGGCCTCAGAGAGCAGAATGAGGATGATAGCGATTGATCCTGGTGTCGAGACTGGCTATTGCTACGCGGAGATGGACGAAGCGGGCTACGTCAAGTATTTCCCGTTTCAGATGGTTGACGAGGTTGACGACCTTTGGCGCAGGCTATCAAAGTTCCAGCCTCGCATGATAATCATGGAAGATTTCGATTTCCGTGGAGGCCATCACAGAGCAGCTACAGGAGTAAACTACTTCCCCTTGCAGCTCATCGGAGTTGCTCGCTTGTACAGCTTGGTCGAGCCTACGGGCAAGTGCGCCATTTACTTGCAAAAGGCGGCACAGGGGAAGAGCTACTATAGCGATGCGGCATTAAAGCAGAGAGGTCTACATAAGCGTGGACTTCCACATGCAATGGATGCTTCACGGCATTTGCTACAGTGGTTGACATTTGGCCCCGGATATCAGTTCCTAACCAAAGACGACAAATTCGCTACCCTCCTAGACAAATGGGAATGAGGATACTCGACCTGTTCTGTGGTGCTGGTGGTGCAGCAATGGGTTACCACCAAGCTGGTTTTGAGGTGGTCGGCGTGGATATCCGGCCACAGCCGAACTATCCATTTTACTTCGTCAAAGGTGATGCTCTGGAAGTCGCGAGTCAACTGGCAGAGGATAAGTGGGTCACTATCTTGGAGGACATTGATGCAATCCACGCTAGTCCTCCTTGTCCACGATGGAGTTCGGGAACCATACATCCATTCAAATACGAGGATCTGATAACACCCATACGTCCTCTGTTACAGGCAACGGGTTTGCCTTACATCATTGAGAACGTTCCCATGGCGCCGCTGATTACTCCGACTCAGCTTTGTGGCTCATCATTCGGTTTAAGGGTACGTCGCCATAGAATCTTTGAAACGAACTTTCCGGTGGAACGACTCAGATGTATGCATTGGTGGCAGAACGAGGAAAAGCCGTTCATCATTTACAGGAATCACAAATGGCGTCGGAGTAGTATAGTGGAAGTCGCTGGTCATCGTGGCGGTGCTGGTAAAGGGAAAGAGTTTTGGCCTTGGGCAATGGGTTGCGGTGAAACCTGGGACGATTGTTGGATGACAGAGGGAGAGCTTAAGGATGCAATCCCACCTGCCTATACTGACTACATAGGTAGACAACTGCTGGTACATCTAAATCAGGAGCGAAAAGATGACAGAGTGGTGGGAACAAGCGTATAAAGGTGGCCCGATGGTCGCAGTAAAGGGCTTTCCTCGGCCACTCTATCCACCCGATGCAGTTTCGCAAGGTAAGCCAGACTCAGTAGATGGGCCTGATGTCGAGGCTTACAAGCGCACGGTGAGCAGAGCAGGTCGTTGGGTATGGCAAGCATTTGACCAAGCTTACAGCAACAACTTCTCACATGGTAAAGGCCCGAATGTCACTGATACTGGAATTGCTGGTATCCAACGTCAGCAGGGGATTACTGATACAGGATGGATTGGTACGAGCACATTCAACACGCTTCGCTCTATTCGTTGTCCTCCAGGGCCGCATGAGGGAGAGATGGCGATGGATGCTCGCTCAGTTGAACTTGTCAATGCAGCTTTCGAGAAGTTCAAGGGAAAAGAGCCAGCTCCAGAACCGCCGCCCTCCACTATAACTGCGGCACAGGCAAGGCTGAACAAAGCCATAGCAGAGATCGGTAACAAGGAATCTCCCGCAAACTCCAATCAAAACAAGTACGGCGATTGGTATGGGATGAATGGAGTTCCTTGGTGTGCGATCTTCCTCACGTGGTGTGATTTGACTGGTGCCAAACCAACTTCGAGTTTCGTCAAAGGATCGCGTTACAGCTACGTACCGTATATCGTGAGCGATGCACGTATGGGGTATAGGGGGCTTTCCATCACTAGCTCACCAAAAGCGGGAGACTTGGTGTGCTACGATTGGAGTCGTGATGGAGAGTACGATCACATCGGGATTTTCGAGGGTTGGACAAGCGGCCGAGCTTTCCAAGCCATCGAAGGAAACACGTCCACCAGTGACAACTCCAACGGTGGACAAGTAATGCGTCGCCAACGTGACGCAGGCTCGCAGAATACTGTCTTTGTCAGAGTGAAGGAGTAATCTGCGACAATCCACGTAATCTAACAAGGAGATGGTATAGTGCGTAAGCTGCTTGCACTAAGCGCCATTGCTTTCGGCGCGACATCAACAGCCCAGGCAGAGATATCGGTAAACAAGTCAGAGGGGCCAGTAAAACATAACTGGCGAAATATGGTGAAATACTGTGAGTCCAGGGGGGCACCCGAATCCCGCATGTGGTATACGAATACGGGAAACGGGTTCTACTTCGGGCCACAGTTCACCGAGGATACGTGGCACGCCTATGGTGGTGGGCCAGTGAGTGAAATGGGAGACAAGGGAGGCAGACCCATGCGAAGCTACAGTATCAGCTACATCATTGGTGTAGCTGAGAGAACCCTGCATGGGCAAGGTTTGCTTGCTTGGCCCAACTGCTATCAATACCTGTTTTCTAGTGGATTGTAGCAGTAGCTAAAAAGTCTAGGGGGTGCAGCGCCGAGAGTGGGAGAGAGTACACTAACGGGCGCACCCCCTAGATTGTCGCGGGGCATCTACCCCCTTGCGAGATGCCCCGCTTCTTTTTAAGTCTTGATGATGTAGTTAACCACCAGATACGCTGGTGTGTCGTTGGCTGTGCCGATTACACCAACTTGTCCAGAAATGGTAACTGTGCCCGGAATCGCAGGAAACGATGACGCGCTACCTACGGAGCCATTCATTCCTGGGTTAGATGTTGGATTACCTACACCACCCGATTTGTTAAATCCAACCGTACTAGGCCCACCAGTGTTGTAATCGCCTCCTATTTGTGCTCCAACACCGGCATCCATACCAGCAACCATGGCACTAGTACGACCACCACCACCAGTGAACACATAACCAACCGCGGAACCATATTGGCCGTGGACGTGACCAGTATCAGAGAAACTGATGGTGTCAGAATGAGCATGGTTAGGCAGGGAGAGCGTGTTAACATGTCCATGGTCGGGTAGAGTGTGGTTATGGCTAGCACTCAGAGTATTGCTATGTGGATGCTTGGGTCGTCTGTTGGCTGCGGCACTACCCTCGTTGTTTCCTACAGCCGAGACATCCGCGTGTCCACCGGAAGCTGCATAGCCAACACAAGACCTACCTCTTAGGTCAGGCACGTTGAATGTCGTACTACCATCTCCCGCTCCATACGCCGTTCCTATCAGAGCAAACAGAGTTGAGTACGTTGTGCGGCTTACTGCTGAACCATCGCACAGGAGCCAACCACCAGGAGCTGCTGTACCCGCAAATGGCATCATCATGCCCGAACTGAATGCTGGTGGCGTGATTACAGGAGCTACTCGTCTATCCCAAATTTTCTGAGAGTTGATAGATCCAGCACCCGCTGGTACTCTCACGGACGCCAATACTACGCTGTTTGCGGGAATCGCGGGAAATACAGGCTGTGCTGCTGGTGTACCTGCTGTGACTGATTTGACTCCTGTGTTGTTGACTACCACTAGATCAAATCTTGGGTTCGTTGCGTTAGCTGCGGTAATCGTGACGTTACCACCAGTTACAGCTACAGATGTTCCTGCTACAGCGACCGTTCCTGCTGCTACTGCGAGAGTCATATCAGGTGTTCCCTGTGCTGTTACTGCACAACCTGACACAACTCCTGTACCTGCGAATGCCGCTACGAGGACATCGAAATCACCCGAATCCACCATAGCCTGCGATGGATCTTCTGCGGCGGCAGCATTCGGAATCTTGAAAGCCATGCTCTCTCCTCTCTCCTAAATTACCAGTCTCAAAGCGTCAGGTGGCGTACCTCTGAGAGCTGATCCTCTTACTCTGAATGCGCCCTGACCCGAGAAGTTCACCAAAGTCATTACTAACCCAGCAGGCTTTTGAGTCAACAAAGCTGCTTGAACCTTGTTGATGTCCGTTACCTCATTAGCATATACCAACACCTGCAAATGATAGGCATTGGTATCTCTCTCCTTGACCTGGACATACTGAGTTCCTGTTAGAAACGGGAGTGGCGCAGCTTGAAGCGCAGCCACAGTTCCACGTTTCCAGTTGCCTAGACCTATTAGCTGTTCTCGTTGTTGAGCCGCTGAAAGCCCCACAGTCAGCTTGGCCCCAACGAACTGAGCTAGCCAGGGAAGCGCATTATCAGGGCAACGTGTAACATCAATCAAGATCGAGTATCCAGGTTTACCGTCATCGGTATCACTAGCCCAATCGTCCACGATTTGAAACAGAGGATCGCTGAGTCCACCGAGATATGCAGCCAGCGAATTGCCATTGCTGCTGTCAGCATAGAACATCGGTTGGAGCAGATCATACAGCGATTGTTTGAATGTCTCAGGCATGGTTGATTGTCAGCGTACCCATCGTGGGTAGCGCACCCGGAGTCGCCATTGCTATATCTGCTGTGCCGCCGTTCAGAGTCATGCTCACGACGTGATCGACTCCCGATACATTTGACACTACGGCGATCATCTCGTTGAAATAAACGTTAGGCGTTTCGATCCAGCTATTTGACGACGATCCCTGTGAGATTGTTGGATCTTGTCCCCAAAGTGCGGGATTGAGATACTGCTGGATTGCTGTGGTAACCGCCGAATCCGTGGTTGTCTGGTCAAACCCGGTTGCGAGGTGGTATGTCACTACAACGTTGATCGTCGTAAACCTGGGATCAGCCTCATTCACGATGAAGTTGACTTCTCTGTTAGCTTGCAGCAGAGTGTCAATCTTGGTTTTCACGCCGGCACTGACAGCAGCGCCATTAGCGTCAATTGCTATGACTGTGACCATGCGCATATTGTTGTATGTGCTGTCAGCAGGATTGTATCCGTCAATCGCCACAGCCCTCGCAATAGACGGGTCAGCGTCTAGCGCCATAGTGCTGAAATCGACTGGTAGGATGGGCCTCTGTGAGAGGCGCTGCATCCTACCAACCAGCCTAGCCAGGTAATCATCGTCAGTCTCGGCGTCCTTGCCACCAGTCGTAGGATTGATGAGTGTGACTGTGTTCACATAGTCGATCACATCAATCAATGGGATTTGTTGGCCTGCTGTGCCGAGGTTGTTACCTGCCGCTCCCGGTTGGAGTGCTGCGATTGTGATGGCTCCCGCCGGTGTTGCAGTTTGACCCGGAGGAATGACGTAATCGGCTGTTGTTTGAAACGTCTGAATATCTCCGATTACGTCACGGATGCCGACGTTGGTTCCTGCTGGAATCGTGTAACCCGCTGAATCTCGCATGACCCATGTAGTTGTGCCTGTGGCAGCAGTTGCATCCAAGGGCGGCACACCAACGAGTCCACCGTAATACCGGAAGATGTCATCTTGAACATCACTAGCGATATCACGGTTTTCCGCTGCGAGTGCAGCTACAGCGCGAATGATCCAGACATCAAGATTCCCGTCTTGTGGTGTCCAGTTGGGAGCTAGACCCGTAATGTATTGAAAGACGGATTGAGCAAGTGATTCTGGATCGGTGATGAGGGGAACCCTGATGTATGTCACATTAACTTACCTCCACCGTAATCCTGTCGATCAACACGTCATAGAAATCTGGCTGTTCAGTTATGAGGATCGTAGCTCTCGGTTCTTGCTGATCCACCACTTCTCGGACTTCCGCGGAAACAACTGGCATAGTTTGTAGCTCCAGACTAGGGAACCCAAACTCAATCACGTCGTCTCTGAATCCGTAGGGAGTCCTGACAATCACTTCCACGCAGTTAGCCACGTCCTCAAACGTGTCTTGCTCAACTACAGCCGCTCCCGTAGACTGTAGCCTAAAGGGGATATCGAAATGCGGGTTCTCTATGTCTATGCTTGACATTAGCTGATCCTTAGTGGAGTAATAGAAAGCCATCTATTGCCAAAAGTAGCTGTTTGGTTGCCATTATTGAAATACTGCAATTTGACAGTTACCGCAGAGAGTGTCATTTCTTCTTCTGTCATAGCCGATGTCCAGGCGTTTGAAGTGGCTCCTGAGTCAGCTTCGTAAATAGATAGACGTGTTCCACCTGCATTGCTAACAACCGCTCCAGCGTATCCACCAGACGCAGATCCTCCCGTATTGATTAGACAACCCCATCTTACGTGGAATACACCGGATCGTGGTAATGTGAGTTGCGGCCCAACTGTCGTAAGGTCGCCAATTGCCGAACCCCCAGGTCTTGTCTGCTGTGCGCCGATTTGGTTATATGCCTCGCTACCACCAATGCATTTCCATTTGTAGGTATCCGTCACCCAACCGGCATCGTAGATGAACTGCCAAGCATAACCAGTTGCGGGATTAACAGCTATCCACACATCTCCGTCTTGTGGGGCTACTGGTGGGCCACCGGAAGCTGGGCCTTGTGATATTGTCGGTGAACGCTTGTCAGGCCACCAAGCAATGATAGATACCTTCGTGTCGTTATCAATAGAAACTACACACTCGTCGCCACGCTTAGGGAGAGCTAGATTGTCTCGTGGTTGCCAGGGACAATCCTCCCACCGCGTATTCGAGTCGATACTGGGAATCACAACGTCCACAGGATCAAGGAAATCCACGGCGTTCGAGGCAATCACGCCACTCCACACCCGTTGGATAGACCTGGTAGTTTCGGTTTCTTCGTGAAGAAACGACATCAGTACCCCACGTGAATGTGGTTACAATGTTCGCTCATGGTTGTCTCGCCATAGAACCCAGGATTCGGAATCGTGTAGTTTCTGCACTCTGTATCGAAATGTTCTCCATAGCCGCCAGTGATGAGCTGTCTTGGCCTCAAACTGTCCGGTGTATGCATGTTCAAGAGAACATCGACTTGAAGCACCAAATCCCTGCATTGTTGGCTATTCTGGTTGATCGGGATTCCATTGATGGATGAAATATCCACAGCATGACCACCGGAATGACCACCGTAGCCGTCACAATGATGATCCGAACACCAGGCGTATGTGCCGATTCTGTATCCTTGCGCTATCAACCAGAGGACTATCTGAATCACGCGCTCATCCAGTTCCACCATGCCTCCGCATTGAGACACAACTTTCTGCCCAAGCATGGTTTTGCGGATATCTTCCGCGCCATGGCTATCCGACCAAAGACCAGCAGCTTGGTCGTTGTAAAGTTGTCTGGCAAGTATCTCTAGGTTGCCACTTGGCACGTAATTGGAACCTACGATATCTTTACCAGTCGCGGGATTCTTCGGAGGCAGTTGTGACTGACCGATACCCAGTGTAGCGAGTTTCCCCGCTTGCTGTAGCTCTTGCTCGTTCCCCTGCAAAGGCTCAGGAAGCACCGGCATGGGCTTTTTGAGCGTGATTGTGGCGTCCAGGTTGAACAGTGAACGGCTATATTCACTAACGATCCATCTCCCGTTCCATGGCCCCATATCGTTAACGACAATCACTGTCCCTGGGGGAGCCATCCATCTACCGACTCTCGCGTTGATACTGAGAGTTGCAGCTTTCGACATATGCTGGTAAGAGCCATCAATGGCTGTGATTCCATCCATGAACTCACCGAGATTGAACTGTGGCTTCTGCTTGAAGAGCAAATCTTCGCTGATCCAGTAGAACCTCCCGCTTACGAAGAAAGCTCTGTAGTTTACGTCACCAGCCAGACGCAGGATACAACTCCAGCTATTCTCTGGCTTGATTTTGTTCAGCGAGCCACGATCCTCGATAGTACCACGGAAGAAGTAGTACGCTCCACCTGTGGTACTCATGGCACTCGGGTTATCTATGCCAAGTAGACCGTCCACTCCATTCATCACGCTTTTGCCCATGTTGTTGAACTGAGCCAGAAAACCTTCGTTATCTCCACCAGGTTCACCGTAGGCAGCCGCGAAAGCATTAGCCTCATTGAACCACTGAGCATACGCTGTGGCATACTGAGCCGCGCAATGCTGAACGTTGTAGCATACCTCCCAATACGCCATATCCTGCCAGTTGGACACTTTCAGGGCTGCATTGTAGAAGAGTCTTGAGGCTGTTTCGGGATTCATGCGATCTTCGAGAGAACCCCAGGAGTCACGTTGTTGGAAGAGTCCACGGCTATCGGGGCCAGCTTGGTCACCATAGTCGATATTGTGGAGCGTGCTCTCTTGGATAGCCGTCATTATGGCGCAGACCTTGAGTTTGCGATTCACTCCCTGACCTGCCATAGATGTGCCAGTCGCCAAGATAATGTTGGCATTCATTTTCTGGTCAGGATCAGCAGCCACACCCTTAACCGTGAGATTGCCACCTATACCCCTATTGACACCACGCTCGATCTGGAAAGGCCCCATACCTGATGGAAGCTTGGGAGCGAAGAGATTAGCACCATAAGGCTGAATTACGATGCCTTTGTCCTTATTTATGATGCTATCCTCTCCGATATTGTCCCCATTGAATCTCTCGATTGGCATGACTCTGTGCAATTCGGGGATTGTGACGGGGATATGGAACTCCTTGACTTCGCGGATGAGGTTGAGAACGAACTCAGCACGAGTAGTCTTGTCCCGATTGGCCTTCTTGAATTTCATGTACTGTCTCAAGACGGCAATCTCTCTATCCTCAAACGTGAGAGTCAACTGGTCGCCGGATTTGTCCACACCCTTCAATCTGAACCACAGACCGTCGATTTGCACGTCCAGCCTGTTATTCAGATTACCGCTGGTCAGAACCGCTCTATCGTAGTCATTGATAGTCACGGTCAACGCGGATGACGCCTCAATCGAGCGATCAATCGTTATGTCAACGATTCTCGACGCGATATCGAACTGCATTTTGCTCGAAAAATAAAGCATAAACTTGTCGATA
>Ga0126375_10000350_pt1 | contig 11966 bp, 14 predicted proteins | sample PanSoiMetPlot_14_FD_109577 | JGI IMG/M metagenome (GOLD analysis project Ga0126375, IMG submission 109577) | Tropical forest soil microbial communities from Panama - MetaG Plot_14 | ecosystem: Environmental > Terrestrial > Soil > Tropical forest | place: Panama | collected 2016-02-17 | reverse complement strand
GGGTCAGACGAGGCCCGGTCAACGTCCGCATGGTCGTGAAGTCCTCGAAGGACTCCCAGCGCCGGAAGTCGGAGACCGGGGGCTGGACGTAGCACCGGTAGACGAAGTAGGGAGAGGTCGCGGAGGTAGCCTCGGTGACAGGGCGGTCGAGGACGACGATCAGCGGGTTGTTCTGGGTGACGGAGAGGATCCGATAGATCGGGAAGCCAGCCGCGAAGCGGATCGAGAGGGCCGTGAGGGACGGAAGGGGTGCGGCTGGAGCGATGTAGGGAGTAAGGGCCGTGGTGGCGGCGGCGTTGAAGGTGATGGAGGCCGAGTACTGGGTGATGGAGACGGACCCGGTGGTGATCTGGGCGGGGCAGAGAACCACCCCGTTGACGGTCTTGAAGGCCCAGTCACGCTCGTTGCGGAGATCACGCCAGGCCCGGCGGATGTAGGACTGGGCGAGGATCGGAGAGAGACCGGGAAGGACCCCCGCGAGTTCGGCCGTGAGATCCGCATACGCCATAGAGACCGGCCTCCTCAAGCCGGAGCAGTCTGGTCTCCCAAAGGGAGGCCCTGGGAGGGCGGAGCCCTCCATCCGGTCTCCGGCGAGACGACTACTTCACGCCGATGCCGAACAGCCGGACGGTGCGGCTGGAGAGGTTGACGCCTCCGGCGACTTCGAGCCCGGTCGAGACCACCATCCAGCGCAGGATCCAGGAGCGTTGAGCGGAGCCCTGGGTGCCTCCCTGGCCTGCGCCCTGGGCCTGAGAAGGGTTGCCAAAGGACGGGATAGCCTCGATCCGGTACTGGGCATTGTCCGAGCAGCCCGGGTCGATGTAGTCGAAGTAGCGCATCCCGGCTTCCGTGTCGGTAACCGGGTCGCCCCCAGTGGGGGGCGAGGCCACAGTCACGACGGTGTAGGATGCAGGGCCCTTGTGGTACCAGACAGCCACCCGCTTGTTGCCCCAGGATTGCGGATAGTCGGCGTTGATGATGGAGGATGCCATGGGCTTAGACTCCCCGCTTCCGGATGAGCGGCATCCAGACGTTGGTGATGGACCCAGCGACCGGGAGCGAGTCGGCGATGCCGACGAACTTGGCCATGGAGACGCCCGTGGCGACAGCGAGGGTGTCCACGGTGCCGTTGTCGGCCCCGGCTCCGGCCACAGACCACTGCATCTGGAGGCCCACAGCGGCGGCGACGGTGAGGGCCGCCTTGTTGGCGACGGCGCACTTGCCGCCCCCGATGAAGATCCAGGAGTAGTTGCCCGGGACGATGGCGAAGTTGCCGGTGGTCGGGTTGATCTGGACCCCGGCCACGCCCACGGCGGTGGCGAGGGCCTCGGTGGAGGTCACCTGGTTGTCAGCGGCCGAGTCCCAGAAGAGGAGCGACCCGCGCTTGAAGGTGCCCGCGACGTCGGCCGCCCGGATCCTCACGTACTTGTAGACCCCGCCAAAGAGGGTGCCGATGGCGGTGTCCGACTGGAGCAGGGCGGCGCTGTTATCGAGTTCGATCTCGGCTCCGACCATGCCCAGGTAACGGCTGGTGGAGGTGGAGGGTCCCAGAGGGGTCCCGGAGCGGCCCGGGACCGGGTCCACGACCCGGTTGAGCATCCCGAGGGTGACGCGAGCGAGGTTGACAGCACGTCCAGGCATGGGTCAGTCCTTTCTTTCCGTTGATAGTCCGTTGATCTAGGCCCGGACCTGTACACGTCAGATCCGGGTTCGATGGCCGTCTATACCGTCAAGGCGAACTATCCCCCGATGCCGTAGAACTGCTTCTGGGTACGGCAGGAGAGGTTCTCCAGGTTGCACATGGCCTTGATCTGGCCCACGACACGGGTGTTGTCCTGGGCGGGAACGAAGCCGGAGAAGCCGAAGCCGAACTCCTCGTTGTCGGTGACGCGGAAGAGCCAGTCGAAGGTGTTCAGGAAGACGAAGACCTCGCCGACAGTCACGGTCGTCGCAGCGGCGGGGAGGCCGGAGGCAGCCGTGGCGGTCGCGGGGACCACGAAGGTCGAGGTCAGGTTGCTGCCCAGGATCGGGTCGGACTTGCCGTATTTCAGGGAGGGGAAGTAGTCGTCCTTGAGGATCATCGCGTTGTTGAAGCGGAACCCCATGACGCCCCAGACCGGGTCGCGCTCCTGGGCAAATCGCTGCTGGACGACGAGCTTCTCCTTGATGTAGGCGATGACGGCCTTGTTCCCGACCCCGAGGTTGGGTTCCTTCTTGCCGATGGTGGCGTCCTGGTAGCCTTCTTCGAGGAGCGAGTACTGGATAGTCCCGGCGTTGCCTGCGGCGTCACCACACCACTGGGGGACGGAGTTCAGGGCGGAGCCCACGACGCCGTTCCGGAGCTGGTTGCCGTAGGTGGTGTAGACGCCCCCGTCCCAGGAGGGGTTCAGGCCGTCGTTGATGGCCTCCGCCCAGCCGTTGACGGCGGTGATGCGGGTGCCCTGGCCGTTCTGGGCGAGGGCGACGGCGACGATGGCGTTGGCGGTGTCTACGCCGTTCTGCATGTCGGCTTCGAGGAGGGAGGCTACGGCGTACTCCCCCTTGTTCTCGACCTGGATCTCTTCCTTGTATTCGGGGATCGAGACGTAGAGGTAGCGGGTATCGAACTGGAGGGCCGCGATGGTCTGCCGCTTGTTGATGTTGAACGAGGACCCTGGGGCGTAGAAGCCACCGATCAGAGGCGCGTAGCGGAACATCGCCTGCATGAAGGCTCCACCTGTGAAGGGGACCAGGCAATGGTCACGGATGTACGCCAGGAACGGGGCCGCCAGGAAGAAGTCGTCCTCGATCGTCTTGGGGTAGACTTCGTAGTAGGTCAGCGCATTCAATTCATCAACAGTTGGGTCAGCCATGGCAGAAACCTCCAGGACGGGGATCGGGGTTAGAACCCGATCCCGAGGACTTGTAGGGTGGCCCCGGCCCCGACACCCCAGAGATCAGAGAGTTTGAGTGGGCCAGACTCGAAGGGTCCCAGGATAACGGGAGCGGTCGCGGCAACGGCGACCTTGATCCCGTTGGTCGCGACCAGGGTCCCGTCGCCGATGACGGCGTCGGCTCCGGTCGCAGAGAGAACGAGTTGGCGGAACGCGAGGTCGGAGGTCGAGAGCTTGGCCGAGGCCGCGCCGAGGGTGATGGAGAAGACTTTGACAGCCATTACTTCGTCCCCCCGGGGGTAGAGGCCTGGGCGGCGGGGCCCTGGGCGTACTTGCGAGAACGGAGGGACTCGGCGAAGCCTCTGGTCGTTTGGCCTGGCTGGGGGCGCTGGAGACGGGAGCCGGTCTCGGCGGTCTGTTTGAAAATCGGGGCGTGGGTGCCGGTCGGATGCTGGCCCGGGAGCGCGGCCTCGGAGCGGGCGGCCTCCCGGCCACGGTCTTCGGCGGCCTTGATGTCGGCGTCGTACTTGGCCTTGGTCTTGGCCTCGCGCTTCTCACTGATTTTGTGCTGCTCTTCCCAGATCTGGCGGAGGTCGGCCGGTTGCTTCTTGGTGACGCGGGCCTTGAGTTCGGTGATGATAGGCCGTGCGTCGAGGGTTTCCCCGGTCAGGGCGTAGTGCTCCTGAGCCAGGACCGCGAGTTCGGCCGGGAGGGACAGCATGTAGTCCACGACCGAGCCGAATTGCTCACGGGAGACGAGGTTGGGGTCGGGAGACGGAGGAGAAGCAGGGGGCTGGGCGGGAGGAGCCCCGGGAGCCCCGGGAGCCCCGGGTGGGGGTGGTGTCGGGGTCGTGAGGATCTTGGTCACATCCAGCCCCTGTTCCTCGGCAATCGTCCGGATCCGCTGTTCCAACTGGAACCGTTCCAGTCTGGCCTGTTCGAGTTCGGTACGGAGCGCGGTCGCTTTGCGCTCGTCCCCCTGTTGGAGGGACGCCCACTCCGTCATCTCTCTGGTCAACTGGGCATCCTTGGCCGCGATCTCGCCCTGGAGCCGCTCAAGCTCCACCTTCCCATCGTTCATGAACTTGCTGTAGTCCGCCTGGCGAAGATATCCCCCCTCAATCTTCGTCCGGACGGGCTCGAACAAGGGCAGGAGGGTTTGGACTTGGACATCGGTGAAGCCCAGGTCCTCCTTGAGCCACTTCGCAGTACTGAAACCACTCGCTTTGGCTGCCATACCAGTCACCTATGGGCCTTCCCTCTCACCGTAACGGAGCGTGAGAGGGGTCCGGCTGTAACGAGATGAGCCCTTCCTCGTGAGGATCACGAGGTTCCGGGTGAGAACCGAACCGACTCTGCAAAGCAGAGTCTCCATCGCGCTTCGCGCGATGAATCGACGCTGCCCAAGGGCTAGGATCCCCCCGGTTCCTAGCCCATGGGGACAGCGGACCCAGAATCAGTCTGGGTTGGAGCGGCTTGACCAGCCTTCACGATCATCCGCCGGATGATGGCCTGGACCTGGGAGACCTCGTCCTGAAGGGTCGGGATGGAGTCGCCGATGTCCGAGGCCGCCTGGCCCAGGGCTCGGATCTTGCCCATGGCCAGTTGGACGGCGGAGCCCACTTGATCGGGAGATGCGCCGCCGGGCCCGGGAGGGGGTTGGCCAGCGGGCCCCGAGGGCGGGGGCATCGTAGAGGGATCTGGGCGGCCAGGGCCGCCTCCCATCGAGGGAGGGGGCGGGCCGCCTGCGAAATTCGGGAGCGGCATGGGAGTTAGTACCGGGATTTCCCGTTGGTCCGCTTCTTCCCGCCGTACCCACCCTTCAGGGTGAAGGCAGGAGTGAAGGCCTTGGAGATGGTAGTGCCTTTGCCACCCCCGGTACGCCTGGATGAACGCCGTTTAGCCATGAAAGACTCCTCGTCTGAGGTGAAACGGGAGGGTCTGGATTCGAGACCGGTGACGGGGACCGTGAAGGAAGGCGTGCCGAAGCCGGGATTGCGAGCCGCGTTCGGCGCGAGCGGGATTTTGGGAGGGCGGGGCACAGGACCCCTCCCTAGTCGCGGGTCTTCGAGCCCGACTTCCGCTGTTTGCCGGTCGAGGAGGAGGATTTCCCCCCGGATTCCTTCATCGAGAACGCTTTTGCTGACGCTTTTGCAGCCACAAGAGCCTCCTAGGCGGTTGATATGGGCGCGATGGGCACCATAGGATCGAGAGCGGGACGGGTCAAGGCGGAAAGTGTACCAGGGAAGGAGAAAAAGGGTACAGGAGGGCAGAATTGGCAAAAAAAGATCTAGATCGGACCCCTGTACCTCCTGTAAGACTCTGGAGGACGGCCGTCTGCGTCTACGGCGGAGTCCCGTTGGAGTTCGAGCCCGGGCCCCGGTGGGAGCCGGACGCATAGGATTGGGCAGCGGAGAGGGGGATTTTGAGGGATCCGCCGATTTTGACGGCCTGGAGGAGGCCGCGCTCGATGTGGTGGTAGACGGTGCGGGGGGAGATTTCGAGGTAGTCGGCGAGGGCTTCGATCCCGACGTACGGACGGGGATGAGTAGAGAGGTCGGCAATCGGGAGGGTTTTGGCCACGGGGGGAATGGCCTCCTTTCATAGGGTTAGTCGGTCGTGGTGACGGTGGAACGGGTTCCCCCATCCTTCTGGACGATACGCGCCTCGCCGGTATTGACCGGGGGACGGCCGGTGGGAGCACCACCGTTGCCGCCGACCGCGATCGGAGGGGGCGGGCCACTGCCGCCAGGTCCGGCACCGGGCGGGACGGTCGAGGCTTGGGCTCCGGCCAGTTCCTCCTGGAGTTCGGCCTCCATATGCTTCTGCGCGATCCACTTCTCCAACTCAGTCTCAACGGGCTTGCCGTCGGGACCAGCGGGGGGAGGCCCGAAGTTGGGGATTTGGGCGATGTCGGCGAAGGTCCACCAGGAGATCGGGAAGCCAGCTTTCATGAGCTGGAGGTAGAAGAGTTTGGTGGAGAGCCGGTGGATCTCGTTGATGGAGGACTGGGTGATACGGTACGTGAACTCCGAGATGTAGCGCCGGGCCCGGACGATCCGGTGTTCCTGGGATTCGTCGGACTTGTTGGGGACGATGAGGTCGGGGGTGAAGGCGAAGTCCTCGGACTCCTTCCCGTAGGCCCCGGTGATGGTCAGGATCCGGGGGAAGGTGTAGAACTGGAAGTAGTAGGCCAGGCGCATGGAGCCAGCCGCGCGGAGGGGCTCTTCGACGTTGCGGATCATGTCCTGGACGAGGGGGCCTGCCATTTCGAGGAGTTTTTCGAGGGTGGACTCGGACGGGACTTGCTTGGCCCGGGCGATGGCGATGAGATCGGGGGTCCCGGTGAGGTAGTCCATCCGTTCTTCTTGTTGCTTGATCCAGGCCGGGATCCACTGGGGGACCTCGTACTGCCACTGTTCCCCGAGGACTTCCATGATCTTGCCCTGCATGGAGATCGGGGCCGCTGCTCTAATTCCGGCTCTCCGGGGGTTGATGGCCTCGGCCCAGGCTTTGGTGACGTGGGTGTCATCGAAGATGAGGGGCGGGTCGAGCCGGGCGTGCGAGGAGTCCTCGATGTCGTCCATGATGGACTCGATGGACATCTGCATGGGCCCGATGTCCCCGATCAGGGACTGGCCTAGGGCTTCCCAGGCCCAATCGTTGAACCGGAAGCGGACGACCGGGGCTTTGCCGTGCCACCAGGGGGAGGAGCCGTCATAGGCCGGGAAGTTGACGGTACGGGAGAAGATGGTCAAGCGCCGGAGCGGGAAGAGGCGGGCGTCGTCTTCCGTGGCCTTGCGGGTGAGTTCGGTACCGGATCGGTCCTTGACCCCAGAGGCCAGGTCGTCCCCGAGAGAGGGGACGGTGTAGGACCAGTTGGTGCCGTAGGCTCCCATCTGGCGGGGGAGGCCAGAGGTGTTGATGGAGTCGTCCACGGTGTAGGCATGAAAGATGTCGCAGGTGGGGAAACCGCCCCTCGTTCTTCGTTCTTTGGCGAGGTTGAGAACCGGGGATCCACCGAGGAGGGATTGGACTTTGCGGAGGCCTTTGTCCAGCCAGCCGGGCTGTTCCCGGTCGGGGGTAAGGGCGGCGGCAAAGGACGGGTTGATCCGGGCGTACATCCGGCGGGCCAGGTTGATGGGGAGTTCGTGGCGGATGAGGACGACGTAGGCCAGTTGGATGTCGTGATTCTTGGGGAGTTGGATGAGGAGGACATCGTCGGGAGAGAGGGCGGTGAGACGGATGTCCCCCTTGAAGGGGCCGTGGAAGTCCTTGTCCCAGGTCTGTTCCAGGTACCCGGTGCCGAGCGCTACGCCGTACTGCATGGTTTCCCGGTAGCGGGAATAGGCGTCGGTGCCGTCGTACCAGGCGTTATCGACCTTGGTGAGGGCCATGGCTTGGGAGTAGAGGGATTGGTCGTGATCGACCTTGTACTCGCCCTCGTGGCGGAAGTTGGTGAGGGAGGCGACCATCTCCCGGGCGATGCGTTTGGATTTGTTGAATTTGTTGCGGGTCCCCAAAGGCCCCCCAAAGGTCCGGTCGGGGACCGAGAGGAGGTCGAGGACGGCCTGCCATTCGGTGGCGGGTTGCTGGGCCTTGAGCCAGGCGTCTCCTTCTTGGAGGGCTTCCAGGAACCAGCCGTGGACGGTCGAGGCGGCGGAGCCGTAGGGCGGGGCGGTGTAGGTGTTAGTGGGCATCGGTCTCACTCAGGGCAATGACGATCGAGGCGAAGAGGGCGTCCTTGCGCCGTTGCCAGGCCGGGAGTTGGTCGTAGGGCAGGAAACAGGGGTGGGTTTTGCGGTCGGCGTCCTTGACCTCGCCGTAGACCCAGCCTTCGGCGTCCTTCTGCTTGTACCAGGATTCGTGCTGGGCAGAGAGGGGGGCATCGGGATGGGATTGACGGAACTGGACGCCCTGGATGGCGGACATCCGTTGCCAGTTGGGGGCCTGATCCCAGGGGAGTTGGGAGGCGTCGTTCTGGGTGAGGCAATAGGTGCGGTTGGCCTCGTGACAGACCCAGGCGATCTCGGAGACAGTCAGGGGCTGGGGGGTACCGTCAGACTGGCGGTTATCGAGCTTGATGTTCGCGGGGTTAGTCTCGATGGCGTCGTCCTTGGGCATCACGGCTCTCCTCTCGGTTGCTGCGGTTGTCGGTATAGGCTTCGACCCGGAAGCCCGGGTCGTGGGGGCGGGGGAGGGGCTTGCGATCGTTGCGGTGCATGACGGCTTTGCAGAAGAGCCGACCGGCTTCGGTCATGGATTCCATCTTGCTCCGGAGTTCGGAGCGGAGGGAATGCTCGGACTGTTCACGGGCTTGTTGCTGACGCTCGAAGCGGCGGGACAGGATACGGGATTCCCGGTCGTTCATGAGCTTCTCGAAGGGGCGGACTTCCTGCCAACCACGAAATTCGAGGCGGACGCCCCCTTGGGAGTCGTACCGGCGGGTGGCGAGGGACTCGCGCTGCCCCGGGAAGCGGTAGGAGCCGTCCGGCATCTGGTAGACGACGACGGGATCGGGAGTGGCCCGGGATCCGGGAGCGATCCAGGCCCGGTCTGTCAGACCCCCGCAGTGGGGACAGGGAGGGGTGGCGGGCCACATGGAAAGAGGGCGGTAGACCTCGGAGACGATGGAGCAGAGGGTGCATTGCACGTCGATCAGGGGCATTTAACGGTACCTTCTGGGGAGGGAGGGGTTGACGAGGCGGAGGAGGCCTCCGGCCCGGGAGTGCGGGTGCCGGGGTTGAGAGGCCCGGTGAGGGATATCCAGGGCCTGAGCAGGAGGAGTATAGGTTGCGTAGGCCGGGCCGGGCTCGGGGGGGATATTCACGGGCCGGTAGCGGTATTCGGCCGCGTAGGCAGAGCGACCATAGGGGCGGTCATCGACGTGGAGGGAGTCGAGAATGAAGCCCAGGGCCATGAGCCGGTCGTCGTGCTCACCGAACACTGCCTTCATCGACTGTTTGGTTTCGTCCTTCTCCAGGGCTTCCATTTCGTCCACGAACCACGGGCTCCAGACCAGCAGGGATTGGTCTTCTAACATCGTCATCAGCCGGTCCAGCATCATGGGCCTATACCATGAAGACGTGAAGACTCCGATCTTGTGGACCTGGTCGTTGGTCGTGGGGATTTTGTTGTCGCGCTTCTTCCAGGGGTGGAAGTTGATCCAGCCCCGCTTTTGTAGCTCGAACTGGGCAGCTTCGCCGTTGCCCCGACATTCGATGGCTTGGCGGATTTGGACGCGCCGGTCGGACTTGGTCTGGTAGGTGCTGTACCAGGTGCCGATGGCCAGGGCCATGGGCCAGAGCTGCATGGCCTTGATGTAGGCCGAGGCGAACTCGCAGACCTGGAGATCGGGGCCCTGGGGGTAGGCTTTCCGGATGCCTTCTATGACGGTCCAGTCCTGGCCGATGCCGTCGGAGGTGTCGATCCCGAGGCCGTACACGACGTTGGGGCGGGGATGCTCCCAGACAAAGAGCTTGAGGCCTGCGGCACTACCACTATACCCCTCGAATTGGAGCGGAATGAGTTCGTAGACTTCCTGGCACTTGGGGATAAGGTCAGCGATGCGGATGGCGATGGAAGGTTGAGAGAGGTCACGGTGCCGGAGGTCAGCGACCAGGTCGTGGGGGATTCCGGTCCCCGTGATCGCATATACAGCTTCCGGAGAACGGACGTGATCGCGGTGCGCCATGACCACTTCGACGGGGAAGGCACTGATGTTGGTGCTCTGGAAGGCTTCGAGGTCATCGGCGGGCATCTCCGAGAGGAAGAGGTTGAGCTGGTTCTTCTTCTTTGCGGCCTCGTACTCGATCTCGTAGTACCACATCTGCTCACGGGGGAGCTTCCACGTCGAGGATCCCTTGGCCAGATGCTTGAAAAGAAGGGGGTTTGAGATCACATAGTCACGGGCGCGCTCGGCATGGCGGATCACGTAGTCCTGGGGGGTCCAGTCCCCGGGGATCGGGCGCATCCGGAGATCGGTTTCCGTGGGGTAGATGTCCACGCCGACGAACCAGGGGAGGAAGATGGGGCAGAGCCGGGAGCGGCCGGTCGGGAAGTCTTCCTTGGTCTGTTTCCAGGTATCATGCCACCAGTTCCCCCGCCCGAGGGCGGTACTTTCCAAGATCACGAACACGTCCGGGGTCTCGTGGATCGCCTTTAGGAGGGCGGCGTCCACCAGCATGTCGGCGTTCTCCCACTCACACAACTCGGAGAGATGACACACGTTGGGAGTTTGGCCGCGTGCGACTCCGTTGAACTGGTTCCCAGCCTGAATGAGGATCGAGGAGTTGAGTTCGCCGTACTCCACCGGCATCCCGTTCTGGATCTTGGTCGGGACCGGCTTCAAGTACCAGGGCTGTTGCTCCCACGCGAACTTGATCATGGTCGCCATCTTCACGGATTTCGTCGGGTCCGCCGAGGCCACCACCGCGTTCACCCGGGGATAGAACTGGACCCGGTGGGAGACGGCGATCTCGGTCAGGGTGGTCACCCCCAGTTGGCGGGCCTTGAGCTGCTGCATCATGATCGCCCGGCCATGGAGTTCGAGGTCCGCCCAGATGTCCAGGACGATCTTCTGGGCGATGTTGGGGGAGAAGAGCACCTCGTGCTTCTGCCAGTCCACGATCTTGACGTAGTGGGAATAGTGATAGTGGAAGTCCAGCGCACATACCTTTCGCTCGTTCTGGATGAACCGGGTTTCGTCCTGGGTCAGGGGGCGGGTCAGTTGACCGGAGTCGGGGTCGATGAGGGAGTTGAAGTGGAGGGCCGCACCCGTGGTCTGGGCGTAGGTGTGGCGTTTGAGGGTCCACTTTTGCTTCTGGGAGGCCAGGAGCAGGGCCCGGTCGGAGACCTCGGGGGAGTACATGGATCAGCCCACCTTCTCCTTCTCTTTATCAAGGGCCGCGAGGGTGGCCTCCCAGGCAGCGGAGGAGGGGGCGGGCCCGAGTTCCTTGGTCTGGGTCTGGACGATCTCGCCCTGGACGACTTTGGAGGCGGAGACGGCGTCTTCCATGTCGGCCAGGAAAGAGGGGACGGAGGCGGAGCCGGAGGCAGCGGCGTGGGAGGCGGCGACGGCGTGTGAGGAGGCGTTGATGGTAATGGTCTGGCCCTTGGGGACGGGGATGAAGCCCGAGTGCTGGAGGAGCATCCGACGGTCTTCGATGCCGTCGGCCTGGAGGGCGTACTTCACGGAGGCGTCCACGACCTTCGGGTGAAGGTGGGCGGCGACCAGGTTGGCGATATCGCAGCCTGCGTCGAAGCCCGAGCCTGCGATCGCCATCAGGATGGCCTTGGGCGCTACACCACTGGCGGCACACAGATCATCGAGGGAGGCGATGGAGGCCTCGTACGGTGTCAGGTTCTCATACACATGCCAGAGGCTCATGGCGGAGTCGTTGCCGTTCATGGCAGCCAGCTTGATATAGCTCAGGACCGTGGAGCGCCCCCCTTCGACGTACCGGCAGGCGAGGGTGAGGGAGCCGGAGCCGGGGAGGGTCGGGAGGCCGAGGGAGGTGGCTTTGGCTTTGAGCTTGCGGTGGAGGACGGTACGGGGGTCGGGGGAGGAGCCGGGGAGGGATTTGGGGACGGGGAAGTGGCGGCGAGTATGTGCGGAGGGAGAGGGTACTGGGTCACCTCCGCTGCAAACTCCCGCTCCCGCCGGGTCACCCGGTCCACCATCGAGACTGCCGACGCATCCCGAGGAGCCCTGGGAGAGGGCGGCCAGGGCGGCAAGGGCGGACTTGAGGGCGGGGGCCAGGGTGCCGGAGGGGGTGACCCCGTAAGTGCCGCCAGGGCCAGGGCCTGCTGGTGTATCAGGCGGGCCTGCTCCTGCACTAGCTGTTGCAGAGCCTGGATTTGGGTGTGGAAGTCCGGGTCCTTCTTGAACCACAAGGGTTACCTCCGTGATTTGCCGGTGGAGCGGGACTTGGAGACGCGCTGGGGGAGGGATTTCCAGTCAGCCGCCCGGGTCTTGCCCTTGGCTTCGTCCAGGGAGAGTTCCCCCCGGTTGGCCAGGGCGAAGAGTTTCCGGGACTGGGCTTTGGAGGTGACGGCGTGGTACTTGCCTCCAGGCATTATCCCCTCCTTTTG
>Ga0126375_10000349_pt1 | contig 11990 bp, 8 predicted proteins | sample PanSoiMetPlot_14_FD_109577 | JGI IMG/M metagenome (GOLD analysis project Ga0126375, IMG submission 109577) | Tropical forest soil microbial communities from Panama - MetaG Plot_14 | ecosystem: Environmental > Terrestrial > Soil > Tropical forest | place: Panama | collected 2016-02-17 | reverse complement strand
TCAAGAGCACCTCGGACGTATCCTCAGTTGAATCGGCGATTACGTTTCTCCAAACAGCAAAAAAGAAATTCGAGGACGCTGGTTACGAGATTCAGACACTGCGCATTGCTACGCAGCCACTTCCTCAATATCTCAACGGCAAATCCAGACAAGAAGCGCTCGCCGATCTCAAAAACCTTGACGCTACGGTCTCGAGCAAGGGCGTGCTGCTCAGCATTGGCCCTGTCATTACCGACGATCGCTACGAGCCGGAGTTTGCTTCATGGGCGTCGGCACTGGTGCATGAGACCAGGAACATCAATTTCAGTGTCAGTGTCGCGTCACCCGACGGAGGAATTCACCCACAGACCGCGCGCACGGCTGCCGAAGCAATTGTCGCGATTAGCAAAAGCAGTCCCGGCGGAGAAGGAAACTTTCGCTTCACGGCCGCGGCGAATTGCCTGGCCGGCACTCCATTCTTTCCGGTCGCTTATCATCGCGGTGCCGCGGCATTGAGCATCGGTCTGGAGTCCCCCGGCTTGCTGGAATCAGCATTTGCCGAGGCCAGGGATCTGGATGATGCGAAAGCCAGACTGAAGTCGTTGTTGGAGTCAGAGCTGCGACCCATTGAAGATTTAGCGATGGCGATTTCTCAGAAGGAAAAACGGGAATATCTGGGAATTGATACGTCACCCGCGCCATCAAAAGACGCAAGTATCGGCAAAGCCATCGAAGCGCTTACCCGAGTTCCGTTTGGCAGCCCTTCGACGCTGGCCGCTTGCGCAGCAATCACCGACGTCCTCAAGAGCCTGAAGATTAAGACCTGTGGCTACTCGGGCTTGATGCTACCGGTGCTCGAAGATCCGGTGCTCGCACAGCGCGCGGCGGAAGGGCGATACACCGTTCGCGAGTTGCTGCTGTATTCGAGCGTTTGCGGAACTGGTCTGGACGTGGTTCCGTTGGCGGGTGAAACGCCGGCGAATGAACTGGCGGCCTTGATCCGTGACGTCGCTGCACTCTCAACCAAACTTCACAAGCCGCTTTCGGCTCGACTGTTTTTGATTCCGGGAAAGAAAGCCGGCGATCGCGCTGAATTTAACAATCCATTTCTTACGAGTTCAGTGGTGATGAAATTGGATTGAGTAACACAGCTCGACAACCTTACGAACTCTACAAACGACAGTGACCAACTTTCCGAAACATCTCTTCAAAATCAATCATGATCATCGACTTTCATAATCACTACTATCCGCCCGCTTACCTCGACGCCTTGCGCGCCGGGCCGTCGAACGTGAGGGTTACTTTTGACGACGAAGGCAATCCACTATTGCACTACCCCGGCGACTACAACATCGTCGTACGCGGCCATCGCGATATCGAATTTCGCGAACAGGTGCTGGAGGAAACCGGCATCGCCAAACAAATACTAACTCTCACGACGCCAGGAACTCATATCGAGGAGCCGGCGCGTGCAATCGCCCTCGCGCAAATGGTCAATGATTGCTTTGCGGAAGTAGTTTCGACGCGAGGCAAACGCTTTGGCGCGCTGGCGACTTTGCCTTTGTGCGATCCGGCGGCCTCAGTCGTTGAACTTGAACGAGCAATTACTCAGCTTGGTTTTCGCGGCGCGATGATCTTCAGCAACATCAATGGCGTTGGCCTGGATGACCGGCGTTTTTGGCCCCTGTGGGAGAAAGCGGAAGAGTTGGGTGCCGTGATCTTCATACATCCAACTCATCCCATCAGCGTACAGGCCATGGGTGATTACTGGCTAACAGCATTGGTCGGGTTTCTGATGGACACGACGTTGGCCGCCGGTAGGCTTGTCTTCAGCGGAGTGATCGGACGATTTCCGCGCATCACCTGGGTGCTCGGCCACCTGGGGGGAACCGTGCCTTACGTGGCTGAACGCTGGGATCGTGGCTACCGGGCGTTCAAAGAATGTCGCGTCAATATCGACAGGCCTCCGAGTGATTATCTGAAGACGCTTTATTACGACTCAGTTAATTTTGATGTGAATGCGTTAATGAATGCGATCGCTTTTGCCGGAGTCGATCACATTCTGGCGGGAAGCGATTATCCGCACCAGATCGGCAGCCTTGAACTCATGAAAGAGAGTATTGCCGCGCTCCCCATTTCTGAATCAGACTCGAACAAGATTCGCGCCGGCAATTCGGCGAGAATCCTGAGGTTGTAGGTCGTCAGTTCAGAGTTCAAGCTTCCGCTTGCGCCTGTTTCAGTGCCTAATTCTGAACAAACGCCGTTCAGTTGATCGTAAATACTGTTCCCGAATAGATACGGCCCCCGAATGTAGGCTGCATATTAATTGGTTTGCCGCCCAATGCACTCTGAGCCAAATCAATTTCTACCAGCACACGCATCTCGGGCCGCTCAATCTGATCTGCCAGAGTGCGTGCGCGATCAAAATCTGTTTGGCCCAAAGATGATAGCGTCATGTCCACAGAATTGATAACGTTTCCGAGATTGTTAACGCCCGGCATCACCCATTCGCCGTCCTTCAAATAGTGAAAATCGATTCCATCAAGGACAGCCGCCGCTGCGACCAGTTCGTTAATCTTCATGATGAGTGGTTGCAGGACAGCGAAAGCCTGTTCGGGATCGAGCTTCAAATAAGCCTGCGCCAGACGAACACGTCCTTGTAATTGCGCCGCAGACTGCGGCCACGAAGCGAGTATGTTTTTCGCTTCCGTCAACATTTCCAAAGCAGCCTTCTTGTCGCCTTCGGCGGCGACGGCGCCGGCAGTTTGCAGAATTATCTCGACCTTTTGGTTAAGATTCTTAGTTTTGTCCACCAACCGGCGTGCTTCAATGATCTTATTGTTGCCTTCGGCGGCCCTGGCCGTCTGATTCTCCAATTGATCGATCGTTTGCCGTCGTTGCACCGGGTCGGCAATCATTTCGGCAATTTCTTTCGCGCGAGCTGAGTCTCCGCTCGAAACGGCCTTCCACGCCGCATTCTGGTAAAGCAGGTTGCGAAACTCAGGAGGATATTTCGACGCCACCGCGAGCATCTCATCAACACTTCCGTTCTGACTGAGCTTGTTCAATTCCTGATACGTCCTCACCTGTGGATCGAGTGTGCGATCGACGGCCTGCGACCACTCGCGCAACTCAGCGGTGCGAGACGGCAAGTATTTTTCTACCAAAGGCGCAATGCGGTCGAGTTGGTTATAGAAGTTTTGCGCCATGCTCATTCCCGTTTGCGTCTGGCGGTTCGCCGACAAAAGATAGCCCACCACCGACGAGAGCAAATCTCGATAGGTATCTTCGTCGGCCTGCGGCGGCTGGAAAGTATTGAGCAAGTTCCACGCATTGTTGGCGAGATCAGTATTCCGGCTCATCTTTTCGCTCTTAATACGGGTAACGAGGTCCTGAAACAAATCCTGCCCTGCCTTTTGATCTTTTTGGTAAAGCTGAGGCAAGAAATTGATCACGTTCCACGAAACGCCACGCGCCAGGCTACTGCGCGCCAGTTTAAGCGCGGCCGCGGGATCTTTGTTCACAATCAGACCCGCAACATTCATTTCAAGATTCGCTTCGTTCTGAAAATCATATCCGCGCAGCTGCCCAACGCTATCCGCAGGGAGCCGGGTTTGACGCAGGGCTGAAACTGCCATCTCAGAGTCGTGAGCCGCGATGCGCATGATCAGTTCCTGACGCGACTGCGTGACACGACCCAATTCCTGGTAAACCTCCGGATCGCCGTAATCAATTTCCGAAATACGGTTGGCGAGTTGTGTCAGCGCTGCGCTAAACAGCGAGCGAGCGCGCTTCTCGTCGCGGGTCCACAACAGGTCGGCGACGACACATTGAGCTCGCATGCGGTTCGAGGGTGAATGCAGATTATCGACTTGTTCAGATAGAGACTCGACCAGGTCAAGCGCCTTCTTTTCTGTGGCCGGATCAACTTTTTCAGGCGACGCCGAAGGAGCGGGTAGTTGACGTGAATTAATAATAGTTTGCGCCTTATCCGGTTGTGGGATGAACATTAATGTCGTGAATAGAAGGAAAGTGAATAAGCGAAACATCGGGTAACTTCCTTTCTTCCCTGAGAGACCTCGAGTCGATCTTCTGATTCCAGAGAACGGTCAGTTATGGCCGCGGTTGTGACCTGCGAGTCACCGATTGGCTGGCTTTCCAGTCAACTGAGAAAGAGAGGTTGTCAGTCTCCCCTGTCGAGTTGAAAAGGCGATCATTATATTTCAGCGGGCACGGCTGCGCGTATTTTGAAGCGGTTTGTGCCGGCAGCGTTGCTAGGTCGTTGCACCTAGAGACCGGGGTCAGGCCTTCGATTCTTCGATTCTTTTCCACAAAAGCTGTGCCTTCGGAATCACGAAGGAAGGGAGAAAAGGCACACACGATTGAGAATCGAAGAATCGAAGGCCTGACCCCACTTAGGATTTGACGACTGATTTGACGCCCGGCTTTGAGTAATGTTCCGTAAGTTATTAGACTAAAGCTGATGCCGGACCCCCGAATTCAAGAAATCCTGGACAAAAGGCTAAATGGCGATCGGCTCAGCACGGATGAGTGCACTGCGCTCCTCGGATCTTGCGACATAGCGAGCATTGGCGCGGCGGCCGACGAGATCCGCCGGCGTCGCCATTCTGACAACGTCGTCACTTACATCATCGATCGCAATATCAACTACACGAACGTCTGCAACGTCGTGTGCACTTTCTGTGCGTTCTATCGGCGGCCGGGAGCGCCCGACACTTATGTCCGGACGAAGGAAGAAATCTGCGAGAAGATCGATGAAACTATCGCTCTGGGCGGCACCGGCGTGCTGATGCAGGGGGGCCTCCATCCTGATTTTGGGGTCGAGTGGTACGAAGATCTTTTACGCACGTTGAGCGCGAAATACCCCGGCTTTCAACTACACTGTTTTTCACCGCCGGAAATCCACAATCTGCATCTGATCTCAGGGCTCGATTACGAAATGATCATGCGGCGTCTGAAAGATGCGGGCCTATACAGTCTGCCTGGCGGCGGTGCTGAAATTCTCGACGACGAAGTTCGCAAGCGGGTCGCCACTAAATGCACGACTGATGAATGGCTCGATGTGATGCGAGCCGTTCACAAAGTCGGATTGCGCTCCAGCGCCACGATGATGTTCGGTATCGGCGACCGGATCGAACATCGGGTGAATCACCTGCGCCGCATTCGCGATCTTCAGGACGAAACCGGCGGCTTCTTCGCGTTCATTCCGTGGACTTTTCAGCGTGAAAACACCGCGCTGGGCCGCAAAATAAAGGAAGAGCCGACAGGAATTGATTACCTGAAGATGCTCTCAGTGTCAGTTCTTTTCCTCGACAACATTGAGAATTTTCAATCGTCGTGGCTTACGCAGGGTCTGCGTCTGGGGCAGGTTGCGCTACGCTTTGGCGCGAACGACATGGGCTCGATCATGATTGAAGAAAACGTAGTGTCGGCTGCGGGTGCTCACAACCGCGCAAATGAAGAGATGCTGCGTTATCTGATCAAAGAGGCGGGCTTTATTCCTCAGCAGCGGGACATTCTTTACCGGCACGTAAATCGTGAGGCAAACCGAACAGCGGATGCCGCGATGGCTTTAAGCTGACTTCGTTCCGCGCTTCTTACCACCAAAATCTGCCAGGCGACGCAACCGATCCGGCTGGTCCACACGTTCCGAGGTTTCCATCAAAACCGGTTCGAATTTGACGGCGCTGGCGATTAAGCCTGTTCCTTCCTTCGTCGGCTTCACCTTAGAAAGCAGAACGCGCGCGACTCGTTTCGGCATCAGCAACGGGGCGATCGTGGCCGCAGATTCGGCAAGTTGAACGATGTCGCCGCCTCCGCGCCAGTGTTCGCGAACTACCATGTCATCCGTACGGTCGATCAGGCGCAGCAGTGTCAACGCGATAAGGAACAGATCGTCGACTTGTCCAATGAAGGGAATCATGTCCGGAATAAAGTCGAAAGGGATGATGGCGTAGATTACGGCAGCGGCGAACAGCGCGCGCTCGGTGCGCGGCACGCGCGAATCGACCATTAGCTTTGCGCTCAGAACCACCATGTTCGGCAGGAACATGAGCAGGTTTTTCATCCGACTTGTCAGTTTGGTCTTTTCAGTTCTTTTGACCTTACTATTTGCCATGGTGTTGCCGTTCGCTCCTTCAAAAACAAAGCCTCACTGGACATAACGAGTATGACCGCGCTTTAGTTTTCACGCAAAGTCTAAGCTACGAGTTTCGCGATCAAGACTCACCGGATCTTCTTTCCGGAAGTCTTTCGTTCATTCTGTGTCAGGATCAACTCCGTTACCTTACCTTCCGCATCCTTAACAAAGGTAACCGAAGCCGGCACGACTTTCAGGTAATAATCCGTTTCGGAAGAGGGGAACAGTTCGAACTTTGGCTGGCCCGTCGCTTGTGCCATCAGCTTGCCGTTTTCATTCGTGATCGTAATCGTGAATGTCGGCGCCAGCTGATACTCGCCGGCATAAGAGTCGTAAATTTTGGGATCGACTTTTATTTCCTTTTGTTCGCCGGTTAACGAACCTAGTTTGACTTTGGCATTCGCATTATTGGGATCGAGTTCGAGAGATTTCTTGTAATTCGCGATGGACAGTTCCTTGTCACCGTTGACCATGTAAGCTTCGCCAAGGCTGTCGTACACGTTCGAAGACTGTGGATACATTTCGACGTTCAATTTAAAAATCTCAATGGCGCCGGTGACTTTTTTCTGCTGCAGCAGTTGATAGCCGAGGCGGTTCAACTGGTCTTCACCAAAATCATATTCAGCGGCGGTCTTGCCGGTCTTCAATTCCCGGTATCGGGCAATCGCTGACGCGACGTCCTTTTCAAAGATCGTGTCGCTCAGCGTATCGGCGATCAACTGCTTCGGATTGTCGACAGGCTGATCGTAAAGAACACTCATTAGACCGCGCGCGATCCTGTCCAGATTCTGGCCATGCTCTTCATTATCGAGTAAAACGATCAATCGCTTGTCGTCTACCATGCGAACAATCACGGTGTTGAACCCGTTGATGCCGCCGCTGTGCTGAATCACCGGCACCTCCAGTTTGGTGGGCGGAGACAGCGTCGCCTTTGTGATGACAAAACCGTAGCCATAATTATTGAGGTTGGGCTTGAACATCATTTGCCTGGACTGCGCGCTGAGAACCTTGTCGCCGTACAATGCCTGGTCCCAAATGAACAGGTCCTCGACTGTTGAATACAACGAGCCCGCTGCGTAAGGAAGGCTCATATCGAGGTAAGGCGCCGTTTCGTAACCACGCGGTGTTCTGGTGTATCCAGTAGCGCGTTTGCTGAGGATTGTGCCCCAGTGATCGTAACCGCTGTTCTTCATTCCCAGCGGATCAAAAATCCTTTCTTTCAAAACCTGCTCATACGATTTGCCGGTAACCTTTTCAATGATGGCTCCCAGAAGAAAATAACCAGAGTTGCTGTAGACAAATTTGGTCCCCGGCTCGAATTCCAGGTCGCCGCTCGCGTACTGCTTGATGAAGTCATCAACTGTGAACGGGTTGCGGCTTACGTTTTGAAAGAAGCCCGGGAGCGAAGTGTAACTGGGGATGCCCGAAGTGTGACTCAACAAGTTATGAATCGTAACTTTTGCGCCGGTGTCTTTGCGATAGTTTGGCAGGTAATCGATTAGCTTGCCGTCAAGCTTGATTTTGCCTTGCTCAACCAATTGCAGAATCAAAGTCGCGGTGAACTGTTTGGTAATTGACCCCAGACGAAATTTGGTGTCAGGCGTGTTTGGAATATTCCACTCCAGGTTCGCCATACCTACACCTTTCTCAAAAACAACTTTACCGTTATCGGCGACCAGCACCGATCCGTTGAATTGTCCGTACTTGTTATAGAGAGTGATCAGTTGATCCATCCTGCTTGCCTTATCCTGGCCCAGAACAGAGGCCTGGAAAGCAAGCAGCGCCAACAGAGGCAGGACAAACCCGTTGCGGCACCTTCGTATGTTGAGTTTCATCGATTTAAGACTCCTGGTGGCCGGAGAGAATACCACTGTGAAAATTGCGACGCTAATCCTTGAATACGTACGACGGTTGAGACTTGTTCTCTCGTTTCCGCTCAGTTAGACTCCGCAAAACGAAAACACAAGAATCCGATGGCCATACTCGATCAAATCCGTCAGCGCGCCGCGTCAGATCTCCAGCACATAGTTCTACCTGAAGGCGAAGACCCGCGAACAGTTGTGGCCGCGACTAGCATTGCGCGGCAACGGCTGGCGCGTATAACCGTCCTGGGCGATGAAGAGAAGGTGCGTGCAGCTGCGCGAAACGCCGGCGCCGATCTCGGTGGAGTTGATTTGATCGATCATGTGCGCGCAAATGATTACGAGAAGATGGTGGCAGTGCTTTACGAAGCGCGTCGCGCAAAGGGCATGACGCTGGATGAGGCGCGTTCGGCGCTGCGCGATCCGCTTTATTACGGCGACTTAATGGTGAAAGCGGGACGCGCAGATGGTTCAGTGGCAGGTGCCACGAACACTACGGCGCATACGGTACGAGTCGCATTGCATTGCATCGGCGTCCGGCCGGGATTAAAGCTGGTTTCCAGTTTTTTTCTGATGGCTTTGCGCGACGCAAACCTCGGTGAGAATGGCGCGATGATTTTCGCTGACTGCGGCGTCGTAATCGAACCCAATGCCGCCGAGCTGGCGGAAATCGCTATCGCCTCCGCTGATTCGTGCCGCGCCCTGCTGGGAGCCGCGCCGCGCGTGGCAATGCTTTCCTTTTCAACCAAGGGCAGCGCTAAACACCGTCTAATCGACAAAGTTGTCGAGGCCACGAAAACTGTCCGAGCACGCGCGCCGGAAATAGACATTGATGGCGAATTGCAGCTGGATGCGGCGCTGGTTCCAGGCGTCGCTCAATCCAAGGCTCCTGGTTCGCCCCTCGCCGGTCGCGCCAACGTTCTGATTTTTCCGGACCTCCAGGCAGGAAATATTTCTTACAAGTTGACCGAACGGCTTGCCGGTGCGACGGCCATCGGCCCGATTTTGCAAGGACTCGATCGACCTTGTAACGATCTTTCACGTGGCTGCAAGGCCGAAGACATCGTCGATGCCGTCGCTATTACCGCGGTGCAAGCCCAGGCGCGTAAAGCAGTTGGTTGAGAGTATTCCCAAATTGTGCGCGACATCAGGCAACTTGTGCCTGTAGCGCAAAGCATCCAACCTGCGATTTAAAAAACAACCCAGGAGTTGCCGGCCGGTGCGCTTTCCTGTTTTCGCTATCTTTCTAATCCTGCTCTCGGTGGCTGCCGCCTTGGCGCAAGTTAAGCCGAAGGCTTCTCCGACACCGAAGACCGAAGATCAGGAGCCGGTTCGTGTGTTTACGGAAGAAATTCGTCTTCCAGTCGCAGCCAGGGACTCATACGGTCATTACGATCCAACCCTCAATGCTGAAGATGTGCTGGTACTGGAAGACGGCCAGCCGCAACAGATCAGAAGTATTCAGCACCTCCCGGCGAATGTTCTGCTCCTGCTCGATTTGGGTAATCAACTTGGGTTGAAGGATCCCAATCTTACGCGGCAGGTCGCAATGGCTTTGGTCTCGTCTCTTTACGCTGGTAATCGAATTGCGATTATGCAGTTCACTTCGCAGCCCGAGCTGCTGCAAACGTGGACCAGTGACCGCGATGCCGTTAACAAGGTGCTCAAGACAAAATTGAAACCCGGTAAGAGCAGCCGACTTTCAGAAGCACTCGTCGCTGCCGCGGATCAATTCAAGAATACCGCTCCAGGAACGCGTCACATCGTAATCGTCACTGACGGCGTCGAGGCGCCCGGAGGCCGAATCTCGATGGCGACTGCGCTGAAACAACTGAATTCGGTCCAGGCCAGCGTTCACATAATCAGCTATACCGTACTTGAGCGGCAGCAGTTGGAAGGGCAAACGAAAGTGGTACGCGGGGGCGACGGCGTTCAGCGTGATGGTAATCCGGCGAGCAATCCCGTTGCCAACGGAGATCCTACGCTTCCTCCCACTGCCACGCGCACGCCCAGCTTCAAGATTGGCTCAATCGATACTGATTTCGCTATGCGGCGAAAACGGAAAGAATACGAGCGTGCAACTCGCGACAGTGAAAAGCAATTAACCGGAATCGCCGAGGAAAGCGGAGGACAGATTTTCCTTCCCGTATCGGGCAACGACGTCGTGGCGCAAGCTGCAATCGTGGCCCAGGACATCGGATCCCAATACGTCGTGACTTATCGGCCGACACATCCGCTCGCTGAGGCGAAGGCAGGCGAGTATCGTAAAGTCGAAGTGGCTTCGCGTCGCGTAGGTTTGTACTTGCGCAGCAGGCGCGGGTATGTAGTGCCGTAGAAAAAAGTGCAGAGTTTAAACTTACACTGAGAAAGCCTTAACTCAGGACTCTCAACTTACAGGCGCATTCAGTTTTGACTCAATAGCTGATGCCACGTGCCGCCACTCAGAACCTGCGGGCTTCCGCAAAAGTGATTGACGTCTAAGTTCATCCCAGTCTTCCGGCGGCACGCGATGAAATGCCTCTACGACTTTGGGATCGAACTGACGTCCAACCCACTCATCCAATTCCTTAGCCGCAGCTTCGTATGTTCTTCCCCGACGGTAAACACGATCGCTGGTGATTGCGTCGAAGGCATCGGCGACGGAGAAAATCCGGGCACAGATATCAATTTCATCGCTTTTCAGTCCCAGTGGATATCCCGAGCCGTCCCATTTTTCGTGGTGTTGCGCAACCACACGCGCCGCGCCTTCGAGGAATGTGATGCCCCGCAGGATTTGCTGACCGTGCAGCGGGTGTTCGCGCATTCTGACCCACTCTTCATCCGTAAGTTTCGAAGGTTTGCGCAGGATTGCGTCGGGAACGCCAATCTTGCCGATATCATGCAACAAGGATCCGAACTCGAGCGACTTCATTTCCTGACTGTTCAATCCGTATTCGCGTCCCAGGCGCAGACTAAAAGTGACCACGCGCTCTGAGTGACCGTGTGTTTCTGCATCACGTGTTTCCAATGCCGCCGTCAATGCTCTAAGTGTCGATCGGTATGCATTCTCAAGAGAATTTAGAGCGTCGTCTAATTCACCGGTTCGCTGCGTGACCAGCTCTTCCAAATGATTTTCGTAACGGCGCTTGGCCACAATCAACTCATGATGATCCAGAGCGCGAGAGACTGCCGCCTCGGCTTGCCGCAGATCGAATGGCTTCATCAAGTAATCAAATGCGCCAAGGCGGAGAGCGTTGATTGCGCTCTCAATTGTCTGCACGCCGCTGATCATGACGATTACGGTGTCAGGCGAAACAACCTTGACGTGCGGAATCATTTCCAGGCCGCTCATCCCGCTCATCGTGATATCGCTGATCACCAGTTGATAATCTTTTTCGCGCAATTCGGCGATGGCTTGTTCTGCCGACGCAGCTTCGCCGCACTCATATGCTCCGGACAAAAGATCATGCAGAACGCCGCGAACTTCGGCTTCGTCGTCCACAATCAGCAGACGGGGCTTAGTAGTATTTTCACTCATGGATAGCGAGAGTTAATCGACAGCTTCGGGAAACTGCTTTTTTGGGGTCGAAGATCAGGGAGGAACTGAAGGACTGAGCCAGCTACCTCGCGGGCTAGGCCATTGTACAACGTTGAGCGAAGATTGCCAACACTCTTTTACAGCGGCAATTGGGAGAATTTTCCGAGGTTTCCAGGGGATTTCCCTTCTGGAGAGGGAGATTAGCGACTCAGGTTGACCGGTTCTGCACGCTTGTCTAATATGGCCTGCACCGACCTTCAAGCCGGAGTGGCGAAATTGGTATACGCACCAGACTCAAAATCTGGCGAGGTTCACTCCTCATGAGAGTTCGAGTCTCTCCTCCGGCACCAATGGTTCAGGGGTTTAATCGTTTCGGGCATCGCCTCTGCATAGTGCCAAATGCGGCCATCTACTTTTTCATCTACTTTTTCAACCGACTGACTATCCTGATCATGTAGTAGAAGCGTCTTCG
>Ga0126375_10000347_pt1 | contig 12025 bp, 10 predicted proteins | sample PanSoiMetPlot_14_FD_109577 | JGI IMG/M metagenome (GOLD analysis project Ga0126375, IMG submission 109577) | Tropical forest soil microbial communities from Panama - MetaG Plot_14 | ecosystem: Environmental > Terrestrial > Soil > Tropical forest | place: Panama | collected 2016-02-17 | reverse complement strand
CGCGTGGCCAGCATGTCCTGGAGCGGGATGCGTACCGCGTCGGCGGCGCGGGTGCCGCCGGCGACCCGGGGCAGCTCGGTGAGCACCTGGTGGTAGTCGTGCCGGTCGACCAGGGTTAGCTCCATCTTGGGGTGGTTGCGCAGCTTGGCCGTCAGGCGCAAGGCGACGTGCAGCCCGGCGTAGCCGGCGCCGACGACCACGATCGGACCGCTGCCCCCGGCGGTGGATACATTCACGGCGTCCTCCATGGGCATTGTCCCCAGGGTATGCGCCGGGCCGGGGGCTATCCCAGTGACCTGACCAGCAGCAGTGGCAGCTGATCGCCGCGTACCTGCCGACTGACGTGCCGGGCCGGCGGGGCAGCCCCGGATCTGGCCGGTCCGGACGATCGTGGAGGCGATCTTGTATGTGGGCCGGACTGGGTGCGGCTGGCGGTATCTGCCCGCCGATTTCGGCCCGTATCGGGCCGGCACGTCCCGCCAGGGCGAACCGACCCGCACCCGCCAGCGGATGCCATCGGTCAGCCGGCGTTTGGTCCATTTGGGCGGACGCCCTCGCTTCTTCGGCTTCGGCAGCAACGGCTCCAGCACCGCCCACTGCGCGTCACTCGGGTCGAACCGCCCCGTCACCGCTAGGGTGGCCACGAGGTCCCCGGGGTTCACCTCGGTTGGTGGGCCCAGCCTGGGGGGACTCGGCGCGCCAGCGGTCTTTGCGTGGCCGTCCCCGTGTGGTGAAGGCTTCGATCTGGGCCGGGCTGCAGGCTCTGGCGCGCTGCTCACCGTCGGCCTGGCGGTCAGCTTCTGACCCAGACGAGCGCCCGCATCTCGCTCACCGGGCGGGGCTGGTTCCCTCCGCCTCGGCCACTTGCCGCTGGACTGCCGCGACTTCCTGCTCCACCTGTGCTAGCTCTTCCCTGGTGCGGGCCGCCTCCTCCGCGACCGCCCGCTCCGCCATGGCCGGGTCCGAGGTCGCGGCAGGGCTGGGCTGTCCGGGCCCATCGGCAGCCAGGGCTGGTGCGGCAGCGCTGCTCACCTGGCCGGGCCTGGCCTGGGGCACCGCTGGCGGGCTCGTGGTGTCGCCGCCGAACGCGCTGCTCAGCGTCTTCAGCGCCGTGGTCACCTCACTCGGGATCACCCAGAACGTGTTGCCTTCGGCTTGGGCGAGCTGCGGCAGCGTCTGCAGGTATTGGTAGGCGAGCACCTTGGGGTCCGCGTCGTTGCGGTGCACCGCCTGGAATACCGTGCCAATCGCCTGGGCCTGGCCTTCGGCGCGCAGGATCTGGCTCTGCTTGTCGCCCTCGGCGCGCAGGATGCTGCTTTGCTTCTCGCCCTCCGCGGTCAAGATCTTGGCCTGGCGCACTCCTTCGGCGGTGAGGATGGCCGCGCGCTTCTCCCGTTCGGCCCGCATCTGCTTCTCCATCGCGTCCACGACGCTCTTGGGCGGTTCAATCGCCTTGATCTCCACCCGGGTCACCCGGATGCCCCACTTGCCGGACGCCTCATCGAGCACCCCGCGCAGCATGTTGTTGATCTTGTCCCGCGAGGTCAGGGTCTGCTCCAGGTCCATCGAGCCGATCACGCTGCGCAACATGGTCGCGGTGATCTGCTCGATCGCCTGGATGTAGTTGACGATCTCATAGTCGGCCGCCCGCGGGTCGGTGACCTGGAAGAACAGCACGGTGTCGATGAGCACGACCAGATTGTCCTGGGTAATGACCGGCTGCCCCTTGAAGGCCACCACCTGCTCACGCAGGTCGATGAGCGGCTTGACCCGGTCCACGAACGGGATGATGAAGTTCATCCCCGGCCCCAGGGTCGTGCGGTACCGGCCGAAGCGCTCGATGTTGCGCGCCCGCGCCTGCGGCACGATGCGCACCGTCTTGACCACCAGGATGAACATGAGCAGGACAACGACGACGGCGGCGACAAGCGCGGCTATTTCTGCCATGGCTACTCCCTGGGATGCACAAGCGCGGTGGCGCCCTCAATCGCAAAGACTTCAACAGTGGAGTCCGCAGGGATGACCTGGGACTCATCGTAGGAGCGAGCCGACCAGAGCTCACCGCCGATGCGGACCCGCCCACTACGGGCCGTGACTTCCTCGATCACGATGGCGGACCGCCCGACCAGCGCCGACGTCCCGGACCGCAGCAGCGGAGGCTGCCGGATGTGGCGCACCGCCAGTGGCCGCACCACGCCCAGGCCGGCCCCCGCCGTGACGGCGAAAGCAGCGAGCTGGACAGGCAGGCCAAGACCGACGGCGCCGACGATGGCCGCTACCACCGCCGCGACGGCCAGCAGCCCGAACGCCAGCGTCGCCGTCACGACCTCGGCGACCCCCAGCAGCGCGGCCAAGACCAGCCACACTATCCACGACCCCATGGTCACTCCCGGAGCGGGCGCTGCGGGGGAGAAGCCCACATACCGAGCGAACGTGCGCGGCTCTCCCACGTCCCTGTATCTGACAGTAACCCCGCCATGGCGCGCCGACGCCATGACTGGCGAGCCGGCTCACCCACTCGCCAAGGGGCTCCGCCAGGCCAGCCTGTCCGAAACGGTTACCGTGCCCCGGTGCGGCAGCGGCACGGTGCCCTCCACAGAACCCCGGCGCGGACGCTCTTGCCGGCATTCGGCTCATGGCCGCGTAGGCCCAGGGTATGGCACGAGCGCGAGTGTCCCTGTGCGAGAGCACACCCAGCTGGGGAGATCCTAAGACGCGCGGGAGGGCGTCCTCTTGGGCCGCCACAGGCGTTACCGAACCGGCCGGCAGTCAGCGCAGCACGCCGAGCCCAGGCCAACGCCCGCACGGACCAGCCGAAAACCCTGCGGCAAGCGTCCGACCAAGTGCGCGGCCGGAGCGACGCGGTTACGGCCGAACCGGTCTACCCCGAGCATCAGTCCACGACCCTAACGTTCTCCGCCTGGGGGCCCTTCTGGCCTTGCGTGATGTCAAACTCAACCTTCTGCCCCTCCTCCAGATTGCGGTAGCCAGCGCCCGTGACCGCGCTGACGTGGACGAACACGTCCGGACCGCCCTCGACACCGATGAAGCCGAAGCCCCTGTCGCCGTTGAACCACTTCACCGTGCCCTGCGTCATGTTGACCTTCTCCGTTCTGGACGTAACACCACCACGACCGGCGGCCCGCACCTCGCAATCGCCCTGGCCAGCCTGTCACCTGACGCCTGCAGAAGTGAACCGGGCGGCCGTCCAAGCGTGCCCCAGGACGTTCACCAAGGCCTTCCGGATCTGGTGCGCAGAACCGGATGATACGCATGCGGACATGAGCGCAGTGGGCGTGATCGTCTTCCGCGACATATCCGGCAGGGAGGTGGGCACAGAAGACCCGGCAGCAGCCCGCGACCGTCTGTACTTGCAGCGGCGGGCCGGCGGCTTCCCGCACGCGGTCTGGGTCTGAGGGCAAACAGGAGTGCTGGCTGTCTCGGCGCAGGGATGGTCCGAGGTCTGCCGTCCGCAGGCCCGGGGACAGCTGCTACCACCTCAGCTGGGCAACCCCGTCATAGTCAATCGAGGAGTACCCGACCAGGCCATCCGACAGGGCGAAGATCCACTCCGCCACCCCCAAAGACAACGCCAGGCGGCTGCACCGCGCGCAGAAGTGCGGCATCTCCAGCCGGACCGAGTCGTCGGCCTCCAGCCGCACATAGACCAGCTTCGATCCCACCAGCGCCCGCCAGCCATCGCCTCCGCGGGCCAGCGTGATCGCCCGCTGCTCCGCGTGGGTCCGGCACAGGTCATGATTGCCCGACTCCCCGGCTTTGCAGTAGCAGTGGTCTTCCCCCGGGAACGGCACCCCGTTGATGCCGCAGGCCAGCAGGCTGCCGGCGCGCGCCAAAACCGCGGCATGCCGGGTCCGGGCATGGGAATCGCGGGCCAGTTCCGCGGCCCGTTCCACCATCTGCTGCGCCAGATGGCTGTCATGACGCGTCAGCGGCCGCCCCTGGGGCCAGTGCCCTGGTTGCACGCCTACCGTCCCTTCGCAGCGCAGGGCTAAATTCTCCGCCCAGGGCCAGCGGCCTGGCAAGACAGCGCCCGCCAGCGCAGCAACCCTTCCCCAGCCGGCAATGGCCTCCCGCAGGCCAGTCGCGCCCACTGGTACTAAGGTCTGCTGCTGCTCCCGCGACCGACCTCACCACCCTAAGTGACACGCAAGGCCCAGGAAGAACGCGCGCACAGCCGCCGATATGCTCGGCCGGCGCGGTGTCATCGCTTATCGACGGGACTCGCAGATCGGGTTGTTCAGCGTCGCTGTCGGCCGGATCTTGCCGAATAGCGGGCGCTGCTCAAGGTGCCGTCGATCACCACATACGCATGACTAGCCCAGTTGGCATCCCGCGGCGCCCTATGCAGCTTCGGGGACCCGGCGGTCACGTATTTCCGGCGGTGGCGGTACCGACCCGAACCGGGCCGCCAGCTCGGCGAACGTTTCGCGCTTGCGCAGGTAGGCCAGCGCCAGCTGAGCGCAGCTGAGCTTGCGCCACCACGAGCCGATGTGCTTGCGGTGACGGCGAATGACGCAGGTCTCATACGGGAGGGTTGAGCGCGACAGCGGCAGCGCGGCAGGGTAGAACAGCAGCGAAGCCCCTCGGCAGAAGACGTTGATCTTGAGTAATCGCGTCATCTACCAGGGGCTTGTGTGCCACGAATGTGGGAGGTCATGTGAGGTAGGAGTGGCCGAGCGCAGTGTCGCACGAGAGATGAGGGATTGCTGGCCCTTCGGAGCCGCCCTTCGGGGGGAGGCTTCAAACCGCCCTCTGCTGCGTTAGCTGAAGACTGTCGTGGTGAGCGTGAGGGAAAAGGCACCCATGAGGTGTCAGGTGGGGATCAAGAAGGCGTTGCATCGAAAGTCCCGGAAGGGATTCACCGCAGAAGCGTCGTTAGGTATGAAGTGGCATCAAAACCGGGCGTTTAAGCTCGGCCCGGGATGAGCCTGGCGGGTGCCCGATGTCTTGGCCAGGCGGTGCCCGGCGCAGAGGTGGCGCGAGCTTGATCTGCTGCTCTTGTGCGGAACGTGGGAGGGCGTGCCCCGACACAGTCCCGGCCTGGCCGGGGCGGCAGGGAGTTCCCCAAGCGTCTGAAACGCGAGGGGGTGAGTACCGTCGCGGGGCATGCAGTCGGACCGGCCCGTAGTAGTGGTGATCCTCCTGCTTGATGCGGTGGGTGTGGAGCGAAGGGGCCGGCTCAGCCGTGGTTCGTGCATTAGATCAACCGGGCGAACCTGGGAGGAATCGCGTGGGCGGGCAGAGGCTGTCAGGCAAGCCGTTTGATATTTCGAAACAGGAGGTGTGGGAGGCTTATCTGAAGGTGCGGGCCAACAAGGGAGCGCCGGGGGCGGATGGCTGCACGATCGGGATGTTCGAGAAGGATCTGAAGAACAATCTTTACAGGATCTGGAACCGGATGTCTTCGGGCAGCTATTTCCCGCCTCCGGTGCTGGCGGTGGAGGTACCGAAACCGCATGGCGGCGGCACCCGGGTCCTCGGGGTGCCTACTGTCGCGGACAGAATCGCGCAGACCGTGGTGGCAGCCCGGCTGGAACAGGCGGTGGAGCCGAAGTTCCACCCTGGCTCCTACGGGTACCGGCCACGCCGGTCGGCACTGGACGCGGTGGGTGCATGCCGAGAACGCTGCTGGTCGTTCGACTGGGTGATCGATTTGGACATCCAGAAGTTCTTCGACAGCGTGCCCTGGGATCTGATCGTCAAAGCGGTAGAGGCCAATACCAGCCAGCCCTGGGTCGTCTTGTATGTGAAGCGGTGGCTTGCTGCTCCCATCTTGACGCCCGATGGCTCGCTGGCCGGACGGGATCGCGGAACCCCGCAAGGGTCAGCGGTTTCACCCGTGCTCGCCAACCTGTTCCTGCACTACGCGTTCGACCTGTGGATGGCGCGGAAGTTCCCTGCCGTGCCGTTCGAACGCTATGTGGACGACGCGGTGGTGCACTGCCGCTGCGAACGCCAGGCCCGGATGGTGGCCGCGGCGATCGGGGAGCGAATGGAGCAGGTCGGCCTGCGGCTGCACCCGGAAAAGACCCGGATCGTCTACTGCAAGGACGGGAAACGGCCCCGCTCGCATGAGCACACGTCGTTTAACTTCCTGGGGTTCACGTTCCGGGCCCGGGGGATGCGCGGCAGGGACGGCAGAGTGTTCACGGGGTTCGGCCCGGCGGTCAGCAAGGCCGCCATGAAGAAGATGGGCCAGGAGGTGCGGTCCTGGCGGCTGCACCGCCGCACCGCCTCCTCCGGGCAGGACCTGGCGCGATGGATTAACCCCATCGTGGCCGGGTGGATGAACTACTACGGGCGGTTCTACCGGTCGGAGTTGCATCCGCTGCTCAGGCGCATTAACGCCTACCTGGTGCGCTGGATGAGGAAGAAGTACAAGCGGCTGAGGACCTTCAAGAAGGCGCACGCGGCATGGAAGCGGACAACCCGCCAATATCCGCGCTTCTTCGCGCACTGGCGATGGGTCCCCGAGTTCTAGCGGTGAGGCTGAGAGGAGCCCGGTGACGGGAGACTGTCACGCCGGGATCTGTGGGAGCCCGGGGGTGAGATTCCCCCGGGCCACCCGACCGCTATCTCGCCAGGGCGACACGCCAGGCCTGACCCGGCCGTATGCATTGGCAGCCCAAGATCAGGATGAAAAGGTTCAGCGTGTCGCGCCAGCGACTGTCGCTGTGTGTGGGGGGTTCTATGTAGTCTCGGGCGACGGCTGGCTGGCCAGGCGATGACCCAGCAACGTCAGCGGCAGCGGGCCTTCGGCCAGGACCGCCTCGTGGAACTGCCGCACGTCGTGGGTCCCGCGCAGCTGGCGCAGGTGCCAGTGGCCGAGATGGTAGGCCAGCGCCTGGCCGGGATCGTCGATCGCGTAACGCAGTATTTCGGTGCTGACCTCGAGATCGGACAGGAAGCCGCTGGCATGTAGGTATGCTGCGGCCCGTTCGCGGGACCAGCCGAGCGCGTTGAGCCCGGTGTCGACAACCAGCCGCGCGGCGTGAAAACGCTCCGACGACAACCGCCCGTACCGGTCGGGCGGATCGGCATACAGGCCGATCTCGTCACAGAAGCCGGCCGCGTATTCCCCCCAGCCCTCTAGGTATCCGTTCAGCGCGAAGGTGCGCAGTTCCGTTGGCTCGCGCCGGATCGGGTGCAGCGCAGTGTTCTCAATTTGCCGGCCGATTTGCAGGTGGTGCCCTGGCATCCCCTCGTGGTAGATCACGCTGGCGGCCTGCAACAGCGGCCGCTTAGGCAGGTCGGCGATGTTGTAGTGGTAGTAGCCGGCACCGCCCCGGCCAGGCGGTTCATAGAACCCGTACGTCAGCCCGCTGAGTGAAGCCGCCAGCGGGCGCAGCCGGAACGGCGCGGTCGGCAGCCGGGCGAAGTAGCGCGGCAGCACTGCCATTGCCCGGTCGATGTGCCGCTGGAAAAGCCGCTCCACGTCAGCAGGCGAGGTGGCGTGGATGCCTGGGTCAGCGGCCAGCCTCAGCCGGTAGCCAGGCTCATCGGTGATCCCCAGATCCTCGCGGATTTGCCCGGTGATCCGCTCAACCTCGGCCAGGCCGATCGCGTGCACATTCTCGGCAGACAGGTCCAAACCGGTGTGCAGCCGGATCAGCCCGGCGTAGCACTCCTGGCCACCCGGCGACTGGCCAATGCCGGCTCCGTCCCCACCCTCGCGCGCATCGGTCTCCATGTCGTCCAGCAGCCGTCGCCAGGCCACCGCCAGCCGCCCCTCCACCACGCGCTCCACACCGTCAGCCAGCCGCCCCGCCAGGCCACGAGCCAGCCCGGAGAGGCGGCCCGGTGCCACCACCAGCTCGGCCGAAGCGCCGGCATGACCACGTACCGTGGCGATCGCCGCTGGAACCGCCCAGGCCGGCAACCGGATGCCGCGTGCCCGCTGCGCGGCCATCGTCTCACCGGACTGCTCCACCGCCGCGACGTAATCGTCAAGCAGCCCGAGATACCGGTCCACATCCGAGGCAGTGCCCAGCCCGGCAACCGCAAAGATCTTCGACCGGTACGCGGCAAGCGGGAAGGCGTTGTACGGCGTCACCGGGAACCGGTACCAAAATCGCTGCGCCTCTGCGGCTTCCTGCTCAAGATGATCGCGCAGGAACGCTGCGTCCAGGCCCTTGCGTCCAGCAAGCTGGGACAGCGCGCTCACCGCGACCGACACGTCATGCTCCATCGCAGCGAGGCCGCCACGCGGCAGCGCAACCACCTGCCTGCCACAGCGCGCCGCGGTGACCGGATCCCGGTCAAGCACTCGCGCCCAGGCCGAATCGATCAGCTCCCGGACAGTCAGGTCACCCGGCACCCCAAGATCCTACGTTCCCCGGCTTGGATGTGACCGTCCTGCCGCCATGAGCAGACACGCGCCAACGCCCAGCTCAAGACCTGGTCCATCCGGCGCAAACTCCGTTGCTGCCCCACGAAGGCCGGTCAGCGCGCCAAGGCCATCCATGTCCGGCCGGCTCGCGAGATCGGAGGGTTGAAAAGGCTCATTGAACCTACCCAGGCAGCGGGAATCTCTCAGCGCCAGAGACGTGCGTTGTCGTGGTTGGACAGCTGCGCATAAAATTCAGGCTGAGCCGACGGTCCGTTCGGATCACGCTTTGCAGATAGGACGCCAGCCCGGCTAATAACTGCGCGCCTACCCGCCGATCTGCACGGATATCGGCTCGATGCCGGTCAGGGTCCGAGCCGCGCATACCTGGGCGTTCGGCGCTTGGATTCATCCGGCACCTGCGGTGGTGGACTTTGCGTGTTACCGACGAGCACCTTCAGCCCCCTTCCTGCGATACCCAAGGAGTTGTCACAGGCTTTCTTACTTCCTGGTCAACCGGCGCGCTGAATACGGTGTGCGGGCCCCGTTCTTCAGGGTCCTGTCTGGATATGAAGACGTGTCCGCGCATTCGGTGTGGCTTTGGGCATCACCGCGCCCCGTTCGATTCGAGCCGGACAGCGTCTCCCAGGTTCGAGTTTCCTTCGAGGAACGTCACGTCGCTTACCTGATCGGCGTGAGGGCCGGTGTAGCGCAAGACGTACAGGCCATTACGGATGTCGATCACGTAGATCAGGCCCTTGTAGATGATCGGGTAGCTCCACACGACCACCTTGTTGGTGCCGCGGCTGAGGGCGGGGTCCTCGGTGGCGACCGAGGACAGTGGCTGCGGGAGGAAGAACCCGGCCGAGGCCGGATGGGCGGGGTCTGTGATATCGACGGCGCGAAGCCCGTTAGAGTGCCAGGCGACGATCGCCACGTCCGGCAAGACGGTCAGGTTGTGCGTGCTGTAGCTGGTGTAGGTGGTGTTCGCGGGATCCATGCCCGCCGGCGTTTGACAGTAGGCGTCCTGGTTCTGCGGCGTCCGGTACTCGCTTACCAGGGTGGGGTGGAGTTCGTTGGAGATGCCGATCACGTGCATCCAGCCCCAGGGGCACCCGCTGCGATTGAGCGGGGCGTCGTTTACGCGGTCGTAGTTCCCGTAGAGTTCGTCGGTCATGATGACGTAGGGCCGTCCTGGGATCTTCACGGCCGAGTGGGCGTTGGGGTTCGGCCAGAATGGCCGGTCGGCGATCGGGCTTATGACCGGGACATTCGGGTTCGCCACGCCCTTGGCCAGATCGGTCGTGTCGAGTTCGATGAACGTGCCACCCCACACCGCAACGTATGCCCGGGTACCGTCAGGAGACACCGTCATCGAGTGGACGGCAACGTAGTAGTTCTTGCGGTCGAAAGAACTATAAAGGTGGACAACGTTGATCCGGGCTACCTCTTTGAAGACGCCCTGGCGAGCCCTGCTGATGTCGGTCACTACGATGTTGGGCAGGCTCCCGTTGTCGTTGGAGTAGGTCGTCCAGTACATAAGGGCCCGATTCGGATTATTCGGGTCGACCCACAAGAAGAACTCGTGCGGCCGGGGATCCTTGAGGTTATGGATATCCGGGTAGTACGTGGAAACGAGCCGCGGATGAGCCGCGTTCGCACCGCCGATGTCATAGAAGCTGAAGTGCGGGGCAGGTGTCGGCGGGGGCGGCGGGCAGGCGTGGTAGAAGTTACTGCAGCGCATGTTCTGCACGATGAGCAACTGCTGTTGCGGCCACACGCGTAGCTCACGCGAGGTCTCGCGAACGTTCCCTTCAAACGGAGGCCCGATCTCACCCACAACGTGGGGGTTGGCGGGGTCGGCGATGTTCACGACCAAGACTCCCGGGTGGGGATGGGGGCACCCGGTGACCGAGGGATCGGGGACACCGGTGGCCGGCACGCATTCGTCCGAGGCGTCGGTGCGGTTCCCCACATACAGGTAGTTGCCGTAGATGGCGAGGGCTGAGTTCATGCCCCGGCTGAACAGCGGATCGTGCCCTACCAGCTGGAAGTTCGACGATGCCGCCGAGCCCGCCGTCGGCGCCGCGGGCGACCCCGCCGCCGGCGCCGCAGCGACCATCGCTGGGAGCCACATCATGGCCAAGACACTGACGAAAACCAGCGGACGGCGCATCCCCATCCCCTCCCTCACCGGGACTGGTCCGGGCCGCATGCGGCCCCAGAGTTGCCAATGCGATTTATCATCGGCGTGGGCCGGTGTCAACCCCACCGGGACCGGAGAGTTGCGAATCCACGTGACAGGGGTGACGGCGGAGATAGGCCACCAGCGCCTCGCCGACATCGACCGGCAGCGGCAATACGTCCTGCCGGCCGCCCTTGCCGCGAACGAGCAGCTCGCCGTGACGCCAGTCAACGTCATCGAGCCAGAGCCCGGCGACCTCGCCTGCGCGCAGCCCGAGCCGCGTCAGCATCAGCAAGATTGCAGCGCGCACACCAGATCCCGCGCCCCCGTCACGCTGCGCCTGGGGCATTCACGCGCCAGGAACAAGCTCACGTCCGCCGCGCACAACCGCCCCAGGCCCAGCCCGCCCAGGCCCTCCCGCCCGGCCAGGAACAGCCGTGCGGCCGGCCCGTACAAACAAGAACGGTGTGCGCTGATAGCCCGCGCTCCATCCGCAAATACCGGCGGTAATCCGCTAGCAGCTCTTCCAGCGGGCCCTACGCGAAAGCCGGCGCCGACACCGGCGCGACCCCCAGCTCACGCAAATACCCCAGCAGCAGCGCCATGCTCCGCGGCGAGACCCACGTCGCCCGCACCGCGGCCCGGCGCGCCGCGATGAACCGCCCGGCCTGCTCGTCAGTCAGGTCTTCGGCGTTAAGTCCTTCACGCTCAAGCCAGCGGCTGACCTGGTCGAACTGACACAGCCTGCCGGCCGCCGCCGACGGTGAGTAAGCCTGCGACCTCAGCCAGCTCCCGAATCCCGCCGTATACGGCGCCAGCGGCTGCGACACGACCGGGACCCACACCTTCTTACCCATCGCTTCCTCCTGCCAGGCCGCAGAACACGAATCTGCGAAGCCCGACGGGACAACCGCGATTATGTTGAGCATCTCACCACGCTGACCGGCGATGAGCAGGGCAAACACGGCCGGCAGAGCATGCGCTCAACATAACCGCGTCCTGGACATACAACCGGACGTGCCCGGTTCCGTAGCATCCGGCTCTCCAGTGCTCATCGGGGTCCGCCGGCCGGGACGCGATCGCTTCCGCCTGTTGCCACCCGATGTGCCCTTCGTGCCCACGCAGCCGCGGCGCGGGCCCGCACCGCCTTCGGGGGGCGACCGGGTCCGGTTCAGGGACCGGTTTGCGGTAAACACCCGATACCCGGCTCCGCTTTCGCCTGGCAGCCTCGCAGGCAGCGGCGGGCACCCGCCCGCTATGACATGGAGGAACCCATGCACGACCACGACCACACCGCCGGCACCCCGCCCAGGACGCGCCGGAAGTGGGCCCGCGCCGCGGCTGGTCTCACGGCGGCCGCTGCTGTCCTGGTTGGCGGGGCGATCGCCGCCTTCGCCGCCGGGGGCGGCGCCCAGCAGCCCGGCTACGGCCCCGCGATCAAGCTGGTGGTCACCAACCCGCGGCCCGGTGACGTCGCCGGTACCGGGGGCGAT
>Ga0126375_10000346_pt1 | contig 12026 bp, 12 predicted proteins | sample PanSoiMetPlot_14_FD_109577 | JGI IMG/M metagenome (GOLD analysis project Ga0126375, IMG submission 109577) | Tropical forest soil microbial communities from Panama - MetaG Plot_14 | ecosystem: Environmental > Terrestrial > Soil > Tropical forest | place: Panama | collected 2016-02-17 | reverse complement strand
TGGGCGGATTGGGCAAGCTGCAACTGACGTCGAGCACCATGACACCGCGGTGGCCATGGACGGTGGTGGTCCATTCGAGCAACCCGGTGATTGCCTGTCTGGCCAGCCAATATGCCGGCTGGCGGCTCAGTTACGGAGAGGGCAACGACGCCTTTTTTGCTCTCGGTTCCGGCCCGGCGAGGGCGCTTGCCCGGGTCGAGCAGCTATTCGAGACGATCCAGTATCGAGATACGGCAAGAAACGCTGCTCTCGTAATGGAAAGCGCGCGCCCGCCGCCGCCTCAAATCGTTGACAAAGTACTGAAGGCCTGCGGCGTTGCGCCGGAGCGTTTGACCATCCTCTATGCGCCAACGCAGAGCCTTGCCGGCAGCACCCAGATCGTTGCACGCGTGCTCGAAGTCGCTCTTCACAAGGCGCACGAATTGAAGTTTCCGCTCGACCGTATCGTCGAAGGCATGGCAGCCGCGCCCCTCGTGCCGCCGCATCCCGACATGGTCACTGCGATGGGGCGCACAAACGATGCCATCATTTATGCCGGGCGCGTTTACCTGATGGTTATCGGCTCAGCCGCCGATGCCCGTGCGCTAGCCGAGCAATTGCCGAGCGCGGCCTCGCGCGATTATGGCCAGCCCTTCGCGGATATCTTCACGCGTTTCAAAGGCGACTTCTACGCTATCGATCCGATGTTGTTTAGTCCGGGCCAGGTGACGGTTACGGCGCTCGAAACCGGCCAGAGCTTCCACGCCGGCCAACTCAACCTGAAACTTCTCGATGCCTCGTTCGTCTGAATTGCTTGCGCCGCGTGCGTCCGCGCCCGGTCCGACCATCGCTCTCGTCACCGACCTAAACGACTGGCATGCCCGCGCTCTCTGCAAAGCATTCGCCACGCTGGGTGCGCAAGCGCGGCCGCTGATGCTGCCGGCCTGCCGCTTCGATACTGCGAGTCCGAATGGTCTGATCCTGCCTGACTTTGGCGCTGGTTTGCCCGACGCCGTACTCGTGCGCGACATGTCGGGTGGAAGCTTTGAGGCGGTGACGCTGCGTCTCGGTGTCCTGCATGCGCTACAAGAAATTGGCATCCCGGTCTGGAACAGTGCGCGGGCCATCGAGCGCTGTGTCGACAAATCGATGACGAGCTTCATGCTTGCACGCGCCGGTCTGCCGACTCCGGCGACCTGGGCGGTGGAATCGCGCGAGGCGGCGGCAGATATCGTGCGGCAGGAAACCGGTCCACTCGTGCTCAAGCCGCTGTTCGGCTCACAGGGACGTGGCTTGAGACTAATTTACAGCGCACAGGAGCTTCCGCCGCCTGCCGAAATTGCCGGGGTCTATTATCTACAGCGATATGTTGGGGTCGAACGCAAGGGCTTTCATGATTTTCGCGTTCTTGTCTCACAAGGGCGGGTTGTCGCCGCTATGATGCGCCATTCCGCGCGTTGGGTGACCAATATAAAGCGCGGCGGTAAACCAGTCGCAGCAGTTGCAGACGGGGTCATGCGAGACCTTGCCATTGCTGCGGCTGCCGTGGTCGGGGCCAATTTTGCCGGCGTCGATGTTATGTACGATCGCGACGAACGGCCGACTGTCCTTGAAGTTAATAGCATGCCCGCTTGGTCGGGTTTGCAGCGAACCACATCCATCAATATCGCCGACACTCTTGCTAGCGACCTTCTCGCCGGACTTTCCATACAGGCCCAGCGCAATGTCTGAATTCGCGCAAGCGCGGGAACAGCCAAATCCGATTGCACTCGCGTTCGAAGAAGCATGCCGCGACGAGCTAGACGCGCCAAAACCCGGCAATATTCATATCTTCGCTGATGGTCATCGGATGACGGTAACCGATTTCGAGCGCAGCGCCGCTGCTGCGGTGCGGCCCCTCACGGCTGCCGGACAACGGATTGGGGCACGGATTCTCGGGGCCGTGGAGGCGAGCTTCGCAGCGGTTAAAAGTAATACTAACCTCGGTATTATTCTACTTTGCGCGCCGCTTGCGGCGGCGGCTGAGACGCTGCCAGTTGACCTGCAGTCGTCGCTTGCGCAGGCCCTGCAAAGACTTGACCGGGATGATGCGGAGCTTGCCTTTCGCGCCATCGCGCGTGCGTCGCCTGGAGGCCTGGGTCGCGTCGAACATCATGATGTGTTTATGCCCGCGACCGTGACCCTAGGCGAGGCGATGGCTGAGGCAGCGGGTCGCGATCGCATCGCCCTGCAATATGTGACAGACTTCTCGGACGTTTTTGACCTTGGCGAGCCTCTGCTCGCGGCCGCCCTTGCCGCTTCGCCTGACCGTCGTCTTGCGACGCTCGCTGTTTATCTTGGCTTTCTTGCAGCATTTCCAGACAGCCACATCATCCGCAAACATGGCCGAACGGTCGCGGAACAAATTCGCCGCGAAGCTTCAAAACTGAGTACTCAGGCGCGAACGGCCAGCCGGCTCGAGGATGTTCTGCGCGACGTTCTTGTCTGGGATGCGACACTGAAGCAGGCGAGCATCAATCCCGGTACCAGCGCCGACTTGACTGTAGCGACGATTTTCGCGCATCGGCTACGGAGCATCTTGCCGACGGCGGGCAACAATGATTGACTTCGGAAGCGGAAAATCTCTGCCGCTATCAGGTTAACCGGTCCGGATTTCGGACGCTGACAACGAAAGATAGCCGTTCGGCCGGTCGCCGCATGATGGCGACCGAAGTGGAATGTTTCTTTGGGAGGAGATGGCGATGGCAAAAATTGGCGGACTATGCGTTGGTGAATCACTCGTTGGCGATGGTAATGAGGTCGCGCACATCGATCTCATTATGGGGCCGCGCGGAAGCGCCGCAGAAACGGCGTTTGCAAATTGCCTAACTAACAACAAGGACGGATTCACATCGTTGCTTGCGTTGGTGGCGCCGAACCTAATGTGCAAGCCCGCAACGGTGCTGTTTAACAAAGTCACGATCAAAAGCGCCAAGCAAGCCGTTCAAATGTTCGGTCCAGCCCAACATGCGGTCGGCAAGGCTGTGGCCGACAGCGTGGCGGAAGGTGTGATCCCGCAGAATGAGGCCGACAATCTGTTTGTTTGTGTCGGTGTCTTCATTCACTGGGAGGCGGCGGATGACAAGAAAATCCAAGACTACAATTATCGCGCCACCAAGGAAGCGATTGCTCGGGCGGTCGCTGGCGAGCCAAAGGTCGCCGAAGTGATCGCCAAGCGCGATCAGGTCAAGCATCCTTTCGCTGCATAGAAACGAACCGGCGGTGAGGTCGATCAGAGCAGGGAGCCGCCATAAGTAGCTCCCTTCTCGATCGGGCTTCGCAGATCTTGAATGTCCGCAGTAGTGATTCGTCCGTTGTGTAAGCTGGATGCGACGAGTGCTCCAGCTATGCCCGCGTTCGCGAGAGCGCGCAGGTCACGGGCATCGCTTACACCTCCAGCCGCATAAATTGCGCGCGCCTCAGTTGCCGCCCTTATGACGCGGAGGCGTGCCATGTCCGGTCCCGATTGGCTGCCAACTCGATCGAGTGTCATTACGATCACTCGCTGTGGCCAGTAGTCCGTCTGCGTCAATAGGGTCGAGGGACCCTGGAACTTGGCTTCGCGAAAATCGAGCGACAGCACAAAGCGAGGATCTTTGGTGAAGCGGTAAACGACACTTGTGTCGGCTTGCGTTTCGCTGCCGAGGACTAAATGACCTAGGCCTTGCTGCAGCCAATTCGTCGCGGCGTCGACATCGGCAATGCCGTTGTCGAGCCATAATGTAACTTGCGGAAACGCCTGCTTCACTTGCGCGATGGTGGCGTGGTTGTTTCCTTTGCTCTCGATGGCGTCAAGGTCGGCAATGTAGAAAGTCGCAAATGGGTAGATCGACATGATACCACCCACCACATCGACGGGGTCGCTCGTCCGCGCAAGGGGTGTTTGGATTGGCCGGTAGCGTTCGCGTTGCCCCATTCGCGCGTGAACTACAATTCCCCCCTTAAGGTCGATGACCGGAATGATTTCCATACCAGCTCCTGTCGTACCGACGGATGTTGCGAGGTAATTGTCGAGAGGTTTAGTTCACTATGGCTATTATTCCTGTTTAGCGGAGAGTGTGATGGCTGTAGTAGGCTGGGACATCGGCGGTGCGCACCTGAAAGCGGCCCGTACCGAAAATGGCCGCATCATCGCAGCAGTTCAAGTCGCCGCGCCGTTGCGGCTCGGACTTGAGCGGCTGGCTCAGGCCTTTGCCGAGGCAAAGGCCCTCATCGGTCCAGCGGATTGCCAAACGGTTACCATGACCGGCGAATTGGCGGATACCTTTTCGTCGCACGCGGAGGGCGTTGCGACCCTCGTGTCGATGGCAGTACGCGAGCTGGCGCCCAGCCGTGTCAACATCTATGCCGGCCGTGCCGGTTTTGTGGCACCCACAGATGCATTTAAGCATGCCGCCGATATTGCGTCCGCCAACTGGTTTGCCAGCGCCTCTGTTGTCGGCAGAGCGATTGACTCGTCTCTATTCATGGATATGGGTTCGACCACGACAGACATCGTTCCGATTGTCAACGGCGTTGTCGCTGCGCGCGGCTACACCGATGCCGAGCGGCTTGCCAAAGGTGAGCTTGTCTATACTGGACTAGTTCGCAGCTTTCTCATAGCCACGGCGGGCCGAGTGCCTTTCGCGGGAGGCTGGACGGAACTGATCCGCGAAAACTTCGCCAACATGGCCGATGTACATCGAATCCTCGGCAGCCTTCCAGATGGAGCGGATCAGATGGCGAGTGCTGACGGCCGTGCCAAGACGATTGTTGCATCACAAGCGCGGCTTGCGCGCATGGTTGGGCGCGATATTGACGATGCCGATCCGTCCGCGTGGACTGCATTGGCGCAATATTTTGCCGAAGCCCAAATTCGCGCCATTACCGACGGCGGTATGCTTGTGTTGTCGCAGGGCCAGCTGCCGGCAAACGCGCCGGTCGTCACCGCCGGCATCGGTGCCGGCTTACTGCGGGAAGTTGCGCGGCGCCTTTCCCGAAATTGCGTTGAATTCGAAGCATTGATCGATACAGCGCCTGGCGTGCGCGCAGCAGTTTCGTCAGTCGCGCCCGCCGCGGCAGTCGCGATACTCGGGTCCGTGGCCTGTGGCGACGCTGAGAATGTGCAATGCCAACGAGCGGCAGCATCGGCTCAAATCTGAGTTGTGCGATGCAGGTCCACAAACAAGGGTGGAACCGCGAGGCGCCGCGAGCAGTTGTCACCTTGCCGATTGCGCGCTATCATTTTAATATGAGCCAAAATCGAGAACGGAAACTGGAGGAAAGTCTCATGGTCTGGACGACCCCTACTCTCGTTGAAATCTGCATCGGCCTTGAGATCAACGGCTATTTACCGGCCGAGTTTTGATTTTCTGACCCTTTCCGCGATACCCCGTTAGATGGGGCGCCTCACCGCCATTGTGCTTGGTTCGGCGGCAGGAGGTGGATTTCCGCAATGGAATTGCCGGTGTCCGGTCTGCGCGTTGGCGTGGGCGGGTGATTCGCGTGTAAAGGCGCGCACGCAAACGGGCCTTGCGGTATCCGCGGGCGACGGCCATTGGACGCTGATTAACGCTTCGCCCGATTTACCGGCGCAGATCCGCGCAACATCCGCCCTGCACCCCTGTGACGATCTGCGTGGCAGTCCAATTGACGCTGTGATCCTGACCGGCGCGGAGATTGACCAGATAACCGGGCTATTGTCCTTGCGCGAGAGCACTCCGTTCACGCTTTATGCCACGCCCGCGACTCACGCGGCGGTCGCCTCCAATGCCATGTTCGGCGCGATGAGTTCAATGGCGCGCCGTGCGGTCAATCCGGGGGAGCGCTTTACGCTGACGGGAGGCATCGAGGCGACTTTGTTTATGGTGCCGGGCAAGCTCCCTCTGTACCTCGAAGGCGAAGCCCCCGAGCTCGATAGTGAAAGCGCCGCCAATGTTGGCATTGAATTGCATCGCGAGGGAGGGCGACTCCTATTCGTGCCTGGAACCGCGGCGGTAACCGAAAGAATGCGCGAACGCTTCGCCCGCGCCGATGTCGTGTTATTTGACGGCACGCTGTTCACCGATGACGAGATGATCCGCACGCAGACCGGACAAAAAACCGGAAGTCGAATGGGCCACATGCCAATTGACGGAGAAGATGGTTCTCTGCGTGCGCTGACGGGATTGTCGGCACGGTGTATCTTTATCCATATCAACAATACCAATCCGATCCTCATCGATGGTTCCGCTGTACGCCGCAAAGTCGAGAGTGCCGGCTGGCAGGTCGCCGAGGATGGTATGGAGATTGTGCTGTGAAGCTGCTATCTCCGGAGGAGCTTGAAACTGCGCTGCGCGATATCGGTGCCAGGCGCTATCACCGCCTGCACCCGTTCCATGCGCTGCTGCATGGCGGCAAATGCAGCAAAGGCCAAGTGCAGGCGTGGGCGCTAAACCGCTACTACTATCAGGCGATGATCCCGATCAAGGACGCGAGTCTGATCGCGCGTTGCGAAGATTCAGCGATCCGACGCGCCTGGCGCTCCCGTCTCGTCGATCACGATGGCGAACATGAAGGCGACGGGGGTGTTGCGCGTTGGCTCAAACTTACCGACGACCTTGGGCTTGAGCGCGGTTATGTCACATCATTGCGCGGATTATTACCGGGCACGCGATTTGCGGTTGATGCCTATGTGCATTTCGTGCGCGAGAAGACGCTGCTGGAAGCGATCGCATCGTCGCTGACCGAAATGTTCTCGCCTGCGATTATCAGCGAGCGCATGACCGGAATGCTGTCGAATTATAATTTCATTACTCGTGAGACGCTGAGCTACTTCGACAAGCGCCCGCCGCAAGCCGAGCGCGATGTCAATTTCGCCCTCAATTTCGTCAAGCAAAATGCTAAGACGCCCGAGCAACAACTGGCGGTGCTTGCTGCACTCGAATTCAAGTGTAGTGTGCTGTGGGCCATGCTGGACGCGCTGTACCACGCTTATGTGGCGCCTAAACACATTCCGGAAGGCGCGTTTGTGCCGGAGGATCAAAGATGACCCCGCCGGTGACCCAGGTCTCGGACAATGCGCGTCCTCGATTGCCGCACGGTGTTCGGCTGACGCACAACGAAGCACAGGGCGGCTGGGTTTTGCTTGCGCCAGAACGTGTCTTTAAGGCCGACGCCATTACGGCCGAGATACTCAAACGGTGTACAGGTGAAATGACACTCGATGTGATCGTCGACGATCTGGCCAAGGCGTTCGTGGCGCCCCGTGAGCGCATCCATACCGATGTTGTAAAGCTGCTGAGCGGGCTAGCGGAGAAGAAGTTATTGGAGCTTGATTAAGTAACTGGCTGGGCTTGTCATCACAATATCGCGACTTGCGGCGCATTTTTATGCAGAAGTCGGGCTTGCCCGATTTCCGATGCCATCCACACCTTTCTGATTCGAAATCGCAAAGATGTGGATGCTCGCGAAAAGGGAGCGACCGGAGGACAAACGCGTTGTGACAACGAACGGTGTCACCTTGCCCGCCCCACTCGGCTGCCGGGGCATATTGCTATAGCGATATCTGCCGCCCATTGCGCACGCGGCGTCCGATGCGGAATGCGCCGAGCAGGTCCTAGAGTCTAACGCGCAACCCAGCGTAAACCGCGAACGGTGCACCTGGACTGAGCGTGCGCGGATCGGTCAGGTTCAGGAACGGTACTTGGGACGTATCGAAAAACCTACCGAAGGTGAAGTAGCGTTTATCGAACAGATTTTGAATTAGCGCGAACGCTTCGAAGTTCTTCGAAATCTGGTAGGTAGTGTGCAAATTGAGCACCCAATAGGCAGGTATCTTGGGATTTTGATTGGACTCATCGCCAGCGAGATACTGTCCACTAAAGGCGACGAGATTGGCACCGACCTTCCACTCGGGGAAAATCGTGTATTCTGCACTCGCCTTGAAACGGTGCTGCGGAATCGATGGCAGGTGATCGCCGGGCTGGACATGGATAAGGCCGTCAGTATCGGCGAACGGATTGTTTGGTGATGACAAGGTAATGAAATCGCGGAATGTAGCGTTAATGTAGCCGTAGCCCGCAAACAGCTTCCACTTGTCGTCATCGTAGGAAACTCCCGCCTCCATGCCTTCGCGGCGTGTACCGCCGACGTTCTGGAAAAATCCGCGTCCCGTGATCGTGCTTGCCACATTCAGAATATCGTTTTCCGTATCCGTTAAATAAGCGCCGATATTCCAACTCACCATTCTTTTGTCTCCTAGATCATGCCGCCCGCGAAACCCGGCTTCCCAGGTCCGTCCGACCACTTGCTGGAGCGGCGGATCGGACACCAAGAAATTATCAAGCAAGCAGGGCCGCAACGGATCGGCGCAGCCCAGCTCTGACGGGGTGGGCGCGCGGTTCGATTCAGAATATCCGGCGTAAGTGGTTATCTGCGGTGTGATTTTGTAAGTCGCCCCGATAACGGGATTGAACCGTTGAAAGTTATTGGTGCCGTTTAGGGCGGTGCCGAGCTGATCCACGAGTTGGATGTTGGCGATATTGAACCTACCACCCGCTGTTAATGAGAGTTTGCGTGTGATGTCAAAGGTATCGGTTAGGTACACGCCAGTGTAAGTGTTGTGGCTGATGGCATTGACCGGAGCCACCAGGCCGTCTGGCTGATTGACAATGACTCCGGTGCCGGTAACGAAGAGATCGCTGCCCACGGCGCCGAGCTCACTCGACGCGTTGAAAGTGGCGCGCCCTCGGTCGATACTCGCACCAACGATGAAATGGTTCTGGTGTCCCCAAATTTCATTGGTGCTTGTCAGTTGGGCTGAGGTGCCATAGGCGTCTGCTCTGGTTTGCGTGCGATCGATCGAACCCGCCAAGTTCCCATTGAGAATCGAAGTGGGAACTCCGCCGCCATTTAGTGGACTATCATCAAGGCAAAGGGTGGCCGGATCAAAGCTGCATTCTTCTACATCACTCGTATTGCCGTCGACATGAGTTTGGCGAAAGCCGCGGTAGTAGGCGTTCGCCTTGATATTTAGGGTGTCGCTAAAGTTGTGGCTGCCGATCGCGTTCAAAAAGTTCAAGCGATTGGTGTAGGTCTGGGGTGTGGTGTAAATCGCGCTCCAGCGCTGATCCAGAAGTTGGATGGGCGTCGCCGCGACAGCGCCGAAAGTGTTTCGAGCCCCCGCGTAGTTGATGTGGAATTCTGATGTGGCATTGCGCGCACCAATATCCGCAAAGACACGACGCAGCCTGGACTGCGACTGATCGCGCCAACCGTCATCGTTGAGAACGTCACCAGCGATGTAGGCCGCGACATTGCCGAGCTGCTGGCCCGCCTGCATAGTGAGAGCACGGCGACCGAAAGAGCCGCCACGTAACTCCGCCTCGCTGCCCTGGTAATTGAAGCCATTTTTCATCTGGATGGAAATCGCGCCGCCCAGCGCATTGAGCCCATAGGTCGGATCATTTGGTACAACATCCAACCGGTGGATCGCATACCCCGGGAGAAAGTCCCAGTTCACTGTGTCACCGAATATTTCGTTGACGCGTACCCCGTTCTGGTAGACGGCAAGACCTTGCGGTGTCCCGACCGTGGGCGAAGCAACAAAGCCGCGAAATTGTACGTCCGGCTGGAAAGGGTTGCCGGAGGTGTCGTTGTTGAACACGCTCGGTACACGCTGAAGCAGGCTGTCTGGCACGCTGTTGGATTTGGCGTGGTCAAAGTCTTGCGACGTAAGTGTCTGAGTGTTGGCGGGAACTTTGTCGCGATCGATGCTTGTAATATCGGTCGGTCCACCCGCGGCCGGGGTTGTCGAGAGCGGCGCGGTTCCGATGACATCGATCGGCGGTAACTGTATGGGCGCTTGTGCGAAAGCACTGTGCAGCGCGAGCGCAGTCACAGCCATAACCACGACGGCGATTAATGCAAACGCATTTGCGAGCTTTGCCAACCGTAACCCCGCCATGGTGCCTCCCCACGTACACTTACAGCACTTGCGGGGACCTATCGACACCACAGTCAGCTGGCCAGCAGTGTAGCGTTAGTCAAACTCACGCGATTCTGGCGTGGTCCTTACGTATCGCACCAATACACGGCCGCTATCAGTTCACCGGCGGGTCGGCTGCTTCCAATAAGCATGCGTTTGTGGTCAAGTTAGATGAGGCCCCGCGATCCCAGCGTAGCCTTGACGCAGATTAGCGATCCATCTCGTGGCCAGACGAAAGCGAGAGATTGAAATGTTGATGTCTAGGCGACAAGCTATTCTCAGTGTCGCAGTTGTGCTCAGTTTGTACGCAACCGGAGGGTTTGCATTCGCGAGGTCAGGCGATCCGCTATACGGACTCGACACTGATAAGGATCGCACGATTGATCTTGAAGAGGCCAAGAAGGCAGCGTCCGCTGTATTTGATCGCCTCGACCGTGACCACGACGGAACCCTCGATCGGCGCGAGCTTCGCGGCCGTCTGACGGCAAGGGAGCTAGACGCTGCAGATCCTGACCACGACAAGACACTGACAAAGGACGAGTACCTTGCACTTGTCGAGAAGCGCTTCAACGCCGCTGATCCGGATCACGACGGGACAGTGGACTCTAAGGAATTAAAGACAAAAGCCGGCCGGGCGCTGCTCAGGCTATTGAGATGACACGGCCCGCTCACCTATTTAAATAGATATAATTTTCGGCACGACCGGCATAAGGCCGGGCATGACGACCGAAAGACAGACGCCTCATGATCACGAAGGGCGCCAGCGTAACTACACCACTCGGCCTGCTCGCCGAGCTCACGCATCGGTGCCCGCTCGGCTGCCCTTATTGCTCGAACCCCCTTGGTCTCGACAAGCGCGACGATGAACTCGATACCACAACATGGGCACGTGTTTTCCGCGAGGCGGGTGCTCTCGGCGTGCTGCAGATGCACCTCTCCGGCGGGGAACCGGCGGCACGGCGTGATCTTCCCGAAATTGTCAGCGCCGCGCATGAAGCAGGTCTCTACACCAATCTGATCACGTCAGCTGTCGGCTTGACGCCGCAGACTCTCGGCGCACTCGCGGGCGCCGGTCTCGATCACGTGCAGATCTCCATTCAGGATAGCGATGAGGTATCGGCCGATCATATCGCCGGCTACAAAGGTGCCTCCGGGCGCAAGCGCGCGATGGCCAGGGAGGTTGTCGCTCTAGGCATGCCACTAACCATCAATATGGTTGTACATCGCGCCAATATTGGTCGCATCGAGCCGATGGTAGAATTGGCGCTGTGTCTTGGCGCCATCCGTGTCGAAATCGCTCACGTACAGTACTACGGCTGGGCGGTGAAGAATCGGGCCACCCTTATGCCGACCCGCGAACAGGTGGATGAAGCCGTGCGTAAGGTCGAAGCCCTGCGGGACAGGCATCGTGGACAGATCGTTATTGATGCGGTGGTTCCCGATTATTACGCGCGTTTTCCCAAGCCCTGTGTCGGCGGGTGGGGCCGACGCTCGCTCAATATAACCCCCGCGGGTCGGGTGCTTCCGTGTCACGCCGCCGAGGTTATCCCCGGCCTCGAATTCTGGAATGTGCGCGAGCACTCGCTTGAAGACATCTGGCATTCCTCGCCGGCATTTCTGGAATTCCGCGGGACAGACTGGATGCGGGAGCCTTGCAGATCCTGTCCCCGGCGTGATCACGACTTCGGCGGGTGCCGCTGCCAGGCCTTCATGCTTACGGGAGATGCTCGGGCGACCGATCCGGTTTGCCACCTGTCTTCGGATCACGGCCTTGTCGCGGAGTTGGCGGGGCAACGCACAGATGCCGCCTACGAGTATCGTCATTCTTGATTGAAGCGCGACGTCTCTCAGTCACCGCAGCCTGGGCGCAGAACCCCGCGGATCGACACGCGTTGGGCGACCCCCGACTTCCAGTGATCAAATAGCGATTCCGTTTGCTGCGGTGCATGAGTCTGCTCTTGGCCCAAAGCGGACGTCTACTTGCGTGCGTCAATGTCCGCTTTTAGGGTGAAGCTTGACCCAAAGCGGACCTACGCGACTTATTCGACATTCTGAATGCAAC
>Ga0126375_10000345_pt1 | contig 12052 bp, 6 predicted proteins | sample PanSoiMetPlot_14_FD_109577 | JGI IMG/M metagenome (GOLD analysis project Ga0126375, IMG submission 109577) | Tropical forest soil microbial communities from Panama - MetaG Plot_14 | ecosystem: Environmental > Terrestrial > Soil > Tropical forest | place: Panama | collected 2016-02-17 | reverse complement strand
TGTTTATCGTTTCTGTATCAGTAAAATCAGAGAACCTCTAATGCGTGTAAAATTTGCACTACTGTTTAGATAGCGTCGATTAATCTCACAATGGTAGTGTATATCATCATTATCGCAATTATTATGACGCCCCGCAGGTCTACTTCTTTCTACGATCAAAACGATTGATGCATATTTGTGCTAAAATAAAAATATTTAGTACAAATAGTATTTAGAATATGCCCTTCCTCACTTTAACGTAACAAAAATTATTCATTAAACTTGAATGACTTTACTGTGTTCAGACTGTGGCAATTTTACTTAATCATGCTTTTATACAATAGCATCATCAAATACCATCAACAAAACACTGTATCTTGGGACGGTTATTGCCATTTCTCAATTACTATTGACAATTACGGTGAAACGGCTAAATAGTGATGAACCAAATCGCATATAAATTGCTATTATTATTTTACCTTACTTTATTTGTGAAATTAAGCAGAAAAAGGTTTATAATTTCATTGTCTTTTGGAATTTTATCACTGATCCTTATAGGGAATTCTTGTTCCCTGTCTTATGGACAGGATGTACAAGGAACTTTGTTCGGACGTGTTGTGCCGAAAATTTACCTTCACGATTTGAAGGTGGAGGAAGTATTCCTAGGCCTTCACTTTCCTACCCGCATGGCATTCGTCGGCCCTGATGATATTCTTGTTATCGAAAAAAACAATGGCACTGTAAGCAGAATCCTGAACGGTACTATATCATCTCGACCAATTCTAGACGTTAATGTTGCTACTAAGATGGATAGAGGTTTGGTGGGAATTGCTGTATTAAATGGTCTTAATCGCACTTACGTTTTCCTTTATTTTACAGAAGCAGATTTAAAGGATGGCGGCAAAGCCTTAGGCAACAGGCTATACAGATATGAATTACTAAACGACAAATTAATCAGGCCAAAGCTACTGCTAGATTTACCGGCTACTCCAGGACCAATTCATAACGGAGGTGCCATTGTCATTGGTCCCGACGGAAACGTCTATCTTTCTGTTGGGGACATACATGGATCATGTGACGTTAATGTTACTGGGTCGTGCTATTCTGTTAAGACCAAAACCCAAAACTATCACAACGGAGATGACGTAGATGGAAGAGCAGGTATACTGCGAGTTACACCAGATGGAGAAACCGTAGGAGGTGGCATTCTTGGGAATAGCGATCCCTTAAATAAGTACTATGCATATGGTATACGTAATAGTTTTGGTCTAGATTTTGATCCTGTAACAGGGAATTTATGGGATACAGAAAACGGTCCTCATTATGGTGACGAAATTAACCTAGTTAAACCAGGATTTAATAGTGGGTGGGATAAAGTAGCCGGTATATGGAAGCCGAACGGGACATTTAATATGGGCGACATTACGCTAAAACCAGACAATTTAGAAGACTTCGGTGGAAAAGGTAAATACAGTGCGCCTGAATTTATATGGCGCCATACTATTGGTCCTACTGCTATTACATTCGTTGATACAGACAAATTGGGTAAAAAGTATCAGAATGATTTACTGGTAGGAGATGTCCATAACGGAAGACTTTGGCATTTTGAGTTGAATGAGAAGAGAACCGGATTGTCTCTTAAAGGCGAACTCGCGGATAAAATCGCAAATTATTATAATGAAACTGCCGGCATAGTTTTAGGAGACGATTTCGGGGAAATCACCGATATTAAAGTTGGGCCAGATGGTTATGTTTATGTTGTTGTATACAGCCAACAATATGGAGAAATTCTCAGAATAGTTCCTGCAGATACCACACCAAAATCACCTAAGAAATGAAATAAATCATTAGAATCGGGAGACTGATATACGGATACCAGTACTAGATAACAGCAAAGTAACAGCCCTGATTCTCTCATCTGCAATTTCAAACATTTTAGAGATTTCAGTGTCAAAATATGCTCTATCACTGCCTACTTTCAATAGTTCAGGCAAGAATTTCAGAATCTTTCTATCGTTAAGCACGATATCGTTTTTCTTGTAAAATGATTTAATTGGAGTCAAGTAATTACGGATAGCGCTCCCAAGATTTTCCTTGCTCTTTGAGGTAGATAATAAATTCAATAATCTTTTTCTCTATTAGTCTGGGATTGTTTTCAAAGAATAGATCTTCACCAGATAAGTAGTCCGTATATTTTTGAAAAAGTATTTCGTAATTGCTTCTTGTTTCAGGGCTTATTATCGACTTTAGGAAGAATTGGAGTTGTTGCACTTCCTAAATTACTATAGGCGATATAATAATTGGCATATACTTTACTAATAGATAAAACTTCTCTACGTAAGTAAAACTATTTCAAAATTAGAAACACTGCTATCTTGGACATTAACACTAATGTAAACTTAATTTTGTTTAGTCATTAATGGTTATTTTCTGCTTAAGATTGGCTTAGCTCTCACCGTATACAAGACTAGAACTGCGAATATATTGACGTCTAAATTACATAGGGATCCGCATCTAGGTCAATGCGTTCTTTTTGAAGTAAATCTACATTTGATTTAACAGCATTTTTCATTAAAGATCTATATTGAAGCAGGTATTTCAAATTCCGCCAACCATCGCTAAATGTTGCTAATTTCACCTTTCCAAGTCTTCTGTAATATCTGCCATCTAATTCGAGAGCTTTGAAAAATGTAAACGCAATTATCTTAATTTCCTCTGACATTGAAAAACCGTCAGACACTATATTTATTCTCTGAATAAAGTCCCTTGACATTATCCACATTCCAGATTGAGAATCTCTAACTTCAACCGAATACAATAGTCTCATAAACAACGACAAAACATCATTTCCAAATTTATGATAGGCATCCATGGCACCACTCTGCATCTTGGAGAATCTATTTGTTGTAATAAAGTCCAATCCTTTTTCATTTAGCACCTGAATATATTCTGGAATAAGTTCTGCAGGATAGGTAAGATCAGCATCAAGTGTGACTAGTATGTCGCCCTTTGCTTCGCTAAACCCTGTCTTGAAAGCTCGTCCGTATCCTCTTCTCTTGTCTAGTATTACTTTTGCTCCCATTCGTTCTGCAATCTCTCGTGTCAAATCAGTTGAATTTCCATCTACGATGATAATTTCCAAGTTGTAGCCTAATTCTGATAGCCTTTTTTTTGGCACAGAGTGTATGGTTCTTTCAATGCCAGCTTCCTCATTTAAAGTTGGAATAATGATAGATACCAGTTTTTGCGGTTTAGTTGGAATCAACTGCGGCAATTCAGATATATCCATTTCTCAACGGAATTATAAAAATTGAACCAAGAATAATGACAAAATCATGAGGTAGCATAATCTGGGTTTATCATAACTATGATAAATAGATTTCACATCAGGTTCAACTAGACTCAGCCAAATTAGCGAGTCTCATACTTTTATTAAACCCTAAAGTTGGAGTAATAATAATCATACAATATCTTAGATTAATTAATTAATCTGAGCGAACTCATATTTGCAGTTGATTCCACTAACTACGCCTGTGGTAAATAAAGAAATGAAAGAAACTGCAGTTCGCGTACTCGAAAATGAAATGTTGGTTGGTGGTGAGAGCGTAATCAATTTTGAAGAGTCATTTGCAAAATATGTGGGAACTGATTATGCTGTATCTACAAATTCTGGCTCTTCTGCGCTGCTATTAGCTTTTTATGCCATAAATCTCAATATTGGCGACAAAGTCGTAGCACCCTCTGCTACATTCATAGCCACTCTAAATGGCGCATGTTTACTCGGCGCAAACCCACTATTCTGTGAAATAGGATCTGATTATGTAATCTCCTCAGATCTATTAGAAAAGATCCTGGGCAAGAGCCAAGTCAAATGCGTGGTTCCAGTTCATCTCTATGGATATCCATGCGATATGTCTTCTATACTAGATATTGCCAATAGGAAAAACGCAATTCTCATTGAAGACACGGCTCAGGCACATGGCGCACAACATAAAGGTAAGAAAGTAGGGTCTTTTGGACAAGCTGCAATTTTTAGTTTTTATCCTACCAAGAACATGACAGTGGGAGGCGATGGGGGTATGATAACGACGAACAGCAAGGAAATTTATGAATCTGCGTTGAAAATGAGGGACGTTGGCCGAAAAACAAAATATACCCACGATGAAATAGGTTATACTTTAAGGCTGAATTCAGTTAATGCGGCTATAGGCAAGATACAGCTCCAACATCTTGATGAATGGAATGATAAACGAAGATTGATAGCGAACACATATAGAAATAAATTAACTGGTGTGGGCGACCTGATTCTGCCACCTGAAGAAGGGCCACATGATAAATCGGTGTATCACTTGTTTGTACTTAGGACGAAAAAAAGAAACTTACTTGGAATATGGCTTTCAAAAAATGGCGTATCTACTGGAGTCCATTATCCAATACCGGTTCACAGACAACCCGCATATCAAAAATTCGAAGGTAAAGACCTAGATTTTACCGATGAATGGAGTAAAACTGTCATTTCTATTCCAATTTTTCCAAATCTTGATTCTAAAGATCAAGAATATATAATTAATCTGGTAACAAGGTTCTACGATGAGAGACTGTATGAACAAAAGGAGTTAAAAGATAAAGAGAAAGAATGGTCAAACAAGTTAATCTAGCGCTTCTAGGTTCAGGTTACTGGGGCACTAAACTTGCCAGTGAATATATTGAAGCCCACAAGTATGTGAATAATTTTAATTTTGTTGGAATTGTAGACCCCAATAAAGAAAGACTTGCATATGTTGGTCAAAAACTTAATTTACCTTCATCAAAGTTGTTTCATGACGTAAATGATTGTCTTAACAACACTGAAATTTCTGCTATTCATATCGCAACACCCAATGAGACCCACTATCATATTGCCAACGAAGCATTAAAGCAACACAAACATATCCTGCTTGAAAAACCCATGGCACTAAACACTAGGGATGCATTTAAACTCGCAAGGATGGCAGAAAGTAGTGGTAACATTTTGCTAGTTGGCCACATCTTTAGGTTTAATGCAGCTTTGTCACAAGTAAGGGAGATTTTAAAAAATCATGATATCGGAAATTTGAGATATTTGCATCTATCTTGGCTTGATCATTTGAATCCCATTCCAGATAGAGATATCATTTTTGACCTTCTTCCACATCCTATTGATATTGTAAACTATTTGACGGACGAATGGCCATCATCAATTTATGCCAGATCAATTTTGCATGATGGACCAAACGATAAAAAGATAGAAGACGTAGGATTTGTCATTATTAATTTGCCTGATGGAACCTCAGCCGAAATAGATCTCAGCTGGATACAGACAGGTATGAAGGAAAGAATAATTCTCATTACTGGTTCAGAAGCATCAATCAGGATTGACGCAATATCACAAGAGACTACAATTCACAGATCAACTGGCAAAACAACTATTCCAATATCGCAAAACAATTCAATGCAGTCTATGATAACTCATTTTGTAAACTGTATATCTGGTATAGATAATCCTAACAATAGTTCACTTGTCGGTGCCCTAACTGTAAATGTTTTATCGTCTGCCAGAAGAAGTATCACTGAGGGTAGGGAAATTAGAGTACATGAATAAGAGCAAATTTTCAGTAATTAAAGATGTTATTGCTGGATCAAATGCCCGAATTTATGACCATGTAAACTTGTATAAATGTAAGATAGGCAGAGATACCAAAATAGACGCTTTCGTATACATAGAAGAAGGTGTCATTATAGGCGATAGAGTTAAAATCAGGCCGTTCACTTTTATTCCGTCTGGTGTTACCATTGAAGATGACGTCTTTATTGGTCCGCATGTAACATTTACTAATGACAAATATCCAAAAATTAATAGAGAATGGAAGTTATTAAAAACAACTATTAAACAAGGCTCAAGTATTGGAGCTGGTTCTGTAATATTACCTGTTATAGTGGGAAATAACTCACTGATTGGCGCAGGTTCAGTAGTCACGCAAGATATCCCAGATAACGTCTTGGCTCTAGGTAATCCTGCCAGAATAATTCGAAAAATCACTCGCAACAATCAATTGCAGTGATTGCATAAGTACGTTCCCAAATTTCTAAAGGAACACTTAATAATTCCAGTGCAAAATTTTTAGTATCGACGGTGAAATCAATTTTTTCTTCTCGTAGTTATTTAATTATTGGTGGGCCCCTTGTTTCATCGCTCATTGTATACTTTATTCTTTCAGGTTTGTTATTATTTCCATCCAATATTGCTGTTATATTATCTGTCATTTCTTTTTTGTTGTTGTTGGGGATATCTAGTTATATACTACTTGGCAGAGATGAAAGTAGAAGAAACCAAAATGACTTCAATCACGTAAATAATTATAAAAGTAATAATAAAAATAATAATGATGATGATGCTAATAGTACATATCATACTGAGGAATACAGAGATAAAAAAAACACTGCGTCAAATCTCATCTTCATTTCAGTATATCTAATCTCGATAATTATTGTGGGAACCTCAAAACCTCCAGGTGTTACTGGTGAATTATTCATTGCCTGGAATCAACTGATTACTTCTCCTACGCAATTAATACATATGGTGGGCGCGTTTCTACTCACTTTCTTTCTTCCGGGTTATGCTCTGGTATACATACTGGTAAAAGGGAACCCGCTAGGATATTTGCCAAAGATTTTGCTTTCATTTCTCTTCAGTATGCTTATTGTAGCCTTTACTGTGTATGTTGTAGCAGTAATCTTAAGTTCTCCTATCGAGTATGTAAATCCGATTATTATTAGTGTAGACATATCAATACTTATCTTGTATATCATATACCATAAAACCAAAAAAACATTATCATTTAATTTGGAGGCCATTAGGTCACTTTCTCAATTAGGATCAAAATTTCAGAAGACGATAACAACAGAGAACATGTCTTTGTTTGTGATTTTTGCAAGTATATTTGGCTTGGTCATTTTCTATACATGTTACCTCGAAAAAGGAGTAATTGTTGGAGACCAATGGTTCCATCATGGAAAGGCTCTTTTGATAAATAGTGGTACATTTAAGGATTTCACCACATCTGATGCAGGGAAGTATTATCCTCCCTTTTTTTCAGCATTGCTGGCTGGCTATTTCAGCCTTTCAGGGTTTCCATCCGTTAATGCTTATGTTTCATTGAATGTTCTAAATATGATGGCCATTTTTGGATTTTATTATTTTTTCACTCAATGGGTTCCGTTCAACCAAAGAAAGGCGGTGGTTATAGCGACAACGCTATTTGTATTGTCTTCAGGATTTGGCTGGGTACTGGTACTCGATAGCTCGTTGACAAACAGTTACCACTCACAATTATCATATCTAGAAAATCTCCACTCGGCTTCAATCAGGAGTTCTGATATACGTACACCTACCACATTCATTAATGTTGGCCATCCCACTTTCACTTCTCCTCTGATTATTATTGGCTTACCTGCTGGTTTTTTGCTACTAGGATTAATCAAAGAACATAGTCCCAAACAAAGTAGGATAAAATTAATTTGTATGATAACAGCAATTACAGTTCTTGGGATCCTTTCTCACCCTGAATTTTATTTGTTTATTATTATAGGATCGATCCTAATACTTTCATTTCGGCTAAGCTATGGCAATCTCATTTATGCATCTATTTTATTGTCTCTTTTGTTTTGCTTATTGGTCGATTTCTTGTCTCCACAGAATTATTACACTTCCATAAAGATTCTCAATGCACCTTTGTTAATTCTAAGTCTTGTTTTTGTGTCTATTTTATGGGCATTGTTCAGAACTAGGATTTTGTCCAAATTATATAGGATAAAATCAATTAGACATAGCTCTTCATACACCAAAGCTAGATATTCGACTTCTAAAAGTGCGGCAAAAATAGTGATTATCTCAGTACTGGCATATCTGTACTTGTTTACATTTGTTGTCTTGGAGACACTTTCAATCGATGATATCCAGCTTCAAGTGGGTACTACAACACAACGCAATATACCATGGTATCTATATCCTATCAAATTTGGAGTAGTAGGGCTACTTGGTTTAGCTTATATTGCATCTTATCTTTTTAAGAGGTTCGAAAAGGAAGTTTTTGTTTTTGGTATAATAGCTGTCGTCGCTCTCATTGCCGGTCCATATTATGATGAACATAGGTTTAGCAAATATATCATGGTAGGAATGGTTGGATTTGCATCATTACTACTCTATAAAATAATTTTGTATTTGCAGCAACCTAATGATGACCCGTCACACCAAAGTCGTTCGAACACTTATCAATTGAGACCTTTCGCCTCCAGTGTATTGATAGGGCTCGTGATTACTTCGGCGGCACTTTCAATATTTATGCTGGCAGGCTATAAAGCTCTAGGGTACAATAATCCACGGTTTCAGGAGGATTTTTTTAGAATGGATTTTCCCTCTCCATCAGAGCTTAATTTATTAAATTTCTTTCGTACCGTTTTACCTAATCTCAATACACACTTTATCGCTATCCAAGCAAACGAATCGCAGACTGAGGACTTGTTCTCAAAACTAGAAGGATTCTCTGCTATACCTAGATTCAGAATTCTACAAGATCCGCAAAGTCTTAACGCGTCCACACTTGAGGGATTATATTATTCACTGCACAACGATAATATCCAATATATTATCCTTCCAAAGTCAGACGATGATTCAGAAAAACAAATTCTAAAACCCCTTCATTTTGCATTAGATAATTTTCCTAGGGCTTATCAGGATGACACGTATGTTGTCCTAAAGGTACCAGATTTGGTTCCAGTTGCAGCACCGCAGTCTATCAATACTGGTTTTGTTTACGATAAAATAAATGAATTGCCGCCACTGTCAACAATTTCACCTAATCGTAATATTAGCGATATTAATAGTAGTAACATCTTACAGTATAATTACAATTTCTTTAATAGTATTGAGAACGGTTCAAAATTCATAAAAATTGAAAACAAAGCCAATGGCATTGAGAACAAAAGTAAAGGTGAGGGCACACAGACTCTAATTTTGAATGGAGATCAAAGGCCAAGAACAGTTTGGTCAAGCACAATTAAAGAATCAAACAAAGTGAATTACGTAGAGGGTAAATTTAGAATTGTTGCCGAGAATAAAACCAGAAATGACTTGGGGATTAAGCTGGAAGATAAAGCGAACAACAAGCAATATTATGTTTCCTTTGACAAATACTCACTTGATTTAAAGCAAAAACCACTTGAAGATAAGAGTAATAAAGAACGAATCTTAGGTCAGAGCCGGCAAATACCAATAGAGCAAGGGGTATTATGGCATACCTTAAAAATTCAAATTCTAAAAGACACAATCAATGTTTATCTTGATGATATTTTAAAAATCAAAGCTCCAAAATCGCCATTTGCAGACAATTTTAGCAGCATATCTAAAGTTGGAATTGCAGCCAACAAAAATATCGGACAATTTGAACCACTAAAGATAGGTTTTCTTTCCGAGTCATCTTTAGAAGCTTATCAATTAAGTAACATGAGAGATACCTATTTTCATTATTACTATCCACTCAGCGCACTTGCACTGTCAAAATTGCCATATGATACTTTTATAGATGGCGATTTCTCTGTTCTTTCCAAAAGTAATGTAATGTTAACTTCAGATCCTAAATTAGAATTGCCGCGAAATGAGACAAGGGCAACAGAAGAAAGTGGAGCACAAGAGAACAATGTAATATCAAAAGAAAAATTCATTAGATATTTAGATTTTGTAAAATCGGGAGGCACACTCATTGTAATGTTCCCGGATAGTACTAATAACAGTATGAATACTTATAGTAACAGCACCAAATCCGAACAAGGCGCATTTGGAAAGTTACTATCTCTTGGGTATGCAGATAAAGTAAAATTCAATGGTATTGTCGGTGGTGGCGAATACAATCCTTTGAATAAACCACCAGCGTCACCGCTACTACAACATCAAAACTTCATAAATATATCAGGTGTCGCAACAAATATTGAATTTAGTAACGTTTCAGATGTTAATGTAAAGTCGTATTACGTACAAGTAGATAAAGATAACAAAACTAATTCCAAAATAGTGGCACCATTTACAATTGAGAAAAAATATGGTCAAGGTAAAGTGGTTTTTGTTAATATTGCTGGATATTTCGATAGCCTTTATGATTCAAAAAACCAAAAATTTACAACAATAAATAGTATTCCAAATTTAATTGGAATTAGACAAGATATGCATTTTGCGCTGCCTCCCAAAGATACAACAATATTTACAAACGCAAGAATTATAGGGGATATGGAAATATCAAACTACACTGGAATAAGCATTAAAAGTAATTCATTACTCTTTGATGGTATCAATGGTAGCGCACTTCCATATAATTTTACGATAGACAAGATAATTACTGCTGGATCACCTTACATCCATAATAACACTAATAATAGCAACCATGATGAGAGTCTGCAGCGACTGAACTCAAATATCCTTTCCAACCAGAATCAGAGTAACGTTTTTAACAACGTTACAATTAAAGATTTAAAATTATACGTTCCTTACGAAGTAACTATTAATTTGTCTGCTCCTCTGTTCCACATGTCACCCCCATCATCGTATTACGACTATATAGAAGCAGGTATCCCAAAGGGGTTTGATATGTTAATTCATCTCTCTCAAGGGGCATATGCTGAATTTACTATCCCCTCATGCATGAACAATAGTTATTGTAATCAGCAGATTAGAATTCCTGGTGGTGATTTGGCCTTTCACAGTATAAAAACTGACTCTCCAAATGTCACATTTTTACCGGTTTTCCTAAAGAGTCCAGAAATTATAATAAATAAAGGAACTGCAAAATTTAATCTTGATTCTAACCGGAATAATAGGGCACAACCTGTGGGCAATATCGTAGCGAACGGAATTATAGCAGCCGATATTGACCATGCTGATACGTATAATTCGTTTAATAAAAATGGAACAAAAACAGACATTGTAACTTTCCTAAAGTCACTGTACATAAATGGCAACTATGTGTTAGAAAACAGAGAAAGTGATGCGTTCCGGTTACCCGGAGACATCTCAGTTCGAGCAAAAGATAAGGGAATTGGAGTTCCATGGGAGACTATGTTGTTGTCTTTTTCTAGCATCATCATCATGATCTCCATAATAGTTGTGGTCGTCGCTGTAAACTACTACATTTGGCCAAAGATAAAGCAAAATAAGTAATTGCTGGAATTACTGCTCAAATGTTTGCTGAATCAGTCCCTACTTCTTGACAATCATGCGTTTTTCACGGCCGGCTAAAAATTGTTGCGGGTTAGAGAAATTCCATCTATTAATTAATTCAAAAGCAGGTAAAAACTCTCTAATTTCGCTATACTCTATGAACTCAGCAATTCATCATAGAGTTTAAAAAGTCGTTCTTCCATATTGTGCCAATTATATTTTTGTAAAAAGGCATTACGAGCATTTTCACCCAGTTTTTTTCGAAGTTCTGGATTATCCTTGAGGCTTACTATTGCTTCTTTTATTTGTTCTTCATTATCATATTCAACTATTATTCCACTTCCTGTTTCTTTTACTATTTCATTGGCTATATTGGTAATTACAGGTAGGCCGCACATCATCGCCTCCAAAATTTTGTTAGCCATTCCATATTTGTGAATAGGTTGAAGATTCAAATCATATAATGCTACTAGGACATCAGAACTTAATTCCAGCTCCAATAACCTATCGGGTAGAACGAGCCCAACATATCTAATGTTTGGTATCTCTGTTATCTTTTCATGTAATTTTTCATCTCTCACTATTCCAGCTATAATAAGTTCTGAATCTTTTAGATCCGTGATTATTTTCATTAACGATTCTAATCCCCTACCCTGTCTTATATGACTTGAAAAAAGAAGTTTAAACTGATTTGTTTCAACTCTTGATTTATTGGTCATTCTATCAGTACAGCAATTCATGATTGTAATGCATCTGCTGGGTTTTTTTCTAAATGTTAGAAATATTTTATCTGATACTCCCAGCAAAGCGTCTGAATTCTTGGCAAAGTTTTCTTCAATTGAACGGACC
>Ga0126375_10000343_pt1 | contig 12073 bp, 10 predicted proteins | sample PanSoiMetPlot_14_FD_109577 | JGI IMG/M metagenome (GOLD analysis project Ga0126375, IMG submission 109577) | Tropical forest soil microbial communities from Panama - MetaG Plot_14 | ecosystem: Environmental > Terrestrial > Soil > Tropical forest | place: Panama | collected 2016-02-17 | reverse complement strand
CAAAGTCTCCATCGTCGGCAGGTCCGTGGGACGGTTGTGGAGCGCCCGGGTGCCACACGGCTTGCACGAACTTGAGACCCTGCTCGCGCAAAATGCGCTGCACGCCGCGGATCGTGTAACCCTCGCCGTACAGCAGATGGCGAATCCCACGCAGAAGATCGACGTCATCGGGGCGATAGTAGCGCCGCCCGCCGCCGCGCTTCATCGGCCGGATTTCGCGGAAGCGGCTTTCCCAGAACCGCAGCACATGCTGCGGAACGTCGAGCTCCTCCGCGACTTCGCTGATGGTCCGGAATGCGTCCGGTGCCTTCTCCACCGCCGCTCGGCTCCCCTGTCAGTTACTTATGTTCGCCGGCATCGGAGTTGATGCGTTGCTTGAGGATCGCCGAAGGCTTGAACACCATCACCCGGCGCGGCGAGATCGGCACTTCCTTGCCGGTCTTGGGATTGCGCCCGATTCTCTGGCCCTTCTTGCGCACCACGAAAGAGCCGAAAGACGAGAGCTTCACCGTTTCGCCCCGCTCCAGGCAATCGGTGATTTCCTTCAAAACGAGCTCGACCAACGTGGCCGATTCGGTACGGGACAATCCTACCTTCTGGTAGACTGCCTCGCACAAATCCGCACGTGTGACTGTCTTTCCGGTCATCGCCAGCCCCGCCTACGGCGATCAAGATATCTCTCTGAATTATCACACGATATTAGCTTGGGCACGACCGGTCAACCGGGCGTGTGGGGAAGATTGTGGGCGGTTTCACCACCTGACCAGGGCCGACCCCCAGGTGAAGCCCCCGCCCATGGCCTCCAGCATCACCAGATCGCCGCGTTTGATGCGGCCATCTCCTACCGCCGCGGTCAGGGCCAGCGGTATGGAGGCAGCCGAAGTGTTGCCGTGCTTGTCCACGGTGCTGACCACCTTTTCCGGGGCAATGCCGAGCTTCCTGGCGCTGTCGTCGATGATCCGCTGGTTGGCCTGGTGCGGCACGAACCAGTCGATGTCGGCAGCGGTATAGCCGGTCGCCTCGAAGGCATCCTCGATCACGTCGGTGATCATCGCCACCGCGTGCTTGAAGACGGCCCGGCCTTCCATGCGCAGGTGGCCGACGGTCTGCGTCGAGGACGGCCCGCCGTCGACATAGAGCTTGGCCTTGTGGCGGCCGTCGGAGCGCAGGTGGCTGGTGAGGATGCCGCGGTCCTCGCGCGTGCCGGGCTGCTGCTGCGCCTCCAGAACCAGCGCCCCCGCGCCGTCGCCGAACAGCACACAGGTGCCGCGGTCGGTCCAGTCGAGGATGCGCGAGAAGGTCTCGGCGCCAATCACCAGCGCGCGCTTGAACGCACCGGTCCTGATGAGGCCGTCGACGGTTGCCAGCCCGAACACGAAGCCCGAGCACACTGCCTGCAGGTCGAAGGCCGCGCCGTGGGTGATGCCGAGGCCGGCCTGAATCTGCACCGCGCTGGCGGGAAAGGTGTTGTCGGGCGTGGAGGTCGCAAGCACGATCAGGTCGATCGATTGCGCGTCCACGCCGGCTGCGGCGAGCGCGGCGCGCGCGGCCGCAAGGCCCATATCCGAGGTGGTCTCGCCGTCGGCGGCGATGTGGCGCTCGCGGATGCCGGTGCGCTGCGTGATCCATTCGTCGGAGGTGTCAACCATCCGCGACAATTCGGAATTGGTGAGGGTCCGGCTCGGGAGATAGCTGCCGCAGCCGAGCACGACCGAACGCGTGATGGTCACGAGGCCAGACTCCGCACGAGGTTTCCCGGCCCCGGTTGCGGCGGCTCGGGCGGCCCTTTGCCGAGCATCTGGCCGAGCGTCTGACCGATCTTGGCCAGCAACTCGTGGTGCACCATGTCGTAGCCGAGATCGACGGCATAGGCGAAGCCTTCGGCGTCGGTGCCGCCGTGGCTCTTGATGACGATGCCGTTGAGGCCGAGGAAGACGCCGCCGTTCGACTTGCGCGGATCCATCTTGTTGGCGAGCGCGCGGAACGCCTGGCGCGCCAAGAGGTAGCCGAGCTTGGTCGCCAGCGTGCGGCCCATCTCCTGCCTCAGGTACTGGCCCATCTGGCGCGCGGTGCCTTCGGCCGCCTTGAGCGCGATATTGCCGGCAAATCCTTCGGTCACCACCACGTCCACCGTCCCCTTGCCGATGTCGTCGCCTTCGACGAAACCGGAATATTGAAATTGCGGCCATTGGCCTTCGCGCAACATTCGGCTGGCTTCGCGCACTTCTTCAAGTCCCTTCGCCTCCTCCACTCCGATATTGAGGAGCCCCACCGTCGGCCGCTCGAGCCCGAACAGCACCCGCGCCATCGCGCTGCCCATGGCGGCCATGTGGACGAGATGTCCGGCATCGGCGCCGATGGTGGCGCCGAGATCGAGGACGATGGATTCGCCTTTCAGCGTCGGCCAGATCGCCGCGATCGCCGGCCGGTCGATCCCCGCCATGGTGCGGAGTTCGAACTTGGCCATGGCCATGAGCGCCCCGGTATTGCCGGCGGAAACCGCAACATCCGCCTCCCCCTTCTTGACCGCATCGATGGCCAGCCACATCGAGGATTTCCACCGCCCTTTGCGTAGCGCCTGACTGGGCTTGTCGTCCATCTTGATCGCCACATCCGTGTGGATGATCCGCGACGCGGCCTTGAGCTGCGGACGAGTATCGACGAGCGGCGCAACCACCGTGCGGTCGCCGAACAGCAGGAATTCGATGTCGGGGTGACGGGTGAGCGACAGTTCGGCACCCGGCACGACCACCGCTGCCCCATGGTCTCCCCCCATGGCGTCGAGCGCGATGCGGACTTTCTGGGGCATGGCGCGACAATACCGTGTCGGCAGGAGACACAACAGGGGGCGCAAATCACCCCTGCTTACCGCCCCGCCCCTTGTCTTGCCCCTTCTTCAGCGCCGAGAGCGCTGCGAAAGGGTGCGTGGAATCGTCACCGGCAGCCGGCGCTTCGAACACGGCGCCTGCCTTGCGGGGATACGGATCGATGCCCAGGATCAGGAACTCGGTCGCTATCGCCCCCAGGTCAACCGCGCCATCGACCAGTTCATCGGGCGCATCGGGTGCCATCTCGACCTCGCCGACGCCCGCCGTCGGCGGCGTCGCCCCCGGCACGAAGGCCAGGTCGATCGGCTCATCGATCGTGCTTTCGATCGGCTCGAGCGTCACCACACAGGTCTGCTCGACGGTGGCCGACATCCGGCCCACCACGCGCAAGCCGCCCCGGCCATAGCGTGTGACGTCGAAATCGGCGACGAGGCGCGACAGGGCGGCGACCCCGGCAAGCTCGGCAATCGCCGCGCGCGTCTCGCCGTCGGCGACGAGATCGACATGCCGCCCGGTCTCGGGCACGTCGCTCTGATCGAGCCGCACGCTCCAGGGGCGTCGGACGGCGGTTTCGGACATGTGCGTGCGTCGTGTCATTGCCGCCATCAGCCCGGTCATGCGCCCACGGTCAGCGCCTCGGGATCGGGAAACACCAGTTCCCCGCGTTCGAACCCGTCGGGGTCGAGCGCGGCCAGCCGTCGTACCGCCTCGCGGACATAGGCTGCAAGCCGCGCTGCCGCCGCGGGTTCCGGCGCGCCGGCGAAGACGTTGCGCTGCAGGGTCGTCACCAGCGGCTCGTCGTCGGGCGCCGCCAGCGCCGCCCGGTATGCCATTTGCCGGCCGTAGAACGCCTCGCCGATCCGGCGCATTTTTCGCGGCACCGCGAGGTCGCCCACCCCCATTTCGCGCAGGCTTTCGTCCATGTCGCGACAGAACCGGTCGAACAACTCCTGGCCGAGCGCACGGGCCGGCGCCGCCTCGCCCTCGAGCCGGCGCAGGAACAGGACGGCATGGAGCATGATCATCTCCAGGCGGCCGTTGACCGTATCCGGCACGCCGTAGCTGCGGTAAAATGCCGGTAGTCGGGCCTGCGCCACGATCGTGCCATAGAGAGACGTGATGATACGATCTTGCGGGGTATGGCGAAATAGGCGAAATATCATTGAGTTAGCTCAACACCCGCGGTCGGTTGTGGACGAACCGTCTCTTGCAAGGGGGATCGGCCCCGCCGGGTACGGCAATGCACCAGCGAATGCAACAGTGATATGGGAACCATCAGCGCCATGAACAGCCCGCGACCAACCCGCCGCTGCGGCTTGGCGGCGCCCAAGACGGCGGCGATCGCGGCGGCCGTGGTGGCATTCGGGCTGCTGCTCGGCGGTTGCTTCTCCGAGACCTACCAGCGCGGCTACATCGTGCCGGAAGGCGCGCTCGAGCAGATCCCGATCGGGTCCACGCAGGAGCAGGTGCTGATCGTCCTCGGCACGCCCTCGACGGTGGCGACCGTGAGCGGCGAGGCGTTCTATTACATCTCCCAGCGCGCCGAGAAGGCGATCGGGTTCATGCCGCAGCAGGTCGTCGACCAGCGCGTGGTCGCGGTCTATTTCGACAAGAACCGGCGGGTGCAGCGCCTTGCCAATTACGGCCTGCAGGATGGCAGGGTGTTCGACTTCATCAGCCGCACGACGCCGACCGGCGGCAAGGACTACGCCTACATCAACGCGATGTTCAAGGTGTTCTAGTGCCGCGAACCCGAAGTTCGCACGATTCCGCGGCAAGTGCGTTTGCGAACTTCGGGTTCAAAAGCGGCACTAGAATCATAGAGTTGCTAGTGTCCCTTGATTCCGAAGTTCGCATCCAAACGCGCTGCAAACTCATGCGAACTTCGGAATCGGGACACTAGTCATTGCGACGGCCCGCGCGAACGCGGGCATTACTCCATCTTGATGCCCGCGGCGCTGATCACGTCGCCCCAGCGTTTGGTCTCCGCCACGATGTGGCGCGAGAAATCCTCCGGCGAGCCGAGCGGCAGCGTGAGCCCCTGCGCGGTGAGGCGCTCGCGCATGTCGGGAGCGGAGAAGGCTTTGGTCGCCTCGGCATTGAGCCATTCGACGATCGGACGCGGCGTGCCGGCGGGAACGAGCAGACCGAACCAGGGGCCGCCTTCCAGCTCGGGCATCCCCACCTCCGCCGTGGTCGGAACATCGGGCAGCTCGGCGATCCGGCGCGGGGCCGCCACCGCGAGCGCGCGCACCTTGCCGGACGTGACCTGCGGGACGGCGAGCGTCTGAATATCGAACATGATCGAGACGTGGCCGGCGATCAGGTCCTGAACCGCCGGCGCGGCGCCACGATAGGGCACGTGCACGATGTCGATGCCGGCGATCTGCTTGAGCTGCTCGGCCACGATGTGGCCCGAGCTGCCGTTGCCCTGCGATGCATAGGTGAGCTTCTTCGGGTTGGCCTTGGCGTAGGCCACCAGCTCCTTCATCGACTGGGCGGGAACGGAGGGGTGCACGACCAGCACGTTGGATGATTTCGCCACCAGGCTGACCGGCGCGAAATCCTTGGCCGCATCATAAGGCAGCTTCATGAGGTGCGGCAGGATCGCCTGCGTAGCATGGAATCCGACATAGACGGTGTAGCCGTCGGGCGGCGACTTGGCGACGAAGTCGGCCGCGATCGTGCCGGTCGCGCCGGTCTTGTTTTCCGCGATGGCGGTCTTTCCGCTCTCGCTGAGCTTGAGCGCGAAGGCGCGGCCGACGATATCAGCAACGCCGCCCGGCGGCGTCGGGATGATGATCTTGATCGGCTGCGAGGGATATTGCTGAGCGCTTGCCGGCAACGCGAAGCACGAGAGCAGGCCCGCGAGCAGCAAGCCGAAATATCTGAGATGCGCAGGTGCGCTGGTCATGATGTTCCTCTCCTTGGATCTTTTTATCGATTCTTGGGGAGAGAATAGCACACAGAAGGGCCGGCGCGCGCGACTTGTCGGCGCGGCCCGTCCGCTCAATGCATGAGGTTAACGAAAAGAAACCCCCGCGGCGCCTGCCGCGAGGGTCCCGGTCGCCTAACTCCGGCGTGGCTTTTAGTGCGCCGCGAGCACCGCCAACAGCAGTAGCGCCACGATGTTGGTGATCTTGATCATCGGGTTGACGGCGGGACCCGCCGTGTCCTTGTAGGGGTCGCCGACGGTGTCGCCGGTCACCGCCGCCTTGTGCGGCTCCGAGCCCTTGCCGCCGTAGTTGCCATCCTCGATGTACTTCTTGGCGTTGTCCCAGGCGCCGCCGCCCGAGGTCATCGAGATCGCGACGAACAGGCCGGTGACGATGACGCCGAGCAGCATGGCGCCGACCGCCGAGAAGCCGGCCGACTTGCCTTCGGCCCCACCGCCCGCGATCCAGTAGATCACGAAGTAGACCACGATCGGCGAGAGCACCGGCAACAGCGACGGGATGATCATCTCCTTGATCGCCGACACGGTGAGGAGATCGACGGCCTTGCCGTAGTCGGGCTTGTCGGTGCCCTTCATGATGCCGGGCTTCTCGCGGAACTGCCGGCGCACCTCCTCGACGATCGACGAGGCGGCACGGCCGACCGCCGTCATGCCCATGGCGCCGAACAGGTACGGCAGCAGGCCGCCGAATAGGAGACCGACGACGACGTAGGGATTGTTGAGCGAGAAGTCGAGCTTGATGCCCTGGAAGTAGGGATGCCTGGCCGCATCGGTGATGAAGAACTGCAGGTCCTGGTTATAGGCCGCGAACAGCACCAGTGCGCCGAGGCCGGCAGAACCGATGGCATAGCCCTTGGTCACCGCCTTGGTGGTGTTGCCGACCGCGTCGAGCGCGTCGGTCGACTTGCGCACCTCCTTGGGCAGGCCCGACATCTCGGCAATACCGCCGGCGTTGTCGGTGACCGGGCCGAAAGCGTCGAGCGCCACGATCATGCCGGCGAGCGCGAGCATGGTGGTGACCGCAATCGCGATGCCGAACAGGCCGGCGAGCTTGTAGGTCGTCAGGATGCCGGCAATGATCACGATGGTCGGCAGCGCGGTCGATTCCAGCGACACGGCGAGGCCCTGGATGATGTTGGTGCCGTGTCCGGTGACCGAGGCCTTGGCGATCGACTGCACCGGCCGGAAGTTGGTGCCGGTATAGTATTCGGTAATCCAGACGATCAGCCCTGTGACGACGAGCCCGATGACGCCGCAGATGAACAGCGATGTTCCCGTGTAGGACTGTCCCGGCACCGTGCCGAAGCCGACGAGATAGTGCGTTACCAGCGCGACGCCGGCGAGCGAGAGCACGCCGGTGACGATCAGGCCGCGATAGAGCGCGCCCATGATCGACTGGTTGGCCGGAAGCTTGACGAAGAACGTGCCGATGATCGAGGTGATGATGCAGATGCCGCCGATGGCTAGAGGATAGGTCATCATCTTGAGCAGCACGTCCGCGCCGGCGGCGCGGAAGAAGATCGCGGCGAGTACCATGGTGGCCACAGTGGTGACCGCATAGGTCTCGAACAGGTCGGCCGCCATGCCGGCGCAGTCGCCGACATTGTCGCCCACGTTGTCGGCGATGGTGGCGGGATTGCGCGGATCGTCCTCCGGGATGCCGGCCTCGACCTTGCCCACGAGATCGCCGCCAACGTCGGCACCCTTGGTGAAGATGCCGCCGCCGAGACGGGCGAAGATCGAGATCAGCGAAGCGCCGAAGCCGAGCGCAACCAATGCGTCGACCACGGTGCGGCTGTCGGCCGCAAGCTTCAGCGTGCCGTGCAGGAAGCCAAAATAGAGGGTAACGCCGAGCAGCGCCAAGCCGGCGACCAGCAGCCCGGTGATGGCGCCGGCCTTGAACGCGAGCTCGAGGCCGCCAGCGAGCGATGTGGTCGCGGCCTGGGCGGTGCGCACGTTAGCGCGCACCGACACGTTCATGCCGATGAAGCCGGCCGCGCCCGACAGCACCGCGCCGATCAGGAAACCGGCCGCCACCAGCCAGCCGAGGAAATAGCCGATGATGAAGAAGATCACGATGCCGACGATGGCGATGGTGGTGTATTGGCGCTTGAGATAGGCCTGCGCGCCTTCGCGCACGGCCGCCGCGATCTCCTGCATCCGGGCATTGCCCGGATCGGCCGCAAGCACCGAACGGATCGCCCAGATGGCGTAAAGGATGGCGAGCACGCCACAAAGGACGATCAGCCAGAGAGCTGTCATTGGTCAAAACCCCAGTTTTATGGAAGCGCGCCCGACAGAGAGACCCCTGCCCGGCTGCCGCCGCGCCGGGCCGGCATTATCGCCCCTCGCCCGGCTGAAAGTGGCGCGGATATAGCCAAAAACACAACCACAGCGCAACGGCGGATATCCCCAGGCGCAGGCGCCGCGGCCGTTCCGGATCGGCCGGATCTCGCGGAAACATGGGCGTTTTCCCACGGTGCACTACAACTTGTGTCTGCATCGGCGATCGCATATGAAAACGCCATTGGACGCGGCATGCGGGCGTGGGGCGAACCGGGCATGGCGACGATTCCTTCCAACGTGGTGAATACCGACCACGTCGCGCCGCGTGAGCGGTTCGACCTGTGGCGAGCGGTGCTATCGGCAACGCACGAAGCACAATTGCCGGACGGCAGCGATCCGGCGGCGTTCCGCGCGTTCGCGCGCGGCTGGTACCTCGGGCATTCGCTGGTGATCGAGACGCGCGTGACCGCGCAGCATCTGTCACGCTTGCCGCGCACGATCCGCGCCGACCAGTACGATCACTACATCGTTCGCCTGCAGCGGCAGGGTCGCTGGACCGGCGAGGTCGATGACCGCACGGTCGAGGCCGGGTGCGGGAGCGTGACGGTGCTCGACATGGCGCGCACGTCGACCGCGAGCGTGACCGACATCGAGAACATCAACGTCATTCTGCCGCGCGACGCGCTCGACGACGTGCTGCCGCCGTTCGACATGCACGGCCTCGTCCTGCAAGGCGCCATGGGGACGTTGCTGCGCAGCCACCTCGTCTCGCTCGTCCTCAACCTGCCGCGGATGCAGGCGGCCGACGCCGGCCATGTCGCCGGCGCAACCTTGAATCTGATGGCGGCGTGTCTGGCGCCGTCGCGCGACGCCGTCGCGCGCGCCGCCGCGCCGCTCGGGCTCGCGCGGCTCGCGCAGATTCGCCGTTACGTCGATCGCCATCTGTGCTCGCCCGATCTCTCGCCGCAGAGCATCTGCCAGGCGCTCGGGCTGTCGCGCTCCACGCTCTATGCGTTGTGCGAGCCGTTGAGCGGCGTCGCCGCCTTCATCCAAAAGCGACGTCTCGATCGCATCCATGCGATCCTCGCCGACCCGCGCGACCGCCGCCGCATTTCGGAGATCGCACATCAGCACGGCTTCGTGAGCGACGCGCATTTTAGCCGGGTGTTCCGCCGCGCCTTCGGGGCGAGCCCGCGCGACGCGCGGGAATCCGGCCTGTCCCGCCGGCCGCGCGTCAACGACGCAGGGCATGCCACCGACCTCAGCCTCGACGCATACGAGAGCTGGGTTCGTCGTCTGCGCGTCTGAACGCGAAGCGCAACGCCGCAGTCGCACGCCACAGACCGCGTTTTTCGCTCCTGCGAAATGGCAACGAATTGGCACATCGCCTGCCCGTTCGAAAACTTGCTCCACCGTTGGAAGCGGCATGAGGCACCCTGCGACAGGCTGAATTCACATCGGCAGTCTGGTTGGTCGCACGCAACAGTCGACGACCAAAACGCTCGCGGCAGCGTGGCTGTCACCGCCGGTTCATTCCAGTCGACGAACCGCGAATTATGGTTGGGGCGATGTTCGTCGTGCTCGTCGCGCCAGTGGCCGCACAACTTGGCCGGGTCGGCATGGCGAGTTCCAGGGATTTGAGCAGAACACAGGATCGCAACGATGCATGCTTACACGCCCTTGACGCGTTTCGTTCTTGCAAAAATAGGAGCGATTGCCCGCGCGTCTGAAAACTTGCCTATCCGTCCGACGCGGCATCAGGCAGTCCATCCCACCTGCCCCGCGCTGAATTCACGTCGGCCGGTTGGCCGTTCGGGCGCGTCATCAAATTGCAAGAAGCGCCGCCGCCGGTCAACGGGGCGCCAAGAAGAAGTAAGGCGCCTATGCCGTCTGCGTGCGATTTCGCAGTGCGCCCCAGAGGAGCAGCGCGCCGGCCGCCAGCACTACGGGGAACACCACCTCGTTCACCGTTGCCCAGCCGAAATTCGCGAGCAGCATGCCGGAGGAGAAGGAGCCGATCGCCATCGAGCCGAACACGAGGAAGTCGTTGAACGCTTGCACCTTGTTGCGCTCGTTCGGCCGATGACACGCCGTCACCATGGTGGTGGCGCCGATGAAGGCGAAATTCCAGCCGACGCCGAGCAGCGCCAGCGCGCTCCAGAAATGCCAGATCGAAATTCCCGCAATGCCGATCACGGCAGCGAGGAGAATGATGACGAGGCCGAGCCCGGTGATGCGCTCGATGCCGAAGCGGGCGATGAGCGAGCCGGTGATGAAGCTCGGCGCATACATGCCGAGCACGTGCCATTGCAATCCGAGCGTCGCGTCGGTGACGGAATGGTTGCACATGACCATGGCGAGCGGCGCCGAGGTCATCACCAGATTCATCATCGCATAGGACGCCACGCCGCAGACCACCGCCACGATGAAGCGCGGCTCCCGCGCGATCTCGGCGAGCGGGCGGCCGTCACCCACCTGCGAGCGCGGCGGCGGCTTCGGGATGCTCAAGAGCATCAGCACGCCGGCCGCGACCAGCGCGAGCGCGGACTGGCCGATATAGGTCGCGGCGAAGAGATAAGGCGGCCACAGCTCCTTGGTCGCGATGACGAGCTGCGGCCCGACGATGCCGGCCATGACGCCGCCCAGCAGCACCCACGAGATCGCCTTCGGCCGGAATGCCTCGCTCGCGGTGTCGGCCGCCGCAAAGCGATAGGACTGGTGCGCGGAGGCATAGAAGCCGCTGAACACGGCGCCGATGTTGAACAGCAGAAACGAGCCTTGCAGCACGGCGATGCAGCAGATCAACCCGGTCAGCACGCCGCTGATGGTGCCGATCTGCAGCGCGCTGCGCCGGCCGAGCCGCCGCGCCAGCGCGCCCATCGGCAGGGTGCCGGCCCAGGTGCCCAGCGCCAGGAAGCTGATCGGCAGAGTGGCCAGTCCCTTGTCCGGGGCGAGCATGATGCCGACGATGCCGGCGGTCGCCACCAGGACCGAGTTGTTGCCGCCGGCCAGCGCCTGGGTCACTGCCAGCACCAGCGCATTGCGCCGCGCCAGCCGGTCGCCTTCGGCCACAGTCAGTACCGGTTCGGCGAGAGCCGACATCCGCATTCTCCGAAAAGGGATTCGGAAAGAAGAGCCTTCCCTCTTAGCCGCGCATACGGGGATAATCCACCCGCTCCGCATGCAGATCAGAAGTGCAGCGCTCCGGGATGGCGGATCGTGACCGAGCGCGCCTCTTTCGGCTGTTGCGCGCCGATCTGGCCGAAGGCCGATTTCATCTCGTCGATCATGAGATCGATGACATGGCCGGGGCCTTCGGCCCCGAGCGCGCCCAGACCCCACAGGAAGGCCTTGCCGGCAAACGCCATGTCGGCGCCGAGCGCGACCGCGCGCGCAACGTCGAGCCCGGAGCGAACCCCGGAATCGAGCATCACGGCTGCGCGATTGCCGACGGCGCGCGCGATCGCGGGCAGCGCGTCGATCGGCGCCGGCAGACCCTCGATCTGACGGCCGCCGTGGTTCGACACCACGATGCCGTCGACGCCGAGCGAAACCGCCTTTTCGGCGTCGCCCGGATGGAGGATGCCCTTGACCACCAGCGGCCGCTTCCAGCGATCGCGATAGCGCGCCACCTCGTCCCAGGTGAAGGCGCCGCGCGACTGGTTCTCCATGAAACGCGCGACGTCGTTGACGCCGCCCGAGCCGCCCACATACGGCTTCATGCAGGCAAAGCGGGTGAAGCCGTTCCGGGCGAACGCGTTGAGATAGGCCGGAGAGCTCAGGATTCCGAGCGCCATCGAGAGCGTCGGACGGAACGGATAGACGATGCCGGCCGCGACCTCGCGCGAGCGCGCGGTACGCACCGGGACATCGAGCGTGAGAACCAGCACATGCGCGCCTGCCGCATCGGCACGGCGGACCAGGTCGAAGCCGACTTTGTGATCCTCGTTGGAGAAGCGAAAGAGCTGGAACCAGAACACGTCGGGCGCGAGCTCGGCGGCCT
>Ga0126375_10000342_pt1 | contig 12099 bp, 11 predicted proteins | sample PanSoiMetPlot_14_FD_109577 | JGI IMG/M metagenome (GOLD analysis project Ga0126375, IMG submission 109577) | Tropical forest soil microbial communities from Panama - MetaG Plot_14 | ecosystem: Environmental > Terrestrial > Soil > Tropical forest | place: Panama | collected 2016-02-17 | reverse complement strand
GTGCTGAGCTCGGGCGTGGCGGCTGACGTTGGAGAGCGCCTCGCGAACGATCTGGATCACGTCGCCCGCGTGCGCGCTCAATCTCTCAGGGGCCCCGGCCTGCATTTCGACGACCGTCTTCAGCCCCGCGCGCAACTCGAGGTCGCGGGCCAGCAGCCGCAGCGCCTCGTCCAGTCGGTAGTGACTGAGAATGTGGGGGCGAAACCCGACCGTGGAGTTGCGAAGCTCGTTGAGGGCGCCCTCGACGGTGGCGGTGCAGCCGCCGAGCCGTTCGCGCGTGTCCAGGTCCTCGCAACACTCGGTCGTATCGCTTAGACGTCGCATGAGGCTCCACAGGGAACGGACAGGGCCGCGCTGCAAGATGCGCGCCAGCCGTTCCCTTTCTTTGGCAATGCTTCGATGCTGGTCGTACCTGGACCTGCCATGCTGAATGGCCAGGGCGGCGTGGCCGGCGAAGCAGCGGAGGAGCTCCATATCCTCCCGGCGGAATGGAGGTTTGCCTGTGCGCTTGTAAACGACCAGCGTCCCGATCCTCCATCTCCGCCGTGCCAGGGGAACGGCCACCATCGAGCCGAAACGAAGGACGCCGGGTGAAGGCTGACAGCTGCCCTCCTCCTGGCGGGCCTCATCGACGATCGTCGGACGCCCTGATTCCATCACTCGAGCGATGATCGAGTGCCGGTCGGGCCAGTTCGCCCCCCGCAGGAGCCTAGCGTTCCAGCCTTCGGCGACCGCGATGACCAGCCTGCCGCTGCCTGGCGCCGGCAGTGTCACGTGAGCGCCGTCGGCGTTGAGGAGCGAGCGCGCTTGCCGGACCACTACCTTGAGCGCCTGTTCGAGTTCATGGTCACCCATGACGGCCTGCAGGACGTCGAGCGCGGCTCGCAGCCGGTCAATTCGCTGCCTGTGGTCCGTCGTGTCCTTGACCAGGGCCAGGAAGCCGGTGGCGTGCTGACTGTGATCGACAAGTGGGCTGATCATGATCTCGGCCCAGAAGCAGGAGCCGTCGCTCCGGCTCCTCCAGCCGGCGATGCGGTACTGGCCCCTGGCCAGCGCCGTCCGGAGCGGATGGCCCGGACTGACGTTGCTCGCATCGGCTGCCCGCAGCAGCAATGTGTAGTCGCGAGCTCGGAAGCCGGCGGAGGTAGGTCCGAAGATCCGCTCCGCGCCCCTGTTCCAGCTGACGACGCGGCCAGTCAGGTCGAGATGGAAGACGGCGCTGTCCTGGAGGCTGTCGATCAGGCGGATCGAGTCGTTGTCGTCAAGCAGCGCTGCGTCGCCGGGTGCCGGCTGCCGGTCCTGAAACGCGAGCATTGGACTCTTCCTCCGATTGCACAACAGACCGCGCCGCACGAACCCGCGTCAGAGCGACACGAAACCCGGCGCGAGGTCTGTTATCTCGCGCTAGGAGCCGCGGCCCCGAGGGCCTGTCGCACCGCAGTGCGTGATGGAAACATTTCCTGGCGCCGCGTGACGGTTCATCGAGCGGCGCAGGATGTCGCACATGCAGCATTGAACTGTATGACGCGACCTACCCATCGGTCATCATCCATGCGAGGGATGTGCGCTCTGAAGAGGGCCGGTGAGCCGTTGTCAGGCGCTGACCGGTGCTGATGCGAGAGCCTGCGGTGCCCCGATGACAGATCCGCGCCCGACCAGCTGAGACCGGCCGTGCTCGAGCAGCGCTGACTCGCGGAACCCCCGCCGCCCGGTCGCGGCGGTGTGTCGTGGGAGCGGGCAACCGGCGCTCGGGTCGCCTCCCCTCGCACCCCGCTTCCCCGGTTCGGCGCCGGCTCAAGCCGGGTACGCGGGATCCGGCTCGAGCGCTGCGTCGCACTCGACAAGGTCCGGCGCCAATGGGCCGGAGCGCAGTCGCATGAGCCGGGACTGGATCTCGAAGAGGACGTCGATGGCCTGCAGGGTCGAGCGGGGCCGCAGCCACCCCGGCTCCAGATCGAAAGGCAGCAGCGGCGCCATTTCAGCGATTCGCTTCCGCCAGGTGGCCGGCACCGACTTGCGCGATGCCAGGTTCAACCTCTCGACTTCGTCGAGCAATAGATCGAGGTGTTGAATGAGCGCGCTGACACGAAGCCGCCACATCGCGCTCCGCGCTTGCAGCGCAGCTGTGCAGATCTCGTCATGGGCGGCGGCGATGCTCATGCGATGCCTCTCGCGCGTGCGACGGACATGCCCCGAGGCTAGCGAGGCCGGGAGGTCAGGTCATCTGGAATTCGTCACTGGTCAGCCTCCGCACCAGGCAGGGAGGCCGTCGGCTAAAGGCGCACCGCTCTCGGAGAAGGCCGCCGCCGCGTTCCCCGGCTGTCCAGTCGCCACGAGACCGGTCGTGATGGCCCAGCTAGGGTCGATCGTGCGGCGGCCACCAGAGCCAATGGTCAGACCGCGGCCCTCCGGCTGCGACTGTCCTTCTGCATAGGGCGGCCTCCGTCGAATGCAGCGTGAGTGTGCCTTCCGAGGGCTCGCGAGGATCGTTCCGCTCTCGCACTCGACAGGGATCCAGCGACGCATCGTCCAGTGGCCAGTGACGCTTGTCCTGCCTAATGTGGCCACATGGCATGGCGGGTGATTCAGAACCGACTGACGACCGGTCACTGAGGATCCAGATCGAGGAGGCGCGGATGGCGGCCCTGTACATCGAACGCGCCACGACCTGGGCCGCCGACTTCGACGATGACATAGCGGCCGAGCTGATGGCGCTCCACGGTCGCCTGCTCCAGAGGATCCGGAGACTTGACCGTTTTGTGCCGCCCTGAACCCGGGGGGCGCCGCACCGTTCAGGTACAGCTGACCTGGCGGAGGCTCGCCGCGCTGGCTGCGCTGGTGACGTTCGTCTTGACCTCCTACCTCGTTGCCCTGTTCATCGCGGTCCAGAGCAGCAGGCATGACGTGCTGCGCGCGACCTGGGAGACCTATCGGCGAGACTTCGTCACCGCGGACGGGCGGGTATCGGATCCCCCACCGTATGGCTGGGGCCAGACCACGTCCGAGGGCCAGGCGTACACGATGCTGCGTGCAACCTGGCTCGGCGATCGTACGACCTTCGATCGGACCTGGCACTGGACCCAGCGGCACCTCCAGGTTCGTGGGGACGGACTGTTCGGGTGGCTGTGGGGGCGCGATCAGGAGGGTAGGTGGACGCTGCTGAGCAAGAACAGCGCCGCCGACGCCGACCAGGACATCGCGCTTGCGCTCGTCTTTGCGGGCCATCGCTGGTCCGACGACCGCTACCTGGAGGAGGCACGCCGTGTGATGTCTGGAGTGTGGGCGAGCGAGGTCATCACGGTGCGGGGCAAGCCGTACCTGGTGGCCGGCGACTGGGCGGCCGAGCTCCAACCGCAGATCGTCGTCAATCCTTCGTATCTGACGCCATACGCCTACCGTGTATTCGCGACGGAGGATCCGGGGCACCCATGGCTGGAACTCGTCGCCAGCTCGTACAGGGTCCTCGACCGGTGCACGTGGTCGAGGCTGAACGCGGCAGCCAGCGTCGGTCTGCCGCCGGACTGGTGCCTGGTCTCACCCGACGGGTCGGCGCATCCATACTGGGCCTGGGGCGGGGACGTCTACGGCTTCGACGCCTTTCGGGTGATGTGGAGGGTTGCGCTCGACTACGAGTGGAACCGCGCACCCCAGGCGATCTCCTACCTGGAGCGAAGCCAGTTCCTGCGCCGAGAATGGAGCCGTCACCACCGGCTGCTCGCCAGATACGGTCACGACGGTTCTGGTGACCTGCAGAGGGGCGAGGAGTCCTTCGCCTACGCCGGTGACATAGGAAACTTCCTGGTCGTCGACCCTGCGGCGGCCCGGTCCATCCTGCGGGAGAAGCTGCTCGTCACGCTTCACCGCGACCATGGCGCGGTCTACTGGGGGGACCGCTCCAACTACTACGCGCAGAACTGGATCTGGTTCGGCGTCGCCCTGTCGGAGCACCGTCTGGTCAACCTGGTCCCGGCCTGGGCCCGGTCGTGCCAACGAGAATCGGCAGAGGGCGGCGCATGTCGTGTGCGAGTCTTCCTCAACACGGGTGCGCGGCTAGAGTGAGCTTGTGAGGGCTGCGAGGCTCGTGGCATCCGGACCGCGCAGTGGGTGATGCGACCCCCGATCGAGTACCGGCGCAAGCCTCCCCTCCCCCCAAGCATCGGGCCGGCCGTGCCGGTCCGATGCCCTTTTTCAGCGCCCTGACCAGCTGACGTCGGGTCGTGCGCCCAGTGGATGGCGCTGGCCCGCACATGTTAGAGCGGGCCGCCTGCCGACCGTGAGTAGATCGAGTCCCCTCACGAACCTACGGTGGAGGCATGGGTCGCGGAACGCACCGGCCGGTCTGGTGCCTCTTCCTGATCGGCGCTAGCGTTCTCGGACTTGCGGCCGCGGGCTGCGCGCCACCGGGACAGTTTGGTCTGCCCGAGCGGCAATCCAATCACCAGAAGGTGACCGTCACCGCAGCCGGCGACAGCGGCAAGTCGCGTTCGGCTCAGGCCGACACGTTCATGCGCTCTGTAGCCCTCCGGGACGGGGCCCTCGGCTGGCGCCAGCTCTGTCCTGATCTGCAAAAGCTTGTCACCGAAAGCGCGATGCGTACTCAGGCAGAAACTCAGAAGGCGGCTGAGGTCGGACGCATCGCCAGGTTCGGAATCGACTACGTCGGCAGCCGGTCGCTGCGTGGCGGGACACAGATCCGGTTCTACGTCTTGACCGCGGATATGACTGACGGGTCGGCCGCCAGCCGCGTGTACATCGTGCGTTCGCAGCCTGCCGGTTGCGTCGAAGACGTTCAGGTCGAGGACGAGCGGTGAAGCGGATGGCGGCGTCCCCCAGGAACGATGGCCGCGTCGTGCATCCGTCCCTCCCGTTGGCGCGACGGCCACGGCGACCAGCGCTCATGGCCGTGCCGGCCCACTCCACCCGGACGGCGGCCAAGGGGCGCCGGCCCGGTCCTGGAGGGTGGGCCCGGGACGGGCCGTGACCGACCTGCTCTACGTAATCCTGGCTGTCATCTCCATTCTGCTCACTGTCCAGGGTGGCTACACGCTGTACCTGATGATCTACACGTGGGATCAGCCTGACGTCCACGAGCGGACGAAGGCGCCCGACCGTTTCGTGGAGCCCAGCCTGTCGTTCACGGTGATGCTCCCGGCTCGCCACGAAGAGGAAGTCATCCAGACGACCATCGGGAGGGTCGTCACTGCCAACTACCCGGCTGAGCTGCTGCAGGTGCTCGTGATCTGCTCAGCAGACGACACTGGGACCATCGCCAAGGCGGAGCAGAAGATCGAGGAGCTTCGACTGGAGGATCGACATGGCGTCGACGTGGTGGTTTTTGACGACCGTCCCGTCAACAAGCCTCACGCGCTTAACGTTGCGCTTCGTCACGCCGCGAAGGACGTGGTGACCGTGTTCGACGCCGAGGATGACGTCCATCCCGACATCTTCAACATCGTCAACACGGTGATGGTCGAGGATCCCGTCAGGGTTGTGCAGGCGGGCGTGCAGCTGATGAATTACCGCGACAGGTGGTATTCGCCGCTCAACGTTCTGGAGTACTTCTTCTGGTTCAAGAGCACGCTGCACTTCTTCGCCCGCTACGGGGCGATTCCGCTGGGCGGGAACACCGTCTTCTTCCGACGCAGCGTTCTGCAGATGATCGGTGGATGGGACGAGCACAACCTCACCGAGGACGCCGATATCGGCATCCGACTCAGCAGTGCGGGCGTGGCCGCGCGCGTCGTCTATGACGATCGCTACGTAACCCGCGAAGAGACACCGCCGACGCTCGGTCAGTTCGTACGGCAGCGAACACGCTGGAGCCAGGGGTTTTTGCAGACGCTCCGAAAGGGTGACTGGAAGCACATGCCGAGCCGAGCCCAGCGCCTCCTCGCCGCCTACACGTTGACCTTCCCGATCGTCCAGGCGGCGCTTGGCCTGTATGCGGTGGCGGCCTTGATCATGATGTTCGAGGTGAAGGCGCCGGTCCTGGTGGCGCTGATCTCGTATCTACCGGTATTCCTCCTCGCCTCGCACTTCATGACGGCAGCAGTCGGCCTGCGAGAGTTTGCCGACGCGCACGGCTTGAAGGCGTCGTGGGGTGTGACGGTGGGCATGGCGGTGGCCTGGTTCCCCTACCAGCTCCTGCTGGCGTTTGCGGCGCTACGGGCGATTGGAAGGCTCGCCGTCGGAATCAACAACTGGGAGAAGACCAGGCACGTAGGGGCTCACCGAGAACGGCAGAAGGCCGGTGAGCATGCCGCGTAAGAGCGGCTTGACCGACTCGTGGCACAAAGCCCTGCTCGCCGCGTCGATGGTAAGCGGGGGGCTGACGCACGCGTATCACCTGTTCCTGTACCCGCTCTATACGACCGACGAGGGCATCTACATGCAGCAGGCGTGGTCGATATTGCGGGAGGCGAAGCTTTCGCCGTACACGTACTTCTACGACCATGCCCCTGCCGGCTGGCTGATGATCGCCACCTACGTGGCCGTGCTCCCGATGCAGTTCCAGACGTTCGGCAACGCGATCAATGCCGGTCGAATCCTCATGCTGGTCGCGCACGTCTGCAACGTCTTCTTCCTTTTCCAGATCGCCTACCGGCTCTCGCACAGCCACCTGGCTGCATTCGTGACATGCTTCTTCTTCAACTTCTCGCCGCTCGCCGTCTTCTACCAGCGTGAGGTCCTGCTGGACAACCTGATGGTCTTCTGGGTGTTGCTCAGCGTGTACCTTCTCACCCGGGGCGACCGGCGCATCGTGACCGCGATGCTGTCAGGGCTGTCGTATGGCCTTGCGATGATCACCAAGGAGAACGCGATCTTCTTTGCCCCGGTGCTTCTGCATCTCCTGTATCGACAGGTGCAGGCCAGCCGCAACCGGCGGTTCGCACTCAGCTACTGGAGCTTTGCCGCGTGGGGCCCTGTGTCCGTGTACACGCTCTATGCATCCCTCAAGAACGAGCTGGTCCCCAGCCGTTTCAACTTCAGCCTCAGCAGTCCTCCCGCCGACCACGTGGCGCTCCTTTACACCGTCTGGTGGCAGCTCAACCGCAACCAGGGCGGCATCTTCGACCCCCACAGCCTCTTCTGGCGTTTCTCGCTGGGCGCCTGGCTGCCCAAAGACCACCTGATCCTCGTCGTAGGCAGCGCGGCCATGCTGATCGCGTTGTTAATAGGGCTGCGCAACCGACAGAAGCACGCCAACCTCCTGATCGCCGCCTCGCTGGCCGCCAGCTACAGCCTCTACCTGATCAGGGGCAGTGTGATGCTGGAGTTCTACGTAATCCCGCTGCTGCCGTTTCTGGCCCTCAACATCGGACTCATGCTGGATCACCTGTTGGGCTCGACGCCGGCGGCGCTGCGCGCCGTGATGGGTGCGCTGCTCGTTGCCATGCTGTCTGTCCCGATGGGAGGTGGTTATGTCTACACGCACAACGACAAGGGCCAGGTAGCCCCCCAGGACCTGTACAACGTGCCCCAGACCCCCATGCAGGAGGAGGAGATCGCGTACGTGCGACAGCACATCCCGACGACGGCCAGGATCATCATGGACGATGACGTCTGGGTGGAGCTCCACGATCAGTCCCCACCGTATCGGTACGCGCACTCGCACTGGAAGGCTGCTGGTGACCCCGCGATCCGCGACCGCCTGTTCCAGAAGGACTGGCAGAACATCGACTACATCGTCATGTCGAACAAGATGCGGGCGGCGATGGAGCAGAACAACGGCGACGGCAACGAGGGCTGGATGCTCGATGCGATCGACAATCACTCGACACGGATCTGGACCCTCAAACGGGGCGATGTGGAACTGGACGTTTACAAGATCGAGCACGGCGGTGGCTAAGCCTCAGGGCTAAGCCCGGTTGAGCAGGCGTCACGGGGAGCGCTGTCTGAACCGGCCGGTTGGAGGTGGAAAGACAAGCGTTACGTCCTTCAGGCAGCAGAGCGGATGATCTGGTCATCAGCACTGGAGCCGGATTCGATCGCCACCTACGATCGAAGCGATCATGAACTTGAAGTGGTACGTTCGGTGGGGGTTTGCACTGACGACCGGAGTGGTCCTGGCTGCCGTGGGAGCGGCCTCTCCGGCCCTGGCCAGCAGCGTGGCAGCCGCACCCGGCCAGAGCCCGAGTCCCGGCGCGCACGCCGCGTACTGCCAGGACTTCGTCGCACATCTGGCGCAGTCGCTTGGTGTCAACCAGAGCCGGCTGCAGGTCGCGATGACCAGGGCCGCGAGCCAGACGGTTGACGACGCTGTCGCGAGGGGCGACATTACGAGCGATCAAGCCAACAAGCTGAAGTCTCGTCTGACCGCCGGCATCTGCGGCGCGCACCTCGGTGGCTTCGACATGACCGGCACCGTGTCGCAGACCGTCCTGACTGCGGCGGCGACGGCGTTGGGGACGAGCCCTGATAGTCTTCGCAGCCAGCTGCAGCAGGGCAAGAGCGTCTCCCAGATCGCTCCCTCGGGCATGACCGAGCAGCAGTTCGCGACGAAGATGGAAAGCGCCATGAAGACGCAGCTCGACGCCAAGGTCAAGGCAGGCACCTTGACTCAGAGCCAGGAGAACCAGGCGCTGGCTAAGGTCCCGGCGATCGCCAGCGGTCTCTGGACCCGAGGGGCGGCTCCGAGCCCGGGAGCCACCACCACAGGGCCGACGTCTCCGGGCCCATGATCGGTCGGGCTTTCGGCCGCACCTCTAGATAGGCGTCCTTCCGGGCAAGGCTGACCAACGCAGCAGCATGCTGGGGCTTCCGAGCCGCAGCATGCTGGCCTCCGAAGCGAAGCGCCGGGGACTCCACCATTCGCACAATCGCCGAGCTCCCGGCTCGGGAGATGCGTGCGCATTCGTACAATCGCCAGCTCCCGATCAGTGGAAGGTCCCTCGGCGTTCGCACGGTGCGGGGGGCGGTGGCGAGCTGACCTCGGAGGGCTCGGGAGCTACGATGACGCGGCCAGGTTCTGGAGCTCGCCGCTGGCCAGCGCGACCCCGAACCAGGCCCAGTTCTGCTGATAGTAGTTCCAGCGCGCACCCCAGTAAGCCAGCCCGCTCTCAGTGTGATACGAGGCCATCAGCTTCTCCTGCATAAGGGTCAGGGCTGCCCTGGGATCGGTGACGACGAAGTTCCCGATGTCACAGCCGTAAGCACTCGGGTCTTCCCAGGGCTTGTATGCCGTGGTGCCGTCGTGGTGGTACTCGGCCGCCAGCCACCCCTGTCGCGCCCACCGTCGCCGTAGGTAGTCGCTGTCCTCCAGGTACCGGCGCGCTGCAGGTGAGTGGTACCAGACGGCGTCGACTGCGACGCGCCACATGACGCGGAACGCGTCGTACCCGTAGACGTCGCCTTCGGGGGAGGCGAACGGCGATGCGTGCCCATTGACGCGGTCGATGAGGCACCAGTTCGGTGGCAGTCCGACGCCCTCCGTTGCGCCCAGCGCCCACGTGCAGGAGCGGAGGACGCGGTATGAGCTGTCTGCGAGCTCCGCCCAGGGGTGGCCGGGGTCCTCCTTTGCGAAGATGCGGTATGCGTAAGGAGCCAGGTACGAGGGGTTGACGACGATGCCGGGCCAGTAGCCGGGCGCCCAGTCGCCGGCGGTGAGGTAGTAGGTGCCTCGATTGAGCACGACCTCAGCGCGCCAGATGTCGTCGAGGATGGCACGAGCTTGGAGGAGGTACTCGGGATTGTGCCAGCGATGTCCAGCGAAGATGAGGGCGAGGGCGAGATCCTCGTCCGCGTCCGACGCACTGCCGGCGCTGGCGACTCGCCAGATGTCGTTCTCGTCAGGCGCCCAGAGCCAGGCGAGCAGATGGTCGGGCCGAACCTGGAGGTGCTCGCGCGTCCACTGCCACACACGGTCGAACTGCATGCGATCACCAACCCAGACAGCGCGCAGCAGGGCGTAGGCCTGCCCCTCGGAAGTCGTCTGCATGTGGGGGACGTGTTCTGAACGGAACCACCCGCTGAAGGCCAGGGGATTCAGCACCTGCCCCTCGGTGGTGATGAAATCACGCTGATATCCGCGCCAGGTGGAGGCGAGCAACGACGGGGCGGTGAGAAGCTGGGGTGGTGAGCACGCCATAAGGGCGACCTGGACGGACAAGGCGCAAAGCAAGACCCCCGCGACGGAGCTCCCCGCCCCGCGTCTAGGGAAGCGCACCCTGTCACCGTAGCCACGGCGAGGTGGCCATAACACCTACTCCTGCACCCATGCTGGGTCCGACAACCGCCAGAGGCGTAGCGAGCAGGCGCGCGATAGCCTGCTGAAGTGAGAGGCGCGCGACATGCGTGGACGGTCGTGGCCGCTCTGGCTCTCGTGCTTGCGGCTTGCACTCCTGGGTCCTGGTGGAGCGACCATGGCCGTACCTGCGGCAGCCCTCAGGGCCAGGACCTCTCCTCTCGCGAGGTGGACGGCTACACGTTGAGCCAGCACCGCCTGGTCTGCGCCAACCTGGAACGCTCGGTGCTTTCCGGACAGGAGGTGAACGAGGCCAACCTGCACCGCGCCAACCTGCACCGGGCGAGCCTGAGCCAATCCACGCTCGACCACGTCGACCTGAGTGGAGCCGACTTGAGTGGGGCCAACCTCCATGAGGCCTCCCTGACCTACGTGGATCTCGGTGGCGCGACTCTGCGAGGGGCCGATTTGACGGGCATAGACGTCCGCTTCGGGAACTTGCGGCGGTCCGACCTATCGGGCGCTGCCCTCAAGTCGGCCATCCTGGCGGAGTCTGACCTGAGCGGGGCGGACCTGCGAACGGCCGATCTCACGGGCGTTGCGTTTCTGAACTCCAATCTCCGTGGCGCCCGGATTGACGGCGCCCGCCTCGACCGGGTCAGCTGGCAAAACGTGGTCTGCCCGGACGGACACAAGTCCTCGGGAGACCCCGAGGCTTGCAGCGGCCATCTGTAGCAGGCTCAAATGCGCCGCACGTGTAGGGGAGCAATCGACCTGCTGCTGACAGAGAGCGGGACACTGCCTTGGCTGGTGGCCGGGGGACTAGCCGTCGTCTAGCGTCGTTCATGCATGGACGTGATCACGATCACCCGATGCCCGGTGTCATCGCCCACCCAGCGCGAAGCCTGGGTGATCGCGACCATGTCCCGCCGCCCGACGGACACCGCTCCGCGGCCTCGAAACGGGCACGGCCGCACGACTGCCGGTGATGCGGGCCCACCAATTGAGACCACTACGACCGCTGAGCCTGCTGACCTGCAACCGGTCCCCATCAGGGTCATGATCGTCGACGACCACCGCGTGGCGGCCGAGGCGCTCAGTGAGCTTCTGGCCCGCTACCCGAACATCGAAGTCGTGGGCTGGGCCGCGGCGGTCTCGGAGGCGCTCGCCATCGGCGACGGGGAACCGGCCGACGTGGCGATCATCGACTTCCGGTTGTCAGACCAGCGCTGGTCCGACGCGGCGGCCGCCATCCGCTTCCATTGGCCGGGGACGTCGGTGGTGATCGTAAACGCTGATGAAAACGACGACGTCCTGATCGACGCCATCGAGGCAGGTGTGGCCGGCTACCTGATCAAGTCGGCGACCGGTGCCGAGGTGGTCGCCGCGCTGCGTCGAGCGGTGACTGGCGAAGCGCTCTTTCCGGCGCGCAGGCTTGCCGACGTCCTGGCCCGGCAGCGGCAGCTGGCCGGGAGGCGGAAGGAGCAGCTGGAGCTGCTGGGCACGCTCACCCCTCGTGAGCTGGAGATTCTGACCGTGATGGCTCGGGGGCTCGATAACCGAGCCATGGCAAGGGAGCTGGGGATCGGTTATTCCACAGTCCGTAGCCATGTGCGGGGGGTGCTCGAGAAGCTGGGCGCACACTCCAAGCTGGAAGCGGTTGCTCGCGCGATGGAGCTCGATCTCCTGCACACGCACTCCTGAGCGGGTGGCCCGGGACCAAGGGGGCCCCACGGGCGGCTCGCTTATCTGGGGGACAAGTCCCCCGGAACGAATCTCGTCAAGGCACCTTCGCTCTCCGGCCTTGACAAGATTCGGGTGTTGTCCCGTATGCCACAACACGCCCCCCCACGGCCGCTGAGGAGAGCGGCCGTCCCCACTTCGTGGGGCCGCTAGATGATTGATTCCGATTGGCG
>Ga0126375_10000341_pt1 | contig 12100 bp, 13 predicted proteins | sample PanSoiMetPlot_14_FD_109577 | JGI IMG/M metagenome (GOLD analysis project Ga0126375, IMG submission 109577) | Tropical forest soil microbial communities from Panama - MetaG Plot_14 | ecosystem: Environmental > Terrestrial > Soil > Tropical forest | place: Panama | collected 2016-02-17 | reverse complement strand
TAAGAAGTTTGCCGAGAGCCAACTTGCGCTCACGAAACGGCCGCCGTCGCAGATCGTCGCCATTGCATCAACAGATCGAATGCACAGGCCACCGCCAGATGATCGGAGGTCCGACCGTGCAACATGTCGAAATCGGCTACGCCCTTCTTAATGAGACAAACGACCTCGGCATCCATGACCACGCTGCCTTTGATGCGAGCAGCTTCCTCTACGATGCGAGGGTAACGTTCCGACCAATCGGCGCCATTCATCGTGAACAGTCGTACACGCCCATCGCAGACGTGGATTTGCAGTCGATAGCCATCATGCTTCAGCTCAAGCGCCTAACCCGCACCTGTCGGGGCTGCTTAGCGACGGTCGGAAGGGACGGATGGATGAAAGCAGCGGGCGCTTTTAATGGCCGACGCGTGATTTACGCACACGCCACAACATGCGTTCGATATAAATGAAATCCGACCCTAGGACCACCGCGACGGGCGGGAACCCGACTGACGCGTGGGAGGTTGACCTATAGAGGTTGACCAATGGCAATGACATCCCAAGCTCGGCTCTGCGACGAATATTGGGCGTGGACCGCCGAACACGGCCTGCCATATGTGTCGGCACCAGACCTCGCGCATGAACCCGACCTGCTGACCGATGAGGAGTGCCGGTACGTTGCCAACTTCATCAAGCGCTGGGTCAAGATGAAAACACAAACCCCGGAAGGCGCGAAGGTCGGTAACGAGCGCTGAACGCGCATTTAGAAAACTCCTACCTCCGCTTTTTGGCCAAAAGCGGACATCACCAGTTGCACTGCACATGTCTGCTTTCGGGGGTAAAGCGGACATCTAGTCGCTTCCGATAACCGTGTTTATCGGCGATGTGTTTGTGTCCAGCAGCGGATAACCGGCCAGTTTTCAACGGGCTCTTGGAAAGCGTGAATGGACGCTTTGGAAGCCCGGTAAACTGGGTCCGCTGATCGCGGCATCAAAGCAAGCTTGTTGCCTCAAGGAGGATAATCGTATGCTAACCGTCGCATAACTGCGGCGGCTTTCGACTCGCGGTTAGGCCAACATCCCGGTTCTCAAGGTCCGTCGGTGCGGGAGGAAATCAATGAAGCCTTTTTCGAGAATGATACGTGCTGCACCTACTGCGCTAATACTTTTGCTGCTACTCGCCCCTGTCAAAGCCGAAACTATTACAGTCACGCATTGGGGGGCCCAGTTCTATGGAGCCCCCTACGCAGTGGCCAAGGAAAAGGGTTTCTTCAAGGAGGCCGGAATAGATATATCCGGATTCCTGACTTCGACGGGTGGTGGCACTTCGGTAAGAAATACGCTCGCGAGCGACTTGCCTTATGGCGAAGTGGCACTGTCTGCCGCACTCGAAGCAATTAAAGCCGGACAGCCGCTGAAGATTGTGAACGGTGGAGTCGAGTCGATCGGCGACATCCTTTGGATCGCAAAGCCGGACTCGCCCTTGACCGGGATCAAGGATCTGGTGGGCAAACGCGTTGGATTCACCGCGCCAGGCTCGGTGACGAACATGTTGATTCTGATGTCGCTAAAGAAGGCCGGCATCGACTTGAAGAGCGTGCAGATCGTGCCCGCCGGAGGGATCGGCGCAAACCTGTCTGCCGTGTTGACTGGCGCTTTGGACGCAGCATTCACCGGCGAACCGGTCTGGACACAGGAACAAGCCAAGGTAAAGCCGGTGTTCTGGGCGAAGGACGTACTCGGGCCAGAAATGACGCAGACGGTAGGGGTCGTTACTGAGGATTTCATCAAGAGCAATCCCGAAAAAATCCGCGCGATCATTTTGGGACGAGCCAAGGGCGTCGAGTACATCTACGCCCATACCGATGAGGCGGCAGATATTACTGCGAAGGCCTACAACATGGATCCGAAGTTGGTGCGTGCTGTGTTCCAGCACTTGAAAGAGATTCAGTGGTGGGGGCAGGGCGATCTTCGCTACAAGGGAATGAATCGAATGGCCGAAGGCATGCAGATCGTTGGAAAGCTTAACGGCGACGTCGACTGGAGTAAGATTGTTGACACCTCCTTTCTGCCGAAGGAGTTGCAGCCGAAGTCATGAGCGTCAGCCATGCTGAGCTAAGGGAAGTCAGCAAAATCTTCCCGGCTTCAGGCGGGCAGGGTGATGTCCATGCGCTGGGGCCGATCGATCTCAACCTTGCCAAGGGCGAGTTCATTGCGATCGTCGGCCCCTCCGGCTGCGGCAAGTCAACGCTGCTTGAGATCTTGGCGGGGCTAGCCTTACCAAGCGGAGGCTCGATCTCGTTTGAAGGCCGGCCCGTACAAGGTGAGGTCCCTTACGGAATCGGAGTGGTATTCCAAGAGGATGCGAGCCTCCCTTGGCTAACAGTGTGGGACAATATTTCCTTCGGACTGCTGCGTGAGGGCACCGAGAGCGCTGAAATCAAACGCAGGGTCGACGATGTTATCGCGTTTATGGGGCTCGGGGATTTTGCGCGCGCCTATCCGTCCCAGCTTTCCGGTGGTATGCGGCAGCGCGTCTGTATTGCGCGGACGCTCGTGCTTGAACCGCGCCTGATCCTGCTGGATGAGCCGTTTGGCGCGCTTGATCAGCAAACGCGGTTGCTAATGGGCGATGAGTTACTGCGTCTCTGGCGAAAGACTGGCGCCACGATCCTTCTCATCACGCACGCTATCGATGAGGCCGTGATGCTGGCTGACCGGGTTGCCGTGATGTCGGCCAGACCGGGCTGCTTCATCGACATGGTAAAGACGGACTGGGGGACGAATCGCGATTCCCGCGTGGTGGCGGACCCGCGTTTTGGAACGCTGACCGCTCGCGTATGGACCCGACTCCGTGACGAATCGCTCAAGTCCGTAGGACGCAGCAATCGCGCACCAGCCGTCGCTTGAGCTGACTTGTAGCAACCATGAACCGGGTCACCATAGTTCGACTGTGCGTAATCGCTGGCAGCGTTCTTGCGGTCGAAGCCCTGTGCCGTTTCGGCGTAATCAATCGGCTCACCTTGCTGCCGCCCTCCGAAATGGCGACTTACCTGTTGCACCTGCTGGTGTCGGGCGAAATCAATCAAGCCATAGTGCAGACGTTCTCCAACGTGGCGATCGCGTTCGTCTTGTCTGTTGTCCTCGGTTTTTTGGTGGGGGCCGTGATCCACGCCATACCGAGACTGCGGCGCGCCTGCGATCCGTTTTTGGCGTCGTATTATTCGGTGCCTGTTTTCGTCTTTTACCCGCTGTTTGTTTCACTTTTTGGCCTCAACCGTTGGCCGCTCATCATGATTGGGTTTTTGTTCGCCATTACCGCAATGGTGATTGCAACTCTTAACGGGCTCGACCGCGTGCCGCCGGTGCTCCTCAAGCTTGCGCGCGTCCACCGGATGAGTCGAAGCGCAGAAGCACTTCGTATCGTGTTGCCCGCAGCCAGCCCCTACCTGTTTACGGGCGTCAAGCTCGCTCTGGCTTATTCCTTTATCGGTGTCTTGGCGGGCGAGTTTATTCTTTCAGGCGGCGGCCTCGGCTATGCAATTGCCTATGCGTATGACGCTTTCGACAATCGAACGATGTACGCACTTATGCTCTTCGTTCTGATCGTGGTGACCGCAATAAATTCGGCCCTGTTTATCTGGGAACAACGGCTGCTCCGCCGCAGGGGCAGAGGATAAGGCGACGATGAGCGTTATTCCCGAAGAGAGCGGATCTGCATACGTCGCTGGTCACGATTCTGCCCGCGCGACGCAGCGGCGGTCCTTGCAGCGGTTACTCGACAGTTTTCTACTGGTCGCCGCGCTGGTCGTTGTATGGCAGCTCGTCTACTGGAAGAGTGAGGTCGCGATTACCGGCCCGATCGAGACAGCCAAGACCTCGATCGAGCTTCTCGGTTCCGAGAATTTTTGGCGTCATGCACTGGCGAGTGGTCGCGCTTTCGGCCTGTCTTTACTAATGTCTTCGGTTGGCGGCGTTGCTGTCGGTCTCGCGCTTGGCGCGCATCGCTTCTCCGGTGCGGTCGCAGCTCCAATTCTGACCGCGCTGTACACGATTCCAAAAGTGACGCTTTATCCGATGGTCCTCCTGATCTTCGGACTGGGAATTTCGGCCAAAGTTGCCTTCGGTGTCATGCATGGAATTATTCCGGTGGTGATCTTCACCATGGATGCAGTGCGGAACATCAACCCCGTGCTGATGAAGACCGCCAGGGTTTTCAAGCTCTCACCAAGAGAGACGGCCTTTAGAATTCTTATTCCAGCAGTGCTGCCTGAGATCGTGACCGGCTTGCGCGTCGGCTTTTCGCTCACGCTACTCGGCGTCATCATCGGTGAAATGTTTGCCTCGCAGCAGGGTCTCGGTTTTATGATTATCAACGGCATGAATGTGCACAACGTGCGCTCACTCACGGCTGTGGTGCTGCTTCTTTTGCTTTTTGCAGTGGCGAGCGGCACTGTGTTGCTGGCGCTAGAGCGCCGCCTGCAACGCTGAAAAAGCGGCGTGAAGTCTATTCGGCTGCCTTGAGCGCCTTGTATCGACTGCGGACGACATCCCATTCGTCCGCGCCGAACCGGCGGAATGTTTCCTTGAGGGGTAAGTCTTTAGGTGGAACCGGATGACGGCCGGTCTGCTTGAGTTCAGTGAGTGCGGCCTCACACGCCCCGACCACACAGGTAAAAAGCAGACCCGGCACGATCGCCAGCCGATATCCCATTTCGCGAGCGATCGGGAGGTCGATATCCGGTGACTTGCCGAGACGAACGAGATTGAGAAGACAAGGGCCCTTGACGCGTTTTGGCACTGCCGCAAGCTCATCCATTGTGCGGGGCGCTTCGACGAAAGCCATGTCGGCACCGGCTGACAGCGCTGCGTTGGCGCGACGTATCGCCTCCTCAAAACCAGCAACTGCCCCACTGTCGGTCCGGGCAATGATCATGAAATCAGGGTTACGCCTCGCCTCTGTCGCCGCACGAATCTTGGCCAGATAAGCGTCAAGCGGAATTATTTCTTTATCATCAAGGTGGCCACAACGTTTGGGAAAGCCTTGGTCTTCAATGTGAATGCCAGCAACGCCCATGCGCTCGTATTCGCGTACCGTTCGTACGACGTTTAACTCATTGCCATATCCTGTATCGGCGTCGGCGATCACAGGGAGTGAGACGGCAGCGCTGATACGACCGGCGTTCTCAACCATTTCGCTCATCGTAAGTAGGCCATAATCAGGGTAGCCGAAGGTAGCCGCGGTCCCGGCTCCGGTCATGTAGACCGCCGGGAAGCCGGCCGCCTCTATCAGCCGTGCGGTCATGCCGTCGTACGCGCCGGGTGCGACGATCAGTTGCTCTTGTTGCATCAGCGCGCGAAACCGGCTCGCTATGTTCATCGTCTATCTCCCTCGGACTTGGCGTTGTTGCGGGTGGAGCGAGCAATACCGCGTCGGACCTTGCAAAATATCACACCAACCGGTTTTAGAGTTCAGAAAAACAACCACTCATAACGGCCCTCAAACGCGCTAACCACATGATCGAGGAATAGGGGCCAATGTCCGCTTATGGCCCTTAGCAGCCGCAGGGGCCCAAAGTCCGCTTTCGGGCGAACCCAGACATTACCAGCGCGGACTGAGTAACTGCGATAACAGACTTTATCGGAGGCGAGGGTGTTTTCTAGTTTCTAGTCCCAACATCTGCCGGGCCTCTGCCGGCGTCGCGATCTGGTCGCCGAGAATGTCGATGATCTTAGCGGCTTTCTCTACGAGTGCGGCATTGCTCGGGGCGAGCTTGCCTTTTTCTAAATAGAGATTGTCCTCTAGCCCAACCCGCACGTGACCGCCGAGTAGAATGGTCTGCGCAGCAATGGGAAATTGGTGCAGCGAGATCCCGAAGCTGAACCAGATACAGCCCGCCGGCAACAGGCTGCGCATGTAGATCAGAGCTTCCGGTGTCGCGGGCTGTCCCCACGAGATCCCAAGACAAATTTGAAATAGGCCGGGCGGCTTGATATGGCCGGTTTCAATCATCTGTTTCGCGAGGAGGAGATGGCCGGCTTCGAAAACTTCCAACTCAGGCATGACGCCCGCGTCTCGGATCGACACCGCCATTGCTTCGAGATGAGGCGGCGTGTTCATGAAGACCTGGTTGCCCATGTTCATGCTGCCCATGTCGAGGCTGCAGATTTCCGGGGCAAGGTCGATGACATGACGAAGTCGCTCCGCCGGCAACGATAGAGTGCTGCCTGGACCGGGACTTAGAGGATTGTTCGATCCAGGAATGAAGCGGGCTCCGGGGCCAGTGGTCAGGTTGATAAGCACGTCGGACCCGCACGCACGCACGCGCTCGACCACTTCACGATAGAGTGCCGGATCCATGCTCGGGCGTGTCGTTTGTGGATCGCGAACGTGGATATGCACGATTGCGGCGCCGGCCTTAGCGGCATCGATTGCCGACGCGGCAATTTCACTTGGCGTCACCGGAACGGCGCAATTGCGTGCAGGCGTATCTGCCGACCCAGTAATCGCACAACTCAGGATGATCTTACGCGGCATTCGAAGTGCTCGACATTCGCTGTCTTCTAATTCGAGGTCGTCATTGGATGCGCAGATTCGCGTCGTGAACTACCTTTCCCCACTTTGCGATCTCGCTCTTGATGCGCGCACCGAACTCTTCCGGTTTATTTGCCACGGGTTCGAACCCAAGCTTAAATAGGCGATCTCTGACTTCTGGATCTGCCGTCGCTTTTGCGATCTCGCGATGTAGCAGGTCGACAATTTCGCTCGGCGTGCCCGCCGGCGCCAACACCCCAGTTAGAGTGTCTGCTTCCTGATCAGGATAGCCGGCTTCTTGCATGGTCGGTACGTTCGGGATTTCCCCGCTTCGCTTGCCCGCCAGTAGAGCAAGCGCTCGCAATTTTCCCTCCTGGATATTCGCCAGCGCCGGCGGCAGGGCTGTAAAAGCGATCGGCGTATGCCCGGCAATGGCAGAGGAGATCGCCTGGGCTGCACCCGGGAAGGGAACGTGCACCATGTCAAGGCCGAATTTCTGCTTAAACAATTCACCGGACAGATGCGGCGTAGAGCCGATACCCGGTCCAGCGAAGCTATATTTGTTTGGGTTCGTTTTGATTAGCTCGATCAGTTCTCTGACATTGTTTGCTGGCACCGACGGATTGACTAGAACCACGTTGGGTGAATAAGCGACCATGGTAATCGGTGCAAAGTCCTTGACGGCGTCGTAGGGAACGTGAGCGTAAAGACTCATGTTCACCATGAAACCGGTGCTCACAACGATGATCGTATATCCATCTGGCGCCGCCTTCGCCACTTCTGCGCTTGCAATATTGCTCCCGGCGCCAGGCCGGTTATCGACGTAGAATTGCTGTCCGGTGGATGTCGAAAGTCTTTCCGCGATGATACGTGCGATCACGTCGGTTGGCCCGCCCGCGGTGAAGCCGACTACCATTCGGACGGACCGTTCCGGATAATGAGTTCCTCCACGGGACGGTGCATCCTGTGCACCTGGCGACCCGCTGACAATTAGACCCGCGCAAAGAGTTAGCAAACCCAAGTTTTTCATCACAAGGGTTCTCCCGGACGTTGAAACCAAACATGAATATTAGTGCCTGTCGCGCGCTACGGCGACTCCACGGTTCATTGTCTGAGCCGAAGATAACTCCGATAATTGTCATTATCGGAGGTGGCTCCGCCCCCCCAACGGTGATGCGCGTCCATCCGAGAACGGCATTTATCGGAGCTAGAATCTTCTTCTTCACCCATTTGTTTCGTAGGTACTTTTGCGGGTTGGCCGCCTCGCGGATTGGCAATCCATTGAGCGACAAACAACAATCAAAACTTTAGGCGGACGACCGCTTCGCCATTCTTGCCACTTCTTGAAACTTTGGGTCGCCGCTTTCGAGCGCGCTCTGAAATGTCCGCTTTCGGCAAAGCGGACATCCGCTTTTTGCGCCGCACGTGTCCGCTTCTGACCCAAAGCGGACATCTTCATTTTTCGCTTTCACACAAAAAACTGCCACCGGGTACTCAGCCCGGTGGCAGGCCAGAGAGGCATTTCATGATTTCCCTGGGCTGCAATCGGAAGGGGGAAAGGTGCCTTCCGATAGCAGTCGAGCGGATGGTTGGTCCCCAATATGTCCCCGTCCGCGACACCAAGGTGCCGACAAAGACATTCGCAAGTCGGTCCGCAACCAGACATTGCGCATCAAAAACCATTTCGCTTCGTTACTTATTGTTGATTGTCACCCCCTACGACAGGTATTTTGGTAGCTGCAATGGTAACGTGTTGCCTGATTTACCGAATGCAATGTCGCAATGTGTGCTTCGCTCGAGCGCGCTTTCTGAGTATTGCAAAGGGCCCCAGCGCAGCGGCTTGAACCGCGCGACTGAGGCCCTTCCACGCGTTCCTCCCTGAATCTCTTTAAGCGCGTGTTCTTAAAGAGAAGTGCCAAGCGGAGTTCATGCCCAGCTTGGCTCTTTGGGGACCTTTGACTGCGCCTTAGGGGACCGCTGCGCAGTCGGTAGACTCGAAACGCGCTTCCACTGAGTCCGTTCCCCGACATTGGGAAGTCTCACAAATAAATTTATGAAGTGGTGTTCACTTACTAACCCATTGGCCAGCAGGATTTATTTTTGGTTATGTCGGGTGGAACACATAAGCGGTTCCCGAGTTTCCGTTTTGTCAAAAGACACTCTGAGTAGGTGTCGCAAAGGATTTCAGCAATGGACCAAAGTTCTGGCCGCACCGTGGGTGGGGCAGAGTAATGGAGGCCAATGATGGAAACCGTGCTTTTTACAGACCATAGCGTGGTGGTATTCGCCATTGTCACGGGTGCCCTGGCGCTGACCTTTTCGGTCCTTGGACTCGCAACAACGAGCCAGACACGTTCTGACATCCAGCGCCAATTAAGAGGACTGCGGTGAAGGCGCGAGTGGCGGCGAGAGCGCTAAGCGTATCTCTAATAGTCCCGTTGATGAATGGAGCTTGGTTAAGGAGCAATTTCAAACGCTCGAGCGCGAGCGCCCCGATAACATAGACGATCTTCTTGATGCCCAGTTTTGTAATCGGTTCGGCCAATTAATAATTCATGCGACGGATCGCGCACGATTACGAGCGCAAGCCTTCGGCATATTTCGGAGAGATCGCTCCATCGCGTCTCGCTAGGCCGGATAGTTCTCGTATCCGGGCATGGTCTTTAGCGGCAACTCCTCGGGATGCTCGAAATGCCCTTTGCCGGGAACGAAATTAACTTCTAATCGAATGCCTTCGGGATCTTCGAAAAGCATCGAGTAGTAGCCCGGAGCCCACGACCCATCCTCGGGGGGATGAACGATCCGCACGCCGCGCTGGACGAGAAACGCATACAAGGAATCGATCTCTTCCTTCGATCGGGCGCGAAAGCAAAGGTGATGGAGCCCAATGCGCCGCTGATCGAAATCGTCCTTTCGATTCGCTTCCGAAGAACGAGTGATAGCGACCGCCGTTCGCCCTCCAATCATGTACAGGCCATTCGGAGCCTTCACAACCGCCTTCATGCCCATGAAACCCAGCACGTCTTCATAGAAAGGCATGGCCCGCTGGAGATCATTGACCGTGAGCTGTATGTGAGCGATTCCATTGATCTCGATCATTGGGCTCTCCTGCCGCGTCTTCGTGTGCGGCTCACCGCCTCATCCAACCGACCCGACCGATGGCTCAACACGATACATGTCCGCTTTCGGAGGTAAAGCGGACTCGACCGCTTGCGGGAATTCGCTTTTGCGGTCGCTATTGGGGCTAAAGCGGACGTGCCCTTTGTCCGCTTATGACCCGTCCAGCAGTCGCCGGGATGCCGTTGCGAGCTACACGCTCACGCCTATACATTGCGTCATGCCGAGCGATGCTGACCGCACTGCGGACTACAAAGGGTTCACTCTCCGCACCTTCAAGGCTCCCGATGGATTGTGGCGAGCGATAATTACCAAGGCCGATGGCAGTAAGATCAAAGCGGCAGGCCAGAACGAGTCCTTTGATCTGATTCCTTTCCAACTCGATAGCCTCGACCGGGACGAAGCGGTTAAAGAAGCGAAGCGGCTGATTGACGCGGGGGGCGTGACTTAACTGTGGGGCTAGCGGACGCAAAAGGGATGTTATGACTGTCCGCTTCCGGGCTAACGCGGACATGCCTTTTTGCGGTGCATATGTCTCCGTTTGACCCAAAGCTAACATTGCAGGCGACCCGTTAGCGCTCTGATTGACAGGATCTTAGGACAAGGCAAACTAGGTCCGGGGGAATTTCGCGTGATCATCCGGGCACTCGATCGCCTTGAAGAATGGCTGATCGCTGGGCTGATTGCTGCTGCAACTCTGATCATTTTCTTCGCGGTCGGCCATCGTTACGGCACAGGCTTGGCGATTGATATCGCTAAGTGGGCCGCATCGCATGGCTTCAGTGGGATCGCTGCGATATTTAACAGCATCTTTGAATGGCTTGCTTCGCTCCAGGTTTCTTGGGCGCAAGAGCTGTGCATCTACATGTTTATATGGATGGCGAAGTTTGGCGCCGCCTATGGAGTGCGGACCGGTATCCATGTGGGCGTCGATGTACTCGTGAACATGCTGCCGGCGGGGTCGCGCAAGCGTGTGATCCTATTCGCCATTCTTTGCGGCGCATTCTTCACCGCAGTAGTCGCGCTGTTTGGCGCCGCCTTCGTCAGCCAGATGTATGCCACGGACCAAGTGTCGCCTGATCTCGAACTACCAATGTGGATCGTTTATTTGGCGATACCGCTCGGCTCTGGCTTAATGAGTTTCCGCTTCCTTCAGGTGGCGTGGTGGTTTTATTGGACAAATAGTCTGCCGCATCATGACGAGACGCACGTCGAAGGTGTTGAAGCAGACGCCTCGGCAGCACTTCATCCGAAGCCAGTAGAAGCAAGTGAGGCTCGTGGCTTTAGCCCGCTTGGCATTGTTCTCATTCTCTTACCAATACTAATTGTTGCGATTTGCATTGGCGACAAGACTGGGGTAATTGCGCTGCAACCCGCTCTTCGCGCCATCATCGTATTCGCGCTGCTGATCGCCTTGATGATCACCGGCATGCCGGTATCGATTGCGCTCGGTCTAACGGTACTCGCTTTCTTATTCACGCTCACGCACGTGCCGATAGAAGCGGTGTCGATGAAGCTTTTCACCGGCATCCAGAGCTTCGAAATCATGGCGATTCCATTTTTTATTCTTGCTGGCAATTTCCTGACGCACGGCGGTGTGGCGCGACGCATGATCGATTTCGCTGTGTCGCTGGTTGGTCACCTCCGCGGCGGCCTGGGGATTGCTGGGATCGTATCCTGTGCGATGTTTGCGCTCGTATGCGGATCAAGCGTAGCAACTGTCGCTGCTATCGGAGCAATCGTACTACCGGAAATGGTGCGTCACGGCTATCCGATGAAATTCGGTGCAGCGATTATTACTGTCGCCGGATCGCTCGGCATCCTTATGCTGCCGTCGATCCCAAAGATCATCTATGCGGTTGCAACAAACACTTCGATTGGTGCGCTGTTTGTCGCGGGCTTGCTCCCCGGCACCATGCTCACATTCATGCTCTGCGTCGTCACATGGTTTCTTGCAAAGCGGCGCAAATATCCGCTTATCGGAAGGGCAACTTGGGCTGAAACCGTACGTACGTTTAAGACGAGTATCTGGGGCATCATGCTTGTTGTTATCATCATTGGCGGCATCTATAGCGGGCTGTTCACAGCTACAGAAGCCGCGGCAATGGCCGCAGTCTATTCATTCATCATTTCGGTCTTCGTCTATAAAGACCTAAAGTTTAGGGATGTGCCGCGTGTGCTGCTGCGTTCAGCAAACACGAGCGCGATGCTGCTCTATATCATTACCAACGCTGTATTGTTTTCATTCGTGCTCACAAATGAGAACATCCCGTCCGCGATCGCCGACTGGATTCTTGATCAGAACCTTGGCTGGGTCGGCTTTCTTTTAGTTGTAAATATTTTGCTGTTGCTTGCTGGTAACTTTATGGACCCGTCATCAATTATTCTAATTATGGCGCCTATCCTTTCACCGGCTGCTAGAAAACTTGGCATCGATCCGGTGCATTTCGGAATTGTGATCGACGTCAAT
>Ga0126375_10000339_pt1 | contig 12141 bp, 14 predicted proteins | sample PanSoiMetPlot_14_FD_109577 | JGI IMG/M metagenome (GOLD analysis project Ga0126375, IMG submission 109577) | Tropical forest soil microbial communities from Panama - MetaG Plot_14 | ecosystem: Environmental > Terrestrial > Soil > Tropical forest | place: Panama | collected 2016-02-17 | reverse complement strand
CTTATGTTCGCAACGCCAGAATTTGTATATCGCCTAGTGGTGGCATCGCCGTAGTTGTGAGCCGCCAAAGTGTAGGTTTCTGCGTTGTCAAAGCCATCTGAATTGAACCAGTTATCCCGAAAAACTAGATTTTGCATTGCAGTGGTTGTAACGGCAACATCTCTGTATGTACCAGCGGCTCCTGTTGTAAGGGGCCCGATGTAATTGCCAGTGACAAATACATTTTTGTAGCCTTCTGAGAGAGTGGATAAGGTTGTATTGCCGTTTATTACAATGAGCCCAAAAGTGTTGTCATTGAGTTCTCGCTCGACGCAATGGTTGTTTGCGACAACGATATTTTGATTGGGCCCTGTCTGGTCGTCCTGCGGAGGTAGCAGGTGGAAAAACTGCCGGTATGATTTCGCCTGGTTTCCCACTACCGCAATGTTGCGAAATGGGTTTGTGCCATCGCCTTGTGGTGCATATTCTAAATCTATTGTTTCAATATTTGAGCCAAGTACTCCTGAAGAAGAGCTGTCAAACGAGTTACCCGATATCAGCAGGTTGTTACTTGTTCGTAGGCCAGACAGATTAGTCGAAGCATCAAAGGTATCTTTGTCATAAACTGCCATTCTATACCGACGAAGGCAATTATTTGAAATAGTCACGTTTTTCACATTGGATGAACTTATCGTTTGATCGAGAACATTGCCCACAAAATTAGAGTCTGCGACCTGCATCAATGTCAAATCATATTGAGAGTCATTGTTGTAGCCGATGTTATTGGAAAATACAATATTTTGATTAAATGAATACATGTAATAGGCAACCTCTTTGGTAGCCGGAGCATTTGCGATAGAGTTTCCGATCATCTTTCCGCCGTTAACTGAGGCGAACTGATAAACCGCGTATTCGCCGCCCGTCGTGTCGCTTGGAATCGTTGCGTCGCATGAGGTATCGATGAAACTGACATTTGTCGACGGGTTATAGACGCTTGAAAAGCCGCCAACATACAACGACCTGGCACTCTCTGACCTCATGTTTTGTGCGAGGTTTGTCGTTATGGTAACGCCGTCACTGATGAGTTGAGATTTGGTCTTGCCATTCTGAGCGCTCTCCGGGTCGCTAGCAGGAAGGTTAACTCGTGCGTCCTTAATATTTTTGAAAATGCAATCTTTGACAAGGATATTTCGCGGAGGCTCATAACCGGTCTTTGCTGATATGTTCAGTTCTTGGCCAAGATAGTTAAAGTCAAACGTGAGTCCCAGTATGTTGATGTTTTCACGCCTTGTTGCCAAAGCACCACCATCCGGGTCACCTCTAATCATGGATGCACCATAGGCCAGCTGCTTGAGCGTGGCGCCATAGCCCCATACCGTTACAAATGGCAGTATCTTCGCAGACACACCGCCGTTGAACTCGTAGATTCCCGGCCGCACAACGACTGTTATCGGCTTTGGCTGAACTGTTGCGTAGTAGTTGAAGGCAGCCTGGAAAACGTCGGGAACCTGTGCGGTGCTGTTTGTTGCTGATGCCAAAATAGCACCGTCTGATGCTTTTCTCGCTATCACGTTTCCACCGGAGATATAGATTACGACATCATAGGCCAGTGGCTGGGACAGGTGTTCGATGTTCTGGACCTGCAGCCTGTCGGTAGCATGGGAACCGTCCAAGACATTGAGCGCATAGACTACATCCGGAGCGCCGTATTTGGTAGTCGTCCCCGGAGTTGAGTCTAATCCTGATTTCTTAAAAGTCGGGTTTGTAATGAGTCCAAATTACAGAAGTTCTATATGTCAATACTATCCAAGATTGCCAGCATCTTGCCTATCTTTACAAGTTTTGAGTGAAGCGCTCCGTCTTTGATTGTGTATCGTGCCGACAAGTGGGCAAAAACTTCGTTTTGAATCGCATACTGCATTTTTATTCCAGTAAGCACCTTTATCTTTGAGGTCGGAAGATTTAGGGCGCCCGCGACTCCCGCTATATCCCCAATATCTCCACGAGGCGCGAATCCGACTCCTTGTGTCTCTGATGGTTCTTGTTTTTGTTGTTGTTCGATTGTTGCCGGTAGGGAAATGGGGGAGACAGGTCTCTCCTCTTCAATTACAACATCGGGCTTTGAAACTGACTTTAGTTTGGCTGTTTTTTGTAGACTTGCAATCTGGTCTGCAACTGCATCGTGCTCTACAGTAATGGGACCGCTTGAAATTGAATAGAGGAATTTGCATGAGGCCTTTACCTTTGTGACAAGCGGGGCGACTTGAGGCTCTTTTTCAGGTTCAAGCGCATATCTTGGTCTCCCAGGATATCTCCGCCTAGCGGCAGGCGATAGAAAGACATTTGCGGGCGCTTCAGGGGCTTCCTGCAGCAGCCATGAGACCTGCTCCGTTATCGTTACTTGCTCGGCTGGGACAACCTTCGTCTTTTCCTGAGCCAGTATTGCCAGGCTTGTCTCAGATATCTCGATATTATCGGTATCTGTATTTCTGACAAGCTCTCTGGATAAAGTAATCTGCTCTGATATCTCGATAGGCTCGGTGTCCACAATCTGGGGCGCCAGCCTTTTGACACAAACGACTTGCTCTGATATAATGACAGACTCTTCGGCGGTAGTCTGATAGTCGCTGCTAAGAAAATCCTGAGATGAAAAATCAGATGGTGGTACTATGCGCTTTAGGTCTGCCAATGTGCTTGCATCTTACGCGCGAATTAAGAAAAGAAAAGGATTAACCGCCGTCGTAAACCATCAGGGTTGGACCGGGCGATTCTCCTTCTCCCTCTTCTTCGGGCTCTGGCTCTATGCGTTTTGTGACTATCACCGTGTCCTCCTCTGCTCGGTTTGTGAGTACGCTGCTCATATCCGCGTATTATCGCTGCTCCTTCTCGCTGTCCACGCGCTTCAAGATAGCTCTCACGCTCTCATGTATTGCCACGTTTGAATTGTTAGAATCTTCGTCTTGTTCGTCGTCGTCTGCAAACTCTTCCTGTTGCTCTTCCGACATCTATAGTCTATAGGAAAACTTGCAGATACCTTTAAAGAGTTTGACACTGCTTGCGAGATTGAATAAGCATTGAGTATTAACGACGGCAAGACAAAAACCGCACTCACTGCTATTCTTGCAATAACAGGACTGTTGACGATTACGTCTGCAGTTCTACCCAATTCTGTATATGCTACGACTTCGATGGAAAATCCGCAGGCGACAACCACCGAAGCACAACCAGAAACTACAACGACTGAACAAACACAGACAACAGAATCGCCAACAGGTGAGACTACAACGACTGAGACAAACGCAACAACTGAAACAACGACTGAACAACCACCAGCAGAAGGCGGAACAATAGAGTGCATACAGGCACCATGTGAACAGCCAACAGAACAAAACCAGACAGAAGGAGGACAACCACCAGTTCCAGAAAGCACCGAAGGAATGGAAGCATTCCCACCAGGAGGCGGTGGATTCATGGACATTTCACAGATAAACCTGGAAGCGTTCCAAATATTCACAGAAGATTGTCTGCAACAGCTGCATGACGCAGCCATTCAGATCTTCTATGATGGCATAGTCGTAAGTGGCGGACAAGGCGAAACACCAGAAGAAATCGCAGTCCCCGGAGCAATAGATAACGCAACCGATGCAATCGGTGAAGTGGTAGAAGGTCAATTGCCTCCTGAGATAATCGACGATATCAACGATCAAGCACAGGATGTCGTGGAAGCGATAGAGAATGCATCCGATTCCGGATTAATCGACATATCTGATGATACAATTGCAGCAATCAACGATTCTGCCAACGCCGGATCTGTAATCGATAGCGAAGCGCAGGAAGGAGTAATCGAAGCGATAGGAGATGAAACAGGCGCAACCGACGAGATAACAGATGCAGTTGGCGACGCAGTTGACGAGGTTGTATCAGGCGATGGTAATGTCACGGACGCAACAGAAGGCATAAGCGAGGACATTGAGACGATTGCTAACGAGACGACAGACGAGATAACCCCAGGCGAGATTGAGGACGCAACCGCCGGCATGAACGTATCAGAGATTGTTGACGAGGTAACCGACATAGCACAAAGCAATGACACTCAGGACATTGCAGACGCAATAATTGACAACGCAATTGACAACGCAACAGAAAGCGCAGGCACAGAAACAGGCGAGACACCCTCTGAAGCAGGAAACGAGCAAGTGCAGACATTGGTAGAGGAACTAGGTAACGTCAGAGACTCACTATCAGCAATCATTGCAAGAATAGGAACTTAAATTTCCCCATACACTCTTTTTATTTTTTGAGTTTATTGTTATTGTTACCGTTGTTCCACCAATTTTTCAAGCGTTTCTTTTAGTTTGTTACAGTCATTTCTCTCTTTTTCTAACAACGTGCGAACCGCTTGCGTTCTTGCACTGTAGTCCTGTGTCATAAACAAAAGAGCCGCATAAGATCCGTTGAGCCTGCTTATGGTCTGCCTCTTTTTCTCTAACTCACTGCTGACACGGTTTGCTTGGGCTTGACGGCTCGGTGAAGATGATGATGACAATGCCTTTTTTTGACGCGGCAATTCTTCCTCTTGTATCGTGTTAATCTTGCCAGAATACATATGAAGTTCAAAAAAATAGTTGGAAATAGTTGGATTTAACCATTGGGAGGCTAAATTTCTTTCAGCACTCAGACTTTTGACACTTTTACTTCCTTGCATGTAACGAATTTGTATGGCGGATCCGCTGATGTCCATTTGGCATATGGCTGCTGGTCTATGCGTATTGTCTGCTGGCACTGATCGGACTTGCCTATCGTGTTCATGTAGCAGGTGTAGATGCTCTTTAGCGGGATTTCTGTTCCCTTGAATATCCGTTTGTATGTCACTTTCCACTGATTCTTTGGCTTACCGTTTGCATCCAGACCGCCTACGTCTACCATTCCTATCACGGCGACACTATCGGGTTTGCCGTCGTTATTCGTGTCTAAGTTTACTTTAAAGCCACAATAGCCTAGCCATTTGTTTCTAACGTCACCTATCGGGAGTTGTGATCCTGGTCCCGTGGCCACATTGCTTGAATACTGAGGGTGGTCTTTCTCCCATCTTACCCTTGACTTGGTGCCTAGGAAGTTGGTAATGCCCATGTCGATTACGTCGGCATAACTTGGATTGCTGCTAGAGTGAGGGCCGCCGTTTAGTTTCGCTGCGACTTCTTCACCGTCATCGCTGCCTTCAGGTTTGAAATATCCTGCTATGAATGCGCTGTCTTTGGGGTTGCCCTCGAAATCACATCGCTGACTTCCATCAGTTCTGAAATTCTTTCGAAATGTCCACGTCTCATTGCTGTATGTGAGTTTGTAGCCATCAGATAACAATGGTTGGAGGTATGCAATGCCGTTTTTGTCCACTGCCAATGGTGTTGTTGTTGTGCTTGGAGGTGGTGGAGGTGGAGGCGTTGTGGTAGTAGGCGGAGGTGGTGGCGGAGTCGTTGTCGTAGGAGGTGGAGGTGGTGGTGTAGTCGTGGTTGTGTCCCTTTTCTTTGTGTATGTTACGTTTGTACTCCCGCCATCAATTGACATTATGATTTCGTCCGGATATGCGGTGCTCATATTTTTGTATCAACGGAGGTTACGATTGCACGCATTAAGTTAGGTAAGCGATAACAAAGTAGGGGGATCGGCCATCATAGTATCATTTTTCAACATCTCCGAAAGCCGGTCGTATATTGACAGAAACTCGAGGCCCTTTTGTGTAATCAACATGAGATCACGAAGTGGTCCGCTCATGGTGATCCGCTTGTCATACAACCGAAAATATCCCTCGAGTTTGCGGTCATGAAATATCACCTTGCCCTTAACGACGCGATAATCAAGTCCTGGATATAATATCCTGACCATTCCTTCATCCCCAAGACGCCCGATGTATCGCTTGATCTGCAGGCTGGAAAGCGTGCCATCATATTCCCTTATCACGTCGCTTCGAATGGCGAATCTGCATTTTAGCACGGCCTTGAGGATGCCGGCCATGATGTCGATCTGGTCCTTGTTCCTGGGTCTGAGTGCTGCCTTGCTGCTCGTGTCTTTTCTAAATGGCATTTCCGTTTGAAGGACGATTATTCAGTAGTTTTTACTTCTAAATACTATCATTATTATTATCATCGTCGTCGTCGTCATTATCATTATCATTATTATTATTCTGCTGCCGCTGTTCTCCTCTGTTTCTGCAATCGTGGTTCTGATTGTCCGAGAAATTCACAGGTATATGTTTCCCAGATGGTGAGATGTGTTTAGAGTCCCAATATACTGGCTGGCCACAGTATTTGCATGGGAATGGCTTTATTGGTTTATTGGGGCAGACATGCGGGTTGTCGTCAGATGCGTTGATAGGAATTCTAGTGCCCGAGTTTGCCGTTCTGTTTGGATCCAGGTAGATATCCTCGCCACAGGCCTTGCAGGCAAACGTGCTGAACTTTCGCTGAGACATAACTTAATTAGACACCACTCCTCTATCTAGTACATAGAACATTATTACCTAGGCTCCTAAGTAACTATGGTTGCAGAAGAATTTCATGGTATCACTATTCGTTTTATCGAATGTTGAGATGGTAAAATGGCAGAGCAACTTTGTACCTGAGACAGGCGACGCATTGTCGTGTATCGCGCCGCCAAGAATTCCGTTCACATTACCCTCAGATGTCAAATACGAATACCTATAACTCACAATTTTAGAGCCACCTGCAGTGTTGTCGGTGTCTGTGTCCGGAGTCTTTGGATATCCAGCATCTATTGCGTGTCGGGTAGTTGATTGAACACCTGTGATTTGAGCATAAGTGTCTGCCTTTGCCGGCGTTGCTGATGAAGTTCTCAGTTCAAGTCTGCCTTGAATAAAATTTTCGTTTGTTGCTGGTGAGCCACCTGCCCCTTTTATTGAATAGTATATGTCGCCGTCGTTTGTAACAATATTATTTCCTAAGAACGATTCTTTGATTATCGTATTGCGGCCTTCCGGTCTGCTTCTAACAGCAACGATATTTGGCCACTTATGCCTCTTATCTTGATATTCATACATTCTTTCCAAACGCTGCTTAAATGATTCGGCCTCCAGAATTGTGAGACTCATATATTATTGGACACTTTGTATAGCGCAAATTAAGAAAGGAATTCAATAGGACAGAGGCAGAGACTTTTTAAGGTCCCCACGTGTCCTAGCCATTGTTGAGAAATGACAGAAGAGACTGCCAAACGACAATCTAAAAGGGTTTATGTTGGTGCCCAGAATCCGCATTGGAAGGGCGGCACAAGGATTCATGATAAAGGTTACAGATTAGTTACAGCAAAAGGTCATCCGCGCGCTGACCGTTATGGATACGTGTTTGAACATATCTTGGTCATGGAGAAACACATAGGACGTTTTATTGCACGGTACGAGCATGTTCACCACATCAACGGCAACAAACTTGATAACAGAATAGAAAACTTGCAACTTTTGTTGGACGGCGAACACTCGGTGCTGTCAAATGCGATTGACATGTCGAATCGCCAGTGTGTAGATTGTGGAGCGAAAGAAAGTTACAATCGGAATTGGCACAGAGCTGAGAATAATAATCAATGGAGATGTCACAGCTGTTATCAAAAGAAAAAGAAGCAAAATAACTCTGGTTTCTCGTAGCACTTGCTTCAATATTTGATAAATCTGCTCCTGTACTTACAGATTTAGGGCAGTCGCTGTCACTGATAACTTTGACGCGCTTCTATCCTTTTATCGATAGAATCTTCAATTATTTGCACAGTGCTCATGTTGCTGGTTGAGTCTCCTCCTCTTGTAATCCTGGCACTTCTATCCCCTTCGCTTTTAGTGCAGCGATTAACTTGTCAAGAAAAGTATTGAGTGCTTCGAGTTTTACTAACACGGTTTCTGGAGTCACCTCATCAGATTCGGGCTTTTCTGCTTCTGGGTCCTCTGGCTCTGGTGGGTCTTCAGTATCTGGAGGAGTCTGTTCTGGCAACTGGCCTGGCTGAACCGTGTTGTTGTTTTCGGACTTGTTGTTAACAGGTCCGTATTTCCTGCCTTTGTCGGTTGTTTTGATTGTGATTTTACAAGATTCAAAGTTGTTATCAGAAACTTCACCGTCCCTTATCTGAGCATACATTGCATGTGACTTGCCTTCCTTGCCAGATGGCTTATTGCTAGCGTCAAAGTTTGGGTCCCGTTCTGTATTGCCGTATTCAATACTGATAGGAATCCATTTGCTATCCTGATTATCCTTAAAGTAGTTTCCAGTTATTTTGTTGCCTGCACCTAAAACACGGATGCCACCCTTTCCCTTGAAGCGATTTTTCTGAATAGTGTTATAGCCGCCGTGACGGATTGTCACCATCCCAGCATTGTTCTGCATATCGTTGTCTTCAATTATGTTGCCACATGACTTGATGCTGATAAGTTCAACGTCGCTTCTTACGTCATGGAATAGATTCTTGCGCACAACGGTGTTGAAATTACATCCTGAGACATTAGAGTTGCCAACCCTCATACATTCTCCTCCATTCTCCTTTGAAAACGTATGATCCCAGAATTCGTTTCCTTCCACAAGATTATCCTTGCTCTTTGCGCCCATAATTTTGAGGAATAATCCCTTCGTACTTTTCGAATGAAACTTTGAATTCAGGACTTTGCATCCGATACAATTCGATAAAGTTAGCAAAGTGGTATCAGTGCGATCATAAACGAATTCGCAACCATCTATTGTGCAATCCTTGCAATCTTTTAGTGTGACAGCTTCCCTTATCTGCTTGTCTTTCAACAAGACTTTGCCAGTGTTCTTACTAAACTCCATTAAATCACGGAATCCTCAGAACATAAAGAGAGTCAATCACTTGGAAGACTCGAGTTCCTTAATCTTTGCCTGTAATGTGTTCATGAGTTCCTGCTTTTGATTCAGTATCTCCAACTGTTTACGGTGTATCTCTCTTTCATTGTTTAGTTTCTCCTCTATGATAGTAGTAGAAGCAGACAATGTTTGAATTGTTTGATCCGGTGTACTCGTGGGAGCAGGCTGAGCGGCTGATACCACTGATTGCTCTTGTTGCTTTCGTTGCAACGCTTGCAATGATATTTTATTTTGTTCTAAGGCATCCAAAATCTCTGACTTGAATTTTGTCAATTCTTCTGCATTCTGAGTTAGCTCCTGATGCTGCGGCGGTTGTATTGTTGAGATTGCTCCTTGCTGTGTTGGTGGTGGGTTCTCTTCTTTCTTCTTCGTATCATCGGGCTTTGGCTTGCGCTCAAAAGGATTGGGGTTGTCCTGACGCTCGGCCTTCATCTGCTCTAGCTGGTGGCGTCTCTGCTCGTCTTTTTGCTTTTGAGCCACAGCCATTTTCTCGACCTCCTCGGGCATGTCCAAGACCTCGAGCAGTTTCTCAGGGGACATGTATCCGCTCTGCACGACAGGCAGTAATGATTCGGCTCTATCCCTTAATGTCTCAAATGTGACGTCTTCAAACTCCATCTTTACCTTTATCATGAGGTCTTCGACGTTTATGTCTGGGAAGCGCAGTTGCACGAGTGAGTTATACCACTGCGGTTCCAAAATGTCCTGAAGCCATGTTCTTAATCTATTTAGATCAGATTCACGCCAGGCGTGCATGACCATCGAGGCAGTCGCATAGTTGAGCACATTTTCGTCACCGACTAATAATCCGGGAGTTCCTATTCCTGTTCTGATGCGCTTGTCCAAAGCTGCGGAGACTTCAATCAGGTCTTTGAGTTTGACGTCGAGTTCTGCCTCTTGTAGTTCGACTTGCTGACTGGTAGAGTTCCAGGTGCCAGGCAGAAAGCCCTTGAGGAATTCCTGAGCCTGAGCAGGGTCAATGTTGGGTGGAAACTTTACAAGACCACGAGATGCCCAGAGAGCTCTCGAGGCTTCCTTCAAGTCTTCCTGGTGGATATACTGGTTTGTCTCGACAGCATCCAGTACTGGCTCGAGCATTGAACGGCCATAATACAGACTATCAGGACTGACATTATAGTCAAGGTTTGAAAAGTAAATGAGCTCTTCTGCTCGCAGCGGGTCGTCACGGTCAGAATATTCGACTCCCAGAAACTCCCATGAATCCTTGTCTGCAAATACCTGGCCAAGCTTGCTCCATGTAAGGACCTTCAGACCGGAAGGCATGCCTCCCTTTTCCCGCTCCACCATCAGCGCGGACCTGCCACCAACAAAGGTCTGAACAACCGCGGCCTCAATCCTAGCGTGGAACTTTACCTTGGCATTTGTCCTGTCAATTAGTGTCTTTAGCTCGTCTATTTCCTGCTGGTTTAGTACCAGCCTTAGCGCGGCTTCCTGCTTGTTTACGTTCATGAACTCCCTCTGCACGTCAATTGTGGTGTTTGTTCTCCTGCCTAGCAGGAAATTCACATAGGTGCATATCGAACGCCGGCATATCGCATCGCGGTTAAACGCGTCTTCCATCCTGTATTTGTCTGACCTTGTGTATGGGTCGACTAGCTTGGCAACCTGTTCGTTGTCAAGTTCAGTGAGCTGAGCTGATCTATAATGGTCTTTGAGCTTTTTCGAACTGGGAAATACTGCCGGGTAACGGGCCCCGAATAATGCGGAAGTAAATGTCATGCTATGACTTTGTTTTGTCTGCTGGTGTCAAAGTAACTATCTGAAACGATAGCGCCTCTCTTTTTCCTTCATTAAATCTTCAGAACTTATCGTGCCCTGAGTCTGAGAGATTTCCCATTCGTTTATCAAAGTGTAGCCTTTGGCCTTCATTCTCTCCTGGTCTGAATCTGGCAGTCCTCGCTCACCCAGTTTTTTCCCCCTACCCCTGGAGGCATAAGCGCCACCGACAGGCTGCAACCTCATAACAGACGCCTGGTCTTCCTGCACCCTTGTCAGTTCGTCTGGATGCTTGCCCTGTGGGTTTGTCCGCATATGTCGAGAGGTTTCCAAGAACTCTGAAGATTGCTCCGTTTGCGGACTTGTTATGATACCGGAATCTTCCGCGTCAGATGGAGACCAGCCGCACCTATCGCAGAGCCATTTCTCTTTCTTTGCGGAATAAATCAGCAAAATATTATCGAAAATGCAATATCTGCGAGCACGCTCGGCGTCTTTTCTGTCAAGCTCGAGCTCTCGCCTGAATGGTAGTTGATTTCCATAATAGGAATCGCCAACATTAACGGCAGGACGTCTAACCATGTCGAATGAAAATAATGACGATTCGAATGTTAATAATAGTAACGAATCCAATGGCGATACCAGCGAGTCACCCAGTCAACCCAGAATAGAAAAAGAGACTCAACCACTAAGCGCTGCCAGGGCTCGGACAAGATACAAGCAAGAGATGTTGCTAAACGAGTTTACTAAAGTACTTCACACCTCTGCTACAGTTGAACAAGTCTGTGAGCATTTCAAGATAAACCGGACCACATACTACACGTGGTCGAAAAAAGCAGCGGCTCGAGATAGGAAGTTCATGTCGAAGCATTATGAGGACATCCTCATGAACGAAATTACAAACACCGTCAACCAGTTCAAGCGCATTATACTGACAATGAACTCTATTATGGGCAACGCCAATGTGACGCCACAGGACAGGATTGATGCTGCCAAGTTGGCTGGTGAAGTGCAGTTGTGTTTGTTGACTGTATACTCGGAAGGGCCCTCAACTGCATGGTCTTCCATGCCATATGGCTTGAAAGAAATCATAACAGGCAAAGAGCCTGTCGTTCCTCAACTTATCGAGATTCCGTCGGTGAAATCATCAGATAATGACAATAATCAAGAACAAGGGTCTGGGACGGGGCAATAGTGTAAAGCAATACGCGTTTACTGGCAATAGATTGACTGCCGCTTTAACGTCGTCCGTGATGCACTCGATAAAGGCCAACAGGCAGAAAGGCGAAGAAGAGCAAGACACTGATGTCAACAAAGACTTTTTCGATTCGCTCAAGGGGCTTGTGTTTTATCGATGGGAGCATGGCAATGTTCACAACAGAGTACCAAAAGAAAAGTGTTGCTTTAACTGCGCCGTAAATTGGCCACAAAAGAATGGGAAAGCCATGCCCATGTTTGATTATGAAAAACAGATCTACGATTTACTAATGAAAAAAAACGGAGACGATAAGGACAAACACATATGGATTCTGAAGGCTGCGGGTTTAGGTAT
>Ga0126375_10000338_pt1 | contig 12156 bp, 5 predicted proteins | sample PanSoiMetPlot_14_FD_109577 | JGI IMG/M metagenome (GOLD analysis project Ga0126375, IMG submission 109577) | Tropical forest soil microbial communities from Panama - MetaG Plot_14 | ecosystem: Environmental > Terrestrial > Soil > Tropical forest | place: Panama | collected 2016-02-17 | reverse complement strand
GATAACATGTCAACTGAATCACTTGCAGACCAACATGAAAAGCTGGGCCGCGCCGTTACCAAACTGATTCGTGACCACGCGGCCCGATTGGACTCGGCGCCGGTGACATCGCGAGTCACGCCTGACGACTTAAAGCAGCTCTTCGCCGAACCGTTACCTCAGAAGGGTACGCCGGTTGAGGAAATTCTCGATCAGTACACGCGCGACGTGGCGCCGCACGCGATGCAGGTACCCAGTCCTCATTACTTCGGACAATTCAATCCGACTCCATTGGCAATCGGTGTGTGGTCAGATGCGCTTTGCTCTTCGCTCAACCAGAACGCGGGCGCCTGGCGCAACGGTCCAACCTCAGCGATGCTCGAATCTCAAGTGGTTCGCTGGCTGTGCGAATTGATTGGCTATGGCGAGAACGGCTTCGGAGTTTTGGCTAGCGGCGGCTCGGAGGCCAACCTGATAGCGTTGAAGTGTGCCCGCGATCGGGTCACGCCGGCAATGGCGAGGATCGGCGCACGTAGCAGCTCGCAGGAGTTCACGGTTTATACCTCCGAACAGTGTCATTATTCAGTTGAAAAGAGTCTGGATATTTTGGGCCTCGGCCGCGAGAGTTTGCGCAAGATCGAAACCGACGAACGCTACCATGTGAGAGTCGACCGTTTACGTGAAGCAATCAAAGCCGACATCGAGAGCGGTCGTCGACCCTTCTGCGTCGTGGGCGTAGCAGGCACAACCTCTACGGGAGTAATCGATCCGCTACCGGAACTCGCCCAAATCGCGCGTGAGCATGATTGCTGGTTTCATGTGGACGCCGCATATGGCGGCACGCTCGCCTTCTCAGACAAGCACAAATGGAAATTAACCGGCATCGACTCCGCAGACTCGATCACCTTCGATCCTCATAAATGGATGTTTGTGCCGTTTTCCTGCGGTGCGACCCTGGTGCGTGATGGTGGGCAAGTACTTCGCGATTCGTTCGATATGTCTCCTGAGTACTTGAGTGAGGATCGCGGATTTGCCGATGCGCAATATGACTTCTTCCGTTATGGCCAGATGGGTACGCGCCGTTTCAACGCGCTCAAACTTTGGATGTGTTTCAAGTTTATGGGTAAGCGCGGTTATGCCCAGACAACTGAGCGGCACGTTGAATTGACTGAGTACCTTGGTTCCCGGCTCGACGAATTGAAAGACTTTGAACGGACCGGCGAGATTGAAACGGCGGTTTGTTGTTTTCGTTACCTGCCAGACGCTGTGCGGGCTCTGTCTTCTGTGGAACAGGATCGCGTGCAGCAGGCTCTGCAACAGCGAATTGAAAGAAGCGGCAAAGCGTTTTTTCCCTCGACCGTTTTACACGGACGGCGAGCGCTCCGCGTTAACGTCAACAGTTATTTGACTGAGCGAAGACACATCGATGATTTGGTAGAATTGCTCGTTTCTGAAGGAGCCGCTTTGGTTAGATGAGACCTGCACCACTACTTGTGCAAACGGTTTTGATGACCGCGATTCTCACTGGGCTGACCGGACGCTTTGCTGTTTGGTCTCAATCAACGCATGATACGACTTCGTTACCAGCGATTACTTCGCAAGCGGAATTCGATTCACTTGCTGTCGTCTACGATCCGAATACGCCTTACGCTTTACCGCACATTTTGTTCGTGATCGATCGGCAAAAGAACAATCGCATCTACTACGTCAACACGAAGCTCTACAAATTCCACAAGGACTTCGTAAACGGCACCTATCTATCGTTGGAACGTGGTCAGGTTTTCTTTGAGAACAATTATCTGAAAGGAAACCGTCGTTTTATCCTTGGAACTGTCGCGTACCAGACTCCGGTGCGCCGCTGGACGTTTGAATTCTGGGAGGGCGACTTGATTCCGGCCGATCAAATCAAGCTGACCTCAGAAATTATCAACAAATCGTTTTTTACTGCGGTCGCTTTTAAGCCGACCTCGTCGCGGCAGGAGGACGTTTCAGCAGACCTGGGGCTTCAGCGCGTACTGCAGACCGAGATCTCAAAAGAACAGGATTATCAGGTGTTGAATGTCGCAAAGACTTTGGGCCGCATTCATGTAATTCCAAAACTCGACGAACATGTTGAGATTGGTTTCAACGAAATTCTCGTGCTGGACGAAGTGCCGGTTCAATTGCCGCCCGTTGCGGGCATCATCACCAGCAAGCCTTCGACGCCGCTTTCGCACATCAATTTGCTCGCAAAAGGCTGGAATGTTCCGAACGTCTATATCAAGAACGCGCAGGAGTTGTTTAAGCAGTACGACACGTGGTGGGTCGAGTTCGACGCGCGCCGCGATAATTATTCGATCAGGCGGGCAGACAAAAGTGCGCTCGACGAGTATCAAAAGCGTTTGGCGCGGCGGTTTGACATCATGAAGCCGCGCGGCGATCTGTCGATCACAAAGATCGCCGGTCTCAGCGAACAGCGCGCCTCTTCGGTGATTGCTTATGGCGCAAAGTCGGCAAACCTTGGCGAGCTGATTCACGCGCGTCTGCCGGGGTTTTTGGTGCCGCCTGGTTTCACGATTCCTTTTTATTATTACGACCAGTTTCTGCGCGAAAACAAACTCGACGACGCAATCTACACGATGCTGAACGATCAAAAGTTCGTTCACGATCCTGCGTATCGGCGACAATACCTCGCTCGGCTGCGCAGTGACTTTCAAAAGGGGACTGTGAGCGCGAGGTTGCGAACTGAGGTATTGCGCCGTCTCCATGCGGAATACTCGGGGAAGGGAGTCTTCGCGCGCAGCTCAACCAACAGCGAGGATCTGCCAAATTTCAATGGGGCCGGCCTTTATACTTCGATGCCGAACCTGCGCACCGACGATCAGGTGATTGAAGGAATCAAGACGGTCTGGGCTTCGGTGTGGAACTTCGAGGCTTATGAAGCCCGCGAACGCGCCGGCATTGAACATTCAAAGATTTACATGGCGGTGCTGATTCAGGAAGGCATAAATTCGGAAAGTTCGGGCGTGATGATTACTGCCGACCCATTCAATCGAAACAGCAAAGATCCGGCGATCTATATCAGCGCTAAACGCGGGCTCGGCATGAAAGTAGTCGAAGGTCAGAAGATTGCCGAACAAGTTGTATTCAGGCCGCGTGCCGACGCCGTTCAGGTTCTAACCCGATCCGAAGAGGACAGTCTGTTAACGTTTGACGAGCACGGCGGAGTCAGAGAAGTTTCGATTGCTGATGAACGTGCGGTGCTGACTGATCCCGTTATCCGGCGCCTGGCGGCGGCAGGCAGCAATATCAAGAAAGTCTTCGGCGGCAAAGATCAGGACATAGAATGGGCTTATATGAAGGGCCAACTTTACATCGTGCAGGCGCGGCCTTTTATCGCAGGCGGTTGACTTGAACGCTGACGATTACAGAAACCAATTATGACAATTTTCGCTGACGGAGTATTGAAAGATCGCGTCGCTTTTGTAACTGGCGGCGGCACAGGCATCACCGGTGGCGTGGCGCGCGCCCTGGCTGAAGCGGGCGCTAACGTTTCACTTGTGAGCCGGAGCATGGAACACCTCGAGCCCGCCGCTGAGGCCATCAACCATATCAGAAGCCCGAGCGTCAGCGAGGGCCCCACAAACCAAGACTCGATTGCAGGAAAAGCGTTTCCAGTAGCCTGCGACGTTCGTCAACCCGAAGAAGTGGAAAAGGCCGTCGCTGCTACGATCGACCACTTCGGCAAAATCGATATCGTAGTGAACGGAGCTGCTGGAAATTTTTTGTGCAAGCCGGAAGAGCTTTCTCCTAACGGTTTTGGCACCGTCGTCGACATCGATCTCAAAGGAACTTTCAATGTCTGTCGCGCGGCGTTTGATGAATTAAAGAAAAACCGTGGCCAGATTCTGAACATCAGCGCGACGCTTCATTATCTCGGAACGCCGATGCAGCTTCATGTTTCCGCCGCCAAGGCGGGCGTAGACGCGTTAACCCGGAATCTTGCGGTTGAGTGGGGTCGCTACGGAATTCGCGTGAATGCGATCGCACCTGGGCCGATTGAGGACACGGAAGGAATGCAGCGACTAGTTCCCGAACTCGTGAAAGAAAAGCTTCGCAAAAACATTCCTCTCGGCCGTTTCGGACGGATCAAAGATATCGAGAACGCCGCGGTGTTTCTCTGTTCGGACGCTGCGAGTTACATCAATGGCGCCGTGATTGTCGTCGACGGCGGCCACTGGTTGGCCGGAAATCGATTAGCCTGACGCGGATGGTTGTATTTTAGGGCGGAAACCCTATCCGCTGCGTAAGGCTCATGAAACGCGGGTCAGATCTTAAGCTGTCAACCATCGGATCCATCTTGAGTTGAGTCAGATAATCAGAGCGATCCACATAGGCTTTTTCCAGCCATGCAAAAGCCTGATCTTTGTCACCCAGTCCTATGTAGATACGACCTACCCTTATGGGTGCCGAGTATGAGCGTTTCATTGCTTGTAGATCAGCCAGCACCCTGAGCGCGTCATTCCTTCGACCTGCCAACGCATAGGCGTAAGCGAGGTGTGACAAACCTTCGCCGCTTTGGGGATCGACTGCTTGTTGCAGCTCAGAGATCGCCTGGTCGTATTGACGCTTTTGCACGTAAGCAAGTCCCAACCACGTGTGCGCTGAAGCTGATGACCGGTCCATCTCGAGCATCTTGTTTGCATGGTCGATTAAGCGATCATATTGGTGCGTAAAGTACAAAACGCTGCCCAGATTTCCATTTACGAATGGCGACACCGAATCAAGCTGCAGCGCGCGGTTCGCGAACGTCATCGCTTCGTCTGTTCGGCCGAGTCGAGCGAGAAAGTTGGCGTACTCCACTTGAATTGTTGGTTCGGTCGGGTTCAAGTCGATCGCGCGTTTGAACTCCTGTTCCGCGGCGCCAAAATTCCAGTCCCACCACCAATAAACCTCGGCGAGGGCGACGTGCGCCTCAGCAAGCGAACCATCGAGTGCCAGCGCTTTTTGCACCGCGTCCTTGGCTTTCGCCATTGCCTCGGTCGGAGGCAGATAGGAACTGGAGATTTCCGTGTAAACAGATGCCAGACCAGCGTAGGCTCGCGCGTAGCTGGGATCGATTGCAATTGCTTGATTCAACAAGTCGATGGATTTCTTGTAGCTGTCTTCTTTGTGTTGATAGAAGTAGTAGCGACCTTTCAAGTAAGCCTGATACGCCTCAGCAGGCGGTGTATGTTTTGCGGCGAACTGCTGCGGATTGTTGTCGGCAAATCGAAGCTTTAGCCTCTCCAGGATCTGTCTGGAGATTTCAGCCTGCACCGACTGCACATCGACCAACTTTCGATTGTATTGTTCGCCCCAGAGTTGCGCGTTCTTATCCACGTCGATCAACTCCGTCTGAATGTTCAGCGTGTCACCCGACTGCACCACGCGGCCAGTCAAAACTGCGCGTGCGCCCAGTTTGCGTCCGATTTCCTGCGGTTCTATTTGCGATCCCTTGTACCGAAAGACTGTACTGCGAGGCACCACCCGTAGATCCGCGAATTGTGAGAAGCTGTTAATCAAACTCTCCGTAATCCCATCAGCCAGGTAATCCGTGTTTGAATCTGCCTTCGTGTTTGCAAACGGTAGGACCGCAATCGATCGGATGACATCTCCGGTATTGCGCGAATTCACGTATGCAGCGACAGCCGCCGCGGCTGCCACCAGAACCAGAACAACGATCGTGGCCGCGATTTTGTGTTGCCTGAGGCCTGACACAATGTACTCGGCGCTTGAGACGGGCGCGTTCAGTGAAATCGGCCCAGGACTCGCGTCGGTGAACCCTTCCGTGCGGTACCCGGCGGTGGCGATTGAGGTGCGATCGACTGAATAAGTTGAGGTTGACGGTGGAGCGCTGGTGTCAATGGGGCTAGCGTGAAGTTCACGCCGCAACTCTCGTAACTCGATTGCTACATCCTTAATGGTCTGATACCTGTCATCTGAATCCTTCGCCAGGCAACGGCGCACGATGCGCTGCAACTCGTGAGGCGCACCTGGGGTTGTGTCCCTAATCGAAGGTGTGGGTGAGTAAACAATCTTATGTAAGGAATCTAAAGCGTCCAGTCCCGGAAACGCTCTTCGTCCGGTCACTGCCTCGTACAGCACGCAGCCAAACGAGAAGACGTCTGAGCGGTGATCGACGTCCCGCGTCCGGCCCTGCGCTTGTTCGGGCGCCATGTAGCCGACTGTTCCGCGCATTATTCCCGGCATCGACTGATGAACTGTCTCCATTTCGCTCGTGAGCGTATTGTCTTCGACTTTCGATTCCGGAGGTTCAATCAACTTCGCCAACCCAAAATCGAGAATCTTCGCGTGTCCATCACGGGAGATCATTATGTTCTCGGGTTTCAGATCGCGGTGAACAATGCCGGCCTCATGCGCCTTCGCCAGTCCTTCAGCCACGTGTTGCAAATAACGCAGAGTCTTTCGTAGATCGGTTTGACCACTGCGAATGTAATCGCGGAGGGTTTGACCATCGATAAACTCCATCGCGATGAAGTGACGTCGGTCGGACTCGTCAATCTCGTACACATGAGCGATGTTGGGATGGTTTAGGGCGGCGGCTGCTTTTGCCTCTCTCACAAACCGCGCTATACGATCCTGATAAGCTTCGACCTCGGTCGTCAGAACCTTCAGAGCGACTTTGCGATCCAGTTTCGGGTCGTGCGCCAGGTAGACTTCGCCCATTCCGCCGGCACCAAGCTTAGAGCGGATTTCATAGCGACCTATCGAAGATCCCGAGTCAAACTGCATTTGCTAGACGACTTTAATTTGGACAACCCTGCGCAAGCGACTCAATTCTAGTTTAGTTCGCTTGCTGCGTGCCAGCGCCGTTTTCAAACTCGTCAACTTCCGTATGCTATGAATCAATGCTGTGACCGTTCGTGGTCGGTCGTCATTGGTTGGTGGGAAGTGGATGGTTGTTAGACTGGAGCGCAAGCGTCCTCGCTTGCGCTGCTAGTTTCGAGAACTCCTGAATGCAATGCCGACTTGTCGAGATTGCGCTCCACTCTAACAGCTTTGCATTACTGCGGAATGCCCATCCGGCGCAGCAGGTCGATGTAGCGCGGATCACTGCATTATTCACGGCTGAAGCCCGAGGCGCCGGATCAGATCGATGTAACGCCCGTCTGAGCGGATGCCATCAAACTTTGGCGCGAGTTTTAGCCATATAAGTAAACTCGAGCGTTCGTTGTACGCTTCCGCCAGCGATCTCAGCGCCTGCTCCTTGTCACCCAGGGCTGCGTAAGCCTGAGCCACATAGTACGAATCGACGTATCTCAATTTCTTTCGCTGATCAAGCTCATGGAGGATTGTCAGCGCCTCGGCTCGTCTGCCCGCGCGCGCATTTGCGTCAGCGAGCAGAGCGAGCATTGATGGACTGGTGTCATCCAACTGGCGTGCTCTTTGCAGCTCGGCAATCGCTTTGTCGTAATTTCCCTTCAGCTCGTACGGCTCGGCGATGCCCCAGTGCGCGCGCGCAAAGTTCTGATCCATGTCGAGTGCCTTTTGAAATTCAGCGATTGCTTCATCATAGCGGCGCGCCTCGTAGAGGGCCCAGCCCGTGGACGCAATGATTACCAGTGAAAGCGGGTCAAGTTCCTGCGCTCGTTTCAATTCCCTGAAAGCCTCGTCGAGTCGCCCCATGTTGGCCAACTCCAATCCGTACCAGTGATGGGCCGTTGGATAATTTGGGTTGAGCTCAATGGCGCGCTTGAATTCGCGTTCAGCTCCCGCCCAATCCCACTCGAATTGATACTTTTCGTAAGCCATCGACGTGTGGGCCTCGGCCAGGTTCTGATCCAGTTCCAAAGCCTTCGTCGCCGCGGCTTTTCCCAGCGGGAACGTTTCTTTTGGAGATGACAGACCGTACGAGCTTAGGATGTTGTAGCAGTCGGCCAAGCCGGCGTAAGCCAGCGCAAAGGAGGGGTCCTTCTCGATCGCAGACTGGAAATGTTCAATCGCTTTGCTGTATCCGTCCTGGGTTCGTTTGTTCCAATAGTAGCGTCCTTTCAAATAGCTTTGATACGCCTCGTTGCTTTCCGTGTAGTGCTTGTTCGCCAGGCTTTGATCCTCGCCCGATATCCTGACTCTGAGCTTGTCGGCGATCTCCGAGGCAATCTCGCGCTGCGTAGCGAGCAGCTCAGACATCTTTCGTTCGTACTGCTCACCCCAAAGCAGTTTGTGGTTGCGCACGTCAGTCAGTTCCGTGCTAATCGTGATCTGATCACTGCGTTGCGTGATTCGGCCGGTTAGAACAGCGGCAACGCCTAACTCATTGCCGACTTTCAGCGGATCCGATTCCTTGCCTTTGTAGTGGAAAACGGAGCTGCGCGGACTTACCGTCAGGTTCGGTAATTGCGAGAGACGATAGATGATGCTTTCGGTGAGGCCGTCTGACAAATATTCCGTATCTGCATTGCCGCTTTCATTGACAAACGGCATCACGGCAACGGTTTGGATTGCGGCGCTGTTTCTTCGAGATATATATAACGAGCTTAACAGGGCAATGGCGACAGCCACCACCATGACCGCGCCGACGGCGATCAGAATATTTCGGGCGGTCTTTGACTTTGTCAGAAGGCCTGTCGCACTCCCAGCCTGCGGAGGAAGCACTGTCGTCCGCGCCGTATCGCGATCGATGTTCGTGTCGGTCTTGTCAGGGAGAATGCTGGTCTCGATCTCGCTTGATATTGTCGCAGAGGCGGGCGCCGCTGCCTTCATCTCAATACCGGATGACGAATTGCTTACGAGCGCCGTGCCGTCTGCGCGACAGAAGGCAAGCGCATCGTCAGTCTCAACTCGATTGCATTGCGGGCAGCGTTTCATCTTGTAACCCAAACTTTTGGCTCGCGTTTCCTTACCGGCGAACGAATCTCGCAGAGAATGAACTGGAGTGCAAGCATCTCGCTTGAATCAACAGTTTCGAAGCTGGAAGAGCAAGCGGGAACTTGCGCTCCAGTCTAACGGTCGCGTTATGTGAGGCCCATGCGCACCCGACCATGCGGCCACGGCAAATAGGCGCCACAATTATCAGTGAAGAGAGTATTGCTAATCGTGCGCAGATCATCGACGATCAGGCCCGATGGTTTTGACGCATCTCTCGTCCCTTATCTCTATCGTCGGATTCTGTTGGCAGGCTCTCTCAGCAGCGTAGTGAACGAAAGTCAGACCCACAATGCCAAAGAGAGTTAGCAACGTCAGAATCGTAATCAGCACAATTCCATCCTGGTTTTTAGCTCCAATTGATTTCATCGGTCTTCCCCACTTACGAGAATTTCTCAAGTCGCTGTCGACAAAGGCCAGATTAAAGCGGAATTGCATGCGAGTTACGGGTCTGTTGTTCAGCCGATGAAATTTATGTTTTGAAGTGTGACAGACCAGGTTACTTTAACTGGTCATATTCCTTCCTGGCTTTGACCAGGATCGGGTTGTCTGCATCTGCGTCTTTCCACAGGGCGAAGAAATCCTGGTAAGACTTGCGCGCTTGCGAAGTGTCGCCACGTAAGACTGCTGATTGCGCCAGGCCCAGATGTGCCAATGGATAAAACGGCGACAGCGGGGCCCAGCCTCTGTGATCCAGAATGGTTTGGAATTCAGCAGCTGCTTCCTGCCCCTTGCTCTGTGCGAGATAGGCTTGGCCGCGAAAGTATTGAGGAGCGAAACTCCCTATCCGCTCGTAACGGCGTGTCGTTTCCAGCAACTGTATGGCTTGTGTGGGATTGCCACGCCGAAGTTCGAGTTGCGCGCGAATCACTGGGAGCCAAAGACTATTGAATAACGTATCGTTCGGCCACTGTCTTGATAACTCGTCGATCAGCCCCTGCAGTGATCCGGATTCGCCACAAAACGCCAACGCCCGGCCGCCGGTGAGCATAATTGCCCTCGTCCGCAAGGTTGCGAGTGACTTGGCGACGTCCGCCTTTGCCTGTTCACAATCATTGAAGAGGGCCAGCGCCATCGCGTGCTCGGCCTGAAACCGTGCCGCAATCTCACTCGACTCGCGAGTCCGGGCCAGCTCGATCGCTCGGGCAGAAAGTTCGCCCGCCTTTCTTGTCTGGCCGTTGAATTCTGCGCCCTTGGTTTGCCAATCCGAGACTAAATACTCATCGGGCTTGCCCGCGGCCCAATCAGTCTGCTGTTTCAAGGCGGCCGTGTCTCCCTTGATAAAAGCGATCTCATAGAGTTGGGCATGAAGACTAACGGACTCGACCTTTCGCGCGAAAGCCTGCTGAACAATCTCCTGGGCTTCGTCGAAACGATTGAGACGAACAAAGCCGCTGGAGAGGTTCGAATAAGCCGGAGCTGAACTAGGATTCAAACGAAGAGCTTCAGATGCGTTGGTGACGGCCTTTTCAAATTGGCCGGCGAAGTTGCATCGAAGCGCCAGTTGATTGTAAGCAACATAATCGCGAGGATATGTCTGCTTCCATAGCTCCATCGTTTCGATATCCTTCTCGAGCTCCATACTGACGAGAGCGTAATAATTATCAGTGATGTAGAACTTTTCCCGCTCACTAGCGCGATCGCGTAGCTCGAACGCCTTCTGAGATGACTGACTGGCCAGATCGAATTGCCGCGTATTGAAGTAAACTGCTGCCAGCCGCGCATGGGCGATGGCAAAATTTGTGTCGAGCTCGGTTGCTCGTTTATAGAGTGGAATGGCGTCGAGATATCTTCCGCCAGTATGTTTTTCCAGTCCCAGGGAGTATGCCTTGAGCGCCTCAAGCGATGAAGTCGTCGCCTGTTCCACGGGAGCATCGAATTTCTGGACTGACGCCAGCGATTCTCCCAGCTTTTCGCGCAACTTCGATGCGACCTGCCCCAGCGACTTGAGAACCTGTTCTTTGCTTTCAGCTTCGGCCTGTTCGCGAACAATTGCCTCACCGGTGCGGGGATTCAGGCCTTCCACCGTCAGCACGTAATGACTGCCGAGATTGGCGATCGAGCCGATGAGCATCGCCTTGATGCCCTGACGCTCACAGATCTCTCGGCCAATATCGCGCGTGACGCGCTCATCGGGCGAACGGCCCATGTAACGCAGCGTCTCGCGCACGCCTTGATCCGGAAAAATATTCAGAAACGGCGATTGGCCCAGTTGCACTGCCAGCGCCTGCCTCAATGTCCCGTCAAACACCGCATCGCCGGTCGTGTTGACAAAGTCAGCCAGCAAAATCGTGTCTTTGTCCGTGAGCGCGGGCGAACGACGCGTGTAGAGTAAATAGCCAGCCAAGGCCAAAAACAAAATCAAGGCTGCCCCAGCCGTAATGGCCAGTCCCTTTTTGTGTCGTTTGATCTCAGTGACAATGTACTCGGCGCTCGAGGCGGCGGTCTGAACCTGCGTCGAAGTAGTTTGGGCCGAAGAGGGCGCCTCTGAAGTGCTCCTCATTTCAGGAGCGAGGGTCCGTTCGACTTCGCTTTCGAAATCCAGATGTTGCTTTAGTCTCCGCAGATCGATCAGCAAATCTTTCGCCACCTGATATCGATCTTCTCGATCTTTGGCCAAAGCCTTGGCGACAATCTCATCGAGTCTTTCTGTGGCTTCGTCCGAAAGCAGAGTTAGTGCCGGCGGCTCTTTGTGCAGAATCATCGCAATGACATCGCTCGGAGTTTGTCCTTCAAAAGGCAGCCGTCCTGCGATCATTTCATAGAGCACGACGCCGAGACTCCAAATGTCGGTGCGCTCGTCAACCGCGAGACCGCGCGCTTGTTCGGGAGACATATAGCCGGCAGTGCCCATGACCATTCCCGGGCTTGTGTTTACCATGGCTCTGGTATTCGCTTCGAGCTCATCGCCGGCGAGCTGCGCTGACAGTTTTTCGCTTGCCTTTGCCAAGCCGAAGTCAAGGACCTTTACGATCGAATCATCGTGCCGAACCATAATGTTTTCAGGCTTGATGTCACGATGGATGATCCCGGCTTTGTGCGCCGCAGCGAGTGCGGAAGCAATTTGAATCGCAATATCGAGCGCTTCGCGCACGGTGAGACGCGATTGCTTCAGTCGTTGACGCAGAGTCTCTCCGTCAACATATTCGGTGGCGATGAAGCGAACAGAATCGGCGTCGCCCATCTCGAAGACTGTGAGAATATTCGGATGATTCAAAGCTGAAGCTGTAAAGGCTTCCTGTTCAAAGCGGCCCAGGCGTTGACGATTAT
>Ga0126375_10000337_pt1 | contig 12175 bp, 6 predicted proteins | sample PanSoiMetPlot_14_FD_109577 | JGI IMG/M metagenome (GOLD analysis project Ga0126375, IMG submission 109577) | Tropical forest soil microbial communities from Panama - MetaG Plot_14 | ecosystem: Environmental > Terrestrial > Soil > Tropical forest | place: Panama | collected 2016-02-17 | reverse complement strand
TGACTTGCTGACGCGATTTCTGGAAACGAACATGCCTGCGGCGGTGCGATAAAAAACTCTGTGATCCTCTGTGGAACCTCTGTGTCTCTGTGGTGAAATTGCCTTGAAACAGATTTACCACAGAGACACAGAGCTTCCACAGAGTTACACGGAGAAAAACTTGTGACTTCAAGATGACAACATCAACCTACGAAACACTTCTACAACTCGCCCAGGACTTTTGGATCTGGCGCGCCGCGAATCAACCAATCTCCAGCGATGACATTCCGCGCATCGAGCGTCCGGACGGCTGGGCTCCGGACTGGTCGCCCGCAGCAATTGAACGGCGACGCGCGGAATTATCTGAGTTTGCCCGTCGGCTTCAGGAAATCGACGCGACGTCGTGGCCCGTATCGCAGGAGGTCGACTATCGCTTGATTGGCTCCGCGATCGCGCGAGTACATTGGGAGTTGAACATCACTCGCGGACAGGAACAGAACCCTGGATTCTATGTGGACCAAACGTTGGGATTGCTGTTTCTCTGTTTGCTGCAGCCGCCTCCGTTTACCGAGGCGCGCAGCCGCGTAATCATCCGGGCCCTTCAAAGTTTCGGTGCAACAGTCGCCAGCGCGAAGGAAAATCTCGCCGGCAAAGCCATCATGCCGTTCGCACTCGCCGCGCTTGAGAAGTTGGTAGCAGTAAAGTCTCGGCTGACGAAAGTCGGCACCGAACTTGGCCCGTTGCTATCCGGAGTTAGCCCCGCAGAATTTAACCAGTCGATCAAGGATGCGATTGCCGCGCTCGAGTCATTTCACGACTGGCTGAATGCTCAGTTGCCCGGAATGAGCGACGAGACGGCAGTAGGCCGCGATGCTTACGTCTATTTTCTCAGAAACGTTGCCCTCATGCCTTTCACGCCTGAGCAATTGCTGGTGATGGGCGCGCACGAGTGGGAACGATCGGTCGCTTTCGAATCCTTTGAACAAACTCGTAACCAGGGTTTGCCCGAACTTCCTTTGTTTCCCGATCAAGCGGCGCAGATGGCCCGCGAAGTAATCGAGGAAGAACGATCACGTGACTTTCTCGAGGCGAATAACATTCTCACGGTACCCGCCTGGATGAAGCATTATCACAATCTGCCGCTCCCCGCGTACGTCGAGCCGCTGTCATTCATGGGCGTGACTGATGATCTCACTTCAGCGACCAGGCTGGATGAGGACGGCGTCAGTTACATCAAACCGCCCTCACCGGATCTCGATTACTTCTCGCTTTCGATTGCGAAAGACCCGAGACCTCTGATTGTGCACGAGGGCGTGCCTGGTCATTACTTTCAATTGGCGCTGTCATGGGCGCACGAAAACCCCATTCGGCGGAGATACTACGATTCAGGCGCGAATGAAGGCATCGGATTTTATGCGGAAGAGATGATGCTGCAATTTGGTTTCTTAGACGATAAGCCCAGGCTACGCGAGATTATGTACAACTTCATGCGTCTGCGGGCGTTGCGTGTCGAGGTTGATGTGAAGCTGGCCACCGGCCAGTTCACGATCGACGAAGCCGCCGAAGGTTTGGAGAAGATCGTGCCCGTCGATCGCGGCACTGCTCGACAAGAGGCCGTCTTTTTCGCATCATCTCCCGGTCAGGCAATCACCTATCAGATTGGCAAGCTGCAAATTATTAAATTCCTTGCAGACGCCCGGCTAAATCAGAAAGAGAAATTTAACCTCCGCGCTTTTCACGATTATCTATGGAAGAACGGAAACGTGCCCATTGCGTTACTGCGTTGGGAACATCTCGGGTTGCGTGATGAAATTGAGTTGCTGGATAAGTCAACGACTTGAACACGGTTTATAAAAGAAACCTGACATGTACATAGTTCAAATTCTTGCCTCCTCCTTTGTTGCTCATCCCCAATTTACCGCGGGTGGCCTGGCGCTCATAGCTATCGCCAGTTACTGGGCGTACCGCCGCGCGCAAAAAGGGGTGAGGGTGACGAAGTATCTGGTTGGATTCATCATCTGTATTCTGTTTCTGGTTTTGACTACTTCAAAGCTGTACACAATGTACCAGCTTAGAGGCCAAATTTCCGGGGCTTTCACTCTCAACTACAAGGTGCGGCAAAAGTGGGATGAGTACGCCTGGGACAGAACTTCACGAAGAATGCAGCATACCTACTGGGTAAGCTGGACGGATCAGGATATTCAACAGCCTGGCTCGCATCGAATCAACGTGACCTACGACAAATGGTCGAGGCTCAAGATAGACGACCCGATTGGGATCACCTATGTTGCAAGGGATCCGGAGCCATACCTGCGCAATGGTATTTTCGATTCCGACGACAATTTCATTTTCGATTACGTACTGCTGCTGGGCGGAGTTATCAGGGGCAGTATGGCTGGTGGTAAAGCTGATTAGGTTATAGCGACTTGCCGAATCTGCCACTCAGGGGTCAAATCTAAGACGTTCAATGCCCGGGCAGCTGCACCAACTGTCTGAGCTCGGCCCGATGTACTGACCGCCCGTAAGTGGAGAGATAAAGGAACAGCTTCTTGTCATCCCAGCCTAAGCGCAGATGAGTGCAATGTGGCCGAGCAGGCAAACCGTCTGTGCTCTTCTCCCAGTCAAATGAGGTTATTGGTTGGCCGGCGCTTTGCACGCCCTGGTAGACCGCACTATCGGTAGTAAAGAACAGCCTTTTATCTTCAGTGTCAAACGGCGTAGATGCTACGTCCCAATCGGCAGCGATCGAGTAGATGACTTCATTTACCGGCGTAGCGATTTCCTTCCATTGATTACCATCATAAACAAGAATGTGACCTCTTCTTGCTTTGTCAGTGACGAACTTTTCGAATAGAGCAAACACCACGGTTTTCGTGATTTCGAACTGGACCACGCTGCCTGATGGCAGTTGAGAGGGAAGCAGCAGGTCTGTGAAAAAATCACTCTCACCATCCAGAAACTTCTGCGGGCTCACCAGACTGACTTTTCCATTTTCTGTCGAAACGAAAACGGCGTTGCCGTCTGCGGAAGCTGCAGCTTTGATCAAATGGTGCATCCTGGCAATTATCTTCCAGTGAAATTGCGTGCTGCCTTCACCATTTTCAAACAGGCCCAGCAGCAGGTTCTTGCCGGCTTTAGTATGCCCTCCGTCCTTCGCTTGCACCGCCGCGCTGACGGCATGCATGAGCTGTTGCTGCTTGCTTCTGAATGCTGGCGTGGGAATGCGCGTGCATATTTCCATTTTCGGATCTAATTCCACCTCGACATCAAGGGGAATATGAGAACCAGAATCGAAACTGTTCAGCTGCGTATTCCAAACGTGGCTCTTGAATTTGCTGCTTGTGTTCGACTCTCTGCTTATCAAGATCCCATCGGCAAGAAATGTATTGGTTCCACCGTCGCCGCCAAGCATTTGTTGCCAGGACGTGAACTTGCCTTTAGCCGTCTTGAGCCATTTGCAACCGTTATCCTGCAAGCCTCCGGAAATCAGGCCATCTGTAATGGGCGATACATCAATGGTTGCGTACTGCTTTGCCCGCAACTCGTCTTTGAAGAGGAGGGTCGGCAGAAAAACATTCAAGCGGTCGTCGAACGAGGGATGCTTGCGGGCGGGACCCGACACCTTCAACAAACCGCCATCGCTGCCTATGTAAAGCGTGTGCTCGCCGTTTTCTGATTTAGTGAAGTGAAGACTATGTACGTCGTGGTGAGATTTGTCGTCTTCAAGCATGGTGACTTCGGTCGGTGACACAGAAGGGTTGAGGATAAAAGTTCCCATCTGCCAGCCTAAAGCCACAAGGTTCGCGTCATCAGGCGCCACGGCAATCGAGTTGTTGAACGTACCCTGACCTAACGGTTGCTTGTCTCGGGCCACACCAGCGAAATGCTTCTGGTTTAAGATGTCTTCCCATTGATCCTGCGCCCCATTGTATTGCAAAACTCCTCTGAAGCAGTCGTGTGATTGTGAAATGTGGGGGCAGTTTCCCGATTGACTAATGGAGGCAAAGGCCACGGAGGGATTGTTTGCGCAGGAAGCCAAAGTCACGCGCCGCATGTCCTGCTTATCACCGCCATCGCGCCATTTAATCTTCGACCTGGTGAAATTCAAGTTGCTGTTTTGAAATACTCCTTTGAATATGCCGAAGTTATCGCCTGTTGCAGAGCCGTCGCCATATATACCTGCGTGGATGGCATGATTGCCCGCATCGCATAATCCGGAAATAACGTCGCCAGGTAGTCCGATTGCTTTCGTCCAGGAATAAGCGTTGGCGTCGGAACGAAGCGGGGGAATAGGGGACCACCATAATCCTGCACCGGTTGCCACAATTATTCTGGGGGTCTCTTTTTGAATAAGAATGCGATAAATCTTCGGATTGGAAACAGGAAGATTAAGCTGAACCGATGATGCGATCAGGTTGTCGTTGTCCAATTCAAAATATCTAAGCGTCTTCTCACAACCTGCATAAATCTGCTTGTCGTTGTCGGGTCCACGCGCCAGGCACTGCACGTTCGGCTCGTCCCAGTTATCGGTGAGACAACGAGTGTCGAAACCTTCCATCACTGTCTTTGAGGAATCGACTTTCCATATGCCGCCGGAGCTGGTGGCCACAATAATGATCTTCCCAATTAGCAGGACATCGGTCACTCGCCCCGAAAACCAGGCAGTTCCGTTGTGAATGGAATATGGTGTAAGCAGAGCCCAGTTGAGCGGTTTCATTGTTTAATAACTCCAGGAAAAGAAAAACAGATCAAAGCGCGAAGATATCTTCTCGTTGGATATCTTGTTAACCGGGGGATTTTCTCGAGGGGGATTATCAGCCTAACACAACTCGAACCTGCGATTCACAGGTTAAGTCCTTGAAGTTCCCAATGCTGCCTGGGGCATGCTTTTCGAGCGTAAAACAGTCATCGCCGAGTCGGCCGCTCAAAAACACGAAGGTTCTATCCACCGAAGCACGCGCTCCCGCTTTTTTAAACGTCCATTACCGAATCTTTGCGATCGGGTTGCAAGATGCTTGTGACTTTGTTAGAATGCGCGCCCCCGACAAGTCCATCGCCCCGGTTATCCAAAGGATCCTCAGCAGATAATTCTTTCAAGTGGGTAAGGCGCCACTGACGGCGAACCCTGGGAAGTTAGTTAGCGGCCTTTTTTGGAGTACCCCCGTGAAGCGGATTCTGTTCTTACCTTTCCTGGTCGTCTCTTTGTTACTCCCGATCTGTCCGCAATTTCTCCCGAAAGAAAGTGCTGTTCATGCACAAGACACTGGTCACCCCGGCAAGGCATCCGCCGACCTTACAAAGAAGGTGAATAGCGGGCGTGGCGATGACCTCGTGCGTGTAATCATTCAGCCTAAAGACGCGTGGGATACCACGCTCGAATCGTCAGTTCAGAACTCTGGCGCCAGCAACGAACGTCAATTTCAAAACTTCCGTCTGCGGGCGATTACGATCTCAGCGAAAGCTGCGCTTGCGCTTTCGACTCGGAACGATATTGCCTATGTTTCCTTGAATCGTGAAGTAAGAACTCTGGGCCACGTTTCGTTGACAACTGGGGCCGATGCGGTTCGGACGGGCAACGGTTCGACGACAACTGAAGTCGACGGCACTGGCATCGGCATCGCCGTGCTCGATTCCGGCATCGACCCGGACCACACATCCTTCGTTGATAGAAGCAACAACCCACGCGTGGTTGCCAGCCAGGATTTCACGGGAGAAGGACGCACCGACGATCCTTATGGGCACGGCACTCACGTCGCTTCCATTGCTGCTGGCAACGGCCGGATTTCGAATGCTGAATATATCGGTATCGCGCCGAACGCCAGCATCATCAATCTGCGTGTGTTGAATTCGCAGGGCGTCGGTACGACCTGTTGGGTTCTCAGGGCGCTCGATTGGATCGCAAGCAATCGCGCCTTATATAACATTCGAGTTGTTAACATGAGCCTCGGCATGCCGGCCGTGGATTCGTACGCTAATGATCCCGTGTGTCTGGCTGTGCGTAGTCTCGTTAACTCCGGGGTGGTGGTAGTGGCGGCGGCGGGGAACAATGGCAGTGATGGAAACGGCAACAAGGTCTATGGACACATTCACTCACCCGGTATCGAACCTTCGGCGATTACGGTGGGAGCGTCAAACACATTCGGCACTGATGCGCGTGGTGATGACGGAGTTACTTCATATAGTTCGCGCGGACCGACTCGTGCCTATTGGACCGATGATTCAGGAGTCAAACATTACGACAACCTAATCAAGCCCGATTTGGTCGCACCGGGCAACAAGTTAGTTGCTGCGGAAGCGAAAGATAACCTGCTCGTGACGCAGTATCCGCAGTTGGATGCCGGGGTGAGTCCTGTGGATAACCGCAAGATGATGTACTTAAATGGTTCATCGATGGCAACGCCCGTAGCGGCTGGGGCTGCGGCCTTGATGCTGCAGGCTAACCCCACGCTGACTCCCAACCTATTGAAAGCCTTATTGATGTACTCGGCGCAGCCATTGGCCGGCTTCAACATGCTCGAGCAGGGGGCAGGCGAAATAAACATCGACGGCGCTGTAAGACTCGCCACACTCGTGCGCACGGACTTAACCGCAAATACGCCGCTGGGAGATCCGCTGCTGACCACAAGCGAAGTGCCGTCGCCCCAGACAACGATCGCCGATCAAACCTTCAGTTGGTCGCGTGGCATCGTGCTCAATTATACATTCGCCACCGGCGTTGATCTGATTACAACGTTTCAACTGATTTACCGCCCTGGTGCTGTCCTGAGCGACGGCGTCATCACCGGAGACGGCGTCATCACCGGCGACCTGACAATGATCTCAGCCGGCGTAATTACCGGCGACATGATCATGACCAGCAATGGCGTCATCACCGGTGACGGCATCCCATTCCTCTCCGTTAGCGCCTTATTCGGCAGCTCGACGACGATGAGCGACGGCGATCTGCTGGGCGATGGTGTGATTACTGGTGATGGTGTGATTACAGGGGATGGTGTAATTACAGGTGACATGACGTTGCAGGCGCAGTCGGCCACAGCTGGCGGTGACGAGACATCTTCAATGCAAGTACTGTTGGACGATGGCACGGATTGTGTCGACTATTAATCACCCACCCGATTGTTGCTGGGTTTCACAAACTGATCACTTTGTTTTCGGCAGCTAAATCCGCCCCGGAGGAAGATGATGTACGCAACGCGACTGACTCTCGACGAGCTAAACCAACAGTCAATAGCCAGGACAGACGCAACGGGCAGTCCGCCCTTTGCCAGGCGATACATGTGGTCCATTGTCGTTGCGGGTTGGGTCACTATCCTTTTCTCCGCCTACCAACTTCCATTGAGCCGGCTGGATCTCCGCTTCCTGGTAGTCACCGTGATGGTGGCCATCAGTGCGCAGGCCACAGTCAGGATTCCTCGAGTCAGTGGACGCATTACGCTGGGCGATACATTCGTCTTTCTGACGCTCCTCCTCTACGGTGGCGAGGCTGCGGTCCTGATGTCTGCTCTTGAAGGCGTTTGTTCAACTCTGAAGATCAGCAGAAAGCCGCGCACGATTTTGTTGAACGCTGCCGTACTCGCATTCTCGACTTTTCTCACAGCGTCAGTGCTGCGTCTCTTGTTCGGCTCGCCGACGGAAATCGTCACTGCCGCCTATTCCGCCAACTTCTTTGCCGCAATTTGCACCATGGCCCTCGTACAGTACGTCAATAACACCGCACTCATCGCCATCGAGAAATCGTACAAGATCGGTGAGTCGATCTGGCAGACCTGGAAAAAGTATTACCTCTGGACGTCGATAACATTTCTCGCGGGGGCCTCAGCCGCGGGCATTATTGCGCACCTGATTCGCGTGTTTGGCTTTTATGCGGTCCTCGCCACTGTTCCCATCGTGGTGATCATTTATTTCACTTACGACGTTTATCTGAAGAACCTGGAAGCTTCGGAGGCCCAGGCTGGATTGGCCCAGCGCCACGTGGAGGAACTGTCAAAGTATGTCGCTGATCTGAGGCGCTCCGAGGAAGAGCGTGGCCAGTTGTTGTTCCGCGAGCAACGCGCGCGAGCCGAGGCCGAAGCAGCAAATCGCATGAAGGACGAATTTCTGGCAACACTCTCACATGAGTTGCGCACGCCGCTGACCGCCCTGCTCGGTTGGGCCTGTTTGCTGGGTGAGACACCGCTGGAAGACAGCGTTGCCGACAAAGCCATAAAAGCGATTGAACGCAACGCCAGGACTCAGGCACGGCTGATAGATGATCTGTTGGATGTCTCGCGCATCATTTCGGGTAAACTCCACCTTGACGCGCGCCCAATTGATCTTTCTCCGGTAACCGAAATGGCAATAAGCGTGGTTCGTCCGGCTGCTGAGGCCAAATCCATCGAGCTAACGTACAGTCATCCGAGAACAATGGCAGCAATCTCTGGAGATTTTGCTCGTCTACAACAGGTCGTTTGGAATTTGCTGTCGAACGCCGTGAAATTCACACCTGAGGGAGGCCGCATAAACGTGAGCCTCGAGTACACCGACTCTCACGCGACACTCACGGTAGCCGACACAGGCAAGGGAATTAGCAACGAGTTTTTGCCATATGTCTTTGACCGTTTTCGCCAAGCCGACAGCTCTACCACCCGAGTGTTTGGGGGGCTGGGATTGGGCTTAGCAATCGTAAGGCACTTGGTAGAACTTCACGGCGGGACCGTCCGTGCCGAGAGTCCCGGAGCGAATCTCGGCGCGACGTTCGTGACATCCTTGCCGCTGATTGCGACGAGACCTGAATCTCCATCTGTAACTTATAGCGGTGAACATGCCTGTGCGGACTTGTTGGCGCTCCAGGGCTTACGCGTATTGATCGTTGATGACGAGCCGGATGCGCGCCAGTTGATGATTCACCTAATCTCGCGTACTGGCGCCCAAGTAAAGGCTTGTGGATCGGCTCCCGAAGCACTGGAGCTGTTACAACAATGGCGGCCGGATATATTAATGAGCGATATTGGTATGCCCGGCGAGGACGGGTTCACCTTGATCAACAAAGTGCGGGCGCTACCGCCCGAGAGAGGCGGGCGGACGCCGGCGGCCGCGCTTACTGCTTATGCCCGAGAAGAAGATCGTCAACGCGCTCTCGCTGCAGGGTATCAGATGCACGTTGCCAAGCCGATCAGCTCGGGCCAATTGCTGGCGACAATCTCCGATCTGGCTCGGACTAGTTGGGAGGTTTCATCCTTCCGAGTTTAGCCTTCAGGCCTCCGCTGGCGATAAGCTTGCTGTCAATGCAATGAAGAGATGATCCAGCCCGTAGTGATGGCTACTGTTATCGAAATGAATGACAACAAGATGGACCAACCTGTACCGCTCAGCCGACCGTCGACGCGAACTGCTTTCCTTGATTTGCGTTGAAAAGCGAGGTGCGCGAGCGAAAGGCATGCGACCGCAATAGCAAGGCAGTAAATTCTATGTATCAGGATTATTGATTGATTGCTTCCGGCGCCGGTTAGATCACGGTAATTCCAAAGTTGATACAGCATGGGATTGTAAAGCCAGTGGTTGTGGCCCTGACTGTACAGGTAAAAGAGTCCCGCGCCTACTCCAACGATCACCACATAAGCGAGGTATTTCTCGCGTAATACGACATTGAGGAGGATTGACACCCCAGCCATGAAAACTATGCTTGGAATCAAAATCACAGAATAGGTTACGAGGTAGGGGTAAAGTTCAACGGGCGCATGACCTCTAAGGAACTGGATTGCAATTGCAGTCAGACCGGCAATTGTTATTACCGAAAGCATTAGCAAGAACGTCGCTAAGAACTTTGATAGCAGCAACACAGAGTTCGGAATAGGCTTGGCCCATAAGACTGGTTCAATCCTCACTTCGCGATCGCGCTGCATTGATTCGACCACGTAAAAGACAGTCATCCCTATCATAAAAAACAAAAGGGTCTTGGCCGTTCCCGTGGCGTACGTGGCCGAATACGACCCTTCCGGAACGACCCTGTAAAAAGCAAGCTCCAGATTAGGAAGGAAGACAGCCAAAGGTGTGATCACGACAAGACTTCGCTCAGCACGAAGGAGGCGAAACTCAACGCCAAGGGCAGCCGCTAATTTTGCAAGATTCGCTCGTAAGCCCGTGTTCGAGCTGCTAACGCTCGGAACTGCAGTCTCTTTTGCTTCTGCGTTTTCGACTCGAACACTTCTTACATCACTCGCAGTATGACCGGGTGTTGGTTGGAGGATAGGTGGATCGTAGTAAAGAACTTCGCTGCCTGCCGACAGATTGAGCCATGAAGTGTTTTCTGGTTTGGCGGGTGGTTCGGTTATTCTGAACCGTAGACAAACAATCGTCAGACAAACGGCGGCCGCGAGAATCACCAATGCGCGGTTTGCGAACATGATGGGCGTATAGGTGACTACAAGCCGATCCACCCATTCTGGACTGCGCCCCCACGGTTGAATTTGCACTTCCCTGATCATCAAGGGACTGAGAATCACTCGCCATCGCGGCGGGAAGTCTTTCAAAAAGAAGAGCCCGTAGAAAAAGGTGAGCGGATAATAAGCAATTGCCAGCCCGTAAACGATCTTGGGGTTGTGCGTTAATGTTCCGACAGTGAAGTAGACCGCGGCAAATAGAACGTAGGTGATGACCACGATCATAATGAAATGTTTGAAATAGGGAAGAAGCCGGAACGGGAGCACAACCGTCTGTGATGGGTGGACTACCTGAAGCAAAATAAGCGTTGCTGCGAAAGATGCCTGGCAACAGAAGAGCACGAAGAAGCTGCCAAAGAATTTTCCGAGCAAGTACTGTGCTCTGCTGACAGGCTTTGAAAAAATGAGGGCATTGATTTCCAGCCGGAAGTCTCTTCTCACCGGGTCGGCCATAATGAGAGCGGCAAAGATAGGAAGTCCAAATATGCCGAGTGCGTAGCCGCTAAAATGATGCGCGATGTAGTAATCGCTGTTTGTGGCCCAAAGGGTCCCATACTTCGCGAGCACTTCCTTGCCATAATAAGTGGCGCCCAGGCCTACAGACCACAGGACAGCATTGAACACAGAAAACAACATCAACACATAAGGAGCAACCCGTCTCGAGTTGAGCAGCACCTCATTCCAAAAAATGGCGCCGAATGATCGGAGTGAGTTTAGGGCTCCTCGATTACCAGAGTTTGCGTTCGCAATCCTCACTGGTGGGCGCAAACTTGAGCCGGTATCACCGAGGCTTCCACCTTCGTAACCAACCGGTTGCTCAGCTGAAAGAGCAAGCATGGAAAACTCTTGCGGGTTGCGTGAGGACGAAGTTGTCCTGAATCGAAAGTAAAGAATCGTCAGGCAAAGGACCGCCGTGAGAACCAGTAACGTCCGGTTGGCGATCAGGTCTAGAGTGTAGCTGTAGACATACTGATTCAAGTAATCGGCGCTATTCCCAAATCCGTTTTTGCTTGGACCCGAATTCAGCAGGAAAGCATCGAGAAGGTTTCTACCACGAACCGTCACGACTCTTGGCAGGAAAAGCATTGCCGAGATGTAGAGCGGATAAAAACAGACCGCCAAACCGTAGACGATCTTGTTGTTTCGCGTGAGCGATCCGACTGTAAAGTAGAAGGCTGCCAACGCAAATTGTGTGATTACCACGAAAAAAACAAAGTGTTTGAAGTAAGGGATAGCTTTTACCGGCTGAACAACCATCTGTGCTGGACGAAATGCTTGCAGCACGAACTGCGTCAACGGGAAAGCCGTCATGCAGCACACCAGCACAAAGAAGTTGCCGAAGAACTTTCCGAACAGGTACGGAGCGCGATTAAGAGGCTTGGAAAAGATCAGCGGGTCGATACCGAGACGGAAGTCCTTGATTACCGGATCTCCCATAACCACAGCATTGAAAATTGGGAGTCCGAATAAGAACGAGAAAGCCTTGAGACCCCTGGCAATGTAAAAATCGCTGTTGGTGGCCCAGCCTAACGCGCCGGCTGGCCCCTTCCCCCAACCGAACACCGCAGTGGCGCTGAACAAAACAATCATCGCGTAAGGCGCGATGCGCTTGGAGTTAAGCAGCACCTCATTCTGAAAAATTGCGCCGAACGATGTCCGCGCGGGGCTTTTCATTTCATGTGGCTCGTTCCCGTTGGTTGACCAGATCAAAGTAATAGTCCTCGAGTACCGGAGTTGCCGGAGTGAATTCTTCGCTCGGCCGCTGTCCCCTTGAGATC
>Ga0126375_10000336_pt1 | contig 12177 bp, 9 predicted proteins | sample PanSoiMetPlot_14_FD_109577 | JGI IMG/M metagenome (GOLD analysis project Ga0126375, IMG submission 109577) | Tropical forest soil microbial communities from Panama - MetaG Plot_14 | ecosystem: Environmental > Terrestrial > Soil > Tropical forest | place: Panama | collected 2016-02-17 | reverse complement strand
CTCCCTCACGGTCGGGCTTCCGACACTTAGATTTCACTTTTCTTCGAGTGCGTCTCGTAAGCTTTGATGATCATCTGCACCAGTTTGTGCCGGACGACATCTTTTTCGCTGAAGTAAACAAATTCGATACCTTCGATGCTCGCCAGCACGCGCTCAGCTTCGACCAGGCCGCTGCGCTTTCCGGTCGGCAAGTCGATTTGAGTTACATCGCCCGTGATGACTGCTTTTGATCCGAAGCCGATGCGGGTCAGGAACATTTTCATTTGTTCGCTGGTCGTATTTTGCGCTTCGTCGAGAATCACAAACGCGTCCGAAAGGGTTCGCCCGCGCATGAAAGCCAGCGGCGCGATTTCGATAACCCGTTTTTCGAGCAGGCGCGTCACGCGCTCGTAGTCAACCAGATCAAAAAGTGCATCGTAGAGTGGCCGCAGGTAGGGATCGACTTTTTCCTGAAGATCGCCGGGCAGAAAACCCAGCCGCTCACCGGCCTCGACGGCCGGCCGCGCGAGCACAATTCGATTGACCTGTTTTTGCATCAGCGCCTGCACCGCCATGGCGACCCCCAAATAGGTTTTGCCGGTTCCCGCGGGCCCAATGCCAAAAACGATATCTCGTTGCTGAATCGCTTCGACATACCTGCGCTGCATCGCCGATTTTGGCGCCACCTGTTTCTTGCCCGCCGGGCTAAAACGCGACCGCGTGAAATAGTCGCGCAGACTGTAAGCGCGGTCTTCGGCAATCTGGGCGAAGGCTTCGCGCAACTCGCGGTCGGTAAACTGACGGCCTTCAGCGAAGAGTTCGGAGAAGTCTTCCAGTATGCGCTCAACTGTTTCGACGTCTTTTGGATCACCATCAACGGTCAGGCTGTGGCCTCGTCCGTTGATTTGAACGTCGAGCAGTGACTCGAGGTGCTTGATGTTTTGGTCGTGAACGCCGAATAGCGTTTCCAGGCCTCTGGGCGGAAGCTCGATTTGCTTCAACTTATGAATCTATCTCCCGAAATGTTGATTGCGGATTTTGAGGTTGTAAGCGACGAAAAGCTTGTTCGCATAAATGTGTACGCGCACGCTACTACGAGGCAGGGGGGAGTGTCAATCTTGCTTCCGAGATAACCGCTGATGTTCGGGATTAGCTATGAAAGCCGGACCGTAACGTCGTAACCCTGCTGTAAACCGAGAACATATTTTTGCCATTTCAGCTGAAATGCCTTGATGTCACGCGTCCGCAGAATTCTCTGCAAGGTTTGATAGCCGGTAGGATCTGTTTTCTGATTGGCTAAGAAGTTGCGATAGAACTTAACCAGCAATCCGCGCTGCTGCAAGTAGTAGCACAGATACCGGGATTGCGCGTAATTCGTGCCCTTCTCATCCTGGTAAAAGGCATTGGCGTCAAGGCCAAGCAGTGTCTTGAATGAGGGCAGCTGGCCAACCTGAATGGCTCTTTGCAAACCCGGCAGCCGCCAATTGGTATAGCCGTGGATATGACCATCGACCTCACCACTTTGCTCGTACAGTGATCCTAACCCTTCGTTCAGCCATGGCGGACAGTTGGGAAAGTTGGCTTCGATGAACGGGTGCACGATCTCATGCACAAGCGTGCCGCCGCCCGTCGAGATGTTCATAATTAACGCCTTATGAGAGCTCGAGTAGTAGCCGTAGGGTGTGGTCGGCTTCGCGCCAAACAATGCCAGCGCATTTCGCTCATACGAAGCCGCGTCTTTGAATAACCAAATGTCCAGTATCTCGTTCGGATCCTTTGAAAAGTAATCCTGCTTCAGTTTGTCGACAGCCCATTTTACGGTTCGTTCAGAATGTTCCTTGACGACATCGGCTGACTCGTCGCCGATGACGACAAATGGAGGTTGGATAACGATAGTGAAGTCAGAGGACGGAAGCTTTTTCTTAAGTTGCTCGACGTGTCGAGAATAATCGGTTTCTGTATTTCGAGACTCAGCAGCGGCCGGAAGCTCAGGTCTCGGGATCGGCGGTAAGTTCCGCTGATAAAGCAGCGAGGAGACGATGATGGCGAGCGCGGTGAATAGTCCGATTTGCAGTCTCTTGAGCATGGAACGCATCTTTCCGCGCCGGCGTCGCGTAGCCACGGATAGACGCCCAGGCGCAAAATCCCGCCAGGGTTTTAGACGCCGGAACGGAATCATGGTTCCCGGTCAAGAGCCTTCGCGCGTCTGAACCAATTGCCCATCGATAAAGATTCGATACTGTTGCGGTCGTAGGCCCGCCAGGAAAAGCTTGCGCTTCTTCTCAATGACGACATTGTGACGCTCTTCGACTCCGACCGTGAATTCGTACCGTTTAGTGAGGCTGAGAGAAAACATACGAAAGTCTTTCACGGCAGACTGGCCGTCAACCAGAATATTCAGGTTTCCCATGAACTGGTCGAACGAGAAGTCCACGCGATGTTTTTCGTCAACGCCGACCATGAAACTGAATTGCATCGGATTGGCTCAATCAAAACTTCGATCGCGGGTCCGCATTCACAACCATCGGCTGGTTGTAACTCTTGCCCTCCACCGTCAACCTCACCGTGTAATTACCTGGCAGCAACATGGTCGCGCCACGGCCAAAGCCACCACCACCGCCTCCTCCCGCAGGTCTCTGAGCTGGCGTCGGACGGAAGTCCCAAACCCAGCGATGGAATCCTGCTGTTGCCGGCAGAGGCTCCTGCGTGCGTGCCCAGAAGGGCGGGTAGTTCAGCTTGTCAGGATCGATTGCCGGAAATTTATCTTCGCTTGAATACTTGCGGATGACTTCGCCCGACGGATCGATTATCTCCAGAGTCACCGGGCCAGAGGCGTTCGATTTCAAGTAGTAGTCGATTATCGCGCCCGCCGGCGGATTCTCGGCGATGGGTTCGTCGCGCGGCAGCGGCGTGCCGACAAAATCAGCGCCCGGAATAAGCTGGATGACCTCGCCGGGCTCGAAGAGATGCGTGGAGCTGTTTGCGACCGCAGCGCTAAGTTGTCGCAGCGCTCTAATGTTGTCGAGCACCCAAAATCCACGACCATGCGTCGCGACAATCAAATCGTTCTTATGAAAGGCGAGATCGCGCATCGAGGCGGGCGGCAGATTCAGTTGTAGCGACTGCCAATGATCGCCGTCGTCGAACGATACGAAGACCGCGCGCTCAGTTCCGGCGAACAGCATGCCCGCGCGCTCAGGGTCTTCTTTCACAGTTTGCACGTAGATGCCTTTAGGCAAGCCGCGGGTGATCTCGGTCCATGTCTTGCCGCTGTCGCGTGTGCGGAAGATGTGCGGATCGTAATCGCTTAATTGATGCCGCTCGACGGCAGCGAATGCCTGCTTCACGTCAAAGTGCGACGCGTCGATCATCGTTACCTTGCTCCAAGAAGTCAGCTCTGGCGGCGTCACGTTCTGCCAAGTTTTGCCGTCATTGTTTGTCATCTGAATCAAACCATCGTCTGTGCCGATCCAAACAAGTGACGCACGCAGCGGCGATGGCGCAATCGTGTAAATCACACCGCGACGTTTGTCAGTCGGCGCATCAGCCGCGGCTTCGGGATTCAGGTTCGCAGGTACGCCGGGATCTTCGCGCGTCAGATCCTGACCTAATTGCGTCCAGCTTTCGCCGCCATTGGTTGTCTTGTAGAGAAACTGATTGGCGTAGTAGAGGGCGTGTGGATCAGCTTGCGAGAATACGAGCGGCTGCGTCCACGCATGACGATAGGGAGACGGCTGCCCAAATCCGCCGCCACCGCGCTCAGGCGAAACGTTTTTGGTCTCGCCGGTAATCACATTGCAACGCGATACTGTCCCGCCGAAAAGAATTTCCGGATGCAAAGGATCGGGCGCGGTATAGCCCGACTCGCCACCCGCGCAGAGACCTTCCCAGTCGCGTTGCGAGATTTCGCTGTGACGGCTGCGTGAAGGCGAGCCGACCGCGCCGCTGTCCTGCTGCGCGCCGGTCACCCAGTACGGAAAACGATAGTCCGGCGCGACGTGATAAACCTGCGCGGTCGCCTGGTTGTACCAGGAACTCCAAGTCTCGGCGGCGTCGACGCTGACGATCGTCCCCTGGTCGCTGCCGAGCACCATCCGCTTGGGATCGTCGGGATTGATCCAGAGTTGATGAAAGTCGTCGCCGGTAGGATCACCCTTGATCGCTTTCCAGCTCTTGCCGGCGTCGGTCGAGCGATAGACCGACGTATTCATCACATAAACCATGTCCGCGTCCTTTGGATCAGCGGTGATCTTTTCAAAGTACCAGCCGCGTCCCCAGAGCCTTAGGTCGCTTGAAAGTCTGGTCCAAGTGGCACCGGCATCGTCTGAGCGAAAGACTCCGCCGTAATTCTTGGTCTTGGTTGCATCCTGCGGGTTGTCCTTGTCGTTGACGAAAGCGTCAACCACTGCGTAGATGCGATTGTGATTCGCGGGCGAAACAGAAATGCCGATGCGGCCACGACCGTCGGTGGGAATGCCTTCATCGATCTCTTTCCACGTCGAGCCGCCGTCCGTTGACTTAAAAATGCCGCCGCCCGGACCATTCGCCGGCGTGTAGATGAACCACGGTGGACGTCGCACATTCCACGTCGCCGCATAAACGATCTGAGAATTCGTCGGATCGAAATTCAGATCGATTCCCCCCACGTCGTCATTCTTGAAGAGGACTTTCTGCCAGGTCGCGCCGCCATCTCTCGAACGATACACGCCGCGATCAGGACTCGACGCGTACACATTGCCGAGGACAGCGACGAGGACAGTGTTCGGATTCTTTGGATCGATGATAATGCGTCCGATCTGTTTCGTGTTTTCGAGGCCGATGTGCTTCCAGGTCTTGCCCGCGTCGGTCGATTTATACATGCCGTCGCCGAACTGGATCGAATCGCGCATGTCGGCTTCGCCGGTGCCGACGTAAATCGTGTTGGGATCCGATGGCGCCACGGCGATCGCGCCGATCGATGCAGATGAGGCTGAGTCAAAGGTCGGAGTCCAGGTGCGACCGGCGTTGCCTGTCTTCCAGACGCCGCCACCTACTGATCCGAAATAGAAAGTATCCGGTTGTCCAATGACTCCGGTTACGGCATTAACGCGGCCGGCGCGAAAAGGACCAATCATGCGCCAGCGCAGACCGGAGTAAAGGCTGGGGTCGTATTGTGCTAAGACCGCCGTGGAGATTATTACTGCGAAAAGAAGGGCGCTTGAGACGCTGGCTAACGCGCGAATCAGCCTGGAAAAAGCGGACATGAATGGGCTCCTTCAGTTGGTGAAAAGAAGATCTTTTATAGACCAGAGGGCGGGAAACTAACAAGAGCTCAATGCTCGCGCGCCTTCAATCCTCGAATCGCTCCCTCAATCATCCGATTGAGTGCAGCAATCGAGAGTCCGCCTTCGTCCGTCGGTGGAATCGTTGCGAACCCTATAGCTGACGTCTTTGGATAACGCTTGAAGATCTCTTCAAACAGACGCGCGAGCTGCTCGCTGGAAGGTCCGTTCGGCACCTTGTTTCCGTGGCCCATTACCTCGCGTGGATCGAGTACGTCCATATCGATGTGCACGTAAATTTTGTCCGTGAGTTTGCTAAGCCGATCAAGTTGAGCAAAGACGGCCGGGGTCATCTGCCGCAAGTCGTCGACGCTGACCTGCTGAATTTGTGATTTGTCGAGAAGCTCCTGTTCCAGCGGATCGATTAGACGCACACCACCCATCACCACAAAGCGATCATCTAACGGTGGATCGAGATGCGCATCGAGACGCATTCGCTGCAACGCGCGTCCCGTCGCCACGGCCACAGGCATCCCGCCGAGCGAACCACTGCGCGTCGTTTCGGGCGTGTTGAAATCGGGATGAGCATCCAGCCAGAGCATGCCAATCTTGAGCGGCCTGCTCGTGGCGCCTGAATGCTGAAGGCCGGCGACTAATCCAGGCATCGATGGGCACGTGGCCAGTAAACCCACCGTGAAGTACCCGTCGCGTTCATTCCGGGCGACTATGTCTGAAAAGTGCCCGAGCGCCCAGGCCAGTTTTTTCCAGGCGCCGTATTCGGTGAGCTCTTTCGGCGTCAAGGCTACCTCTTCAACGCGCACGTCGGCATTCATCGCTGCGAGAATCTTTTGAATCCCGCCATTAGCCATCGTGTTTGGACCAACGGAAGTGCCGGTCGGAGAGAAGGGTTGTTTGACGAGGGCGATGCGTAGTTTACCGTCTGAGCCGCTGTATTTTTGCCCCTGTGCCGGCAGGCCGATTATCAGTAGTACAACACTGAGTAGGCTAATGGCAGCTGTTGGCGCGGATGAATGATATTTCAAATGCATTTTGAAGAACCGAGGTTGTTAGTTATTAGACTCCTCGAGTTCGGCGTTTAAGCTGTAGTAATCCACGCCTCCCCTGAATCGAAAACCGTTTGAAGAAAGAACTCTCGCGCGACGTAAGACATGCCGACGTTATTCCAATGAGAACCGTTGCCAGGCTAATCAACAGTCGCTTCATCTTTGCACTCGCGCTAAGGACGGAGATCCGATCAGTCTCTCAGGAGCTGAAGACTGAATTTGTGGGTGCGAGGATTAGATCTCTCACGTAAGGAAATTCGGAAAATTTTGCCGGATTGCGACTGCCAAATATTCGGTGCGCCATACTTTTCTTGTAGCCCGTCCAGTCGACATCGCATTTAGCCAAGCCTTCGCTCTTGGTGAAAAAGATCTTTTTGTCGGCCAGGCCTTCGCTGTTGGTGAAGTAAATCTTCACATCGGCTAAACCTTCGCTTTTGACGTAGTACCATTTACCGTTTCCGCTGGCGAGACCTTCGCTGTGGACAACGTAGATAATGCAGTCGGCCAGTCCTTCACTGCTGGTCTCGTACACTTTAACGTCGGCCAACCCGTCGCTTTTGGTCCGGTAAACCTTCACGGCTGCAGTCGGCACAGCGTCCAGCAGGCCAAACAAAACGCTGAGAATTAAAAGCTTCCGTCGCATGCGTTTCTCCCTTGCGTTCATCCGGCTAGTTATCCGGAGTTCCGTTCGTCTCTTTTTTGTCTTTAGTTTCTTTCTTCGGCATTTCGGGCGCCGTAAAATCCGGCATGGGGTCACCCCAGATGTAATGATTGAACCACGACAGATTATGCTGCATCACGGCGCGCATTGATTTCGGTTTGGTGATGCCGTGGCCGAATCCTTTGTAAACCACCATCTCGACTTTCACGCCACGATCCTCGAGGCCCTGTCGCAATTCGTATCCGTTGGCAATCGGCACGCGACGATCTAGTTCACCGTGCTGAATCAGTGTCGGTGTCTTAGCGCTTTTGATGTAGGACATGGGAGAAGTCTTTTGATAGATCGCCGGATCCATGGCCGGATCGTTGCCGAGATAATTGATCGTGAACGGTGTAATGTCCGTGTTGTAATAATAGGTAGCCCAGTTCGAAATCCCCGCGCCCACGGATATCGCGACAAAACGATCTGTCGAAGTAGTCAGAAAGGCCGAAATATAGCCACCCTGGCTCCACCCCATGCAGGCAACCTTGTCTTTATCGACCCAGCCCTTTGCGATTAGATAATCGACTCCGGACAAGACGTCCCACGCGTCACCAACGCCAAGGTTACGCACGTTCAGTTTGCGAAACTGTTCACCGTACCCGGTGCTGCCGCGATAATTTACCTTCAGTATAAGCGCTCCGCGCGCCGCCCAAATGTCTGAGGGGTAGTAACGAGTGTCCGGAGTCAACATCACTGGCCGATCGATACCTGTTGGCCCACCATGAATGATGCAGAGCAGCGGATATTTTTTCGTCGCGTCAAAGTTTGCAGGCTTGATCAGAACTCCTTCGATGGTCGTGCCATCCTGGCTTTTCCACGATATGACTTCGCGTGTGCCGAGGATGAATGACCTGGCCTGATCGTTAAAGTCGGTGAGCTTTCGTGGCGCAAAGCTGCGCATGTCGGACACGAAGACCTCGCTCATGCTGGCCGGAGACGCTATCGTAAATGCGACCCGATCGGCATTCCGCGTGAATGAGAATGACCCGGCCATGAGATCGTCCGGCGCCGAGATACGCGTGATTTTGCTCGTCGCGGGGTCGAGACGGAATAAATGTGACGCGGTTTTTTGCGACCCGGCAAAGTAGATGCCATTAGCCTTCCAGTCCAATAGCCCCGGATTCTCGTCGAAACTGTCGGTGATTGATCGCGGCGTTCCGCCATCAATGCCGACAATGGCCAGACGCGAATTGCTCGCAAAGAATGTCGTGTTGCCCATGGCGGACGAAAACACGATCTGTTTTCCGTCAGGAGAGAAACGCGGGTTGTTGTCCGGTCCTGGCTGCGCGACTATTTTTTTGACTGAGTCGTCGCTAAGTTTCAGCAGGTAAATGTCGGAAGTCACGCCCTGAATGAGGTCGGGGTTGATGGTGGCGCTGAATACGATGCTGCTTCCGTCGTGTGACCACGAAAACGAATCGACACTGAAATCCTTCTTTTTAGTTCGCTGTTTACCAACAATCGGGGCCTTCATTCCTTCAGCCACCTCCAGCGTCCAAAGGTGGACGTAGCTGTAACCTTCGCGCACAACGTCATAATCGCCATAGTAATCCTTCCGGTCCTTCGACGGTTGTGCAGCCGGTTCGTTGGCCGTGTAAGCAATGGTTTTCCCGTCATCTGACCAGTTAAAGTTACCAATCGCCGTTTCGGATTTCGTTAGCTGTTGAGCTTCGCCTCCGGTCGGATCAATTACGAAGATCTGATTTTTGTCTTCAATTCGATTGCTCAAAAAGGCCAGCCACTTTCCATCGGGTGACCATCGTGGAGTGGTGGACGATTTGTCACTGCGCGTCAATTGAATGCTTTTGCCCGTTGCAGTATCGGCCAGCCAGATTTGCGTGATGAATGCGTCTTGTTTGAAATCGCCATAGCCTACGGTGTACGCGACCCATTTGCCATCCGGAGAGATTTGCGTACCGCCAACTGATTTCAGCGTCAGCAAATCGTCAAGTGTGGGAACGTGCGCCGGTCCGTTCGCCGAGTCAAATGCGATTGTGACCGACGACAAAACTACTAGGGCCAAAATGGCAGCGAATAATCGATTCATGGCAGTCCCTTTCAGATTTCATGCACACCCTGGCAGGGTGTAACGGCCGGAACGTCCTGATGTGGACGGTTTGAACGGTTACGTTTTGTAGCCGATTTGTGACGGCTTCGTGTTCACCAATTGTGTCCACCTCACAGAAGCAAGGTGTGGATAAGGAGTCAGATTAATAAATTATTTCGGCCGGCGCTTCTTTGGATAGATTGCCTTCACCGTCGACACAACGCCGGCGGGTTTTGGCTGCCGCTCTTCGCCCAATTTTTTGGCGTCGGCCAGAGCCTGTTTTCGTGCCCGCCGAATATAAGAGCGAATCTCGGGTCTCTGCAACTCCTCAGCTGTCTTAACCGAAATGTGCCGAATGCGATTGCCGTCGCCTTGCAGAATGCCCTTCGGGTCGTCAAGCGTGACGCCATCGTTGAAACCCAGATTCACATGTTTTGAATAAACAGCGATGTGAAAAATCCCATCCCTCAATCGATCGCTGGTGCCATAGCCAATCGCCACCGCGCTGTAGGCGTCGTAAATGTTCTCATAGCACGGCGCCATCTCTTCCAAAACCAGCCCCCTAAGTTCCAGAGCAAGATCCCTGATTTCCGGATCGTACGGTTTGAGAAATTTTTTCAGCGCTGCCGGCGGCGGATGCATCATGCTCTAAGACCGGTGGCGGATTTTATCACTTAACGCAGCAATTCATCGACAATTCGCGCGACATGAATTCGCGTGGTGTCGAGAAACGGAACGTCTGATTTGGCATCCCGGAGAATTAAAGGCAGTTCGGTTCCGCCCAGAATCAAACCGTCGATCCCGTCGCGCTCTCTCATTCGGTTGATGATTGCGAGCAGCCGGTCGCGCGTTTCCGGCAGGAAGATATTTTTCAGGAGTTCGCCGAAATATTTTTCGTTCACGAAGACGCGTTCAGTTTCATTCGGTGTAACGATGGTCAGGCCTCCGCGAGCGAAGACCTCAGGATAAAACCTGGCTTCCATTGTGAACCGGGTACCTAACAAACCAGGTCGCTTCAACCCTGATTCGCGGGCGTTGTCGTAAGTGGCTTCTGCGATGCTAATCAAAGGAATTTTCGACCGCTCACGGATTTGATCGAAAACGATGTGCGCGGTATTCGCGGCCAGCACTGCGAAGTCCGCGCCGGCGTCCGCGAGCCTTTGCACACCAGCGACCAGATAATCTGTGAAGGGTTGCAGGTCGCCGGCATTGATCCAGCCAATCAGCCGGTGCAAATCAACGCTGTTGATGACGATCGAGGGATAACTGGCGTCCTGCTGCCGTTGCCGATAACCTTCAATGATGAAACGGTAATATTCGATCGTGGATTCAGGTCCAATACCGCCAACAATGCCAACTGTTTTCATCGATGTTGGTACGCACGCCTCCGGCGTGCTGATTTTGCTTACAGGGCAGGCCGGTGGCGTGCGTACCCTATTTCTGGATTACCGGTAAAGTCACGCGCGATGGATAGCGCGCCGACTCGTAGACGCGCTGCGTCGCTTCCTGATAATCCGACGGTTGAGCGTTGAAGATATTCTCAACAAATTTTTGCGGGTTGCGATCGTAAAGCGGAAACCACGTGCTTTGCACCTGGACCATCACGCGATGTCCCTTTTTGAATGTGTGATTGTTTGCGCGCAGATCGATTTCATACTCATCGATTTGGTTTGGCACCAGCGCCACCGGCTTTTCGAAGCCCTGGCGGTAACGACCACGAAAGATCTCATCCGCGATCATCAACTGATAACCGGCCATTTTCGGGTCGTCCGGGTTACTGTCAGGATAGACGTCGATTAGCTTTACTGCCCAGTCGCTGTCCGAACCGCTGGTTGACGCGAACAGATGCGCGAGGACGTTACCGCTGATGGTCAAATCGTGATCCAGCACATCGGTACGCCACGTCAACACGTCACTCCTGCCTTCGAGAAATCTTTGATCCTGCACTAGCCATGTATACCAGGTCGATCCTCGTCCATAGGTCGGTTGGATGGGTCGCTTGCGATAAGGAACGGGATTGGCCGGATCGGAAACATAACTTTCAGATTCCTGATCGTTATTGCCTGAAGGTTTATCAAACGACAAAGTCTTACCACTGTGAAGGTAGAGATTACCAGAGGTGGCTTCTTTCGGCGGCCAATGATCTGAATTGACCCACCGGTTGGTGCCGCTTTGAAAAGTCATCGCTTCGGGTTGGTTCAGCTTGCCTTTGTCTTTCAGATAGTAGGCAAACCAGGGCGCTTGAATCTGTGTACGAAAATAGAGACCGGTTGAGCTGCCAAAGTTTATGTCGCCCAGGGTCCTCGCGAATCCGCCCCACCCACCGTGATTCCAGGGACCCAGCACGACGAAGTTATGATGGCTTTTGTCGAATTTCTCCAAAGCTGCATACGTAGCCAGCGCGCCGTAGAAATCTTCCTGGTCCCACCAACCACCGACGACCAGCGTGGCAACATGAGTTGGCTTGAGATAATTGCCGGCGCCGCGAGCTTTCCAGTAATCGTCGTAATTCGGATGAGCGACAAACGCGTTCCAGGAGGGGAACTTTCCTTCGGTCAGCTCGGTAATCTTGCCCATTGATCCTTTTTCCAGATACCAATCGTAAGCGTCTTTATCGAAATTGACGTCGACATTCTCTTTCGACGTCTCCATTGATTTTACATATTCGTAGCCGTAGCTTTGCCGGAACGCGCCGTTGTGAAAGAAGTCGTCACCCAGCCATGTGTCGGTCATCGGCGCCTGCGGCGACGAGGCTCTGAGCGCCGGATGCGCGTCGATCGTGGCCACCGACGAGAGCCAGCCATCGTAAGACACGCCGAGAATTCCCACGCGCCCGTTGTTTTTGGGAACGTTCTTTACCAGCCAATCAATGGTGTCGTAGGTGTCGGTACTTTCATCGATCGAGTTGGGATCTTTCTTGTCACGCATGGGCCGATTCATGACGAACTGACCTTCCGACCCGAATCGGCCGCGAATATCCTGATCCACGAAAATGTATCCGTCAGGCACGAATTCGTTGTAGCGATGATTGATACTCTCCGATGATCCGCCGATTCCGTAAGGTGTGCGACTCATCAGGATCGGCAACGGTTCCTTCTGATCTTTCGGCGCAAAAATCAGGGT
>Ga0126375_10000335_pt1 | contig 12183 bp, 10 predicted proteins | sample PanSoiMetPlot_14_FD_109577 | JGI IMG/M metagenome (GOLD analysis project Ga0126375, IMG submission 109577) | Tropical forest soil microbial communities from Panama - MetaG Plot_14 | ecosystem: Environmental > Terrestrial > Soil > Tropical forest | place: Panama | collected 2016-02-17 | reverse complement strand
GAGGGCGGTCTGGTGGGCGAGAGTGTAGAGCTGGGTCGGCTCGGGTCCCTTGTCAAAGAGCGGCTGTAAGAGCCTCCACGCGGGAGTGGCGGCGCTGGGCTGCGCACGGCGAGGGCGTCAGAGGCGGCCCCCCTCCCCCGGCTTCGCCGGGTACTCCCCCGACAAGCGGGGGAGAGATGTAAGTCAGTGATTTAGGAGGGCGCTCTCCCAGCCCCTGCGTAGCTCTGCCAGATCCACCCTCAACTGTCCGTCGAACTCGACCGCCTCACCCCCCGTCAACCCCAGCAGCGCGAGTTCGACGTGGTGGCGTCGTGCCAGCGCCTGCAGCTCGGGCATCGATCGCGGCCGGGTGCTGATGACGAAACGGCCCTGGGACTCACCGAAGAAGCCCGCATCGAGCCGCACGTCCTCGTCTGGACGCAGACCGCCGCAGTGAACGCCTCGGCCCCCCAGCAGGCAGCATTCGGCCAGCGCCACCAGCATCCCACCTTCGGCCACGTCGTGCGCGGAGCGGAGGAGGCCGGCACTCGCTGCCGCCAGGACGAAACCATGCGACGCGCGCTCGCGAGCGAGGTCGATCGTCGGTGGCTGGACGCCAAGCTCGCCATGAACCAGCCTCAAGTACTCAGAGCCGTCCAGGTCGTTGTCCGTCTCGCCGACCAGCAGGACGAAGTCGCCGTCCGACTTGAAGGCGGGATCCAGGCGATCTCCGTAGTCGGACAGCAGTCCAATCATGCCGATGACGGGCGTGGGGTCGATCGGTCCCCTGCCCTCGGACTCGTTGTAGAGGCTGACATTGCCACTTACCACCGGTACGCTCAGGGCCCTACACGCGGCGCTGATGCCCGCGATCGCCTCTCGCAGCTGCCAGTAGACCTCCGATCTCTCCGGGTTGCCGAAGTTGAGGCAGTCGGTGACCGCCAGTGGCCGGGCACCGGTGGCGACCACGTTGCGAGCGGCTTCAGCGACTGCGATCTGGCCGCCGACATACGGATCGAGGCGGCAGTAGCGGCCGTTGCCGTCGATGGTCACGGCCAGACCCAGGCGGCAGGCAGGCACTCGCACGACCGCCGCATCGCCACCCGGGGGGATCACGGTGGCGCCTCCGACCATGTGGTCGTAGCGCCTGAAGATCGGCCGCCGGCTGCCAAGGTTGGGGCTGCTCATCAGCCTGATCAGCACGGCGCCCATATCGGCGGGCTGGACCAGCAGCCGATCCGGGTGGTCGCCGGTCGACTGCTGAGTCGGTGGTCGGCCCTCCAGCATTCGGACAGGGGCTCCGTCGGTCAGCAGCCTCACAGGCAGGCGAGCGACCTCCTTCAGCCGGTCCACCACCACCAGGTCGCCATCGTCGGTGAGCTCGCCGACCACCGACGCCTCGAGATCCCACCTGGAAAAGACACCGGCCAGGTCACCCTCACGGCCGCGCTCGGCAACGATCAGCATGCGTTCTTGCGACTCTGAGAGCATCACCTCGTAGGCGGTCATACGCCGCTCGCGTCGGGGCACCCTCGCCAGGTCGACACGCGCGCCCGCCCCAGACCGGGCAGCCAGCTCGGCGATCGCGCTGGTCAGGCCCGCCGCGCCGAGGTCCTGGATGGCGACCAGGCCGGGTTGGGTCAGCGCCTCCATACAGGCCTCGAGGAGGCACTTCTCCAGGAACGGGTTGCCCACCTGGACGGCAGGCCTGCGCTCCTCGGAGGCGCGATCCAGTTCCAGGGACGCAAACGAAGCGCCGTGGATGCCGTCGCGACCGGTCTGAGCACCGACCAGCAGCATCAGGTGACCGGCCCCCTCTGCTCGAGCGCTCTTGAGCTGCTCGGTGCGGACCAGGCCGACGCACATGGCGTTGACCAGGGGGTTGCCCGCGTAGCAGTCATCGAAATAGACCTCACCGCCCACCGTGGGCACGCCGACGCAGTTGCCATAGCCGCCGATCCCCGCGACAACACCCTCGAGGTGGTGGCGGCTGTCCGGCAGCGGCCCGAAGCGCAGAGAGTCGAGCAGGGCGATCGGGCGCGCCCCCATCGCGATCACATCTCTGAGGATGCCTCCGACTCCCGTCGCAGCACCCTGGTATGGCTCGATGGCGCTGGGATGGTTGTGCGACTCGACTTTGAAGACGACCACCCAGCCCTCACCGATCTCCACAGCCCCGGCGTTCTCGCCCGGGCCCTCAAGGACGTGTGGGCCCTGGGTCGGAAGCTGACGGAGGAGCGGCTTCGAGGTCTTGTACGAGCAGTGCTCTGACCAGAGCACGCCGAGCATGCCGAGCTCGACGCGGTTGGGCTTGCGGCCCAGCTTGTCGACGATCTCCACGTATTCGTCGGGCGTCAGCGCGACCTCCCGCAGCTGGCGCCGGTCGACCAGGACCGGCCTCATCGAAGCGTGAGGGAGGAGGCGGCCTGAAGGAGACTGCGGAATAGCGCCAGGCCGTCGGTGCCACCGAGCTCCGCCTCAGCGCAGCGCTCGGGGTGGGGCATCATCCCAAGCACGTTGCCACTGGTGTTGACGATGCCGGCGATGTTGTTCATCGACCCGTTCGGGTTGGCGTCGGCGGTCGGCTCACCACTCGCGTCGCAGTAGCGGAAGACGACCTGGCCGTTGCGTTCCAGCTGCCGCAGGGTGTCGGGGTCGGCGAAGTAGTTACCTTCGCCATGCGCGATAGGGAGGTTGATGAGCTGCCCGCGCTCCAGACGCCACGTGTAGGGCGTGCTCGGCTGGTCGCAGCGCACGAGCGCCCACTCGCAGCGGAACTCGAGGCATTGATTGCGAATAAGTGCGCCTGGCAGGAGTCCGGCCTCACACAGGATCTGGAAGCCGTTGCAGCTGCCCCAGACGAGCCCGCCCCTCGCGGCGAACTCGGCGACACTGTCCATGACCGGGGAGAAGCGGGCGATGGCGCCCGTTCGTAGATAGTCGCCATAGCTGAAGCCGCCCGGGAGGACCACGCAGTCGACGCCGTGCAGCTCACGGTCCTTGTGCCACAGGTAGATGAGGTCGGCACAGAGAACGTCCTTGATCACGTGTCCCCAGTCCCGGTCCGACCATGTGCCGGGAAAGACGACGACGCCGAACTTCAAGCGGGTTCCTCTCCCCGTTTCCCCTTCCGGTCGAGGGCCGGGCGGCTTCTTGGCTCGGCCGCACCCGGGAGCAGGTCGAACCGGAAGTCCTCGATGACCCTGTTGGCGAGGAGCTGGCGGCACATCTCCTCGACCCGGTCGTAAGCCTCATCGGCAGAGGCGGCGTCGAGGGTCACCTCAATGTACTTGCCGACGCGCACGTCCGTCACCTCGGCGAAGCCGAGCGCCCGCAGCCCCTGTCTCACCGTCACCCCCTGCGGGTCGTTCACCACCGGCTTGGGCACGACTATCACCTGCGCGATCATCCGCCGTTGCCGTTCCTCAGGAGCGACCTGCCGGTCAGGCGCTCAAACGCCGTCAGATACCGCTGGCGGGTCTGCTCCACCCCATCATCCGGTAGCGGTGGCGGGAGGGAGTCGCGATCCCAGCCGCTCCGATTGGTCAGCCAGTCGCGTACGAACTGCTTGTCGAACGATTCGGGCGAAGTTCCGACCTCGTACGTCTCGGCGTCCCAGTACCTCGAGCTGTCCGGCGTCAGGGCTTCGTCGATCAACACCAGCTCGCCGTCGATCAGACCGAACTCGAACTTGGTGTCGGCCAGGATCAGGCCCTGCTTGCCGGCGTGCGTGGCAGCGACGTCGTAGAGGCGCAGACTTGCATCCTTGAGACGATCGGCCAGCTCGGCCCCCACCTCGGAGCGCATCCGGTCGAAGGTGATGTTCTCGTCGTGGCCCACGTCAGCCTTGGTCGCGGGAGTAAAAACGGGCTCCGGGAGCTTCTCGCCCTCGCGCAGGCCCGCAGGTAGAGGCTCCCCGGCCATTGTGCCGGACCCGCGGTACTCGGCCCACGCACTGCCCGCAAGGTAGCCTCGCACGACACACTCGAAGTCGATCCGCTCTGCCCTCTTCACCACCATGCAACGGCCCTCCACGTCCGGGGTCAGGCCGTCATACGACGTGGCGAGCAGATGGTTGGGCACGACCTCGCGCGTCCTGTCGAACCAGAACGCGGACAGCTGGGTCAGCACGCGACCGCGATCCGGGATAGCCGTCGGAAGAACGTAGTCGAATGCCGAGATGCGGTCGGTTGACACCATTAACAGCCGTCTGTCGTCCAGCCGGTAAGTGTCGCGGACCTTGCCGCGTGAGAAGAGCGGCAGTTCGAGATGCGTCTGCGTAAGTGCTTGGTGGTCGCTCATGCATCGGACTCCAAACTACGTACGAACCCGAGGCCCAATCGGTCAAACGCCATGTCTATGTGGCGCAGGAAGTCGGCCGGGTCGAAGATCGCATCCATGCGGCACCCGATCCGCGTCATCACAGAGGGATCCGACTCCAGATTCGCGCGGAAGCTCCCGTTGCCGTTGAGAGCGCCGTGAGCAGCCCCCTGGACCATGCGATATGCCTCCTCGCGCGGCACGCCGGCGTCCACCAACGCCAGGAGTGCACGCTGAGAGTAGACGATCCCGCCGCCGGCCTCCAGGTTCCGCGCCATGCGCTCGGGATGCACCTCCAGCCCGGCCAGGACGCGGGTCAGCTCCTCAACCATGAAGGCGACCAGGCAGCAGGCGTCGGGGAAGATCACCCGCTCGGCAGAGCTGTGGCTGATGTCCCGTTCGTGCCAGAGAGCCACGTTCTCCAGGGCAGTAGCCGCATAGCCGCGCACGACTCTTGCCAGCCCGCAGACCCGCTCGGTGAGCCAGGGGTTGCGCTTGTGGGGCATGGCGGAGGAACCTTTCTGTTCTGAGCCGAAGGGCTCCAGCGCTTCGGCCACCTCGGTGCGCTGGAGGTGGCGGATCTCGAGGGCGATTCGCTCCAGCGACCCGGCGGCGAGGGCAAGAGCGTTCATGAAAGAGGAGTGCCGATCACGCGAGACCACCTGGGTGCTGACCGGGTCGACCTGCAGACCGAGCGCGCCGCAGACGTACTCTTCCACCTCAGGGTCTACACTGGCGTGTGTCCCCACCGGTCCGCTGAGCTGGCCGGTGGCAACTTCTCGCTTCGCGGCATCCAATCTTGCGGTCGCCCTGTCCAGCTCCGCCACCCAGCCGGCAACCTTGAACCCGAACGTGATCGGCTCTGCATGCATCCCGTGCGTCCGGCCCACCATGACGGTGTGGCGATGACGGAGCGCAAGCTCCGCCGCAGTGGTACGCAGCTCCTGCAGGTCTTCAAGGATGACAACGGCGCTGTCGCGAAGCTGAATGGCGAAGGCCGTGTCCACGACGTCCGAGCTGGTCAGGCCTATATGCAGGTAGCGTGCCCACGGCTGGCCGACCGACTCGCCAACCACGGTGAGGAAGGCGATGACGTCGTGCCCGACCTGGGCCTCCACCTCCTTGATGCGTTCGACGTCGAAGCTGGCGGCGCGGACGAAGGGCAACGCGTCGGCCGGGACTCGGCCCAGGTGGCTCCACGCTTCACAGGCCAGTATCTCGATTTGCAGCCACAGCTCGAAGCGATGATGGTCGGACCAGACCTCTCGGATCCTGGGAGGTGTGTAACGCTCGATCAACTGGGAGCAGTGCTCCTGGAAACCGTGGAGGGCGACACGCAGCTGATTCATTATAAGCGTGAGGTTGCTCTAAACCACAGGTTGTGGCACCAGTTGGGCCGAACCCCTAGATATGGATCGTATAGGGCGCCGAGTCCATGGTGCACGAGGTCGCTAAGCTGGGGGGCGCATGTGCCTCGGACGTAACCGTGGAACGACGGCTCCCGTTTGAGCAAGCGAATAAGGAGCGGACGATGAGCTCCCTGCCGTCCAGGTTGGACGAGCAGGCCCTGGTTGCTCGTGCGAAGCGCGATCCCGGTGCGTTTGGGGAGCTCTACGAACGCTACCTAGTCCAGATCTATCGCTTTGTGTACTCAAGAACTCGGGACCAGACTGCCGCCGAGGACGTTACATCCGAGGTGTTCATGAAAGCGCTAAAGAGCATCGGTCGCTATCAGGACACCGGCAAGCCGTTCTCGGCGTGGCTCTACCAGATCGCGGTGAACTCGGTGGCCGACCGCTATCGTGCGACCCGGCCGGTGGAGGACATCGACGACCAGCGCGACCTCGCGTCAGCCGGGCCCGCGCTGGAGGACATCGCTGCGCAGCGCGACGAACTGCGTCAGATCTGGGCTGTGATTGAGACCTTGCCTGCACAGCAGCGGACCGCGATGGTGCTGAAGTTCCAGGAGGACCTCAAGATCGAGGACATCGCGGTGGCCATGGGCAAGACACCAGGGGCGGTGAAGCTGCTGATCCACCGGGGCGTGACGAAGGTGCGCGCCACCCTGGGTGGCATCCCATGAGGACTCGGCGAGACCCCGAGCTCGACCAGCTCTTCGAACATGAACCTGAGCTGAAAGAGCTGGCGCAACTCATGCGGGCTCGGCCGCACCCGGCGGCTCAGGCCGAGCCCAGCCCGACCTTTCGGATCGCACTCAAGCAGCGCCTCATGCGCGAGGCATGGGAGAGGGCGTCGCAGCCAGCGGTGCCCTGGTATCGCCGCCTGCTGGCCCCCCAGCCGCTGGCCATGGCCGGCGCCACGGTGGGCGCGTTGCTGATCGTTTTCACGGTGTTCGTCTTCGTGACCACCCCTGGCGGCACCAACAACACGGTCACAGTGCGCAGCGAGCTGAACAACGCACGGACAGTAAGCCTCGTCACATCGATCCCGCTCACGTTCACACAGCCCATGGATACCGGCTCTGTGCAGACGGCGGTCACCATCGTGCCGGCGACCCAGGCAACTTACCAGTGGCAGGACAACAACAAGAAGCTCACGATCACCCCCGTACACGACCTCGCCCCCAACACCCAGTACGTCGTGAAGATCGCTTCATCGGCGAAGACGCAGGACGGACAGGCCCTGACGAATGCCCCGCCGGTGCAGTTCGTGACCCGTCCGCCGAGCCCGACGCCGACGCCGACGCCGACGAGCCAGCCCACCAGCACGCCGGTACCGCTGATCACGGCGCGCGACATCGCCCCATCTGGGAACCCTGCGTCGCGCTGGTCGACGGACGGCACCAAGCTGTACGTCGTCGGGCCGAGCGGCCAGCTCGCGGCCTGGTCCATCCAGGGCCAACCTGCAAGCACGCCCATCCAGCCCGACGGAGTGACGCTGGTCGCGGTCGGACCTGACGGGACGGCTACCTATGTTCGCAACGGCCAGATCTCGTACGGGTCGGTGACGATCCAGAACGTACAGCCGATCGCGCTCGGATTCGGGCAGAGCGGACTGGTCTTCGCGACCGCGTCAGACGTGCAGTCGAGCGATCAGCACAAACTGGCCAGCCTTTCCGAACAGGCGACGGGAGTCGAGTTCTCGACCACGGCCGACCGGCTCGTCTACCGCGGCGGGTCTGGCAATATTCACCTGGTCGATCTGACCGTGCATCCAGCCAGAGACACGGCGCTTGGGCCCTCGACGGGCCTGGGCGACTGGTCCCCAGACGGGGCCAGGTACGCGTATCTAACCGAGGCCGGGATCTCGGTGGTCGACACCTCGACCGCCAGCACGTCGAAGCTGCTGGACTTCCCCGGTCTCACGGGCCTGGCCTGGTCGCGGGGAAACCAGCTGCTGCTGACCACCTCGTCTGGGCTCTACCTGTACACACCCGGCGACCCCGGCGGTGCAAAGAAGCAGGCGGACGGCGACTTCCGCCAACCCTCGTGGGCGCCGGCTGGTGGGCACTTCTCATTCAAACGGGGTACCGACGTCTGGGTTGGGAGGATGGCAGCACAGAGTGGGACCGGCACTGCGGCAGTCTCGGGCGCCGGCCAGGACCAGCTGGTCAACGCCTTCATGGCCGCCCGCATGAACCTCTCGGCGGACCAGGCCGGGACCTACCTGGACGCGGCGGGCAAGGACGCATTCAGCTCGCTGACGCTGATCTATTCGGCCCCAGGGCCTTCACTGGCGCGCTACTACGTGCTGCTCAACCAGCCCAATCGGGTGGTAGTCCGGCTGGTCCTGACCAAGGGCACAAACCAGAGCGCCGTGGACGAGACGCTGATCATCAAGAGCTTCGGTGGCAGGCTCATGATCGATGGCGTCAACGAGAGGCCTCGCGCATCGTTTGGAGCCGGCCCCGAGATCCTCAGGGTCACAGTTGCCTCCGATCAGATCCAGGTCTCATTCGACTCGGACCTCGATCAGAGCACCGTCCAGGGCAGCATCAGCATCAAGGGCGCCAACGGGCAGGCTGTGAGCAGCCAGGCGAGCTATGACGCCAGGGGCAAGACGGTGACGCTGCAGGTGGCGGGACCTCTGGCATCAGGTGAGAAGTTCGACCTCGTGGTGAGCAACGGTCTCAAGGACTACGACGGACGCCAGGCCGTGCCCTACGATCTCCAGTTCGTCGGCCCCTGACGCACTCTCCAACGCAAAGTTGGGGGAGTAGATGCGAAGCCGGGGAAGGGAGCGACCGCATCAGCTGCCTCCGGTGTCGTGCTCGAAATAGGGTGAATCCGGCAGCCGCGGCCGCGGCCACGCCGATGTCCGGCCGCCCGATTCTCGGATGACCTGGTCGAGCTCGTTCAAGCTGGTCAGCGTGTCGGGGTGGTCCGGCCCGAATAATCGCTCCCGGATCTCGACTGCGCGCGTCAGCAGAGTCATGGCCGGGCCGGTGTCGCCCAGGTCTCGCAGCACCCGGCCCAGGTCGTTCAGGGTTGTGGCGGTCAGTGGGTGCTCGGGGCCCAGCACTTCTTCTCGGACCTCCATGGCCCGCTCGAGGCAGGCGCGGGCTCCCGCCAGGTCGCCGAACGCGATGTGCAGCGCGGCGACGTTGGCCAGGCTCGTCGCCGTCTCAGGATGGTGGGTCCCCAGGCCCTGCTCGCGGATGGCGAGCGCACGCTCCAGGTGCGGCTGGGCGTTGTACGCGTCGTGGAGATCGAGCAGCAGCATGCCGAGGTGGTTGTGGCTGGCGGCCGTCTGCGGATCGTACGGCCCCAGCGTCCGTTGCGACACCACCAACGCCTGCTCGAAGCAGGGCCGGGCTGCCTCGAGGTCGCCCTGATCACGCAGGAGCATGCCGAGGTTGTTGTGGCTGGCGCCACTGGCAGGGCTGTCGGGCCCGAGCGTACGCTCGCGGACGGTCAGCGCCTTCTCGATCAGCGTACGTGCGCCCTCCATGTCCCCCTCGGCGTGCAGGAGCGTTCCCATGTTGTCCAGAGCCGCCGCGGTTTCCGGGTGATCCGGCCCCAGGGTCTCCTCACACGTGCGCAGCGCGTACTCGAAGTAGGTCCTCGCGCCTTCCAGGTCACCCTGGTCGCGGAGCAGCATGCCCATGTTGTTGACCGCGGACAGGGTCCTTGGATGCTGAGGTCCTAGCCTGCGGTCGAGGACGGCGAGCGCCCTTTCGCCGTAGGTCCGCGCCTCGTCGGTGTTCCCGAACTCCCGGAGTAGGACAGCGAGGCCTTCGAGCCGGGCGATTGTGTCCGGATGGTCCGGCTCAAGGGTGCGCTCGGAGATATGCAGCGCGCGCTCCATGAGGGTGTGGGCTCGTGCGAGGTCGCCCAGGTGGCGCATGGTCCAGGCCAGGCTGGTGATGATCGTCGCGGTGTCGGCGTGCTCTGGGCCCAGCGTTCGCCAGGCCACGTCGAGCGCTCTCTCCAGGGCCCTTTCAGCCGCGTCGAAATCGCGCTCCGCTTCCAGCACCGCGCCCAGGCTGGTCAGGGTCGTCAGCGTGCGCGGGTCGTCAGAGCCCAGGCGGTGCTCGCGAATCTCCAGCGCCCGCTCCAGGCTGGGGCGAGCGCGGCCCAGGTCGCCGGCGGCCCACAGCCGGCGACCGAGCTCGAAGCAAAGAGCAGCGGCCCTCTCGTCGTCGCTTTGCAACGTCAGGCTCGCCATGAAATCGAGATGGGCTATGGCTACGGTCCGGAGCACCGGGTCCGGATCGTCATCGACGCCGGCGGCCCATTCGATGGCGCTTTCCTCTGCGGCCACCTCCGGCCCCGAGTGGGGCAGAGACGCCCGAGCCATCTCAGCGATAACCGGGTGCAGGCGGACGAAGCCGCTGTCCCACTCCAGGAGCCCGAGCTGCGCCAGCCAGGCCAGACCGTTCTGGGCACCCTCGTGTCCGCTTCCTCGCGCGGCTTCGAGCAGGAGCTCGGCAGGCAGGAGCTCACCGGCGGCGAAACATGCGCTGCGGGCAAGCACGGCCAGCGCCGCCCTGCCGGCGTCCGCGTGCTCGAGCCAGCGAACAGCCAGAGCGAAGGTCCGGGCGACCGGCGGAGCCTTGGGCGTCCGCCAGCGCCCAAGAAGGCCGCCGGGCTGGGGCGCCTCCTCACTGGCGACCAGGGCCGCCGCGTGGTCGAGCAGCGCCCGAGCGCGGAGCTCGTCCACGAACGCGTCAATGGTGATCTCCCCGCCCCACACCAGCAGGCCTCCGGCCAGGCGCAGCGCGAGAGGATGGTCCTCGAGCTCCTCTGCCACCCGCTCGAGAGAGGACGAGGCGGCAGCGAGGTCCGGGCGCAGTCGGTGGAGGAGACTCACGCCGTCGGCCCGCGGGAGCGAGCCAACCGTCACGATGGCTATCTTGAGCGAGCCGTCCCATCCGCTCCGGTGGGAGGTGACCAGCACCGTTGCCTTGCCTGTCGTGGGCAGCCATTCCCTCAGCAAGTCTTCGTCGTTGCAGTCGTCGAAAACGAGCAGGCGCTCCGTGTCCGACTGCCACGTGCGGAGCACCGCATGGATCTGGTCGTCGAGACCCAGATCCGCGTAGTCGGGTCGCAGCTCGGTGGCCGCCGCGGCCCCCAGGGCGGCGACGCGAATTGGGACGTTGTCAGGACCCGAGAAGCTCAGCCAGAAGACGCCGCCGGGAAAGTCGGCAGCGTGACGGTGCACGTACTCCGCGGCGAGCTGCGTCTTGCCGCAGCCGTCAGGTCCACTGATGGCCACGGTGCGGCTGCCCGCGAGAGCGGACGCGATCCGGTTGAGGTCATCGGCGCGGCCGCTGAACAGCGGGTTGCGCGCCGGCACGATTGGTAGGCGGGTTTCCAAAGGCTCTGAGATGCGAACGTCGAAGCTCCTGGCTCCCGCTGAAAGCGGCAGGTGCACTATACGAGTCTCGTCGCGCAGGATGCCGGACGAGGTCTTGAGCGACCGGGCTTTGGCGGCTTACGCGGCGCAGCGGCGGGTCGCCGCCCTGACGACGTCTTCCACCTCGCGGCTCTCGAGACCGAAGCCGCTCGCCAGCTCCGTGATCGAGTCACCGGCGATCCAGCGGTCCACGACGTCCTCCACGGGAACACGTGTGGGCTGCAGCACCGGTCGACCGCTCGCCAGGTCGACGCTGACGACGACGCGTGCGTGCTGATAACCGGGAAGCTCAACCTGACTCGCCCAGTGATCGTCGGCGTAGGAGATGCGTCGCAGATATTCACGGACGAGCGGTGCGAAGACCCGCTGTCCGCTGCGAACTGTCACAAGCTCGCTGATGCTGGCCGGTTGCAGCCTGGCGCCGTAGTCGAACAGGACCTCCACGCCGTCAGTGAAGAGGCGATCGCTCGCCAGCGCGTGCTCCAGGCCCATCTCCTGATCCAGCCGTTCTAGTGCCGGCCGAATCCTCTGGAGAGGGACTCCGGCTCTGCGGAAGGCGTTCAGCACCAGTCCTTCGGCGAGGCCAAGGAAGGGGACGCCGGGCTCGCCTCGTCGCGAGGGGACGGTGAGGACGATCGGCCTGGGCCCGATCCTTGGCCCGTCCCGTCCGCGCTTCGTGTAGCCCATCGCCCAGTTGCGGAATGTGCTCCTGGGCACGCCCAGCCAGCCTGCGGCCTCTGCCACCGTGAAGAGCCCGCGGCTGATTCGCGGATCATCGGCGGGCAGGCTCACTATCGATTCTGGCATTACCGCGGTGATCTTATTCAAACATATGTTCGCACCCTGGTCAACGTACAGACCGTAGTCTGTGGCCGTGCGCGTCGGAGCCATCTATCGGCCGATGCCGGTGGAGACGATCGAGCTGCTGCGCTCGATTCGCTGCCCGACCCGCTTCGTGCCCGGGAACGCCGTCGCTCGGCAGGTGGTCAGGCCTCCGACGGCCGAGGAGGCGACGGCGGTGTTCGAGCGGCGTGCGGGCCGGTGAGCGGCTTCGAAACGCCGCCG
>Ga0126375_10000332_pt1 | contig 12217 bp, 14 predicted proteins | sample PanSoiMetPlot_14_FD_109577 | JGI IMG/M metagenome (GOLD analysis project Ga0126375, IMG submission 109577) | Tropical forest soil microbial communities from Panama - MetaG Plot_14 | ecosystem: Environmental > Terrestrial > Soil > Tropical forest | place: Panama | collected 2016-02-17 | reverse complement strand
CGCGAATTTATTGTCTCCGATGCCGATCAGTGAATCCAATATGTCATCTATTTCAAAATGGATCACCGTCTTGCTCAACGGCAATTCGGAGCGGTCGAGCATCGGCCCCGGAAACTCCATGACGACCTGATACGTGTCGTTGAAGTTGGAATCGGCGTACGCCTTTATTTCACGGACGAGTGATTCCAGCCAAATTTCAGGATCGTAGCTCATGGAAGTCTGCGGCCTAACATCGGGCCACCGTAGCTTGCACCGCCACTTTTGTTGCCCACGTCCGTATTCGGCAATTCATCCCAGGCGGCAAAGAGCGAATGGGAATCGGACATGGGCTGGATCATCTGCGAGAAGCCCTCGCCGCGCCCGTGGTTCTTCGGTGAGTACATGATCGAGGCCCACACCCGGTGGTAGACACGGGTGCGCATACAGAATTCCAGCGTCTTCAGCAGCGAGAGCTTTCTAACCGGCCTGCGGATTCTCCTTGCCGGGACACGACGAGCGCCGCCGAAGCCGACACGGGAGATTCCAAACTCGATGAAATACGCCTCGCGGGAGTCGTTGTAGAGCATCCAGACGGCCGGACGCAGTTGCTTCACCTTCCAGCTTACGTAATAGCGTCCTGTAATTCTCCGGATTCCCTGATCGGGAGTCCGCCAGGCAAGCTCGGATGCCCTGCCGCTAGGATCGCTCGGCCCGAATGCCATCTTGCGCGCATAGCCCTGGTTGACGAGCGCCATGTGGAAGCACAATTCGTTCATGTAGTAGCGGAGCTTCCACGGCGCTTCCGACTCGGCCCATTGAATTGCACCTTCCAGGGAATTTATGGTACCGATAGTCGGCTCGAAAAACGAGCGTCCTGCCTGATACTTGACTAGACGGGCCAATTTACCCCCGGCTCTGTAATTACCTCAATTGACCGCTTCCAAGTGCGCTGACCGACGCCATCATAGGCTCCTCCCCCAGTAGACGCAACCCGCATTCCCAGTGGTGGTAGGGATTCCCATCGGCCGGATCGGGGAGCAGATTTGAATTCGTAATGAAAAACTTGCTGCCCGCGTATTGCACCCACTCGTCGCCGTGCTGCGACCAATCCGCGAAGTCAACATTTTGGCCACCCCAGGAGCACGGAAATATCCCGATGTGATCGTCGGCCTCGATCTGCCCGAACATCTGCCAGATGAATTCCGTCGAGAGCCTTGTTGCCCTAGTGGACTGCGCAGGCTGGACGAACCCCTTGATTCCGAATTCCACGGGAGCAGACAATTGCCCTACCTCGTTGCAGACCGGAGCGAGCGGAGTAGCGTCGTGCCACTCCGGATCACGGAAGCCCTCGGGGGTGAGGCAAGGGCAGTCCTGCTTGCCGCCCTCGCGGTGATAAATTACGTCGGAGCCGTGAGTGCTGACGAGACTGTGAAATTGCTGAATGGTGCTCATCCGGAGAACCCCACCATCTGCGTGACTGCCTCGTCACCCGCACTCGTCATCATCGCGATGCTGCGGGAAAGATCGACGCCGAGAATCTTCGTCGTCAGTGAGCCGGTCGAAATCTTGTAGCCACCGGCAACGCCGATTTCCTCGGCCAGCAGGATCACGCTGTAATTCCGGTTAAGCTCGATCCCTGCCGCCTTCAGCAGCCGGTCGATATCGTCCCAGGCCGCTTTCGTCGCTCCCGTGCCCGCGTCCATCGAGACAAGGCCGGAAGTCCACTTGTTCGAACCGGACACGGCTGTTGTGACGATTCGCGAGATGTAGCTGCGGGCCATCGTGAAATACGTGAGGCCGCTCATCTCTCGCGGAGTCACCGTCGCTAGATCGATTGTGTACGGATCGGCCACGTTGAAATATTCTGAAATTGCTGTCTCCGCTTCCTGGCCGACGATGATGTGGTTGAGACTGGGATCGCGGAGAAGCACGCGGTTGACGACTTCGCTGACGAGCGTTGTCGAGCCACCTTGCAGCGGAGCCGAAAGATCGCCCGTGACGTTTGCCGTGTTCTCCCAAGCAATTGCAAACCAGTCGTAGATCGACGTGGCGAGCGCAGTCGTGTAGCGGGTGATCCAGTTCGGGTACGCCCCGATTGCCTGTGTGCTGTCGATTTCAGTGAACGTGCCTGTCTGCGACGGAGACTCGTAGACGTGGAGCGCCAGCAAATCAGGCTCGTCCGGTGGAATGAATTCTAGTGCAACTGAGACAGCCATTCAGCCTCCTCGACTCATGTTAGGACGGCACCCTTCCAGACCCCACCGATACGAACCCAAATTTTCGAAGCAGTCGTGTCAATCACAATTGTCCCGTTCGGCGGCGGCGTTGCCCAATCGGCATCCACGGGTGTTCCAGCCTTCGTCTTCGTCTGAACGCCGAGCGTAGCAATGAGAAGATCGTCGGTCGAAAGCCTGTCGGCTGCCGATCTGTACAAATTAGTGTCGAAGGCATTGCCGAAATAGAGCTTGCCGTCAGCGTCCAAGTCGATGATGTTCGGCGTGTTGTAGTTGGCAGTCACGTTACGGTCGGCGTAAATCCCCGCGTTGCCCAAATGAAATGTCTGAGCTTGCTCGCGATAGAGAGAAATATCGGGCGCAGTAGCTCCACCCGGCCCCCATTCTATTCTGCCTGACCCAAATACACGCCATGAGGGTTGCGCATCTCCCGCAGCAAGTTTATTTGAAATGATGCGAGTGCCAGTAGGAATTACGGTATCGCCGGGAACCCCAGGCGGGCCTTGTGGGCCAGGTGGGCCTTGTGGAGCTTCACGTACAAGGTTTACCTGCACTCGCGCCTTGTGTGGCCCGGTCGTAGTCCCGGAATCAAGAGTCGCAACAATTGTTGAATACCCGGTCGGCCCAGCTACCGTATTGGTCGCTGATGTAATTGTACACGTCCAAGTATCCCCTGAATCATCGCGCAGCATGAGCGAATCACCGACATTGACAGTGGCCGACGACCAATCAAGGCCGTCCGCATCGGTGTGGTGAATGTAGAACGTGACCGGATCACCGATCAGAACCGTTGCAGGCGTAGAGCGCAATTGCCCGCTGCTCGGTGGCGGGGTGGTTGTATTGATGTAATTCCAGAACCCCGACAGAACCGCTCCTCCTGCTGGCCCTTGTGGGCCTGCCGGGCCGGTAGCACCAGTAGCGCCAGTAGCGCCCGTCGGCCCAGGAGGGCCAGGAGGCCCAGGCGGGCCAATTACTACATCGGTCATTGATCCGGATTCCACAACACTTACCTCCGAAATCGTCCCTGATCCGGGAGGAGCACTAGCAGTGAGCAAACCGATATCGGGTTGGTTTGCGTCTGTAATTTTGCTGTCGAGCATTATCTCTGATCCCCCAGTACGGCCGTCAGCCGTGTCACATCGACTCCATCGACGGCGGTGAGCATTGGAACCTTACCGGCAGGAGCTTGGCCGTGCTTGACGACCTTTTCGAATTCCAGCGTTGTGCTGTTCGTATCGAAGACCGCGAAGAGCAGCAGACCGAGAGTTGCACTCTCTACGGCCGACGAGCGATCCGAGAGTGAAATCCCGATCCGCTGCCCCTCGACGCTTGCTCCGGAGTCCGTCCGGACAACCGTGTATGTAATTTCAGCGATTTCAGCCGTCGAGGCGTTCTGGTCGGCCGTCTGGCGCAAAGCCCCCAATCCGGCTGCCTCGAAATCGGTGCCGGTATCGCTGGAAGCCACTGTAACGGCCGTAGAGGCGCTGTCAGCCCCCGACCCAGCATCCAGGGTGGGTTGGAGCGAGAAGGCCGTAGAAGCGCTCTCAGAGGCTCCCAGTCCGGCGTCGGCAACCGGGATTCTGAGCGACACGATTTCAGGCATGTCGTAGCCATTGGAGTCGGTAGCGGAAACAGACACCTTCGTGACCGCTGCAACCTCGGATGCCGTCGCATAGTCGTTCGTGAAAATTTGAAGCGGCAGAATCTTCGCCTGGTCTTCGTACGTCGGCCCGTTCTGATCCACGCTTGCGAGCACGGCCTTGACCGCCTCGACCGAGAACGTCGTGCCGCTATCCTGATCGGCTCTGAATTCCGGCTGGATATAGAACGTTGCGCTCTCTGTGACTGCCCCGTTTGCATCCGTCGTCCGGAATGCAATCGCTGCGATTTCGGAGATTCCAGCCTGCTCGCTGTCTCCGAGCTTCAGTGCAATTATTTCGGTGACTGCTCCGTTTACGTCCGACGCTGAAATCGGGACGATCTGAATGACGCGGGATGCGCTCTCCGTCGTCGCCCCATTCGAATCGGAACTGAAGCGAATCTGGCCCGCAGCCTCGACGATGCCGCCGTTGTAATCCAGGTCGGAAACTTTTGCGCTCAGCGCAGTGGCTTCAACTATGCCGCTGTTTACGTCGGCCGTCGCCTGCGTAATCCGGGTTGTCTCGGAGACAGTCCCGGCATCCGCAGTTGTAATTATGATGCTGCTGACGACTTCGGTGATCGTTCCGCTGTCGGCCGAAGTCTTGGCGAGCGTTACTGCTTCCGTGATCGTCCCGGCATCGCTTCCTGCAAGCTGTGCAGTGAGTACGGAATTCTCCGTAGTCGGCCCACTTACATCGGTCGTGCTGCGGATCGATCCGGCGACTGCGTACTCGACAAGCTGTGGCAGCGGTGCAGGCGCAGTTGTGATCGAGTTGTACGTCGGGTATGCCGTTAAAATTCCAGTGTAAGCCTGGAACATCTGCGGGAACGCTGCATATGTATCGACCGCACCCGGCTCGTAGACGATCAGGCTGAAATAGAGACTCGTCTGCTCGCTGGCGCTACCGCTGTCGCCACTGAGGACGCCGACTTTCAGAATAATTTCAGTAACAGCGCCGTTGGAGTCGGTGACGAGAACCGGGCTTGTGATCCCAGTCGTTTCGGTCGTCACTCCATTCGTGTCGGCAGTGGCAAAGGCAATGTTTCCGATTTCGGACGTAGCACCGTTCGCATCGCTGAGCACCAGGCGAAGCGACGTGATTTCAGAAGTCGTCCCGTTCGCATCGCTGACGATCTGAGCGAGCGAGATAATTTCAGAGGTAGCCCCGTTCTGATCGGACGTGACGCCGAGCCTGATTGCGGCTACTTCAGAAGTCGTCCCATTCGTGTCGGCGGTGACCTGTTGCAGCGAGGCAATCTCGCTGAGACTGTTTGTGTCACTGACGACTTGCGCCAGTGAAATAATTTCAGAGACAGTCCCGTTCTGATCCGCCGCGCTGACTCTAACGAACGCAACCTCGGTTGTCGTACCGTTGGCATCGCTGACGGACGTGCGAATTGCTGCAACTTCAGTTTCAGGCCCAGTCGGATCGTTATCCGTGAGTTGCGCAACGAGAGTCGGAGTCTCGGTCGTCGGCCCATTAACGTCTGCACCCGTCTGCCCAAATTTGATTATCGCAACTTCGGAAAGCTGCGGCAGTGGTGCAGGGCCAGATGCAATCGCGCTGTACGTCGGATACGAGCCAAGAACCTGATTGTACGACGTAAATTTTATGGGGAAGTCCGAATACTGCTGGACTGCCCCAGGCTCGTAGACGACGAACTTGAAGCCTGAAATTACATCTGTGCCGGTTCCAGAGTCAGAACTGGATTTCGGGATACTGGCCTGAAACGGCCCTTGTCCCGGATACGACCACCCGAATGCATTTCCGGCATACATAAATTACGGCGCTGCGGGTGGTGCTCCCACAAGCTCAGGTGGTGTACCAGCACTGCCGGTGGCATGCTGCTGAATATTCACGGTAGCAAAGTCCACTGTCGGATCACCACCGACCGCTGCGAGTATCCGCTGTGCAGCACCGTCAGCTGGATAGTTAAATTTCTCACCATCACCGATGATGATCGTCGTTTCGACTCGCATTTATCCTCCTTTAACCGTCAGCCGGATAAGTAATTCCATTGAGACTCATCCAAGCACCTGAAGGAAGCCCGCCCTGTGCTCGTAGGTTACCTGTGTAATCAATACGAAATGTTTCCATGTTTCCCAACGCAGCAGCAGCCGGAGAAACGGCAGTAAAAAAAATCAAGTCATAGGGACTACCCGTGCGATAGCCAGCGGGTGCATTGTAAATTTGCAGATTGTTACTAACGGCGTTTATCGTGATCAGGCCACGGAAGTAGACAGCCCCTCCCACCTTGCATATCTGCGCTGGGCCATACGGGCCACCATAATGAGCTGAATTTGTCAAGCTCAAGTTTGTCCAACCCGTGTCCTGCGTGATCTTCCACGGCTGCCACGTACCGCTGTCCATGCGCCGTTCTGCCTTTTTGTCCTGCGCGATAACCGCATAGGCAAATTGTCTGATCTGGCCGGAGTCGTAGACCAGAACAAGCATCTGCCAATAACCGCTATCCGGTGCGTTTGTAGAACCAGAATTGAGTCGATACCAACCCGGATTTGTTGCCAGGTTACAATCTGAAATTGCAGTCGGTATATACTGCAACGTCGAAGGTAGATCGGCGTAACCGATGGAATTCCAGATAGCTGCTCCCCCGCTACCCTTGATCCACTGTCCGTTTACAACCGGAGTAGGAACACCAATTCCAGGTGGCCCAGGCACTCCACCCATGAGAGCCATCCACATTACAGGCGAACTATCACCATAGGAATTGATGTTCAGCGCGCCGCCACTTGTCTGGTATATCCAACTAACGATGTAGTCGCCAACTTTCAGATCAACGACTGTCGAAACAACTTGACGCATTTCGCCACCACCAGACGCAACCAATTCCATCGTATCGGTTACGCGCGTCCCATTTACCTCCATATAAAGCTCGCGATAACCACTCGCGTTGGAAGCCCACATGATCGCGCAGCCGATTTCGTATCTACCGGCCACTTGACATGTAAGTCTAGTCGGAGTGGATGCTGACCATGCACCGCCATAGTCAAATTTGGCTGTGTTGTACGTGATAGCGAGAGTTGCACCACTACCCATTGATTGAGCAGCGTTGTTCCAGACTTTTGTGGCTGGTTGGCTTGGGAGTGGGCCACCAAGCCCAAAGCCCATCGGCACCCAATCAGTTGTAGCGGGATCAGGAATTACACTCATGCGACCGCTACCGGCGTTACAACAAGCAACCGTCGCTTAGCAACGGTGCCTGCCGCTGTTGAGTATGTCCAGAAGCGAATTACATTGCCAGCCGATTGACCTGCTCGCGCATGGCTTGTACCACCACCATCGTTGCCACCTTGGGTCAAACGCCGCGCTGATCCGTAATAGGCGCTACCTGTACTTGCAAGCCCAGCGCCGTGCCAAAGATCGCAGCCAGCCGGAGCCGAGGCCGTCCAGTCAACAAAAGTTTCCAAGGTATAGAGGCCAGCACGCGGGACGGTGAATTGTGGATTTGGTGCCATGTTCCAGTTTTGCGGCACCGTGAAATCGGCGGTATCAAATACCTCTGCCGGTGCGCCGCCGACGTACTCCCACTTGTTGGCATCACCAGTATGTCCGGCGTTGTAGCGAAATCTCCATTGGTACGTGGGTGCCGTAGTCGAGTCAACAAGGATCGCTTCCTGACCGTCTGCCGGTGATGGTGGCAACGTTGTCCCGTAGTTGAGGTTTGCGGCTAATCCTGGTGGGCCTTGCATCCCACCAACGAGAGCCATCGAAAATTCGACTGCATAACGCTTGTTTGCATCTCCCGTTTCAGTATTTACGTTTGCACCACTATCCTGCCCATATGTCAATTCCACATAGTCGCCAGCGTTCAGATAGTGAACTGAGAATGCAGCGGCATGAGGCGCAGTTGAAGCAACAGGAGCGAAACCAGCAGGGCCACCTTCGGAGATATACATGCTCCCGTTGAGCCTAATTCCACACATCCTGTACGAACCAACCGCAGCGGTTGCCGCTGCAAGCTGTACTTGCCCCCAAATTACATATGTGCCAGCAACTTGAGCAGTCAGTCTTGTAGGATTATTGATATTCCAGTGTGCGGCAGGCCCGTAGTCGTAGCGAACCGTATCGAATGAAATTACTTGCCAAGCTGAACCGACAGATTGCGCCGTGCTGCGATAGACGCGCACAGACGGTTGGACGACTAGATTGCCTGGTGCCCAAGGTGTGGGAGCCTTGTTTGTGGGACGCACACAGATATACGTGACACCCTGATAGACAACTACATCACCGTCGTAGTAGTTGCCCGCTGCCCATGCACCCTGGTAGCGCAAGTCCATGCCGCCGTTCAAATTCCACATCGGCACCCAAGGAGTCGTTGCGGGATTCGGTGTGCTCATGCGACTTTCATCGGGGTTACTTGCAACGATTTCATAGAACAGAAATAGCCCCCTGTAGCGATGACTGTCCCAATCATCAAAGAAGTCTGTACTCCCGCCGCCGACTGCGTAGTGACGTATTCCTCGTGCAAATGCCCACCCTTGCCTTGCTCCAAGGAAATGTAATGCTGACCACCCCAGAGGTTCGCAAAGCCTATGTAGGGCTGAGCATTAGCGGTTCCGGTGTTGTTGAAAACACGAATACTTCCCGTTACAAGATACTGACCGGCCCGAGGAAGCGTGAAATTGATCGGTGGTGAAAAGTAGTACCAAGTACCAGTTGCCGCAAGGTTCACCGATGCGTCCGACATATCGTTGACAACACCTGGGGTACCACCTACAAACTCCCACTTGTAAGCACTCGTTGACCCCAAGTTGTAACGAAATTCCCACTGGTACGTGGGATTTGTAATCGAGTCTACGAGGATGGCTAGCTGCCCATCTGTGGGCGATGCAGGTAGGCTTGTGCCGTATGGGATTGTGAATGGTGCTGCTGGTGGTGATACGCCACCGGGCCAAGCCGAAGGAGCTACCGCTGTCGGTGACGTACAGAGGTAGGCGATGCCGTTGTAGACGACGATCTGGCCGTCCACATAATTTCCCGCCGCCCAGTCACCGCCGTAGATCAACTGATTTTCAACATCCGTCAGCGTCTTGGCCGTGATCGTCGCTGCAACTTGATCACCGATGATCACCGTCCGCGCGCTCGATCCCTCCTGTGCCCGCGCAAGCGTCAGCGTATCCGTTGAAATCGCAGTGCAGCGGGCAATCTCGGCGTTCGTCGTCAGCGGGATGACGCCGATGGGCCAGATCGTGACGTTGAACGGAGGCGTCGGGAATTTCACGCCGTCACCGGCTGCAACGACGAGACTCGTTCCGCTCACGCCTGGTGACGGAGCCGTCGCGACGGTCGAATAAGCGAAATTCTTGTGCGCGTCGGGCACTAGACCTTCTCGTAGCTGACTTCCAGGTCGTCTGCGGCGATGCCGAATGGCGAGACAACACCATCCTCGACGTAGTAGTCACCCGGAAGAACGATGATTCCAGGTGAAATTTCTTTCGGCTCCTTCGACTTGTTCTGCTTCACTTCGACGGTCGCGTCGGCCATCAGATCTTCTTTCTGCTTTTCGTGATCCTTGATCAGACGAGCCTTGTGCTCGACGTGCTCATCCCTCATCTGCTGGATGCGTTCTTCGTGCATGCGATCCATGTCTTTCAGAAATTCGGCGTACTGCTCCGTCAGATGGTCGATCTGGTGTTGCTTCATCTGTGCGGCAAATTTGTTTTTGTACTTAGGCATCGGCCCTCCGAGGGCGGAATGACAAGCCGAGCGCGACCCCTCCGAGAATGAACGCAGCATGGTGGCCTGGTTCAGAAATTTCATCGAGCGCGAAACCGGACACGATCAAGGCGGTTGCTGCCAACCACCAGATGACGCGCAACGTAGTCACGAATCGAAGTGTATGAGTCATTTCTCCCTCCTAGATCGCCCTGATGATCTTGTTGACGATAATTGTCGGCTGCATGTTCAAATGCGAGCCGCCGCCTCCTTGTGCCGTGACGCCGTGATTGTGGTTCGCTGAAATCCATCCCGTACCGATGGTGTGCGTGTGATCGGCCGAGAACCAGTTCACGTACTGGCCCGTGGTCGCAGCATCCACCGATTTATCCAAGACCTGCTGCTGCTGATCGGTCGAACCTGGGTAGCCCGAGTTGTTCCAGCCCCTTCCGTACGTGATGTTGTGGGCGTGTCCAGGGTCGCCAATTCCATGCGAGTGATCGGCCGAGATGTAGCCGGTGTTGGCAGTGTGAGTGTGGTCGGCACTTTGCCAACCCGTGCCACTATGGTCGTGCGACGGAATCGCGGCTACTGCGAGCGTAACACCTTCATTACCCACAGCGGCTCCGAGTACAGTCCCTGCCGTACCTGAAATTGCGGCTGTAATACGACCAGCGGCGGTGCCTCCCATGTCGTCTTTACCTGCTGAGACTCGTCCTCGTTTGTCAGCGAGGTTGAAAGTGGTTGCATTGTCTCCGTTCCCATGTGGATAGCTCGCAGCGGACGCCAACGCATGCAGAGCCGGATAGCCCGCTCTTGAAATCGCCTGTCCGTATTGCAGAAGCGCCCAGCTTGGAATCTGTGCCGCTCCATAATCCCACTCCGACGAGGCTCCAACCGGAATTCCTGGGATTTTCGCATCAACGTCGTTCGCCAGGTTTTTCAGATCGTTTGGAATGTTCGGCGGATCGGCCAACTCCGGGTAGCGAAGCGCGTAGGCAGCCGTCGTTCCCATTACAGTGCCCGCACGATCTTGTTGACGAGAATCGTCGGCCCGGTATTCAGATGCACGCCACCGCCACCCTGGGCATTTACAGCATGGGTGTGGTTTGCAGACGCACCGCCTGAATTCCAACCGTGATAGTGATCGACCGACGATCCGCCCGTGTAAGTGCCCGTACCTGCGCTCGCCGTTGCCTGATTCATTGCCCCGTTAGGGTTCGACGTTTGGGCTGGATTTCCAACCTGCTGAAGCCAGCCTCTCCCGTATCTGACGTTGTGGCCGTGTGCCGGATCGCCAAAAGTGTGCGTGTGGTTGGAATTGACCGTTCCCGACGTACCGTTGTGAGTGTGGTCGGAACTGACCGTACCCGTGACACTGCTGTGATCATGTGATGGAATTTGAGCTACCGCCAGCGTCACACCTTCGTTTCCAACTGCGGCTCCGAGAACCGTTCCTGCGGTTCCTGAAATCGCCGCTGTAATTCTCGATGCAGCAGTCCCGCCCATATCGTCTTTCCCGGCAGAAGCACGACCACGCTTGTCGGCAATGTTGAACGTCGTTGAGCCATCACCTGAGCCGTGTGGATAACTCGCGGCTGAGGCAAGAGCAGCAAGAGCCGCGTACGTCGTCCTCGATACTGCCTGACCGTACTGCAACAAGGCCCAACTTGGAATTTGTGCTGCGCCGTAGTCGTATTCCAGCGAGTAGCCAATGGGAATGACGATTACCTTGCCGTCGATATCCTGCGCCAAATTTTTCAAATCCGGTTGCACGTTCGGAACGTCGGTCGGCTCTGGATACCTCAAAGCGTAGAGCGTCGTCGTGCCCATTAGAGCACCCTCACGAATTTATTACAGATGATCGTGGGCTGAGTATTGAGATGCGCTCCACCACCACCTTGCGCTGTAATTCCGTGGTAGTGATTCTGATTGACGCCGCCCGTGGTGAGGCCGTGAAGGTGGTTCTGGTTTACACCGCCCGTGTACTGGCCGGTGCCACCACTATACGTCGCAATTACACCACCCCAGGGCTGATCAGTCGCGGCGACGTAGCCGTAGTCGTAATCGCCCAAGTAGTACAAGACGTTATGAGCGTGACCCGGATCGGGGTTGCCGCCGTGGGTATGGTCGGCCGATTGACCGCTCGTATTACCGCTGTGCGAGTGATCGGCGCTCTGCGCACCCGTAGCGGCACCGTGATCGTGAGAAGGAATTGCCCCAATCGCCAGTGTCACTCCTTCATTGCCGACAGCCGCTCCAAGAACTGTTCCAGCCGTTCCACTAATTGCAGCAGTGATTCGACTAGCTGCTGTACCTCCCATGTCATCTTTCCCAGCCGAAATTCTGCCTCTCTTATCTGCGAGGTTGAAAGTTGTTGATCCATCTCCTGATCCATGAGGGTAGGAAGCCGCAGAGGCGAGCGTATTCAGAGCGGCGTACGTCGTCCGTGAAATCGCCTGCCCGTACGAGAGCAACGCCCAGGAAGGGATCGATGCCGGTAAGTAATCCCATTCCAACGCCGAACCGAGTGGCACTGCGGGCAATTTTGAATCTGCGTCATTGGCCAGGTTCTTTATGTCCGACTGGACGTTGGGCGGATCAGTTAGCTCCGGATAGCGCAGTGCGTAATTAGTTGTGGTTCCCATTCTGCCTCGCGTCCGGTGACTTCCAGATCGTCACCAT
>Ga0126375_10000331_pt1 | contig 12227 bp, 6 predicted proteins | sample PanSoiMetPlot_14_FD_109577 | JGI IMG/M metagenome (GOLD analysis project Ga0126375, IMG submission 109577) | Tropical forest soil microbial communities from Panama - MetaG Plot_14 | ecosystem: Environmental > Terrestrial > Soil > Tropical forest | place: Panama | collected 2016-02-17 | reverse complement strand
GTGGTTGACGACGCAAGGCGTCCGCCGCGTCGTGACAAAAAGTTAAAATTAGCGGCGGTTAAAGAGGTTATTGAGCAGCCAGCCATCGAGGCTGCTGCTGCCGGTAGTTGCCGAATTGTTTGCCGCAACCGGCTGAATGGGAGCTGGTGGGGTTAGTCGCGATCCAGCGCCGAACAATTCCGAAAACAAGCTGCCGCTTGAAGAACCCGGCAGACTTGCCACTGGTACTCCTTGGTGCGCGCCACGCATAACGCGGCTCCAGATTTCCACCGGCAGACTGCCGCCGGTTACATGCTTGGTTGGCGTTCCGTCGTCGTTGCCAAGCCAGACTCCTGTGACAAGGTGCGCGGTATACCCGATAAACCAGGCGTCGCGGAAATCCTGGCTGGTGCCCGTTTTTCCGGCCGCCGGCCAGCCAGGTAGGGTCGCCTTGTGCGCGGTACCGTTGGTCAGCGTTTCGCTCATCATAGTGTTCATCATGCTTACATAGCGCGCATCGATGATACGGCCGAGCTGCTGAATGCTACGTGCGTACAGTACTTTGCCATTGGTTGCAGTGATCTTTTCGATCATGCGAGGCATCGCGGCATAGCCGCCATTGGCAAAGGGCGCATAAGCCCCAACAAGCTCGAGCACCGAGACTTCCGAAGTACCAAGCGCGATCGAGGCATTCGGCTCGAGCTTCGAGACAATGCCTAGTCGGTAGGCAGTGCGGACGACCGCCATTGGCGTTACTTCTAGCGTCAGCCGCACCGAGACTGTGTTTAATGATAGCGCAAGGGCTTTGGTTAGCGTCACCGGCCCGAAATACTCATGGTTGTAATTTTCAGGTTGCCAGCCTTTGACGTTGATCGGTGAATCCTCGCGCACGCTGTCAGGTGTCAGCCCGTGCTCGAGCGCGGCCAGATAAACGAATGGCTTGAACGCAGAGCCAGGCTGCCGCTTGGCGGCGACTGCGCGGTTGAACTGGCTTTCGGCGTAGTTGCGCCCGCCGACCAACGCGCGGACGGCGCCGTCCGGCGTCATCGCTATCAGCGCGCCTTGCGCGACACCGTTTTTTTCGCCTTTCTGCGCCAGCTCCTCATTGAGAGTTTTCTCCGCGCTCGCCTGCAAGACTGCGTCAATTGTGGTCTGTACCACTATGTCGTCGTCTACGTGACCAATCGTGTCATTGAGCGCATCCATCACCCAATCGGCCACATAATTCACCGAACCGGTGTTTAGCTGCGCCACTATGCGCGGAGAACGCGTCAGCGTCGTACGTTCGGCGGATTGGCTAATAAAGCCGAGCTCGCTCATGGCCGCGAGCACGACACTTGCGCGCCGTTCAGCTCCGTCAAAATTTCGCGTCGGCGCCAGACGCGATGGCGACTTAACCAGCCCAGCCAGCAGTGCCGCCTCGGCGAGCGTAATCTGTCGCGCCGATTTTCCGAAATAGCGTTGCGAAGCTTGTTCGATGCCGTAGGCGCCGGCGCCGAAATAGACTCGGTTGAGATACATTTCCAGGATCTGTGCCTTGGAAAACTTGCGCTCCAGCCAAAGGGCCAAGAGGATTTCCTGGAGCTTGCGGCTGATCGTGCGTTCCTGAGTCAGAAAGAGATTTTTGGCGAGCTGTTGCGTGATGGTGGAGCCGCCTTGGGCGACGGTACGGTGAAGGACGTTGGCGACGAACGCGCGTCCGATTCCGAACGGATCGACCCCATAATGCTCATAGAAGCGCCGATCCTCGATGGCCACGAATGCCTTCGGCACGTAAGCCGGTATTTCTTTTAATGGCAACGGAGCTCCGGCGAGATCGCCGCGACGCGCGAGGACGCGCCCCTGCATATCCACGATCTGGATCGAGGGCGGTCGCTTCGGGATTTCCAGGGACTGGATCGGCGGCAGATGCGCGCCAACCCAGGCAACGAACCCAACGCCGCCGATGGCAAGCCACAGGCCGACCACTAGGCTCCAATAGGCAATCCTACCGATTAGCACCCGCTTGCTGCGGGCAGGGTGTTTCTTGTGTACGCGGCGCTTGCGCGATTTGGCGGACGCTTTGCTATCCGGCGCTGGCGCCGCACGATCACTGACGGAAACACGCAGCTCCGGACTGCTGTCGAACACCGGCTCCCGGCGCGCGCCTGCTTGTCCCCTTTTCGCCATCACGCGACCCGTCTCGCGCCGGCGGATGCGAACCGTTCCGCAGGCCCCAAGGCAGGCTAAGCGGGCCGATTTAAAGGGTCGTTAAGGTACGTTTTTTCGCGGAATTCCGGATTGCTGCGGTGCTCTAGTTGACGGCGGCTTTTGCCGGCCGGGCATCATCGCCAATTGCGAACAGTGCAATCAACGCGCGCTTGATGGCAGCCTGCCGTGTCGGCGAGTTGATTTGCGCACCCATCAGGTCGGTGACGTAAAACACGTCTACCACCCGCTCTCCAAAGGTGGCGACATGTGCAGACGCAATGTTGAGATTGAGCTTTGAGAGCGTTGCAGTCAGCTCATACAAGAGCCCCGTGCGGTCAAGTCCAGTAACCTCGACCATCGTATAGCGCTGCGACCACTGGTTATTGAGGGTAACCGTCGGTTCTACGGCGAAAGCGCGGATGCGACCCTTGGGGGGCGCGCGTTTTGCCACAACATCGGGCAGCTTAACTTCACCGCGCAAGGCCTTCTCAATCGAATCCGCAATGCGATTGGCTCGTCTCTCTTCGTCTTCATCGCGATCGAATTCGCGCGACAGCGAGATCGTATCCAACGCCCAGCCGTCGGTCGTCGTGTAGATCTGGGCATCGACAATGTTGGCCCCGATCATCGCGCATGCACCGGCGATGATGGACAGTAGCCACGGATGATCGGGCGCGAGAAGTGTAAGCTCGGTTACCGCTCGCTCTGCATCGAACGCGATCGAGGTTGCGAGCCGCTTTTCTGCGCCCTCGGCTGCGCGCACGAATTTGGCATGCTCAATCTTGTGCGGCAGATCGACCTTGAGCCAGTAGGCCGGATAAAGCTTCGCGATATAAGCCTCTAGGCGCTCGCGAGGCCAGTCCTTCATCGCCTCGCGGAATTCGTTCTGTGCGATCGCCACGCGTTGAGCGCGGTTAACTTCCGAGAATCCGCCGGTGAGTACCGGCTCGGTCTCGTAGTAAAGCGTACGGATGAGTTGCGCTTTCCAGCCGTTCCAGACACCAGGACCGACCGCCCGGATATCGGCGGTGGTGAGAATAGTCAGCAGCTTTAGACGCTCGGCCGATTGCACCGTCGCCGCAAAATTCTCGATCGTCTTCCGGTCGGAAAGGTCACGTGACTGCGCAACGCTCGACATGACGAGGTGATTTTCGATCAACCAAGCAACGGTCTCGGTATCGGCTTTCGAAAATCCCAGCCTTGGGCAAAATCGCTCTGCTACTCGGACGCCAGCAGTCGAATGGTCCTCCGGGCGTCCTTTGGCGATGTCATGTAGGAACAGCGTGACGTATAGCAAGCGGCGGTGTTCAGGCAAGATTTTGTGGATCAGCTCGTTGGCGAGCGGCGTCTCGTTGCTGCCGCCACGTTCGATCTCGGCAAGTACACCGATGCACCGCAGCAGATGCTCATCCACCGTGTAGTGGTGGTACATATTGAATTGCATCATGGCGACGATCCGGCCAAATGCTGGCACGAAACGGCCGAGAACACCGGCTTCGTTCATCCGCCGCAACACGGTTTCCGGGTCACTCTTCGAGGTGAGGATCTCAAGGAACAAATCATTGGCTTCCTTGTCGTCCCGCAACTTAGCATCGACCAGGTTGAGCGAGCGCGTGATCGCGCGCATCGCGTCCGGATGGAACGCCAGGTTATGTTTCTGCGCGAGATAAAAGATGCGAATCAGATTGACTGGATCACGCTTGAAAACGCCAGCCTGCGCGAGCCGAATCCGGTTCTTGTCGACAATGAAATCGTCGCTTTCCACGATGTTGTGTCGTTTCACCGGGCGCAGCCGCGCCATCAGGCGGCTTAGCACCGGCACGCTCTTGGCGTGGCTGTCTTCCAGCTCTGCGCAAAGGATCGCAGTCAGATCACCGACATCCTTGGCGATCAGGAAGTAGTGCTTCATGAAGCGCTCAACATCCTGCAGGCCAGGGTGCTCGGTATAACCAAGCCGCATGGCGATCTCGCGCTGGATATCGAACGAGAGGCGCTCCTCTGCGCGGCCCATGAGAAAATGCATGTGGCAGCGAACTGACCAGAGGAAATCCTCACAGCGGCGGAAAAGTTGATACTCATGCTTGTCAAATACACCACACTTGATGAGCTCGTCGCGTTCGCGGACCCGGTAAACATACTTGGCAATCCAGAACAGCGTATGCAGATCGCGCAATCCGCCTTTGCCATCCTTCACGTTTGGTTCGACCAGATAGCGCGATTGACCGCTGCGCCGAACCCGATCCTCGCGCTCGGCTAGCTTGGCCGCGACGAATTCGGCGGCGGTGTTGCGCACGACCTCATTGTCGAAACGCGCTACAAGCTCGTCGAAAAGCTTTCGGTCGCCGAGCAGAAAGCGCGATTCGAGAATAGCGGTGCGGATTGTCATGTCCGCCTTGGCCTGGCGGATACACTCATCGACGGACCGGGTCGCATGCCCGACCTTAAGGCCTGTATCCCACAGGCAATAGAGAATCGCTTCCGCGATCGACTCGCCCCAGGCCGTTTGCTTGTAGGGCAGCAGAAACAGCAGGTCGATGTCGGAGCCCGGCGCCTGCAAACCCCGGCCGTAGCCACCGGTTGCGATGACTGCCATGCGCTCGGCTTCCGATGGATTTTGCGAGGGGTACAAATGCCGCGCGAACTCAAACAGGATCTGGATGATCGCGTCTTCCATCCGGCACAACCGCTCAGCACAGCGTCGGCCGTAGCGCTCCTTGAGAAGCAATTGTTCGGCTTTGGCGCGGCCATCGGCGAGAGCGACTTTCAGCCGTTGTGCCAACAATGCGCGCAGATCACGCTCGCTGCCGGTATGCCCCTTGGCCAATTTTTCAAGTTCGGCGGTAAGCGCACGTGCGTCGATGAGATCGTTCGAGCCTCGGGCGGGGCGTTCGAGCTGGCGCGTGTCGCGATCTAGGGCAAGCGAAGCCATGGGTGGGGTCGGGGATAGCGGACGCGAAGGATCAAGTCATCGTGCGCGACTAAAGATTATTGCCCCTGCAGGAACGGCGGAAGATTTAGAAATAAATACTATGTTTAAAGGCAAAAATGGTAATCATTTGCTTTTGACCCGATAATAGTGCAGCATTATAGAATATTAATAGCGCCGATTTGAGAGGCAACTTGCGGGCGCTCAACAAATACAGCTAAAGCGCGGGGTGAAATCCCCTCGCAAGCTGGCGGCGGGCCACGCGGTTCGCCTGCAATCGCTGAGGCGCCGGCGCCGGCAAGCGCAGGCTCCGATCACCCGCGGCCGATGATGATCCTGGTTACTCGTGACGTCGACGAGGCTATCGCACTCACCGATCGCATCATGGTGATGCGATCGCGTCCCGGCCGCATCTTTGAGGAGATCGCCGCTGAGCTGCGGCGCCCCCGCGACCGCCACTCGGCTGCCTTCGATCACGTCAAGGCCCGCGTGCTCAACGCCCTTGACCGCTCGCTTGTCGGCGAGCGCGTGCCCGATCAGGTGGCGATCGAACACCCCGGCGCTGGCGCGGCCTGTGGTGGTAGCGCCCTTGTGCTCGGTTTCATCCAGCCTGTAGGTTCCCAGCCAAGTGTGCAAGGAGAGAAAGCATGGATGCCGGTGAATTGCGTGCGATGCAGGCGCCGATCAAGGAGCGCTACAAGAGCGATCCCAAGGCGGCATTCATCACCCTGAGAGCCAAAGGAACGCTCGACGACAGCGGTATCGCATGCAAGGTCGACACCGGTCGCGCCCTGGCTGTCGCGGGCCTGCACCCAGCAACAGGCGGTTCCGGGCTCGAACTTTGCTCCGGTGACATGTTGCTGGAAGCGCTGGTCGCCTGCGCAGGTGTCACGGTGAAGGCGGTGGCGACGGCTCTCGATATTCCCCTCAAGTCCGGCAAAGTGTCGGCCGAAGGGGACCTTGACTTCCGCGGCACACTCGGCGTTGCCAAGGACGCGCCGGTTGGCTTTGCGCAGATCCGGTTGCGGTTCGATCTCGATATTGAAGCACCGCACGAAAAACTCGACCAACTCCTCAAGCTTACCGAGCGCTATTGCGTCGTTTATCAGACAATCAAGGGGGGGCCGCCGGTCGACGTCCAGATCAAGCGCGTCTAGGCCGGTAGTGACGCGGGCTGCGGACTGTGGTTCGCTGGCTCCCGACAACGAAATATCCCGGAGAACATCCGATGCGTATGTTCCAGGTCTGCGTTTGCGGCCAGCCCTTACAACTCAATGAACAGCCCACGCCGCAACCGACCGGCAGCGAAATCTTATTGAAGGTTCTGGCGGCGGGCGTCTGCCATAGCGATCTGCATCTGGCGGACGGTTATTTCGACCTCGGCGGTGGCAAGCGAATGAGCCTTGCCGACCGCGGCATGAAGCTGCCGGTGACGCTCGGACACGAGAATGTCGGCGAGGTGGTGGCATTCGGGCCCGACGCAAAAGGCGTCAAGGTTGGCGATCGCAGGCTTGCACATCCATGGATCGGCTGCGGGACCTGCGGTGCGTGCGAGCGGGGGGAGGAAAATCTTTGCCGCGCCATGCGCAGCCTCGGCGTATTTTCGAACGGCGGCTATGCCGATTACCTGATGGTGCCGCATCCGCGCTATCTGTTCGACATCGGTGACCTTCCACCAGAACGTGTGGCCCCGCTCGCTTGCTCAGGCGTCACTACCTTCGGGGCCCTGAAAAAGATCCCGACCCTGAAAAGCGAGCCGACGGTGATCATTGGCGCCGGCGGTCTTGGGCTCATGTGTCTTGCCTTGCACACGGCGATGAGCGGTCACAGTGCCATCGTGGTCGACATTGATCCGGCCAAGCGCGAAGCGGCTAAGAAAGCTGGAGCAAAGGCGGTGGTCGACGGCGGTGCGAGCGATGCCTCGCAGCAGATCATCGACATGACCAATGGCGGTGCCTGGGGGGTGATCGATCTGGTTGGCTCTTCGCAGAGTGCGCGGGTTGGCTATGACAGCCTGATCAAGGGCGGCAAATTTGTTGTTGTCGGTCTTTATGGCGGCGACCTCACGGTTTCACTGCCGCCGATACCGATGCGCGCGCTGACCATCCAGGGCTCGTATGTCGGTAGCCTGCCGGAGATGAAAGAATTGATCGACCTCGTGCGCCGCACCGGCTTGCCGCCCGTTCCGGTTGCCACCAGGCCGCTCGCAGATGTGAACGCGGTTATGGATCAGCTCCGCGCCGGCAAAGTAATTGGCCGCGTAGTGTTGACACCGACATGAACTTCAATCGGGCAGCGCTATTGCGTTGCGTATCATACCATCAAGAATGGACCCCCGGGTTGGGGTAAACCTGGCACAACTTTAGCTGCGATGATCTGATCGGCCGCTTGCGCGGGGCCAATCAAAGTGGTCATGTGCGTCGCGAAAAATGCCCCCCGATCTCTATTTCGTCCTCGCGCTCATCGTCAAAATGGCCGTGACCGCCGCTTTCTTACTGGTGGCCACGATCACTGCCGAACGCGCTGGGCCGCTGATCGGTGGGCTGGTCGCGACGCTGCCGATAAGCGCCGGCCCGGTCTATATCTTTCTCGCGCTCGACCACGATGCGCATTTTATTGCACAAAGCGCACTGGGCAGTCTTGTCACCAATGCCTGGAACGCGACTTTTGCTTTTATGTACGCTATGCTTGCGCAAAAACGCTCTCTGGCGGTGAGTTTCGGTATTGCGCTCGTGGTTTGGATTGGGCTCATCTCGGTGGGCGGGGCTGTCTCTTGGACACTTGTTTCCGCCACAGCGCTCAACATCGTCGTTATTGCTGCCTCATTCGGGCTGTCGGCTCCGCTGCGTCATGCACCTATGCCGCCAGTCGAGACGCGTTGGTATGACCTCATGCTGCGCGCGACGATGGTCGCGTTACTTGTCGGAACCGTTGTAGCGTTGAGCTTCCGCATCGGTCCGACCGCCACCGGCAATCTTGCGGTTTTCCCGATCGTGCTGAGCAGCATCATGATCATTCTCCACCATCGTGTGGGTGGGCCGGCCACCGCGGCGGTTATGGCTAACGCGGTGATCGGGCTGGGCGGGTTTGCCGTGGCGGTCCTCGTGCTAAATCTGACTGCCGAAGGGCTTGGATCAGCGCTTGCCCTGACGCTAGCACTGCTGGTTTCGCTCGGCGCCAATCTGATGATCTATGTAGTGCGCCAACGCCTCGCCGCGACATGATCTCTGCACTCGCCGATCCGTGTTTCTGGTATAGGATCGCGCTCAAGATCAGGATGACCGCCTCGATTGTCGTGACAGCACGTGGTAGTCGAGCGCAGTGGCCCATTCGTCGGATCGCTCATTGCCTCACTGCCGACTTCCGGCGCGGGGGCCATGATTATTCCGGGGCTCGAGGACCCGCCGGAATTTATCGCTACCAGCGCGGTCGGCGGTCTAGTCGCCAATGCTGCCTGCGCGCTGTTCGCACTCACATATACGGCTACGGCGCTTTGCAGTGCCAGTCGGTGTGTGGTTGTCCTACGCGATTGGCCTGGGCATTGGACGAAGTTAGAACTCGCTGCTTTGGGGTGTGCGTCAGCGCAGCATTAGCTGACCAGACCCAGCTCCAGCGCTTTGATCTGCAACGCTAGGTAACGTGAAAAAATGCGACATTGCGCGAGACTTCCTGCGGTGAACCAGAGGCCAGGTTGAGCGGTGCGTCGCCACATATTACGCAATTCGCCGCCGGCGTCGAAGCCCCAGACAGGCCCGATGCGGTCGGCGATTTCGTCGCCAAGATAGACTCGGACAGTTTCCTGCTGATTTTTGTACCCGGTTGCCAAGACCAACAGATCAGCCGGCACGACGCTTCCGTCGTGCAGTCGCGCCCCCTCGTTGACGAAGGTGCTAACGTCAGCATATTGCAGCAGATCGATTGCACCGGAAATGATCAGATCCGAACATCCGACGTTGAAGTAATACCCGCCGCCACGACGCAAATACATCATCTGGAAGCCGGTGTCGTCCTCGCCAAAATGCAGAACAAAGCCACGCTTTTCGAGTGCGTCGAGCAGCACCTTGTCCACCTCCCTGCTTTTGGCAGTTGATATCTGATAGGAGCGTTGCAGCACCGGATAAGGAAACGACGTAGCGAGGAGGTCGCAGTCCTCAAACGGGATGCCTTCCGAATAAATTGCATAGACGCTCTGCGCCTCTTTCAGGCTTACGACGTAAGTTTTGCTGCGCTGGATCATGGTCACCTGGGCGCCGTGGGCGTGCAACTCCTGAGCGACATCGTGGCCGCTGGTGCCGGTGCCAAGCACAAGCGCCTTGCGCCCTTTCCATTTCTTTGCGTCCTTGAAATCCCCCGAATGGACTTTGGTGCCAGCGAAGGCATCGAGGCCTGGAAGATCCGGGGTATAGGGAATGCTGCTTACACCGGTCGCGAATACCAGGTGACGCGGCTGCATAATGCGCTCGCTGCCGTCCGACCGGCGGAGCGTGACACGCCATTGCCGACGTTTTTCGTTATAACTTCCCGCGACAAGCTCAGTCCCGGTCCAGAAAGTCAGCTCCATGGCTTCGACGTAGGACTCAAGCCAGTTCGCCAATTTGTCCTTCGGAATGTAAACAGGGAAGGTCGGTGGAAATGGCAGGTAGGGCAGGTGATTAACGTGTACTTCGTTGTGCAGCGTGAGTGAATGATAGCGCTTGCGCCAGTTGTCGCCGACCCGTTTGTGACGGTCGATGATCATCGTAGCAATGCCGAGCTGATGGAGCCGCGCGGCAATGGAAAGGCCGGCTTGGCCGCCGCCGACAACGATGACAGCGGGATCGCGATCGGCGTAGGCGCGCGCCTTTGCAAGGCGATCGCTCCAGTTCTCGGCGCCGAAGTCGCGGGTGCTGTCGTGTACCTGCGCAGCGCGTTTCTTAAAGGCCTCTTCGTGGCCTCTGAGCTCCTCTAGCGTTGTCACAAGCGTCCAGGCACGGAGCCGATACGGCGTTTGACGATCGGGAACGAGACGCACGACGCCGGCGCTCGGTCCAGATGTCGTTTCGAAATCGAACAGCGTTTCAATAACTTCGGCGCCGGCGCGCATTATCCGGCGAGGCGGCGTTCTTGCCTGCGGAATATGGAAATTCGCTGGTTGTGTTCGGGCGAGCGCGCCGCGCAACGTGGCTTCGATCGCGGGCCGGCCAGACATGGTCTGAATGTTCCACGTAAACGCCAGCACATCACGCCAAAGTCCGTCCGCCAGAAACAAGTTGGCGGCGGCTGCGGTATCTTGCGCGTTTAATGCGGCGCTAAAACTGTCGAGCCAGCGCCGTGCGTCCGCTTGGGCCGTCGTCTGCTTTCTCTCAACGACGTTCATCATAACACTATTTCTTGCGCTTCTCCGCCAGCTTTGCTTTCAGCAAATAAAGCGCTTCCATTGCTTCGCGCGGCGACAGGTCGTCGGGGTTAAGCGCGACGAGAGCAGCGGCCACGGCATCCTCGACCGGTTGCTGCGTATCCTGCGACAGTTTGGAGGGGACCGCAAACAGTGGCAGGTCTTCAAAACCTTTAGGCGCGGCCCGGTCTTCCTGCTCGAGCTTGGCCAATACGATTTTGGCGCGTTCGATCACACTCGTTGGCAAGCCTGCGAGCTTTGCCACCTGAATACCGTAAGAGCGGTCAGCGGCGCCGGCGACCACCTCGTGAAGGAAGACGACCTCGCCCTGCCATTCCTTCACTCGCACCGTAGAGTTGTGGAGCCGATCGAGCCTTCCGGTTAGTGCAGTCAACTCATGGAAGTGCGTAGCGAACAACGCACGGCACCTGTTGACGTCATGCAGATGCTCGACCGTTGCCCAGGCGATCGATAATCCATCGAAGGTAGCGGTACCACGGCCGATTTCATCGAGTATTACCAACGCGCGTTCCCCAGCCTGATTGAGGATAGCGGCGGTCTCCACCATCTCGACCATAAAGGTTGAGCGGCCGCGGGCGAGATCATCAGCGGCGCCGACACGCGAGAACAGCCGGTCGACTACTCCGATCTGCGCATGCTTGGCCGGCACGAAACTGCCCATTTGCGCGAGAATCGCGATCAGCGCGTTCTGCCTGAGAAATGTGGATTTTCCGGCCATATTAGGGCCAGTGATCAACCAGATGCGGCCGGTATCCGTATTTTGCGGAGGAGACAAATCACAATCATTGGCAATGAAGGGTGTGCCGTCACGCAACAGGGCTTGTTCCACTACTGGATGGCGGCCGCGCTCAACGACAAAGGCATGACTGTCGTCGACTTGCGGCCGTGCATATTCGCGTTCTTCAGCAAGCTGAGCGAAAGCGCTCGCGACGTCAAGGCGAGCAAGCGCCTCGCCGCAATCCTTAATGTTGGTGCTTTGTTCGATGATGCTCGCCGTAAGGCGCTCGAAAATTTCTAGTTCGAGGCCGAGTGCCCGTTCGGCAGCGCTGGCGATTTTTGACTCGAGGTCGCCTAGTTCAGTAGTGGTAAAGCGAACTTGTCCAGCGAGCGTCTGGCGATGGATGAAGATGCCATTGAACGGGGCGCTCATCAGTCGCTCGCCATGCTGTGCGGTAACTTCGATGAAATAGCCAAGCACATTATTGTGCTTGATCTTGAGCGTTCGGATTCCGGTGTCCTCTGAGTAGCGCGCCTGCAACGCGGCAATCACGCGGCGGGATTCGTCGCGGAGCGCGCGGGTTTCATCAAGCCCCTTGTCGTAACCCTCCCGGACAAAACCGCCGTCGCGCTTGAAGGCAGGTAGCTCGGCCGCGAGTGCAGCCGACAATTTGGCGGCAAGCATTCCGTCAGGTCTTCGGCACGCTTCCATCGCGTTAGAAATTTCTGCAGGTGCGTGCTTGAGCGAAGCGAGAGCGCGTGCAAGATCCGCTGCTGCGAGTACGCCATCACGGATCGCAGCAAGGTCGCGCGGGCCGCCGCGCGCGACCGCCAATCGGGACAATGCCCTAACGAGATCGGGCGCCGCCTGCAGGCGCGAGCGTGTCTCCGCCCGGGCTTCCGTGTCGTCGACAAAAGCGGCGACCGCGTCAAGCCTTTTGGCGATCTGCACTGAATCGGTGAGGGGCGCCGCCAGCCGCTGCAACAGCAAACGCGAGCCAGCTGCAGTCACCGTGCGGT
>Ga0126375_10000330_pt1 | contig 12230 bp, 9 predicted proteins | sample PanSoiMetPlot_14_FD_109577 | JGI IMG/M metagenome (GOLD analysis project Ga0126375, IMG submission 109577) | Tropical forest soil microbial communities from Panama - MetaG Plot_14 | ecosystem: Environmental > Terrestrial > Soil > Tropical forest | place: Panama | collected 2016-02-17 | reverse complement strand
TAATCTGTGGATATGATTTATCGTCTTCTTTTTAGTGTTCTGGCCGTTATCACGTTAGTCAACACCGTGAATTCTCAGGATTATCATTCGTATTCGAACCCATCCGCCGTCCGCGTGAGTCATGTCGATCTCGACTGGGACGTTCTTTTTGATCAGAAGATTCTGAAAGGCGCCGCGGTGCTCACTGTCGAACGAATCTCTCAAACCGAACCTCTGATTCTCGACACACGCGATCTGAAGATTGAAAGAGTTGAAACGTCCGTGGAAGGTACCAGCTACTCGCCGGCGACTTTCACGCTCGGTTCCAGCGACAAGATTCTCGGCGCGCCTTTAACAATTCCCTTGCCGGCAAAAGCCACGCGCGTTCGCATTCAATACTCAACTTCGCCGAGCGCTTCCGGTTTGCAATGGCTCGAACCCGCGCAAACTGCCGGCAAAAAGGATCCTTTTATCTTCACTCAATCTGAGGCGATTCACGCGCGGAGTTGGATTCCTTTGCAGGACACGCCTGCAGTCCGTATCACTTACACCGCGCACGTCCGCACGCCGCGCAATCTGCTCGCCGTCATGAGCGCCGAGAACCTTTCAGGCCCGGCGCGCGACGGCGATTACCGGTTTCGGATGCAACAAGCGATTCCCTCTTACTTGATCGCGCTCGCGGTTGGCGATTTGCGTTTCCGCAGTCTGGGTCCGCGCACTGGCGTTTACGCCGAGCCGCACACAATTGATCTCGCTGCTCGCGAACTCAGCGATACGGAGAAAATGGTTGTCGCCACCGAACGTGTTTATGGGCCATATCGCTGGGGCCGTTACGACATTCTGGTTTTGCCGCCGAGCTTTCCTTATGGCGGGATGGAAAATCCCCGGCTTACTTTTGCCACGCCGACAATTCTCGCCGGCGACAAAAGCCTTGTCTCGCTCGTGGCTCACGAGCTGGCACACTCGTGGTCCGGCAATCTGGTCACCAACGCGACCTGGCGCGACTTCTGGCTGAACGAAGGCTTTACCACCTACCTCGAGCGTCGGATTCTGGAGGCTGTCTATGGCCGCCCGCGCGAAGAGATGGAGGCTGCTCTCGGGTTGCGTGATTTAAATGAAGAGATTGCCACGCTCGAAGATCGCGACGAGATTCTGCATATCGATCTCAAAGGCCGCGATCCGGATGACGGATCGACAGACATTCCTTACGAAAAAGGCGCGCTCTTTCTGCGTCATCTGGAAGAGACCTTTGGCCGCGCGCGTTTCGATCAGTTTTTGAAAAGCTATTTCAATCATTTCGCTTTCCAGAGCATCACCACAGATCAGTTCGTCGCTTACTTGAAGCAGAACCTTTTGGATAAGGATCCCGCGCTGGCCGCAAAGGTTCCGGTCGATGAATGGATTAACAAACCGGGACTTCCGGCGACTGCTCCGAAGCCTACTTCACCGGCATTCGCCCAGGTTGAAGCGCAAGCGAAGCGTTGGCTGAGCCGCGAGATACCTGCGGCAAAAATTCCGACAGTCAGGTGGACGACGCAGGAGTGGCTGCACTTCCTGAAGTTTGTGCAGGATTCGTTTGAACCGCCAGCAGTCCCGTCAGGATCCAGGGACGCTCAAGTCAGCCACCTAAGCCTGGCTGAGACTGCAAAGTTGATGGCTGAGCTCGATCTTTCGTTTCAACTCACCCGCTCCGGCAACTCCGAGATCGCTTTTCAATGGCTGCTCATGTCTATTCGCAATCGATACGAACCCGCCTATCCACGTTTGGAAGAATTCCTTCTGACGATCGGCCGCCGCAAATTCATCAAGCCGCTGTACGAAGAGCTGGCGAAGACACCTGAGGGCAAAGTGCGCGCGCTTGCGATTTACCGCCGCGCTCGCCCCACTTATCACCCCATCGCCGTCGCGAGCATTGATGACGTGTTGAAGCCGGAGGGGAAGTAGTCCACAGATTACACAGATTACGCAGATTAGACAGAAGTGGACCGTCCGCTGTCGGAGGCCACGTCATGACTTCTTACGGTTAATGCCTTCTAATCTGTTAATCTGCGTAATCTGTGGATTATTTCTTCCGTGAACCTTTCTGCGAAATCCGCGTAATCTGTGGATATGATCGCGCAAACGTCTCCACGCCTCCTCGCTCGAATCATCGGTCTGCTTTTTCTGCTCACGATCCTGGCGGGAATTTTCGCCCAGGGCTTCGTCAGTGAAAGACTTATTGTTTTCAGCGACGCCGCTGCGACGGCGACAAATATCCTCACGCACAAGGGCCTGTTCCAGTTGGGCTTCACCGACTATCTCATCGAAATGGCTTGCCAGGTTTCGACCGCAGCTCTCTGGTATGTGTTGCTCAGACCAGTGAACCGAAGTATCGCTTTGACGGCAGCGTTCATCGAACTTGCCGGTTGCGTGGTGAAGACGTTCGCCCGGGTGTTTTTCATCGTCCCATTGTTTGTGCTGAGCGGATCGACGGCCTTGAGTGGATTCAGTGCGGAACAGTTGCAGGGGCTGGCGCTCCTTCTCCTTAAAGTTAACGACCAGGGCGCCGCGTTGGCGCTGGCATTTTTCGGTTTCTCTACGCCGCTGAACGGCTACCTCATCTTTAGGTCAACTTTTCTGCCGCGTTGGCTCGGAGTTCTGTCGATGATTGCAGGTTTGGGCTGGCTGACTTTCCTTTACCCGCCGCTCGGTTATCGCGCGTTCCCATTCATCGCCCTCCTGGGCCTGGCTGGCGCCGCCGCGACAATCTTCTGGCTACTGGTTTTTGGCGTGAACGAAGAACGATGGAAGGAAAAGGCCACCGCCTAACGTCAGAACGGAGAGCGGTAGCGACCCGATCAACACTCAACTTGCGTTATGATCCCGTCGCTACCGCTCCGGGTTCTGACGAGCCGAAGTGAATCACCAGCGGAAGGTGTGTGAGATTGCACGCGTCTGGCATTCGGCAAGAGGCGTTCCGACTTTTGAAAGTTGACGATTTAAAGAGCCAGCCGTTTCTTTATGCGGATAAAGATTCGTCTCCGGAGAGGGGATCCCGACTTACGCCGCGCTCAACTTACTCAGCCGCTCCAATGGTTTTCGCAAAGACCGTTTGCTCTTGAGCATGTCGGCCCAGAGGTCGCCAGCACTGACGATGCGTTCAGGCATGTTCCGCAAGGTGAACGTGCGTGGGCCAACATCGCCGCGTTCAAGTTCTTCCCAGGTACAGGGAGCAGACACAGGCGCGCCTGATTTGGCGCGCACGGTGTAGGCGGCGGCAAAGGTCGCGCTGTATTCGTTGCGTCCGGTATCGACCAGGATGCGTCCGCCGCGATCAGCCTTACTGAATTCTCTTGTTAAGTTTTCCGGATCACGCTTTACCAGCTGCGCTCCGACTCGATGTGCGAACCGAGCGACTACGCCAAAGTCTGCCTTGCCATCCAGTGGCACGGCGATGTGAAAACCTTTTGAGCCGGACGTCTTCACCCAACTTGGCAGCTCCAGCTCAGCGAGCAGATCGCGAAGTCTCAGCGCCGCCGCCCGCAGGGTGTCAGGTTCATTTTCGTTGGCCGGATCCAGATCGAAGACGCAAATGTCGGGGTAATAGAGACGCGGAGCGCGTGATGGCCAGACGTGGATCGTGATGCTGTTCTGGTTTGCGAGCCAAAGTAGCGTGCGCGTGTCTATGGCGATCGGATGATGCACCGTCCCGTCCTTCTTTGGGACCTCGACACGCTTCAGCCATTCCGGAAAACCTTTGGAAACGTCCTTCTGAAAGAACCCCGGCGCGTTAATGCCGCGGTGATACCGCTCCATAGTTATCGGGCGCCGGCGGAGATGTGGGAGCATTACTGGGGCGATCGCTTCGTAATACGACGCTAATTCTCCTTTGGTGATCCCGTCCCGGGGAAACAAGACTTTGTCAGGATGTGAGATAGAGAGCTTCATCATCCGCAGATTACGCAGATTTCACAGATTAGCAGAACAGACGACGACGGGGCGGCATGAGCAGTAAGTCTTTTCACGCAAAGACGCCAAGGCGCAAAGCAAAACCGCAAAGCAAAACCGAAGAGCCTCAACGCTGATCAGGATCTTCATCCACAGATTACACAGATTTCACAGATTTTGTGGAGAGATCTTGCGACAGAGCTCCGGTCTCATTCCCCGGAACTGTCTCGTCTGCCCTTCCGTACTTCAAATTAAATAGACCAAGTCGTTTCATTAACTGTTCATATTCAGGAGGTGACTATGAGATCCCCCAAAAGCACCGGAAGAATCATCGGCCTTCTATTGTTAACGCAATTGATAATCGGACTCACGACGCCATATATCATTTTGCGTCCGTTGAACGCGCCGCTAACTTTTGCTGGTAACGAACCATTGAATTCTTTCCTCGTGCGTCTGGCTGTCATGATGCTGTTCGTGGGCGGCGCTGTCAGCATCGCGATTGCGGTGGTGGCGTGGCCAATTTTACGCCAGTTCAGTTATGCCGTCGCGGTCTGGGTCGTGGCACTGGCTGTCGTCAATTTTTCACTTCAATGCGTCGAGAACGCGGCGTGGATGTCCATGTTCACTTTAAGCCAGGACTACGCCCAAGCGGCGCCCGCGGATGCTGGCTTTTACAACCAGTTGGCTCCGACGGTGCGCTCAGCATGGAAGTGGGTGCATTACACGCATCTGCTGATCCTCGTCAGTTGGATGTTCATGCTGTTCGTTGCGCTTTGGCGCACCGCATTGGCGCCGCGAGTACTGGCCGCGTTGGGTGTCGTCGCGACTCTGCTCCAGATTTCCGGTATTACGCTGCCACAGTTCCTCGCTTATCACGTGCCAGTGCCGACAGCGATGGGCCTACCGTTGGGCGTGATGTATCTCGTGCTGTCTGTCTGGCTGATGGCGAAGGGATTTGAAGAACGAGAGAATTTAACTAGCCCGCGATGAATACAGACTTGACGCGGATCAGATGCTGCGCTGAGACACGTCCCGATAAAAAATGAAAGCCTTGTCGTCGACGACCGTCGAACAAGGCTTTCTCCAAAAATGGATTTGAGGATGGTCTTTACTAGGGCCAGTTGCGAATTATTCGTCCTAACCAGTCATTATTCCGGTCTCGACGATAATCATCGTCGCGACGCCGATCGCGGCGGTAGTAATCGTCCTCGCCTCGGTTGGCGCCCCGGTAACCATACGCGTCAGAAATAACGCTTAGTTCGCGTCGAATCGACATCCATTCCGAATAGAGTCGCTGGTTGTTGAAGTGGTGCTCGACGGCGTCCTCTACGTGCGCGGCTGTATCGAGTACCCGACGCGCTGCGCCTTCACTTCGATAAAAGTCACGCCCGTTACCAAAGTTATTTTTCAAGTCGCTTACGGCGCGACGAAATTCGCGAGTGTCAGCATTAAGATGATCTTCGTGGCGGCTGCCGTTCTCGCGGCTTCGGTCCAAAGTCCGATCCAAATCGCGTTGGAAATCACCAGCTAATCGATCGAGACGGTGAATTGAGTCTTTCAAATAACGATCATCGTAACGCCCGTTGCGATCGTAATCGCGGTTGCGCCGGTAGTAGTCATCGTTGCGATAATCCGGCCAGCTCTGAGCTGCGGCAAGCGACGGAATCATCAAGGCGAGCGCCGCTGCCACGAAACTCAATCGAATAAAGTTTTGCTTTTTCATCTCAAAAATCTCCTTACCAAGTTCCAGGTCCGCACTCCGCCGGAACGCCCAGACGCTTAGCAACAGGTGTGCCGCTGCGGCTTTTTCGAGGTTCTTGGTCGTGGCGCGCCGCTTATGAGCGGTGCTTAAACGTGTTTGTGCTGCATTCCGTGCAGCGAACGGCGGAAATGGTAAGAGGAGGATTAGCCCCGGATGAACGCGGAAAGATGTGGATAGATTCAGAAACCCGACTGTGAGGGAGGTTGCTTCAAGTAGCGAGGTACCCCTGCCGCATCGAGTGCGCAGCGCGAGTCCTGGCCACAGATTACAGATGATGCAGATTATTTCGCATGTGCACCCTCCCTCACGGTCGGGTTTCTGACTCACGCCACAGCCTGATCAGTAATGTCCAAACCTTTGTCGATGATTGCGAAGGCTTCGCGTAACTCTGCTTCAGTAATACACAAAGGCGGATTAGTGAAAAACGTGTTCCAGCGCACGAAGGTGTACAAGCCTTCCTGCCGAAAATATTTCCCGAGCGCCTGCATCTCCGGCGAAGTACCATTGAATGGCGCCATGGGCTCGAGAGTCTCGGCGTTTCGCACCAGCTCAAAAATTCCAAACAGGCCGATGTTGCGAGTGGTTCCAACCGAACGGTGCCGCGCTTTCAGATCAGCCATCAGCTCGCGCATGACGACGCCCATCTGGCGCGCGCGCTCGATCAAATTGTCTTCTTCATAAACAGCGATGGTCGCGAGTGCCGCGGCGCAGGCCAGCGGATGACTGTTGTAAGTCAGACCGCCATAGAAGACATTCTTCTGAAAATGTTCCGCGATCTCGCGGCGCATTCCCACCGCGCCAAGTTGCACGTACGCACTGGTCAGTCCTTTCGCCATCGTGATGAGATCGGGCTTGATGTCCCAGTGATTGACTGAGAACCATTCCCCTGTGCGACCAAACCCAGCCATCACTTCGTCCGCGATCAGAAAGATGCCGTACTTGTCACACAACGCGCGCAAGCCCTGCATGTAGCCGTCCGGCGGGATCAGAATTCCGTTGGTGCCGACCACCGGCTCAACGATGATTGCGGCGATGGTCTTTGGACCTTCCAGCTCGATCACTTCTTCCGTGCGGGCCAGAACTTCGTCCGCAGTTTCTGAGCCCTTCTGAACGCCGTGATAGAAATCGGGAATGCGAAAGACCCCGGGGATGCCCGGCTCAGCCGCCCAGCGCCGCGGATCGCCGGTGAGCGTAAGCACGCCGGCAGTGCCGCCATGATACGAGCGATAACGCGCGCCTATTTTGTGACGCCCGGTGACCAGACGCGAGATGCGAATGGCGTTCTCGTTCGATTCGGCGCCGCCGTTGGTGAAGAAGAACGTGTCGATGTCGCCCGGAGTAATTTCGGCCAGCTTTTTCGCAAGTCGCGCGCGCACGTCGGTGGCCATAAAAGGATTGACGTAGGCCAGAGTTTCCGCCTGCTCTTTGATAGCGCTAATCACGCGTTCATCGCCGTGCCCGATATTGACGCACATCAATTGGCTGTTGAAATCGATGAAGCGCTTTTCTTCCGGTGTCCAAAAATAGATACCCTTTGAGCGCGCGACGGGAATTGGGTCCACCGCAGATTGTGCAGACCATTCAAAGAGAGTATGACGGCGGCACAGTTCGACGATTTCTGCGCCCGTAAGCAAATCAGTTGTAACTGTCATGATATTTGCGATGCTAGTAGAAGTGACGGTGTTTTGACAATTGGCCACGGAAGAATTAGCCGCGGATGAACGCGGATCCGAGTCAGAAACCCGACCGCGAGGGAGGGTGCATCATACGAAGTAATCTGCATCATCTGTAATCTGTGGCTAAGACTCGCGCTGCGCACTCGATGCGTCAGGGGTAACCTGGCTACTTGAAGCACCCTCCCTCACGGTCGGGTTTCTGAATCAATCCGCGTTCATCAGCGGCTGATTCTGTCGATTATTCTCTCGTGCCAGCTTCTTTTGGCTCGACCGTGATGTTCTTGAATCTTTGCAGCCGCACGAGCCCGGGCTTGCCGCCTTTGATCTTCAAGACGAATTTTCTTTCTGTGTAATGCACGTCGACCTTTGGATCTTTCTTAGCCTGAGAAAAGTAGCCGGCGAGCTGTGCTGCTTCGATCAGAGTGCGGTGCGGAACCGGTTTTTTGGTTGAGTTGCGGATGACCACGTGCGAACCGCCGTAATCGGCGGCGTGTAGCCAGAGGTCGTTGGGCCTCGCGACTTTGAAGGTTAGGTGGTCGTTGTCGCGCGCGGTGCGGCCGACGAGGATCTCGAAGCCGTCGGAAGACAGGTAGCGACGAGTGCCCGGGATTTTTGGGACCTGCTTTTCGCGGCCGCCCGCTGATGCGCCTGTCGCTGACTTCGCCGGTGCGTCAATGAGTTGTCCTGCGGCGATAGAATTCTCCAGCCGTTCTTGCTCAGACTTCAGTTCGCGCAAACGGTTCTGCACGGCTGCGATTCGCGTTTCGATCTGCGGGACGCTTCGCTTTGACCGCGAGTAAAGCGCAAAACGGCGCGCGGCTTCTTCCTGCAATGACGTCCCTTCGTCAACCTCGATTTCAACTTTAGAAGCGTCGTCGGCAAAATAGTCAATCAAGGTTACACGCTTTCCGTGGCGCCGCGCGGAACTCAAATTCGCCAACAGCAAATCGCCCATGCGTTTTTGCGAATCGGCATCCTGATGAGTCTGCAAATCGCTTTGAAGCTGTTTTAGAAGCCTCTCTTGCTGGGCAATTTTCTTACGCAATTCGGCACGCGCAGCGGTGGCGCGCGCAGCACGATTCTTTTCTGAGAGCAGAGAAGTGAAGAACGCATCGGCGGCTACTGAGGCTGATGCAAAGTCGCGGCTGCGAATTTGCTCCAGGAGCTTACCGTCGCGTCGACCGGCTGAAGACTCACCAGAATCGGTCGGCTGTCGATAGGTATCCCCAATCCGCTGACCTTGAGCGTCGGTTTTGCGGGCGGTCTGGACGATTTTGTTGACTCCGTCGAGCAGAAGCAAATTCGCTGAGCGGCCCGTCAACTGGGCAATCAAGACACGGCGCTTTGGTTTTCCCAGGTCGTCTTCTCCGGCAAAATCAAAACGGACAACACGATCGTCGGGTGCTTTATCGATCGAATGCAGGTGGGTTGCGGCTAACTCTTTCTTGAGCACCAGAGCAAATTGGGTAAGGTGCGTGCTCTGTTTTTCCAGGTCGCGAACACTCCGCTGAATCAGATGCATGCGAGGAAGAGAAGGGTCCACGCTGACGAAGAGATAACCGCGATCGCGTAGCCCAAAGTCTATTGCCAGAGAAGCGCTTTCAAGTTGAAATATCTTTCCGGGAGCACGCTTGATAAGCAGCGGCGCAATCTCTTTGACGATTTCCTCAATTGATTGATCGTCCATCAGTGGGAAGAAGTTAGCACAGACGGAGGCCCGCGCGGGACGTCACGCCACCTTTGCACGACGCCAGATGGAGATGAGCGCGCGTTTCGTATTCGTGATTAGCTGCGGATTACGATGGTCTTGGACAAGCGATCGTGGACGGCGCGCTTATCCGGATCGATCAAAGCGTAGGCTATCCCCAGACCAAGCAAGGCAAAAGAAAAAACGAAAGTGATCGCCCGGGTGATTGATTGCCCGCCGGTAGGAATCAAGCCTGTGCGTAGATCGATTGTGCGCATTCTGAATATTCGCATCGCCAGGGTCCGCCCCGTCATGGCGGTGGAAATCGTTAAATAGACAAACATGACACCGGCGGTGATGCCGCTGAGGATGCCGATATTTCGCGGATCGGCCCAGTGTGGTTCGTAGTAGTAAAAAGCTGCGCCTGCCGGTGACACGATCATCGCGATGAATACTAAATCCAGAAGGCCGGCAAAGAATCTACGAGTTAGTCCCGCAAGGTCGCTACGCGTGTCAGAGGCGAGGGCCGGCACAGACAGGCAATTCTCCAGATACGAGAGAGCTATGTCGTTGTCAGAAATCACTCGTATTGGTTTGCGACTACCGGTCTTGCGACTCGTCTGCTCCTCGACCTGAATCTCAGTTGGAGGTTCAGCGACGATTGACTCAACTGGAATCGATTCGATCTCGTGCGCGGCGATGATTTGTTCAACGGGGATGAATTCTTCGGTGATTGTCGCGACTGGCTCAGCGATTGGGGGTGGAGGGGCGACGACCGTGAGCTTTGGTTTGGCTTCGACAGGTGGCGGCGCAATCTCTTCTTCTGTCGGCAACGTCTGGGCCTTAGCCGTAAAAGTCGATGCCGGGATGGCTGTTTCGGTGTATTCCGACCGGCGTGCCCGCTCAAGTCGCTCGAGCGCTTTCGAGACGATAGGATTCACGATGGGATTTTCCAAATCGGGAACCAGTTCCAACTGGCCAGATGGCAGCGCGCACGACACCAGGCCCGCCTCCTGCGCGGCGGCCAATTCCTCTGCCGCTTCGCGGGCTTTGCGTTCCTGGAGTTCACGTACGCGTTGGCTGAGTTGCTTGCGCCACTCAGGCACGCCGCGCCTACCCGGAAACTCAATCAGGGTCGAAGATTTTTTTGAATCTTCGGCTGAATCTATTTCGGGCGGGTAATTTGAGTTGGGTTTCTTAACTTCCCCGTTATTTGAGGACACGTCCGGAAGAGCTTCTTGGATCATTGGTTGAGACAAAGATACGGGGCAGTATCTGATTTATCGTCATGAGCGACGACGCAAGCGCCTCCGTCAGCTCAAACCAAAGGGGACAGGGCGAAATCGCCTATCCCGTGTGCAGACGCCGCCGATACTATCAGCTTTACTTTAAGTCGTCAACGAGAAAATATAGCAGCGCTTGGGGTTGAGAGTTACAGCTGTGTTAAAGCGGTTGACGTCCCGCGAAGCCGGCTTCCACATCGTGCCACCATTCGACCTGGTCGCCTTCATCCGCTTTCCAGCAAAGTAGAACAACGCGGCCCTCACGCATGGAAGGAAAATCGATCAGACCCTGATGGTAATCTTTCAACTGGATGCCGAGACTCTCTAATTGTCCTGCAGAGGTTGAAAGCTCAACAAGAATCCGCGCGTAGCGCGGTCCTGCCTCAAAACCGCCGCCACCGCTTTCGGCACCTGCGGCTGCCTGCTTTGCCGCAGTTTGAAAACCGACCAATCGACGATGCGATTTTTGAATAGACTTTACGATTGGCCGTACGCTTGGCAGTAGCGAGTTGGCTTCTTCGACCGTGAAAAGCTTCATAGTTAATAATGAAGCGTGCCTGAGCGGCACGCTTCGGAATCCGAACGAAGCTTATTTTAGATGATTTGAGAAGCTGCGGCTACGTGGGCCCGCTGTTGCTCGGTTGCTCCTGGGCATGAAATAGACAGGCCGTAAACTTTCAGTATTCAGTCTCTCACTCCGCTTGACGCTAACCTACTTAGCACATCTTAAGCCGTTGAGGATGACGGCGACCGTTTCAGTGCACATTCGGTGGGGACTGAACTCGGCCTTCGCCTTACGCCTGTTGAGAGCTCCGAACGTCTGGAGTTTATATCAAACAGAACGTTCGACAATCTGGCCGGGCTGCGAGCGCTCGTCGTTGAAACGAAGTTTAAATGATTTGGGAAGCTTGGGCTACTTGGTTGCGGCAGCCTGTTCAGTTTCAGACTTCGGCATGAAATAACCTTTGCGCGAACTCACCTCCAAACGACGATCTTTGCGTTTCTCGTCGCGTGCCTTTACTCGAACAGCAAGTTCATGCATTCGGCCGTCGTCCTTTTCATCTTCGGCGAGCGCGAAGCCAAGACTGTACCGCGCGGTGAGATTACCCATAATTCTCGCCAGACCCGTGCCGTAATCCTTCGGTCGATTGACGCGCAGTGCTTCGCCTCCAGTCTGCTGGGCGAGATACCTGGCGCTCCCATAGAGACTGACGCCCAGCCATCCGGCCAACGGTTTTCCGATCGGCATCAGGAATTTGAAGAGTGTGCGAAGATCAGTCGTGAGCGAACTGAACGTCGCATTCGAGCGAATCAAAATCTGTTCAGTGGCATCACGATCTTCATAGAAGATTGGCGCGATTCCGTCAGACAGCCAGATGATGGCGGGCTTTGAGTTCGGCCGCTCCTTTTCAGCCAACTGGGTCGCTTCACGGACAGCAGCTGCCATGTCATAGACGTCATCGAATTCAACCGTTACGTTACCTTTGCTGTTAACGCGCTTGATATTCACCGAGCCATCTTTCATCACCGTCCGCGTGACGACGGCGCCATTCTTTCCCTTGATCGTTTCGGTTGATGCGACTTCCTGCTTCGGGTTTGGTTGGGTCTCGGATGGTTTTTGTTGTTCTGTTTTGGCGTCCACAGTGACACTGCCTTCACTTTGTTTACGCTCTTTTCGCTCCTTGTCCATTTCGGTAGTAACCTGTTCGGGTTTCTCAACAAAGCTTGGGACGCGGGCCAAAGCCGCGGCGATTTCGACCGCATTGTTGGTAAATCGTCTCAGCCAAACCCGTCGTTCATCTTCGACAATGTTCATGGCCATGATGCCGATTTCGTCACCCTCAGGCAGTTTTGAAAGTTGTTCTGTGATGGCCTGGATCACCTCGGGCTGCTTGAGAAATCTGCCGGCGCCGTCT
>Ga0126375_10000327_pt1 | contig 12321 bp, 12 predicted proteins | sample PanSoiMetPlot_14_FD_109577 | JGI IMG/M metagenome (GOLD analysis project Ga0126375, IMG submission 109577) | Tropical forest soil microbial communities from Panama - MetaG Plot_14 | ecosystem: Environmental > Terrestrial > Soil > Tropical forest | place: Panama | collected 2016-02-17 | reverse complement strand
CCCCGTATTGGCTATTAGAAGTCCGCTGGAGGTCCATTTGGTTGCCTCAAAGTACGAAATCTGCAGATTGTTGCCAGCAGTGTTGCCAGATCGGCTATTTCTAAACGCCCAAACTGGCTATTCTTACAAAGGCTATTGATATTATTGCTTGGATCTACCACCCGTGGGGGCATTTCTTATGGCTCGCCGAGCCGTAGCGAGTGAAGATTGGTGGAGCCAGGGGGAGTCGAACCCCCGACCTCGTGAATGCCATTCACGCGCTCTCCCAACTGAGCTATGGCCCCAAATCGCAAGTCCGATCGCCACTTTTTGGGAAAGCGGCGAAGCGATCAGCTCTCTTCTTCCTTTTCGATCGACTCGCCAATGATGTCGGTCACGTCGGCGTCGCCCTCTTCCTGTTCCTCGATGAAAGCAGTGTCGTCGAGGCTCTCGTCGCCCATCTCGACCTCTTCCTCTTCACCCGCGTCGGCGGTGGCGTCAGCCGCAGCCGCCTTCTTGCCCTGCTGCTCGGCCTCGGCGTCCTCGAGCGATACGAATTCGGCGTCCGCGGTCTCCGGAGCAACGGTTTCAGGCGCAGGGGCGGACCGTGCCGCTGCACCTGATTCGGGCCGTGCACGCGGGGGCGCTGGTGGAGCGATCGGTACAACCTTGCCTGTATACGGCGAAATCGCTGGTGTCTTGTTGAGATCGTAGAATTTACGACCGGTATCGGGACAGATGCGCTTGGTGCCGAGATCGGGTTTAGCCACAGTCGGAGTTCCTACGGAAAGGGGTCCCTAAATCGGTGCCTCAATTGGCTAGTTGCAGGGCCCCTGTCAATAGCGCAAGCGCCCTGCAAGAGCCCAAAATCGGCTGGATGACGGCACGCGCAGGTGCGTGGTAGGAGGGCGCAAAGCCTAAGGATACCGCCCGGTGGACCCCGCAGAATTAACGCCCCTGACCTCCCGCCAAAGCGGCCCGGTGCGGGGACGTGCCTGGGTGCCGGGCGATAAATCGATCTCCCACCGTGTTCTGATTCTTGGGGCGCTCACAGTCGGCGAAACGACTATCGGAGGTATCCTGGAGGGCGAGGACGTCCTCCATACCGCCGACGTTATGCGAACGCTTGGCGCACGCGTAGAACGCACCGGAGATCAGGCTTGGCGCGTTTATGGCGTGGGGATTGGAGGATTCGCACAGCCAGACCGCACTCTTGATTTTGGAAATTCGGGCACCGGCGTGCGGCTAGCGATCGGTGCGGTAGCAGGCGCACCGGTGACGGCTACTTTCGATGGAGATGAATCCTTGCGCGGCCGACCAATGCGGCGCGTGCTCGATCCATTGGAAAAGATGGGCGCACGTGTCGTTGAGGTCGGAGATGGCGGACGACTGCCGCTCACGCTACGCGGGGCCACCGATCCGATTCCGATTGTATATGAGCCGCCCGTAGCTTCTGCACAGCTCAAGTCGGCAGTGCTACTGGCCGCACTTGCAGCACCGGGCGAAACCACCGTCGTAGAGTCGGATGCGACGCGTGATCACACCGAACGATTGCTGAAGCATTTCGGCGCCAAGGTTACGAGCAAGGCACATGGCGAGCACGGCCGCCGTATCGTTTTGCAGGGCCAACCTGAGCTTGAGCCGGCTAATGTCGCGGTACCAGCCGACCCTTCATCGGCGGCGTTTCCTTTGGTCGCAACGCTAATCGTGCCGGGCTCCGAACTGATCCTTGATGCGGTGATGACAAACCCCTTGCGCACAGGCTTGCTGACCACGTTGCGCGAGATGGGAGCCAGCATTGAAGAGCTGGAAAAGCGCGACGATGGAGAAGAATTGGCTGATCTGCGTGTGCGTGCCTCCGCACTCAAGGGCGTGGACGTTCCTCCCGAACGCGCACCATCTATGATCGACGAATATCCAATTTTGGCTGTCGCTGCATCCTTCGCCGAAGGAGTCACGCGCATGCGCGGCTTGAAAGAATTGCGTGTAAAGGAATCCGATCGTCTGACCGCCACAGCGGACATGCTGCGCGCGAATGGCGTCATAGTCGAGATCGATGGCGACGATCTCATCGTCCAAGGCAAAGGCCGTCCGACCGGTGGCGGCGAGGTGAAGACACATATGGACCATCGCATTGCCATGGCCGCATTGGTGATGGGGCTCGGCAGCGAAAATCCGGTGCGCATCGACGACAGTGCGTTCATCGCAACGAGCTTTCCGGGCTTCGTCGAATTAATGCGCTCGATCGGTGCGGATCTCGCATGATCATTGCCATTGATGGTCCTGCGGCATCTGGCAAAGGCACTCTCGGCAAGCGACTTGCTGTTCACTACGGCTTGCGCCATCTGGACACTGGCCTGATCTACCGTGCTGTAGCCAAGGCACTGATTGATGCTGGGGAAAGTCCCACCGACGTGGCGGCGGCTGCTGCCGCGGCGAAGGCACTCAATCCCTCGCATTTCGATGAAGTCGCGCTCAAGGCCCACAGCATAAGTGAAGCCACTTCAATCGTTTCTACCATCCCGGAGGTGCGCGACGCGCTGCTAGCCTTCCAGCGTGAGTTTGCCATTCAACCGCCGGGTGCCGTGCTCGACGGTCGCGATATTGGCACTGTCATCTGCCCCAATGCGGACGTTAAGATTTACGTCACCGCGACGCCTCACGTGCGCGCCCGCCGCCGCGCGGCGGAATACAAGGCGCAAGGCTGGAACATCGATGAGGCTGCAGTGCTTGCCGATATCTACAAGAGGGACGAGCGTGATCAAAATCGCGCAGCCGCTCCCCTAAAAAGGGCTTCGGATGCGCACTTGCTAGATACTACGCATTTGGATATAGACACGGCCATCCAGGCCGCCATCGACATCGTCGAGGCTAGCCGAGCAGGCCGAGGGCGTGGCTGACCACCCCTCGTGTTGGAGGACGAAGCCCCGCTCGAGCCTCTGCGTAACGCGCGCCTGATCGAAACATCGTTTCCGAAAGCACGGTTTTTTAGCGCCGGCCGCCTGGGATTCCGGAGGTCGCCGTTGGTCCGCGGGACCTTCGGCCCGCGCATTTGGAACGCCATTTAAACCTTCGGCGCGCGGCAAACAGGAGACGCCATGGTCACCGCTACCGCACCCTCGCGTGAAGACTTCGCCAAGCTGCTCGATGAATCCTTCAGCCGCGGAATCCTACAGGAAGGCTCCGTCATTAAGGGAAAAGTTGTCGGCATCGAAAAGGAATTCGCCGTCATCGATGTTGGTCTAAAGACCGAAGGACGTGTGGCGCTGCGTGAATTCGCCGGGCCCGGACGGCAGGCCGACCTTAAGGTCGGCGATGAGGTAGAAGTCTATCTCGAGAGAGTCGAGAACGCGCTCGGCGAGGCCGTACTGTCCCGCGACAAGGCACGGCGCGAGGAAAGCTGGGGCAAACTGGAGAAGGCATTCAACAGCGCTGAAAAAGTTCAGGGTGTCATCTTCAATCAGGTCAAGGGCGGCTTCACAGTCGATCTCGATGGCGCCGTGGCTTTCCTTCCACGATCCCAGGTCGATATCCGGCCGATCCGCGACGTCACTCCGCTGATGAATGTGGCGCAGCAGTTCCAGATCCTGAAAATGGATCGTCGGCGCGGAAACATTGTTGTTTCGCGCCGCACCGTCCTTGAAGAAACGCGTGCCGAGCAGCGGCAGGAGCTGGTGCAGAATCTCGAAGAAGGCCAGGTCATCGATGGCGTCGTTAAGAACATCACCGATTACGGCGCATTTGTGGATCTCGGCGGTATCGACGGGTTACTGCACGTCACCGACATAGCGTGGCGTCGTGTCAATCACCCCACCGAGGTGCTGAACGTCGGTCAGCAGGTGAAAGTGAAGATCATCAAGATCAACCACGAAACCCACCGTATTTCGCTCGGTATGAAGCAGTTGCTCGACGATCCATGGCAGGGCATCGAGGGCAAGTATCCCGTGGGTGCCCGTTTCAAGGGACGAGTTACCAACATAACGGACTACGGCGCGTTCGTGGAACTTGAACCTGGTATCGAAGGCCTGATCCATGTATCGGAAATGTCGTGGACGAAAAAAAACGTTCACCCGGGCAAGATCGTGTCGACTTCCCAGGAAGTCGAAGTGCTGGTTCTCGAGGTCGATCCTGTGAAACGTCGGATTTCGCTTGGTCTGAAACAGACCATGCGCAACCCATGGGAGGTGTTTGTCGAGAAACACCCACCGGGTTCCACGGTCGAAGGCGAAGTCAAGAACAAGACAGAGTTTGGTCTTTTCCTCGGCCTTGATGGCGATGTGGACGGGATGGTTCATCTGTCTGATCTCGATTGGAAGCGTCCGGGCGAGCAGGTGATCGAGGAATACAAGAAGGGCGATATGGTCAAGGCGCAGGTTCTTGATGTCGACGTCGAGAAGGAACGGATTTCGCTTGGCGTCAAGCAACTCGCAGGCGATCCGATGGAATCGGCGAGCGGCCTCAAGAAGGGGTCGGTCGTGACTTGCGAGGTGACTGAGGTGAAGGAATCGGGCATTGACGTAAAGATCATCGGTACCGATCTCAGCGCCTTTATCAAACGTGCAGATCTTGCGCGCGAGCGCGGTGAACAACGTCCTGATCGTTTCTCGGTCGGGCAAAAGGTGGACGCACGAGTGACCCAGTTTGATCGCAAAACCCACAAGGTCGGCGTTTCTATCAAGGCGCTTGAAGTGGCCGAGGAGAAAGAAGCGATCGCCCAATACGGCACCGCGGATTCAGGTGCCTCACTTGGGGATATCTTGGGTGCAGCGCTCAAACAGCGGTCCGGTGACAAGTCTGAAACTGAAACCGAAAAGGCCAAGGAGTAAACGGCTGAGCGGTTTATAAGTATGGAATGGGGTGCCCCTGGGCCAGGTCCATGCGTTTCCTTTTTGACATGACTTTGTCGAAAGTCCGCCCATGACATTTTCACAGAGGGAGCGAAGCCATGTCGCTCGATGTTGATGCCATCGTCGATCGCCGCCGGACAAGGCGCAAGCTTACGTTTTGGCGTGTGAGCGCGCTGGTGATTGCTTTGGCGGCAATCGTTGGTTCAGCGTTGGTGCTTGCGCCAAGCAGCCGCTTTCTACCTTCGGGCGCCTATATCGCGCGCGTCAAGATTCAAGGCTTAATCCGTGGGAATCAAGATCGCGTCGAAGCCCTCGCTCGACTTGGCCGTTCAGGCGCACGTGCCGTGATCGTACATATTGATAGTCCCGGTGGGACCACCGCCGGTTCCGAGCAACTTTACGACGCGCTGCATGAATTGCAGGGCAAGAAGCCGATGGTCGTTGTCGTCGACGGGCTTGCCGCCTCTGGCGCCTATATCGCCGCACTCTCGGCCGAGCATATCGTAGCGCAGGAAACGTCGTTGGTCGGCTCGATTGGTGTGCTGTTTCAGTATCCGAACTTTACTGATGTGCTCAAGACAATTGGCATCAAGGTCGAAGAGGTAAAATCCTCGCCGCTGAAGGCCGCGCCCAATGGCTTCGAACCGACGAGTCCAGAGGCCCGCGCCGCGATCGAGGCGATCGTGCTCGATTCCTATGGCTGGTTTAAAGGACTCGTAAGGGATCGACGCAAAATGGATGACAGCCAGCTGACACAGGTGTCTGACGGACGTGTCTTCACTGGCCGACAAGCCGTCAGCCTCAAGCTGGTTGACAGCCTAGGCAATGAGAGGACCGCGCTGGCTTGGCTCGAGAAGGAGAAAAAGGTGCCTGCGGACACTCCGGTGCGAGATTATTCGCTGCAACCGCGCTTCAGCGAGCTTTCTTTCTTGCACGTTGCCGCTTGGACCTTTGAGACGCTAGGGCTGAGCGCCATTGCGCACCGCATCGAGGGGTGGGGTGCAGTGCAGGCAGTTGAACGACTCAATCTTGACGGTCTCTTGGCGCTTTGGCACCCTCCATCGTCCAACTGACTGGGTAAGGCGGCGTCCATGATCAAGTCAGAACTCGTTCAGCGCATTGCGGCCCAGAATCCCCATCTTTATCAGCGCGACGTTGAGAACATCGTCAACGCGATCCTCGGCGAGATCACTAGCGCAATGGCAAAGGGCGACCGAGTCGAACTCCGCGGCTTCGGCGCCTTTTCGGTAAAACACCGGCCGGCCCGTACAGGCCGGAACCCGCGCACCGGCGCCCATGTAGCGGTTGATCAGAAATCTGTACCGTTCTTCAAGACGGGCAAGGAGATGCGTGAACGGCTCAACCGACCCGGCGCGATCTAGGGTTTCTAGTTAGCTCCTACCATCGGAACGCTATGGTCATGGGCGGGTTTGTCCCGGCCATCTACGTTTAGGCAGAGTCATCAATCGATGCTCCGCAGAATCATCTCGACGCTGATCGTCGTTCCGCTGACGGTGATCATTATCGCCTTTGCAGTGGCTAATCGGCAATCGGTGACGGTTTCTTTTGATCCATTCTCTTCGACCAGCCCCGCTTATGCGGCAACCTTACCCCTGTTTGTACTCGTCTTCGTGCTCATGATCCTCGGCGTGCTGATGGGAGGCGCCGCCGTTTGGATCGGGCAAACTAAGTGGAGACGGACGGCCCGCAAGCTTGATGGTGAGGTTCGGACCATGCATCAAGAGCTGGATGCAATGCGCCGCCGCGTTGCTCCCGCACTACCGCAGACCGCGGGCGAACCAACTGCATACACGGTCATACCGCCGCCAATTCCTTAACTCAGTCCCGCGGTTCCGCTTTGCGGCCAAATGAAGAAGGCGCTAGAACGCGCGTCATAATGGCTCTGTCAATCAAAATCTGCGGCCTTAGAACCCCGCAAGCGCTTGATGTAGTGCTTGATTCCGGGGTCGATCTGGTTGGTTTCGTGTTCTTCGCACCAAGCCCGCGTCACCTCGGCTTCGAAGCGGCGCGCACCCTTGGTCAGCGCGTCCAAGGGCGGGCCGGCAAAGTCGCGCTTACTGTCGACGCCAATGACGATACCCTGCTCGACATCATTGCAGCGCTCAGGCCGGACATGCTCCAGTTGCACGGGAGCGAAAGCCCGGAGCGGGTCGTGGCCGTGCGCACGCGCTTTGGTCTTCCGGTTATAAAGGTGCTGCCTGTCGCAGAGCGAAAGGACCTTTCCCCAGTCCGCCACTATGCGCAGGTCGTGGATCGCCTGATCTTTGATGCGCGTGCACCCAGGGATGCGACCCGTCCGGGTGGCTTGGGCAAGGCGTTCGACTGGACGCTTCTTAAGGACATCAACGTTGGTATTCCCTTCATGCTGTCGGGCGGACTCGATGCCGGCAATATAGCGGAAGCTCTGCGCATCACCCGTGCGCCCGGCGTCGACGTCTCCTCTGGTGTCGAATGTGCACCAGGCGAAAAGGACCCCGAGAAGATCCGCGCCTTTATCCGCGCTGCGCGAGTGGCCGAGGCGGAGCTTTTTTCGCCGGCTTTCCAGTTCGAAGAGGCTTCAATCGACCGGTCGATCAAATAGCGGCAACGCGTATGACTCTGCAGCAGCCAAATTCCTTCCGGACCGGTCCTGATGAGCGCGGACATTTCGGTGTCTATGGTGGACGCTTCGTCGCCGAAACGTTAATGCCGCTCATTCTCGAGCTCGAGCAGGCCTATGTGAAAGCCAAGGCCGATCCGACCTTTCAGAAAGAGATGAACGGCTATCTCGCGACCTATGTAGGGCGGCCGTCGCCGCTTTATTTTGCGCAGCGGCTGACGCAGCACTGCGGCGGTGCAAAGATTTACTTCAAGCGAGAAGAGCTCAACCACACCGGGGCGCATAAAGTGAACAATGTACTGGGCCAGATCATGCTGGCCTTGCGCATGGGCAAAACCCGCATCATTGCCGAAACCGGTGCTGGCATGCATGGCGTCGCTACAGCCACGCTGTGTGCCAAATTCGGATTGCCTTGCACCGTTTACATGGGCGCCGTCGACGTCGAACGGCAAAAGCCGAACGTACTGAGAATGAAAATTCTTGGTGCCGAAGTGCGTTCGGTCCAGTCGGGTGCGCGCACGCTTAAGGACGCCATGAACGAGGCGCTGCGCGATTGGGTGACCAATGTCAGCGACACATTCTATTGCATCGGTACTGTGGCCGGTCCGCATCCCTATCCTGCAATGGTGCGTGACTTCCAGGCGGTCATTGGCCTTGAGACACGCGAGCAACTGCAGGCCGCCGAAGGTCGGCTTCCCGATTCACTGGTCGCTTGCATCGGCGGCGGCTCTAATGCGATGGGTCTATTCCACCCGTTCCTTGATGAGCGGACAATCGAGATTTACGGAGTCGAAGCGGCTGGTCACGGGCTCAAGAGCAAGCATGCTGCCTCGATTGCTGGTGGGCGTTCTGGCGTACTTCACGGCAACCGCACTTATTTGCTGATGAATGACGACGGCCAGATCGAAGAAGCACATTCGATTTCAGCCGGTCTCGATTATCCAGGCATAGGTCCAGAACATGCCTGGCTGAGCGACATGGGACGAATAAAATTTATTTCGGCTACTGACGACGAAGCCGTTGCGGCGTTCCAGTTGTGTAGCAAGTTGGAAGGCATCATCCCAGCGCTAGAATCGGCGCACGCCTTGGCGAAAGTACCCGAGATTGCCGCGAAGAAACCGAAAGATCACCTGATAGTCCTCAATCTTTCCGGTCGAGGTGACAAGGACCTGGCGTCGGTCGAAGCCTTCCTAGAAAGCAACAAGGGATGAATACGCGAATCGAGAAACGGTTCGCTGCTCTGAAAAAAGAGGGCCGCGCGGCGCTGGTGACTTTCACCATGGCGGGCGATCCTGACTACGACACTTCGCTCGCCATCACCAAAGCATTGCCGAAAGCGGGGGCCGACATCGTCGAACTTGGCATGCCTTTCACTGATCCGATGGCCGATGGCCCCGCGATCCAGGCCGCGGGCCTACGCGCGCTCAAGTCAGGTCAGCGCATGACCAGGACGCTGGCACTTGTACGCGAATTCAGGAAGGAAGATGACGAAACACCTGTCGTTTTGATGGGCTATTACAATCCGATCTACATTTATGGCAACAAACGTTTCCTCGTCGATGCCAAAGCGACGGGGGTCGACGGTCTTATTGTCGTGGACCTGCCGCCGGAGGAGGACGAAGAGCTTTGCCTGCCGGCGTTGAAAACAGGGCTTAACTTCATCCGACTGGCGACACCGACAACTGACGACAAGCGTCTGCCTACGGTCCTCACCAACACGTCGGGTTTTGTCTATTACGTTTCAATTACGGGTATTACGGGCGCGTCCGCGCCAGATATCTCCAAGGTGACAGCGGCAGTCGCGCGTATAAAGCGCCACACAAAGCTACCAGTGGCGGTTGGGTTCGGGGTGAAGAACGTCGAACAGGCCCGCGCCATTGCCGAGGGTGCTGACGGCGTAGTGGTCGGGTCCGCGCTGGTGGACACATTGCGACAAAGCCTCGATGCGAACGGCGAAGCCGGCTCTGGAACCGTTGAGGCGGTGACTGGGCTGGTATCAACCCTGGCGCAGGGTGTGCATGCCGCCCGTCGCGTGACGGCAGAGTGAACATTTCGGCCAAACCAGCGGTTATAATTCGGCCGTATATGGCAGGCCCATGAACTGGATATCCAACGTCGTCCGGCCGAAAATTCGCAGCTTCCTGCGCCGCGAGACGCCGGAAAACCTCTGGATCAAATGTCCGGAAACGGGGCAGCTCGTCTTTTACAAGGATGTCGAGGCCAACCAATTCGTTATTCCCAGCTCAAATTATCATATGCGCATCAGTGCGCCCATGCGGCTGAAGTCCATGTTCGACGGCGGCGAATTCGAAGACGTCGCATTGGCGGAAGTACCGGTTGATCCGTTGAAGTTTCGCGACGAGCGCCGTTACGCCGATCGCCTCAAGGATGCCCGCACCAAGACCGGATTGCATGATGCGATAAAGCTCGGCATCGGCCGTCTGGAAGGCCAGATGGTCACAATCGCCGTTCAGGATTTCGACTTCATGGGTGGCTCGCTCGGCATGGCTGCTGGCGAGGCTGTGATCACCGGCGTGGAGACAGCTATGCGCAGGCAGACACCACTCATCATGTTTGCGGCCTCAGGCGGTGCACGCATGCAAGAGGGTATTCTTTCGCTCATGCAACTCCCGCGTACGACGGTCGGTGTGCAGATGTTGCGCGAGGCGCGCAAGCCTTACATTGTTGTCCTTACCAATCCGACCACTGGAGGCGTCACCGCATCTTACGCGATGCTTGGCGATGTACAGATAGCCGAACCCGGAGCGTTAATCGGTTTTGCCGGTCCGCGGGTGATCGAGCAGACCATCCGTGAGAAATTGCCTGAGGGCTTCCAGCGCGCTGAATACCTTGCGGCGCATGGCATGGTCGACATGGTGGTGCATCGGCACAAATTGCGCGCGACACTCGCTGAATTGTGCCGACTGCTGACTAGATCACCGGCGGTACCCGCTCAGCAACAATTTGTCGCGCATGCGTGAATAGGCTTGGCCGGTATCGACGCGAAAGCGGATGATCTAGTAGCCTCAGTGTTTTAAAATAGAAAACAAGAGGGATTACTGAATGCCCCGCTTTCGCGGGGCATGGCAAAACGAAATTACATGAATCAAATCGACAACATCGTTGCCCGTTTGACCGCCTTGCATCCCAAGCGCATCGACCTATCGCTCGATCGGGTGCAGCGGTTGCTCGCCGCACTCGATCATCCCGAACGAAAACTACCACCAGTGATCCATGTTGCCGGCACGAACGGCAAGGGCTCTACCATCGCATTCCTGCGGGCGATTCTAGAGGCAGCGGGCAAGCGCGTGCATACCTATACGTCACCTCATCTGGTCCGTTTCAATGAACGATTTCGGATTGGACAGCCGGGTGAAAGCCGACTGGTTTCGGACGAGGAATTGGCCTCAACGATGGCGGAGTGCGAGCGTGCCAACACACGCGCACCCATTACAGTTTTCGAAATTACAACCGCGGCTGGATTGTTGCTGTTCACACGGCACGCTGCCGATGTGCTGCTGCTGGAGGTCGGTCTCGGCGGCCGGCTTGACGCAACGAACGTGGTCGACAATCCGCTCGCCACGATCATCACTCGTATTTCAGTAGATCATACCGACTTTTTAGGCAATTCGCTTGAGAAGATCGCGACGGAAAAGGCCGGCATACTCAAACACGGGGTGCCCGCGGTTATTGCGTCCCAGCCTCGCGACGCATTAGCCGTAATCGAACGCCAAGCCGCCAAGCTACGCGCGCCGCTGAAAATCGCCGGTGCTGATTGGACGGCGACTGAAGAGCGTGGGCGCCTGGTCTACCAAGATGAAACGGGATTACTCGACCTGCCGCCACCAAAGCTCTATGGCAAACACCAATTCGAGAATGCCGGTCTGGCAATCGCCGCACTACGCACAATTGCGCAATTTGCGATCCCGCCCGCCGCATTCGATGCCGGTATGGTGAAGGCTGAATGGCCGGCGCGTATGCATCGGCTAGGACATGGGCGGCTTGTGGAACTTACGCCTGTTGGCAGTGAACTATGGCTGGATGGTGGGCACAATCCGGACGGGGGGCGGGCGATTGCGGCGTCGTTGGCGGATTTGGAGGAGCGCGTACCAAGGCCGTTGGTGTTGATCGTGGGAATGCTTGCCAGCAAGGATTGCGAAGGTTTTTTGAGCAATTTCGCCGGGCTTGCCCGCCGCACTATTGCGGTGCCGATTCCGAACGCCGAGAAGGGGCTTAGCGCGGAAGCAGTGGCCGATACCGCACGCGAGATCGGACTATCAGCGACAAGCCGAGATAACCTGACTGAAGCGCTTGACGCCGCCCGAAAGCTCGATCTGGATCCCCCTCCGCGCATTGTGATTACCGGCTCGCTTTTTCTGGTGGGCGAGGCGTTGCGCAAGAATGGAACGTTGCCGCAGTAAATCTCGGTAGTTGCAACACACTCGGTGTGAGCCGGGCAATGACAACGGAGAGTCCGTGCGCAAGCTACAGTGAACCGGTTCTTCAACAACTCCATAAGATCCGTCTTCTTCTGGCGCACCCGCGAGATCGTGCGTGGTTTCCAGCGAGCTCGAATGGATTTGTGCCCCCGCAGATATTTGCGCGCAAAGCCTTCGAACATTTCACGCCTTGTACTGAGTGCGTCTTGGTAAGGGGCTGCCGTCAGCATCCGGCAACAGGTTGAACACGATCACCAGTTCCGGCGCCGGCAGAGAGGCGAATTTACACAGCTGCCCCCGGGTGAATACGCTACAATAGGTCATCGAAAGAAATGCCCGACCACTCGGGACAACAATTTCGCTATCGAGAACGAATTGTCCAGCTTTGAGCGAAGTAACAGTTGAAGGAAGTTCGGGGAAATAGCGCTGAGCGATT
>Ga0126375_10000326_pt1 | contig 12331 bp, 11 predicted proteins | sample PanSoiMetPlot_14_FD_109577 | JGI IMG/M metagenome (GOLD analysis project Ga0126375, IMG submission 109577) | Tropical forest soil microbial communities from Panama - MetaG Plot_14 | ecosystem: Environmental > Terrestrial > Soil > Tropical forest | place: Panama | collected 2016-02-17 | reverse complement strand
GCAGTAGATACCAGTAAGGCACGGCCAGGAGAATGTCGCGCTGCCGCACCACTTCGCGGCGATGAAAACCGCGGAGCGTACGGGCGTCGGCGTCTCGAGGAACCGTTCTCGACGCCGCCCGGGCGTTGAGGAACACGAGCACGAAGAGCACTCCAGCGGTGATGAGCAGGAAACCGGCACGCTCGACGAGGTCGTTCTTGGACCAGAACGATCGCACGCTCCACGCGAGGACGAATACGGAGGCAATCGACTCCCGCAGATTCCGCCACCAGATCGTCCGTTGGAAATGTCGCGCGTGAGCGGGAAGTGACGCGATCGAGAGCGGCGGGAGCGCATGGCGCGTGTCCCACGGCATCGACAGCGCGATGCTCAGACCGAACACGATGCCGAAGGCAAGCGCCGCACCCGTGACAGGGACGCCGAGCACTGCGGCCGCGAGAATGGCAGAGACCAGCGATCCGAGGTACACCGTCCAGTTCCATCCTCGCGGCTTGTCGCATGGTCCGTACGCGACGGCCAGAGCACTGCCGATGACCCAGATCGCCAGCGGAATCGTGATGCGAAGCGCCACCCATGACTCGGCGAACAGCGGCGCCTTTGGAAAGCCGAGGCACGGCGCGAGCGCCAGCGTCGTCACAATGGTGTTGATCACCATGCCGGCGAGCGTCGCGCGCCGGCGGATCTGATACCAGACGACCCGCGGAAGGATCGAGATCAGGTTCCTCCGATACTCCCGGTTCGAGCGCGAGGACTCGGCCAGGTCGCCGAGCGCGTGCTCTGCACTCGCGGGTGGAATCAGCAACTCCGCGAGGCGTTCCAGTCTTCGAGATGGTGAGTCGGACATCGCGTCGGTCCTCTCGTCAACGCGCCGGCTTCAGCCGCCGTCGGGGCACGCCCATCGCGCCGAGGATGCCTTCGACGGCGCTGCAGACACGCCGCGATGCTTCCACGGACTCACGCAACGCACGCTCGCCTGCAGCCTCGAGCCGGTAGTGCCGTTTCGATCGGCCGCCACGCTCGGGGGTCGGATTCGACAGCCACGACGTGACGAACCGCTTGTCTTCGAGCCGATCCAGGGTGGCGTAGACCGCGCCGAGCGACACGCTCTTCGGCGTCGCGAGGTCGCCCACCGCCTTGCGGATCGTGACGCCGTAGGCGTTCTCACCCAGCGAGAGGATGGCCGTCAGCACGAACTGCTCGAACTGGCCAATTGAGGCCTGAAGTTTCATTAGTCATACATTCAAGAACAAATAGCCCTGACTGTCAACGTGCGAGAAGGACTGGTAGCTCGCTACACTTGCGGCGTGTTCATCATCGAACTGATCTACAAAGCCGATCTCGCCCGAATCGACGCCCACATGCGCGACCACATGCGCTTCATCAACACGCACTATGCGAGCGGCCGTTTCGTGGTGTCCGGGCGCAAGGTTCCCCGCGACGGCGGCATCATCGTGGCGGTGGGCGCCGACCGAGCGGCCATCGAAGCCATCGCCAGGCAGGATCCATTCGTCACGCGCGGACTCGCCGACGTGCGCGTCATCGAGTTTCGCGCCAGTCAGCGCGCGAAAGACATTCAAGCCCGGATCGATAGCGAATCGTGACAATCGCCAGGCTCACCGGGCTCGTCACGCGTTGCTTGATCGCAGGGTCCGACTCTTGCAGTGACGGGAGCAGCGGCTGAGTCCGACAGCTCGGCTGTACTGCACCATGCGCCGATCGCGTAGCGGGGTTTCGATGCGAGAGCGGGTCTTGATCGTCGCGTTGATGTTGATGTGCTCCTCGGCGTCGACATCGCTCTCGACGACAGGTGCACGCGGGCACAACGTTGACCCGAGCGTCCGCCAGGCGGTCATCGCTCGCGCCCAGATCTGGAAGCCAACCTCGATCGCGGCGATGGACCTGAAGGCGGGACCTCAGCTGAAAGGCGCCTTCCCTTTCCGCGCCACGGTCACATGCGACTACGTACACCGTAAGGTTTCCGGACAGTCGCCAAAATTCATCTGCGCGATTGGCGGGGACGACGAAGTGAAGGTGAAGTTCGGCGGCACCAACGGCGAGGTGTTTGGCGAGGTGTTGGCGACACGCCTGTTGTGGGCACTGGGCTTCGGCGCTGACGCGATGTATCCGGTCAACGTCATCTGTCGTCGATGCCCGTCGTGGTTCGGCGGCATCGAGCGGCCGAATCACGAGAGCCGCTTCGATCCGGCGGTGATCGAACGCAAGATGCCCGGCCGCGAATGGCCGCCTGATGGGCCGCGCGGCTGGTCATGGCGCGAGTTCAACGAGGTCAAGCCCGACGCCGGGGGCGCACCGAAGGCGCAGCGCGATGCGCTCACGCTGCTTGCCGTGTTCATTCAACACACGGACAGTAAACCGGAGCAGCAGCGCATCGCCTGCACCGGTCACGCACGCGATCGAGCGCAGGAGAGCTGTGACGATCCGTTCCTGCTGATCGACGATCTCGGCATGACGTTCGGCCGTGCCAGTCACACCAACGCCGACGCCACGAGCGGTGTGAATCTGATCGCGTGGCGGCAGACACCGGTGTGGAAGAACACCGCCGGCTGCGCCGGGAACCTGCCGAAGTCGTTCAAGGGCACACTCGAGAACCCGACGATCAGCGAAGACGGGCGCCGCTTCCTGGCAGATCTGCTCGCGCAGCTCACCGACGACCAGATACGAGACCTCTTCGAGGCCGCGCGCGTGAACTTGCGTCTGCGAAATCCTGGCGACCCTTCGTCCGGGTTCGCGACGATCGACGAATGGGTCGATGCGTTCAAGGACAAGCGTGCCCAGATCCTCGAACGGCGCTGCTCCTGACGGTCGAAGGTTCGCTGCGCGGTCGGGTGCGTCAATGCGCGTGTCGTCTCGAGGGCCCTGTCGCCGGGTCTCCCCGCTGGTCCTCTAGCCGGCTCACTCCGCACACGCAGGTATCCGCTCGCGCAACAGCGGCCGGACACGTCCCCAACGCAGTTCGCCGAAGTACTGCTCGGATCTCGCTGCCGAGCGGTATTCGTAGCTGTTGATATCCGATGCGTCGTCGATGTTCGCCCGCGGCAGGAGCAGGTGGGCGAACTCGTGCACCGCGGCGCGGCCAATCCCTCGACCGATCGCGTCAACGATCGACGCGCGGTCGGCACCGTCTGGTGCGTACGCGACCGCGGCGCTCGCCAGCCACGAGAAGTTGACGGAGCCTTGACCGCCGACGCCCGGGACCGCCCGGGACTCGGCAGGAACACCGATTCTCCAGCGAACTCTCATGTCGCGGAGTTCCTGGACGACTCGGACTCGATACGTCAGGTCCCGTCGATTTGAGAATCTGATGTTCAGCCCGGTAAATGCGCCGGTGAGCTCGGACCTGGCAACCGCAGCAATGGTGTGGATCTCCTCTGCGGTGATCGCCCCGCCCAACGTCCTCGATTCGAATTCCACCGGCTCGAACCAGAAGCCCGCATCGATCACGCGACAATCCAGGATTCCAGCGCAGTTCGCTGCCGCGCCGACGAGGGTCAGGCAGCAGAACAGCCTCGCTAATCCCACTCGAGTTCCACGCCGTTACCGCGCGCTTTGTCGCCGTGCATCGGCGTCACGAAGCCAAGCAGGCAGCCGTGTCCGCCGTCGCGCAGCAGGTGGCACCTCACTTTGATCTTGTCCCCGACCTGCACGTCTTCCTTCTTGACACCCTTGAGAAAGATGCCCTGCGGGTTCGTGGCTTCCAGGGCCCACGTGATCGTGTCGCCCTTCTCGCCTTTGACGTCGAGGTACACGATCGAATGGGGAACGATGAAGATCACCTGCTTCACCGTGCCTTCCATGATCGTCCAGGTCTGGACGTCGTAGTTCCCGTGCGAGTGATGGGCGATGCCCGTGACGCCGAAGCACGCCATCGACACGAACGCAACGACGAAGGCCTTGACACGCATATCGCCCTCCTTACTTCTTGGGTGGAATCGTTCCGTCGATCGACGTGTTCAGATCGCGCAGCGTGAACGGCGGCCTCTCGTGAGGAAACTTCCACTCGCCGTATCCTTCCGTGTAGATCGTGCGGTACCGGATCGCAAGTCCCTTTTCGTCAGCCCACCCCAGCCCCTCCATGAACAGGATCGGCTCGGGCATGCCGGCTGGGACCGTGGCCTGATGGATATAGAGCCGGCCATCGTGCTGGTGGATGGCTGCGTAGGTGCGCGTCTTGTCGGGATTGGTCATCTGCAGCAGACGACCCGACACCAGCTCGACGAAGTAGTACATGTAATGCGTGATCTTGACGCCGTCGCGTTGCATGAAATTCCAGACGGCGTGGTCGGTCGCACCGGCAAGATCGAGCCGGAAATCGTTCTGGCACGAGTCTCCGTCGCCCTTGGCGGCGCGGCACTGTGCCGCCCGGTCGGCGTGCAGCTTCTCGATATTCCGGTAATCGACGACGGTCGTGGAGTAGCGTCCGAGCGCGTCGGCCGCGCTGAAGATCTTGCCCGGCAACTGCTGTTTGTATTCAGTGGTGTACGTGATCGACTCGACCTTCGGCTTGCCCGGATAGTTCGCGCTGAAGCCTTCCTCAGGGCTGACGAAACGTGTCCACTCCTGAGCAAGAGCGGGGTGTGCGAGGGAGACCATCAACGCCGCAGGAATCAGTGGAATCAAGCGCATGCTTCCTCCTCGGCTCCGACCGCGGCAAGAGAACGAGCCCCGTGGTGTCGAGATACTGCCCAAAACACCTGCCGTGTGCAAGCTATAATCCGCCGCCTGATCGGCAGGAGGTGCATGATGGACGCGCGCTCTTCGAGGTCCGCAACGTTCCGCCGTGCTGCGGCGATTGTGACCGTCGCTGTGCTGGTCGGTGTGATGTCACCTGCGGCTCAAGCCGGACAGGTACGAAGCGTCACCGATCGTGTGTATGCCGATAGCCAGGCCGCGCGTGGCCAGCAGCTTTACAAGACACGATGTGTGGCCTGTCACGGCGATTCCCTCCAAGGCGTCGTCGGACCACCGTTGACCGGCAGCGGCTTCCTGGCCGTGTGGAGCAGACGTTCACTGGCCGAGCTCGTGGAGAAGATCGAAAAGACGATGCCGCCACAGGAGGCAGGCAGTGTGTCGAGGCAGCAGGCCATTGACGTCGCGGCGTACGTGCTCAACGCTGGCAAGTTCCCGGCAGGAACAACGGAGCTCACGTCCGCTGCCCTTGACCAGATCAGGTTCCCTGAATCACAAGCCTCGGCCACATCTGGCGCGGCGGTGTCATCGTCGTTCGTCGCGACTGGGAACCTCGCACAGCTGATGCGAGGTGTCACGTTTCCAAACGCCAACATCCTGTTCAACGTGCAGGTCAAGGACCCAGGCAAAGAGAAGCCAGCGATGCCGATGCCGTTCGACTACGTCGCATGGGGAGGGACGGTGTACTACGGGTGGCAGGCGGTCGATCAGGCGGCGCTCGCACTCGTCGAAACCACGCCCCTTTTCCTGGTGCCTGGACGTCGCTGTGAAAACGGCAAACCCGTGCCCGTCGATCGCGCCGACTGGAAGCAGTACACTGCCGCGCTCATGGACGTCGGGCGCGCCGCGTACCGCGCATCCCAGACGCGGAACCCCGACGCCGTCATCAAGATCGCCGAGCAGCTCAACGAGTCGTGCGCCAACTGTCACAAGGTGTACCGCGACGGCGTGCAAGAGGGCAACACGGCAGGCGCAAGTCGGTGCCAGAGTCGCCCTGTCTCGCCGTAGCGCGAAGCGCGAAGGCGGACTATTCCGTCGACGACTTCGAGGGGACCGCGAGGCCGCGCTTGGTCAGCTCCTCGTCGATGATCTTTGCGAACACCTCGTAGGGCTGCGCGCCTGAAATGAACCGGCCGTTGATGAAGAACCCGGGAGTACCCTGGATGCCAAGCGCATTCGCCTCTGCGACGTCGGTGTCGATTTTCTTCTGGTCTTCTCCGCTATTCTGCAGGTCAGCCTCAAAACGCTTCATATCCAGGTTCAGATCCTTCGCGTGCTGCTTCAAGTCGTCAGATCCAAGTTTGGTCTGATCGGCGAACAGGCGATCGTGAAACTCCCAGAACTTGCCTTGTTTCGCCGCGGCCTCCGCGGCCAGGGCCGCGCCGGCCGCATCTTTGTGGAACGACAGGGGCAGATGCTTCCACACGATTCGTACGTGTTCTTTATATGTGGTCTCAATCTGTTTGAGCGTCGGCTCGACTCTGCGGCAAAACGGGCATTGGAAATCCGAGAACTCGACAATCGTGATCGGCGCGGTCTCAGGACCCTTGGCCTGTGCGCCTGCGATCGCAACCGTATGAATTTTGTTTGGATCAGGGCCAGGTGGTTGCGTTCGTCTGGCCATCGCGTTCTCGATCTGGACAACACGTAACGAGAGACGATTCAGATTCCAAACGTTCCACAGCGAGATGAGTACCATCATCGCGACACCAACGAGGGTCGCTATACCGACGGAATCGAGACGCGGCGCCGAGTTGGAACGCATCGTCGAATTCAGCTTCTCATTGCCCATCAAGGTGTCTCCAGGCAGCCGTTAAAAAACAAACCGCCCGCTCGCGGTATTTGCCTTGCGGGCGGTTTGTCAGTTCGCTTCTTCGAACGACTCGTTATGCCTTGCTAAGGCTTGGGTGGTGGTGGTGTCTTTACGACGCAGTCCGCGTCGGTCGCACCCGGGTCGGCGCAGAAATCCTTGTTGTGCCCAGCTTCCTCGAGCGGTTCACCTGTTTCTGAAATGTGCGACGAGATCGCGTCGGAATTGACACAAAGGATGTGACCGTCGGTTTTCCCCTCGTCAAAGTGGCAAACTTTAGCCTTGTCTCGGCCATTGCAATCGTCAGACACAACGCACCCGGGAGGAAAAGCTCCGGGGGGACTGGCCAGCGCTGGAGCCGCCGGCAAAGCCATCGTCACCAGCAGAGTGGCCACTCCAAGCGCCAGACCACCTGACGTCAAAACCGCGAGCGTTAACTTGCGCATCTGTTCCTCCTAACGACTATTCGAGGTTGCAAGTACAGTGTTCAGATCGTCCGCCAGCCGTAGGCAAGAACCTGACCGGCAATGTGTGACGACATGACGGCAGCAATTGGACAGTGCGGATCACGAAGTCACCCCTCGCAAAAACTTTGGTCGTCCGGACCGCCGAACACCCGATGGAAGTACTGCTCGACGCCATCACTCAGAACCACACGCGCGTCCCTACGGCCACGCGACGGGCGGGCGCCGCTGATGTTGGTAGTCCGAAGAACGGGGACGTGAGCACTCCACTGAAGTTCAGTGGGTTGGCGACATTGAGCACATTGGTCGCGCGCGCGAAAATTTCGAAACGGAAGGAGTCGCTGTCGCGCCCCGCAGACGGCCGCTGAGTCGCGCGAGCGCCACGTGTGTCCCCAGAGCCACGCTGACCCAGGCTCAGGCGCCATGTGAGCGTGAGATCGAGATTCTTCGTTGCGTCGCCGCGGCCACTATTCCGTGTCACGCCGGCCGGTCTTTCGTTGAAGACTCCATCGCCGTTGGGATCCGTTCCCATCGTGATGTTGTACGGCAGGGCGGACTGCGCGCGGAAGTTGGCCCCCACACGAAATCCGGCAATCAGGTCGCTGTTCAAGCCGGCGTTCAGGGTGTGTCTGGCGTCGACGCGGCTCGGGCCCCATTCGCCGGTGAGATCGGCGCTATCGGGCGGGAGCGTTAACGCCCCATCGGTTTCGTTCATCGCCTTGCCGAGCACGTAGTTGATATTCGCCGACAGGCGCTTGGGCGGGTAGTTGATCGCTACCTCGGTCTGAAACGATTGGTTGAGTGATCGCGCGGTCGTTTCGAGCTCCGTAATGTTCAAGACCGACGCATCCGGGCGTACACCCCCCTCCGGCGCGTTGGCGTTACGGCTGCGAAAGAGGCTGTGTCCGATCTGACGCAAAAACGTTCCACGCAACCGAAAGAATTTGCCGATCGGCTGATCGACGCCCACGGTGTACCGCTGGCTGAACGGCATGACGAGATCGGTCCGAGCGCGAACGATACTCGGCGGCGTCGCCGCTTCAGTCACGCCCGCCGAAAACGGATCTGGATAGCCCGGACTGGAGATTACGAGGTCACGCTGCGCGAGGCCATCGACGAGCAGAAGCTGCTCGTAGATTCCCGCCGTCATTGCGGAATGGGACATCCCTGTACTTGCGCGCAGAGTCGTGCGTGCGTTCGACGATGGCGTCCAACTGACGCCGAGCCGTGGCGAGAAATTGACCCAGTCGCGCATGTGCGTCTGAAAATCGTGACGAAGTCCCAGGTTGATCATCACGTTCCGCCGCACGCGATAGTCATCCTGGACATGCCACCCGAAGCGGTATAACGAATACGCGAACGTCGGGTCGCCGATTCGCTGCGTGAACGTCGTCGGCCGGCCCGCCTCAAACGAGGCAAGGCTCGAGAAGACGTAGGTACCTGTCGCGTTGCTGAATTCGTTGCCACGGTAGTCGGACCCATCGACACTCGCGCCGGCAGTGATGCGGTGGCGTTGCAACACCGTGAACTCGAGCTCGTTCTCGATTTCGAGAGTTCGGGAGCGCCGCTCGCCCTGCTGTTGCGCACCGCCGCTCGTGAACGCGTCGAGCACGCGGACGGCTCTCGCGCTGCTGAGTGGAGACACCGCAGTCGATTCCCACTCGACTGCCAATCGGAGATCGTTTACGTAGCGGCGGTTAAGAGTGGCATGATGGCCCACGCGGAACGCGCCGCTGTCATCGATGCTCGTGAATGCCCGCTCCGGTAAATCGAATTGGCCGATCCCTTGATTCTGCGCCGTGCGGCCGTTGCCACTGAGGTCGACTCGAATCGACTGCGCCGGCGTGATCTGATGGTCGAGACGCGTCGAGAAGCCGAACCCTGTCGACGGCTGCTCGATCAGCCTCGAGTAGATCCCATCGGGTGCGGCCGCACGAATCGTCTGATTGTCCATCGTTTGCGAGCCGTCGATACTTACTGAAACGCCCGTCCGGTTTCGGACGAGCGGTCCATTCAGGCTCCATGAGTACTGACGTGTCTGCCCGGCCGGTCGCGCACGCGAGAACGAGTTGCGCGCGTTCAGCGACTCGTCTCGCACGGTCATGCCTGCATTGTTCCGCCAGCGGTCACCGCCTGGTACGGTCCGGATCTCTACTCGAGGGCCGCCGCCGCTCGAGGCGGCTCCTACGTCGTCTCGAATGCGGATCTCCTGAATCTGCGTGCCCAGCGGCAGCCGCCCGCCTTTGAAGCCATCGACGCGAATATCCGCGTCTTCACCTACCAACAGCGCCAGAACACGCGCGAGCTCATCCGGATCCTCCGGCAGGGCCTCTAGTTGGTCGGGAGTGAATTGTCGCTCGAGGGCGTTCATCAACTGACGATCGTCAGCGGCAGGCGCGACATCGACTTCCTCGAACACTCCGGCGACCTGCAGCGTGAGCTCGCGCGTGACACGCCCGCCCGCCGGGACTGAGAACTCTCCGAGCTCGAACGGGTTGAAACCGGCTGACGTCACACGACCTGAATACACCCCCGGTCTGATGGCCTCGAAGCGTGCCTCGCCGCGATCGTCAGTCGTGACCTTGATCGTGCGGGCGTCGGAGGCCGTCAATGTGACTTCCGCGCCGTGGATCGGCAGATTGGTCAAATCGTGAACGACGACGCGCACCGTGCCAACCCGCTGTGTGGGTGGTGTCTGCGCGGTCGCCGGCACGCTTGCCAGCAGCAGCCAGGTCAATGCTACGGCCGGCAATCGCATTCGAGTACTTCTTCGCATTCCATATTCGCGCCACGGGCGGCCGGCGCCAGAGTTTGATAACGGGTTCACCGATCCGATCGTCAGCGACACGGAGTTCTTCTCTCTGGATCCTTTTGGTTTCCGAACTGCGGCTTTATTCGGGCTTTCCTGACGAAACTCCAAAGCCGAATGAAGAAAACAGGCAACGGGATGGTGGCTGGTGCTTTGCTTTTCCCTGACGGGCCCTGGCTCAGCAATCTCGCATGGCCCTCCAGGAGGAGCGTGATGACTAGTCGTCGGATTTCCGTAACGATTGCATTCAGCTGTCTGTCAATCGGACATCTGATGCTCTCGCCGATGGCGGCCAGCCAGGAGTTGCGGCCAAATCTTCGCGCCTTCCCGGCGTTCGATCTCGCGGTTGTTTCCAATGTGGACACCGGCAACCCGGAACTTCGCTTTTCGGCTGCCAGTTGGAACAGCGGAGACGGTCCTTTCGAAATCGTCGCCGGCGCCACGGGACCAGCCGGTCAAGACGTCTATCAACGCGTGTACAACGTGAACGGCAGCTTTACCGACTACCTGGCGGGCACCTTCGTGTGGCATCCGGAACATAACCACTTTCACTTTCAGGAATACGCGGTCTATACACTGGAGCCGATCAATGCTCCTGGGCAATCGAAGCGCGAAGCGTTCAAGACCAGTTTCTGCATCATGGACACGGGGAAGGTCGACGGACGCCTCCCAGGCGCGCCCAAGAAGGCGGTGTACTCCACATGCTTCGACCAGAAGCAGGGGATGTCCATTGGTTGGGGCGATACGTATGGCGCAAACCTCGCCGGCCAGTCCATCGATTTGACTGGCTATGACGACGGGCTCTTTGAACTGACGATTGAATTCGACCGTCCAGGACATGACAGTCCCGGCAACGACGGTGGCGGCAAGATCCGGGAGACAAACGACAACGACAACAAAGCATGTGTGCTCCTCCAGATAGGTATTACCGCACGGACGGTCCAGAACGTCGGGACATGCGGCGCGTCCGGATCCGTTGTGACGATCAGTTCCCTTTCTCCCAATAGCGCCCTTGTCGGGTCCCTCGTCCAAGCCGAGATCATAGGTACGAACTTCACGTCCCCAATAGCGGTCGGCTTCGAAAGCGGGAATGGACCGGCGCCGGTCGCGAGCAACGTAACTGTTCTCGATAGCACCAGGATTGCGTTGACGATCTCGATCAAGCAGGGCGGTAAACCTGCGACCGATCCCGTTTGGGATCTGCGCGTCGGATCGGCCGTGCTCCAGAACGCGTTTACCGTCCAGAAGTAGACACAGACTCGTCTTGCCACGCCGCCGGCGTCTTCGGCGGCCAGCTCCGCGCGTTGAGGCGACTTGCCCGTCCACAGAGTGACCACGGACCAAGGGGTCGTTCGCGGTCACTCATACATGCAACGTCTTAGTCTCAACGAAATATGTATTTCCATGAATCATGCCGATTTTGATACCACCGCTGCGGGAGGAGCTGCATGCACCGACTGTTGAAGGGGATCGTCGTCGTCATCGGCCTGGTCGTGGTACCGTCCGCTGCGTTCGCGCAGGCCTCGGCCTCGATCGTCGGCACCGCCCGCGACGCCTCGGGCGCGGTATTGCCCGGTGTCACGGTGGAAGCATCGAGCCCGGCCCTCATCGAGAAGACGCGTTCGGTGGTCACGAACGGCGTCGGGCAATACTCGATTCAGGATCTGAGACCAGGCTCGTATTCCGTCACCTTCACGCTGCCGGGGTTCAACACCGTCAAGCGCGATGGGATCGAGCTGACAGGCAGCTTCATCGCCACAGTAAACGCCGATCTCCGGGTCGGCGGTGTGCAGGAAACGGTGACGGTGACCGGCGAAGCGCCCGTCGTCGACATCGCGAGCTCGCGCACCGAGCAAACCATCTCTGGCAAGACGGTCACCGAAATTCCGACGTCGCGCCTCTATTCCTCGCTCACGCAGCTCGTGCCCGCGCTCAACGTGCAGGGCAACGACGTCGGTGGGTCGCAGGGAAACGTCTTCAGCGTCTTCCAGATTCACGGCGGACGCAGGAACGAGGGACAGGTACTCATCGACGGCATGAGCGCCGGTTACCAGGGCATGGGCGTCTCGGGCTATGCGCCCGAAGTCGGCAATTCGCAGGAAATCGTGTTCTCCCTCAGTGGTGGCCTTGGTGAGGCGACGACCGGCGGACCTCAGTTGAACGTCATCGGCAAGCAGGGTGGAAACATGTTTGCCGGAAGCTTCTTCATCAACGGCTCGGGGAGCGGGCTGGTGACCGACAACCTCAGCGCCGACCTGAAGGCGAAGGGGCTGTCGACACCGCTCAAGCCGATCAGGCTGTGGGACATCAACCCGTCGTTCGGCGGTCCGATCGTGCGCGACAAGCTGTGGTTCTTCGGCACCTATCGCTATCAGTACAACCGGCAGTCGGTAGCCAGCATGTGGGACAACAAGAACGCCGGCAACAACGCCAGGTGGGATTACGACCCGGATTTCAGCAAGCAATCGGAAGACGACGGCGAGTGGCGGAACCACTCGGTTCGTCTCACGTGGCAGGCGACGCCGCGCAACAAGATCGTCG
>Ga0126375_10000325_pt1 | contig 12334 bp, 14 predicted proteins | sample PanSoiMetPlot_14_FD_109577 | JGI IMG/M metagenome (GOLD analysis project Ga0126375, IMG submission 109577) | Tropical forest soil microbial communities from Panama - MetaG Plot_14 | ecosystem: Environmental > Terrestrial > Soil > Tropical forest | place: Panama | collected 2016-02-17 | reverse complement strand
GCCTGCTCAGAGGTAGGAATATTCGCTCGCATCCGCTGCGCGAGCTCAGGGGAAAGCGCCTCGGTTCCTGCTGCAATGCCGCGTTCCAAGCCACGTTGAGCCGCACCTAGTCCCGAGGCACCAAGAGAGGTCGCCGCAGCCATTGGGTAAGAAAGCGGTACTGATATCGCCCCCAGCAAGGCTTGGCCGGTTTCCTTCGCACTGCGCAGCGCCCCACTCGGCCCAAGATAATCCTCAGGCTGGCCGCCGCTGATGGGTGCAGCGAGATTGCTCAGCGCGCCTTGGAATGCCTTGGCACCCTCCTCATGCGCACGCTCGAGCACGCCACGCTCAGGAGGAGGCGCAGGGCCACCAAGATGTGAGGCAATGTCGTCGACCGAGTAGCCAGCTTGGCGCGCGCCTGTCACGTCAAAATTGGGATTGCTGCTCTGCAGGTATTGAGCGATCTCTTGATCCGAATAGCCGGCATCGCGCGCGCCGGATACATCGAATGCCATGTTACCTCTCGAATGAACTCAAGGGAGGGCGTTGCCGCCCTGTCGTAAGAGCACCTGCACTTGGACGCTCGCTAGTTGACCTTGGTTCCTCTGACGGGCCGCGCCCACGCAAGATGCCAGTCCGTACCTTGTCCAGTTCCTCGACCAGCGCATCATGCTTCGCCAGCATCGATCGAGTCGTGTCCTTGTAGGTGGGTAGATATCGGCTCTCATCGACGCTTACGCCGCGACTCCGCAACGCCTCGATGCCCGACTGGATGTCTCTATAGATCTGGCCTTTGGAACCGAATCCCTGCTGTGCCAAAGTCACATCAACTGGCCCAGTCAATTCATCGTTCGCAATGGCCTTTCTGATATCGGACGCTTTACCGAGGAAGGACTCCGCTCGTGCCAATTGCGTCGCCGCCATCGGCGACATGGGTTTCTCTTGTGGAGTGATCTTACCCGTCGTCGCGTACTCTTGATATTCACGGCTTCCGGGCTGCAGACCGAAACCACCTTGCTCGACAGGCTTGGTCGCGATTGCCTGCCGCTCAGCAACGTCGCGAGAGATCTTCCCGCGTTCCTCGAGTGCGCCAAGACGCGATTGCAGAAAGATCTTTGTCTCCTTCGGCAAGTTCGGATCCATCAAGCCGCGCAGAATGGCTTGCCTGTTGAGGCCGGTCTGCGGATCGACTTCCGGGCCAAGGCGGCTTTCATCAGTGGTCAATGGCTGAGCCACCGGCGCTGGCGGCGGACCGAGGCCGAGGGGAGCAGCCTCATTGCCTTGATCTTGCGGTTGCGGTTGCACAAGCGGTTGAGCCGGTTGCTGTCCGCCCATTCCCCTATACAGTCGCGCGCTCGCCTCTCGCTCTGCCTGCGCTTGTTGCTGTCTTGCGAGGTATTCGCTCTCTTTAAGATTGAACTCCCGATCTTTCATCCATCGATCCATTGCCCGCTGGGCTTGGGATTCCCGCGTCTTTTGCGCTTGGATCAATAATTGCTCAGGGTTCATCTGCGACCACGGATTGAAGGCCTTGGCAATCATGCTCATGTAGGCAATCGATTCGGGGTCGCTTAGCGCACCCAACAGTCCTTGCGGCCGCGTGTCCTCTCTCGGCGCAGTCGGATCCAACATTCCTACCATTCCGCGAGATGTGTCAGGCATTCGTTGATTTCCAGTTTGGAGAGCCGCGGCTTGCACGCCAGTGGGCGCGCCTTGCATGTCGAACCAGGAGGCTTCCTGTGCACGCCGATTGACAAGGCCTGGCAGCACTTGCCCGTCAGCCCTGTTGTATTGCTGCAGCGTCTGTTTCGCGTTCTGATAATCGCCCGCGCGCAGCTGATCCCCGAGATTGGAATTAGCCCATTTGCCGCCCGTATTGAAGGTCAGCGAGATCATCGCGTCCCGCACGCCTGGCGGGAGATCGGGCGCGTTCCTGTCTACAAAGTTTGCAGCTTGATTGAGCTCGTTCCTCAGACGCTCATCTGCCGTGGCCTGATCGATCGTCTCCCCAGGGCGAGCGCGCGTGCCATAGCCCGAGCTGTACTGCTTGTAGTCCCATTGCGCTTGCGGCGTGTAGCCTTCGAAATTCTTGACTGCGTCGAGTAGGCCGCTGTCGCCAAAGTCATACGGCATTGATGACCTGATGACCGCCTATAAGGCTGGTGATTCCGGGAAACGCCTTTTCCATGTCATCAGCCATTGGACCGACGACCTTCGGATAACTCTTGGGATCGCCCTTGTAACGGTACGCATATTGATCGACGCCAGTCATCGGATCGGCACCGAGTTTCTGAATGTCGGTCTTGTCCTCCCGATCAGACAAACCGCCGAAGACATTACTCCGACCAAGTAATCCCAGAAGACCAATCGCCGCAGAGCCAAAATCGAATGGCCTGGTTTGTGTTCCGGTTGTGGTTCCCACAGTCGAGGTCGTGCCGGCTTGATTGTAAGGCGGGTTGCCTGCGCGCAGCAGATTGGCCAGATTGTTGAGTTGCTGCCAGTACTGCCCAAGCGCACCGGCCATGGTCTGCTGCTGAGTACCGCCAAGCTGATTGAGCGCATTAGCAGCATTGATGATGGTGCTCATCTGATTACTTTCGATCTGCGGCTGCAATCCGACCGCCTGCAAGAAGCGCGAGGCGTCGCTCTGTGCTCCCTGGAATTGCAGGTTCTGGTATTGCTGCGCGGCGGCGTTTTGCATCTGCGCATTTTGCAGTGCTGCATTCTGCTGCAATCCAGCAAGTCCAAGGCCGAATTGGTTCATGCCCTGCATATTGGCAACTGAGGTCGAGGTCGCTAGCTGGGCATTGAGTTGATTGATGGCATTCTGCATCTGCGCGTTGGCGAGCGCAGTCTGCTGCCGATTGGCGACATTGCCCTGCGCGGCACCCAAGGCCGTATTGTACCCTTGGCTAAGCATATTTCCGGCAGTATTCGCTAACGTGTCCCTATAATTTCTATCCGCCAGCATGTTTTGCACGGCTTGCCGAGAACCGCCAAACATGTTCGCCGCAGCAGCCTGCGCGTTGATGCCAGATTGCACCTCGGCCTGCTGCTGACGCAGACGATTGAGCGCCGGATCTAATGCAGTGTTGATGTAAGGATTCATAAATGGCGCGATCTCGCTGGGGCCGAGTTGCGCCGCCTGCGCCTGTGCCGCTTGCGCTTGTGCCGCGCTGGCAGGGCTGAAATTGAGATTGCCGCCCATGATCGGCGCCGTCGTGACCGGGAACGGGCCGCGGTCCCATTGATTGCCCATGCCGAACACGTCATAGGCCGGGACACTCGGCTGCATCATGTAATTTTCAACGCCAGCATTCATCAGCAATGACGCCTGTATCTGATCAGGCGTCAGCCCCGGCGACAGCTGGGATGCACCGCCGAACAACGTGTTGCCGGCGTTCAAGATGTCCTGAAACTGCTGCGTGTAAAAAGGCGCAGGATTGTAGCTCGAAGTGAAATTCTGCAGCTGGTTTGATGTGCCAGTTGAACTGGTTGTTGGCTTGCCCATTAGAGATCCTTGATCAAGATGCTCCCGTACATGCGATACCCATTCAGCGCGCGTTGCCAGCCTGGCCGAGCTCGCAAGGCTACGCGATGACAACCGGCCTGTTTATGCAGATTGGCGAGGTGAGGCTCGACAGCGACAATCTCACGCAAATCACCGCCCGCCAGCCAGGCATAGCATTCCTTCAAGCCTGTCGGATGCGATTCGATCGACGTTAAGATGGCAGCATGCGGCAACGGGCATAGAGATGCCGCGCCTCGCTCGATCGCGTCCCAAATGTGCTCTTTCTCATGCGTATGGCCATAGCGTTCGACTGCAGCACATAACCACGGCCAGCATCTTTCGAACTGGTACCTATCGCCGCTCACGGTCACTCAGCATTTCCAGGCCGACGACGCCAAGCCGCCAGAAAGTCGGCGACGCCTGCGAGGCAAAGCGCATCTTGAGTTGCCGGCTGCGGATAAGAAAATCGAGCTTGTTCTGATTGGGCGGGCAGACCAGAGGACCGATCTGGCTCGTGTTATTCAAGCCTTGTGGTGCGCGCTTGCCCTTGATCGTGATCAGCATATTGCCAGTCTGGTTTTCAACATCTGGGTAATAGCGTCGACAGCCGATCCATCGATCGCCGGATCCCCCGGTGGCCCACCCCGTTTCCATATAGGGCAAGGTAGAGCCCGACATGGCGTTGCCCGTCTCCTGGTTCAAAACGGCACCCGAAGTATCGAACGCGATGGGAAAAGAAAAAATGCCGGATCTGATCCAAGCCGTCCGATTGAATGTTCCGAATGCCCAGGTATTAGGATTGGACTGGTAGTCATAAAGCAGATATCGGCTGACCTCAGTTCCATCGGATGTATGCGGATAGTGGATCCATACCTCGCCAAACTCGGTGCTGACCCAGAGGAAAGTCTTGTTCTCTTGGTACTGGGCTAATTGAGCGACATAGCGATCCTTGATTGGCATTTCGATTGGCAGCACGCGGGCGCCATCGAACATGAAGATGCCTTTCAATGAAGCCCAGAACGCAATGTTGTTGACCGATGTAGCCGCGCGCGGCCCAACTGGTCCAGGGCCTTGTCCCACGAGCGTGAGCGAATAACCATTCGTAGTGAATTGGGATGCATAGACTGCGTCATCGCTGAACACGAGATTATGTCCGCCGACCGGAAGGCCGCAGATCGCTTTGGATCCTACGCCTAGGCTAAGCTCGCCGGCGACGTTGTCGGTATCCGGGACCCAACTGAACAAGTCATCCTGTGCGCACCAGCGCATGAGCATTGGATTGAAAGTGCCGTCAGCTTGGACAGTGGCCAGTGAAGTAAGAATATGATTGCCGTCGACAAATAAGGCACGATTGATTTGCGGGGCCTGCGAGATGGGAACCCCCAAGCTGTAAAGCTTGATCGAGACGTTATCGATACTGAGTGTTCCAGATCCCGTGCCGGAAGCCGAGAAGGCCAGAGTGGTAGGATTTGCGGGACAAACGAAGCGGCAAGTATAGGTCCGATTATAACCCGCCCCATTAACATTCATGCTTGGATATATTTTGACGTTACCGAGTTTGATGTCGAGTGTAACAGAAGCAACGGAATTGGCGGTGATCGTAAAGGATAACTCGTAAATCTTCCCCGCCGTTAGACCAGCAGTACTCATGTCCTGCGTCATGTTTATTGGACCATAGGCGCCGCCTGGCCCAGTAAACGTCGCTACACCCAGTGAAATCGCCCATCCCGCCGCCGTTGTCCAATTTGTGGAAGCAGCAAAAGTGCCGTTCGTAACCAGCTCAGGATAGGAACTCGCAGGAGACCACATCCAAATCGGCGTCCCGTCCGAAGCGCAGAAAACTGCGGCCTCGCCGAAATTGGATATTGACCAAATGCGTGTCTGTTGAGAAACGAGATCGCCAGTCCCCGTCGTCAAACCGGCCCTAAAGGGAACTGTCGCCACTACGGCAGGAGGATCGATAACAGCGGCGCCGAACGCTGGGGTGACTGTGAGCGTCGTTGGCGAGGGAACAGCAGTAACGGTGTAAGTCCCGGCAGTTGTGCTGCCGGTTATGGTTATAACATCATTCACTTGCAGATTATGGGGCGCCACAGCGGAAGTGCCTGTGGCTACCGTGTAGGGCTTCCAAGTGATGCCGCCTACAAGGCCAGTCGCATCGAGAAAGACATCAATCCATCTTGGCGTGATATCGGTGCGCGTGCCGCTTGCATTCCAAACATTGACCGCCGCTGGCGAAGCTGCGATCAGCCATTTGTTTCCTAGCAAATCGCTCCACGCATGCACGCCCCTGGCAAGACCCGATGACATGCCGCTGGCACTGAACTGGCTCCATCCATGAATGGTCTCGGCCTTGAGGCCGCGGTATCTGACCTTGTCCATGTCGACGGCGCGCAACTTAGCTGCGAGGTCAGTATCATCGGAATCGGCTCCAGGTGTGATTGGGATTTCAACAACGGCTGCGCGTGCCATCAAGGCATAACCCAGGGATTAGAGCCGAAGGCGAAGTTGCCCCACATGTTTTGCGAGGTCGGGGCTGTGCCAGCCCAGACCGGCGGCTGATTAGTTGTCTGTCCAAGCCAGTTCCCCGAATTCGGACTACCGAAGCCGAGATTTGAAAGCGTGTCCCAAGGATTGCTGGGCAATGCTGGATGTTGCAAAGCTTGCGGGATCACGCCACCGAAATAATCGTGTCCGAGAGTTTGATTAACAAAAGCCTGGGCCTCGAGACTTGGCGGCGTCGGCGGCGTGGCAAGAGAAGGTCCCCATTGATAATAGTCTGGGTTATTCGTCAACGCAGCGGCTTGCCTCATTACATCGGCGTTCATGTTGGTAGGATCATAGAGTCCCATCAGTACATTCGCGCCTGCTTGCGTCCATGTTCCGGGAGCCAAATTTCCAGAATTGTCCGCATTCAATCCTGGGACAGTCGAGGCCCAATTCCAAAATTCTCTTGGCCCTGAACCTGCAACGCCCATCGGATCAGCAGGCGCCGGCGGCAGCGATCTTGCATAAGCTTGAGCTGCATCCGAAGCCTGATTGAGCAGATCGAGAGCGCCCTGATAGCCCAAGCCAGGAGCCAGAAAGGCATTCATAGAACTCGACGCCGGAGGAGCCCATTGGCCGCCTGGAGCCGCGCGTATGGGCGGAAGGTACTGAGACCAAGGATATTGCCCTGTCGGCAATCCCCACTCATTAGTTGTGGCATCAGCAGGATTTGGCGCGGCCGTGTAGGAAGATGGAAAATTCTGGATATTCCATGGAGTCTGCCAGCCATTGAGATTATTGATCTGGTTTGTAACGCCAAAGGGAAAAGCAGGACTGGCAGTGGCCGCAGTCAAGGCCGACTGTGGGATCCCAAAGGGAAACCGACCGGCGGTAGTGTATTGTTGCCCAGGCATCATTGGGGATTGGCTGCCAGTAAAAAAGCCAGAAATACCAGAACCCCCGCCAGGATTTCCACCGCCGGCACCTCCCATAGGTCCCATAGCGCCACCCATAGCACCCCATAGGTTACCAAAGTTTCCCATACCCCCCATACCTGTTCCGAAGCTACTGCCGCCGGTGCTCGGCTTACCCATTAGCCAGTCCTGAGGCCAGGCGGCAGCTGAGACGGATCCAGCAACGGCCCGGTGTAGGCCGGCGCAGAGGGCGCGCCCATGCCCGCGGTATAGACATTTCCGCCAGGCGCAAAGCTGACGCTGCTCGGATTACTCAAAGCAGCAGCCGAAGAGGAGAACGGGCCTGTGAACGCGCCAGCATTAACCAGATTGGTATACGGGTAATTGCCGATGCCGCCAGCGTAGGACGCGCCGCCTGATGTCGGCGCTGTTGGCGTTGATCCTGGAGTGATCCACCTCGAAGTGCCGTAGTCCCAATAGGCGCCGCCCCCTGGATAGGGGGGAATGGTCGGGTATGGCACGTTACCCGGATAGTCCATGGTCCTTGGCCCAGTATAATTTGCCCCATAGCTGTTGTCGTATCCTGGCAACAACGCAGAGCCTCCCAGGCCCGTCAGCATGGAATAGTTGCTGGGGTTTCCGATCCCGCCCGGGTATGACGCTATGGGATTATTGTAGTTGGGGACTGGACTGGAGCCACCAAACGGACCGATGCCGCCGAGTGACAGGCCGCCGCCTACGCCGCCCATGGCAGGAGGAGGAGGAAAGCCGCCCATCCCGCCCATCCCGCCCATGCCTCCGCCGCCGAACAGCTGCATAAGGAATTGCAAGAGGCCAGGGAAACGCCCACCCATTCCACCGCCGCCCCAAGGGCCATTCATGCCGCCCATGCCCCACTGACCGCCCATGCCCGCCGATCCGTTGATTGGATCGCCCAGTCCCTGATATCCGACTTGGCCACCTGAACCCCAATTCCCTATTGGAAACCCTAGTGGAATGCTTGAATAAGGTGACTGGCCCATTTTCTATGCTCCTTGCACCGTCCAGTTTGTTCCGTTGAAAAATGCTAATACCTGGTTCGTTCCACCGCCGGTGATGGTGGCGCCAAAGGTGGTAACTGTGCTGTCAGTAACGAATCTCACCGTTCCAGCGATCGGCGCACTCGGCAGATTGGCGAAAGTATTTCCTGTGTAGCGATGCTGATCCTGCGGACCATTGATCTGCGTCACCATCTGATCGAATGCACGATTGATTTCGGTCAGTGCCTGCGCAGTAGGATGATCGATGGTCGAGGAGATCCCGACGCGCTGCTTGGAGATCATGAGATCAGCGAAGTTGCCACGGCCAAATGGCCTCGAGCCTGATCGTAGACCGTGCCGCCCGATGTGGTGACGCGCGTGTTATAGAGATAGCGCGTGCCTTCGACGATCGCAGTCGGGTTATTTGTCGACTGCTGCGCAAAAGTCATGTTGAGGGAGAAAGTGCCGGCGGCGGCGCCCGTGATAGTGATGCCGTCGCCGACTGTGCGGGTCGCGACAGTCACAGGCGTAGCTGCGACCGTTGACACCCGAAACTGTATCGTCGCGCCAGTGATGTCAAGCGTGGTGCCTTGGCCGTCTGCAGCAGTGAAGTTCGCCTGCCAATTCTCCCCATAGACGAATTCCATATCCTGCCAGCCTGGTCCTTGCAGAGTGTATTTAGCAGCCATTTATGGCGTGATCCCCCTGATGCGCATGATCGGACGGTTCCATCGGCCTGTGATGTCGCTGTTTAGTACTTTCTGCGCAGCGTCATTGAACATCTGGCCCCAGGTGCTGATCCTGTCATCATCATCGAGAAACGGCGTTGCTTCGATCATGCAGCCATAGAGATAAAGCTGCGGATGGTTCTGAGTGACCCAGTTGCCCGTCATGTTGGAGGCCAGAGGAGGAATTCGCTGGTAATAAGTTAGCGTCAAGGCCGACGCAGCCGACAACGGATAGGTTTTGATCGCAGTGCCGATAATCGTGAAATAATTGGCCAAGCCGGACACAAGCGGCTGAAAGGTATCCTCGGCCCAATTAGGCTCGGCCCATTTCAGATCGCGTATCGGGCTATCAGTCGTGAGCACTCGACGCCAGGCTAGATAGTCAGCCGGCAGCGTGCCTACGCCCGAGGTCAGACTGACCGCGGCGGTTGCTTCCATCTCCTGCACAAGCAGGAGGTTATTAAGCCTCGACTCGCATAATGTGATCCAGTCAGGAATCATTCCCGACAAGTCATCGCGATCCCAGCAGTATCGTTTGATGGTCTGCTGGATCTGATCGTAGGCCGTCAAAGCCATTTAGCGTGTTTCCAAGTAGCGAGTGATTAGTCTGCGTAGAAGCCAACTGAGAGCGACATGCTTTTCGTCCGCGTCCTGTTTTATTGCTTTCAGAATATGCGCCGGCAAGCAGATCGTGAGCCGTGTTTTTCTTTCCCATGGCCTTCCTTGGCCACGAGCGATCAGGGCGCGGGTCTTTTCGCTGACCGCTATCATCAATACTCGAACCAGCTCATTACGGAGAAAGGAGACGCGGCGCCAACGACCCAGGCAGGGCCAGTGTAGTTGTCAAGCCATAGGGTTTGCCCTGCCTTGATCTCGAAGCCAGTCGTATTAGTCACAGTCGAAGTGAGACCAATAAAGACCGAGCTCGGACTGCCGCCATTGTTGATATACAGCGTCACTCTCTGCAGGTTCTGAACCACTACCTGCTGGGCTGAGCCTGACGACGTAATTTGGCCCGTCGAGATTCCACTCGATTTTCCTGACGGCATTTATAGGTCTCCTTCGCGTATGCGCCATTTGCGATTATCCGGGTTGTTCCAGAATTTCTTTTGAAACTCGCGATCGCCTTGCCGATTGGCTTCTGCCAAGCCAGATCGAAAGTACTCGGGCAACGGCACGCTGCCAATTACGTCACCGTCGCCCCATCGACGCCCCGCGCTGTCATTGAGCCACCGGCGATTTCGCGCAAGCAACCTGGTAGCCTCTCTATACTCAGTCTTTTGCATTACGAACTCGCCCGCATCGTACTCATAACGGAAATAGGCCTCATTGGCCGCGACTAGCCGCCAGCCTGCAGGAGGATCGACCGGATCCCATGCCAGCTCATAGGTTGCTTGAGGGTGACTGGGATTCCAGAGGGCACCGCCGCCAACGACTAGACTTTTGTCCTTATATTGGGATTTCATCTGCTCGCTCGCCAATTCCTTTTCTAATAACGTCGCGGGCCTCATCGATCGGCAGCTCGATCACGGTGCCGCGCTTTGCCTTCACCGGAGCAGTCTTATCGTCCTGCTGCGGCCAAGTGGGATCAGCAGGGAAATACCCGCGCAATAGCCGTACGGGGAAACGCTTTACCGGTTTCTCTTGGAAGTCTATTGCCATGTTGACATACCTTTAAGAAAGGGGAGGCGTTCAGTTGCCACATGACAATTGAACGCCCCTAGTTACGTCTGACTTGGACGGACGTGTCAGACGGGGATGGTTAGGTTGCTGACGTGAGACCGAACAGATCCGCAGCGATCGAGTGAGCCGCTTGGTTCTTCATCAAGAGGGCAAACTCGCAGAGAATAGCCCTTTTCTCTGCGTCACCGGTCTTTGCTGGCCTGTCTTCAAAGATGTCCCGCAAAGTCCCTACCGCTACCTTGGAAAGGTCGATTAGGTATCCATTCCTCGCCAAAGTAGCACCAGCACGCGCCAGCTGACGATTAGGCATTATATCTATAACGCCAAAATCGCTGCGATACGTATCAGCCGCCGCGAAGATAGTCGCCTGTTCCTCGCCTCTTACTGAGTTATAAATGGTCGAGGTATTTGCGCCCTGCATGAAACTCGAGAAAACCGTTTTCACGTACGGCGAGCACATGAAAATGGTCGGGTTTCCTCCTGAGTTATAGGTATTCAGGATGCAGTTATCGAGGATCGCGCGGGTAAAGGCCCGTTGCGTTCCATTGGTGGCTGCAGTGACCACGCCACCGGAGAAGCCGCCATCTGCGCCGGTTGAACCACGATTGTCATTGGACGTGATCCAAGCAGCAAAGCCGCCGGTCTGACGCGCCGTGCTATCGGTGCCGACCACGCTGGCCTTGTTTGCCAACAGCGACACTTCCATGTCGGTCTTGAGTTCGGTGCCCTTTTTGCGCCGCTCACGACCGAGTTCCGACGATGGGCCGGCCTTATCTGCGACTTCGTCGGTGCCAGTGATCACATAGGTTTTTCTTGCGATCTCCGTGTAGTTTCCAACTCGCGTCGTGGCCACGATTGCAGAGTATGCGTAATCGTCGCCTTCGATTTGCTGGTTAGTCGTTGATGGAGTGGCCAGCGTGTCAGTCGACCACTCCGGATGTTTCGAGACCGTATTCTCGCGCGGGAAAAGACTGAGTGCAGGTGTCTCCTCAGGCGAGATCATGTAGATAGCGTTAGCGAATTCCTCTCTCAACCTATTGCTTTGATAGGTTGAGAAGGTATTTGATACCTGGGCCATAGGTGGCCTCCATTAGGGGAATTTGTTGAGAACGTCCTCTGCAATTGCTACAGAGTTCGGATTTCTTGCCAGTCGTTCGAGAGCAGCGCGACGCTGATCGGAATCGATCTGTCCGGGCGTACGCCTGACTCGCGTCGGCGCTTGCACCGGGGGAACTTGTGCCGCTTTCAATTTGGCCTTGGCCTTATCTAAGGCCGCGTCCATCTTGTCAGCACGCATGGCTAAGGCGATAAGCTTCACCAAGCGGGCATCATAAATATGATGGAGTTCAGCTGGGGTATAGCCTAGCTTTGCCCCTAAAGCCTTGACGCCCTCGGTGAACTGCGTCGCCTTAACCTTGTCCCGAAGTTCGGGCATGGCGGCGAATAACGCCTGGGTCTGTTGCCACAGATGACGATCGTAGGCCTGCCTTTGCTGCCAGCGGACCTGATTGTAATGAGCCTGCCGCTGGGCATTAAGTTCAGCAAGCTTGGCCTGCTCATTATCGTAGGTCGCCTTTTGCCGTTGGAATTCGAAGGGATCAGTATCCAAAAGCTTTTGATCCGGCGGCTTAGGCATATGGGTCTGGGCATACTCGACCATGCGTTGGAGCACGTTCGCAGTCTGCTGTTGAACGGCATTGAAGCCTTGCGTCTGACGGGCAAAGGCTTGGTTCCTCTGATCAAGCTCCATCACCCGTTGGTTGAAGGCCTGTCGCTCTTGGGGACTGAGGTAGCCGCGCTTGAGTTCGGATTGGCGGATCCGAGTGCCATCCCGCAAGGTGGTCTCAGGATCGTCATCCTGGGGAGGCGCGGGCTCCACAGGCTGCTTTGATGCGATCTCGGCATAGACATCATCAGTGCTCGGCTCTGTCGATGCCGGCTCATCGGCTCCCGCGGGAGGCGGTGGACCAGCGTCGAAATCGAAACTGCCAAGCTTTTCCTCAATAGATT
>Ga0126375_10000324_pt1 | contig 12342 bp, 14 predicted proteins | sample PanSoiMetPlot_14_FD_109577 | JGI IMG/M metagenome (GOLD analysis project Ga0126375, IMG submission 109577) | Tropical forest soil microbial communities from Panama - MetaG Plot_14 | ecosystem: Environmental > Terrestrial > Soil > Tropical forest | place: Panama | collected 2016-02-17 | reverse complement strand
GCGATAGTGCATGCCATTCCAGGAAATTTTGCTCACCGCGTCGTAAGCTTCTTTCACGGCGCTTTCGATGGTATCACCGCGAGCCGTGACTCCGAGCACGCGGCCTCCGGACGTTACCCAGCGGCCGTTGTCCTTGGCCGTACCTGCGTGAAAGACGAACCCCTTTTCCCAGTTTTTCAGTCTATCCAGCCCGTAAATTTCGGCGCCCTTGCCATAGGATCCGGGATAACCGCTCGCGCATAAGACAACGCAGACGGCCATATCGTCGTGCCATTGTGGCTGAATTAGATGGAGTTTGTCGTCGATGGTTGCTTCTAAGAGTGGCACGAGGTCGCTTTTGAGCCGCATCATAATTGGCTGGCATTCGGGATCGCCGAAACGCACGTTGAATTCCAGAACCATCGGCCCATCTTTAGTAATCATCAAACCGATATAAAGCACGCCCCGGTAACGAACCCCTTTCCGTTTCAGGCCTACCAGAAGAGGGCTTAGAATCTCGTCTAGGATACGCTGATAGATCTTCGGCGTCACCACTGGCGCCGGCGAATAGGCTCCCATGCCACCCGTATTAGGACCCTCGTCATTGTCAAAGACGCGCTTGTGATCCTGCGACGATGCCAGCGGAAGCATATGTTCACCGTCGGTTAAGACCATGAATGAAGCTTCTTCGCCGGCCAGGAATTCTTCGATGACAAGTCTATTGCCGGCCGGACCGAAGGCTTTACGAACAAGAATTTCGTCGATTGCGGCTTCCGCTTCTCTAGGAGTCGCGCAAATGAGAACGCCCTTGCCTGCAGCAAGGCCGTCGGCTTTGATCACGTATGGAACGGGATGTTGAGCGATGTACTGTTTGGCCAAGCCGGTGTCGGTAAACGTACCGAAGGACGCCGTCGGAATGCCGTTCTCTTGCAGAATCTTTTTTGCGAAGGCTTTGCTGCCTTCCAATTGCGCGGCGTCCTTGTTCGGCCCGAAAATTCTTAGACCGCGGGATTCAAAAAGATCGGTTATACCGAGGGTCAGCGGCAGCTCGGGACCGACGACGGTGAGATCGATTTTTTCATTCTCGGCGAACTCCGCCAGTTTCTCAATCTGCTCCGGACCGATGGCGACGAGTTCGGCCAACTCCCCGATGCCGGCGCTTCCAGGCGCGCAGTAGACCTTGCCTGCTTTGGGACTCTGGCCGATTTTCCAGACCAGGGCGTGCTCGCGACCGCCGCTGCCGATAACTAGGACTTTCATGAGAATGGACGCTGAAGCTCAGTAACGAAATTTGCGCTTAAACAGGATTTCCAGCCTCGTTGCGCTCCTGGAGTACTGGAGTGATGGAATAATGGATTCAGACCCAATACTCCAATACTCCATCACTCCATTCTTGCCGCTAGTGCCGGAAATGTCGCATCCCGGTGAAGATCATCGCTACGCCGTGCTCGTTGGCCGCCGCGATGACCTCGTCATCCTTAATGGAACCGCCGGGCTGAATCACTGTCTTTGCACCAGCATTGGCAGCTTCGTCCAGCCCGTCGCGAAAAGGGTAGAACGCGTCGGACGCCACGGCGGAACCTTTCAGATTTAGTCCATGGGTCGCGGCGCGCAGAACAGCGATCTTCGTCGAATCGATGCGACTCATCTGGCCCGCGCCAACGCCCAGAACTTGGTCGGGAGACGCGAAAACGATGGTATTCGATTTTACATGCCGGCAGACCCGCCACGCAAAATCGAGTGCCTGATACTCTTCTTCGCTAGGTTTGCGCTGAGTCACTACTTTGCACGCGCGCACGTCCACTGAACCGGTGTCCCAGTCTTGCATCAACATGCCGCCCCGCACGCGGCGCAGATCGTAACCGCCGCGTTGTGGCTGGCCTATGTCGAGTTCAAGGAGCCTGATGTTCAACAATCGTTTCGCGGAGGAGAGAACCGCTTTGGCCTCCGGCGTGAAGCTCGGCGCGATGACGATTTCTAGAAAGATTTCTTTGAGCTCTTTCGCGGTTTCTTCATCCACCGGACGATTGAACGCGATAACGCCGCCGAAAATTGAAACCGGGTCACACGCCTTGGCTTTGCGGAACGACTCCGCGAGAGATTTCTTCGATAACGCAACGCCACACGGATTGTTGTGCTTGATGGCGACGGTGGCGGTCTCCGAAAATTCCAGCACGGTACTGAGAGCGGCGTCCGCGTCCAATATATTATTAAAGGACAGTTCCTTCCCTTGAAACTGCTTGGCCCGGGCTATCGTGGGTCCAGTGTCGCCTTGGGTTGAATAGAAAGCGGCGCTCTGGTGCGGATTCTCGCCGTAGCGCATATCCTGGATCTTGGCGATTTGGATGTTGATGGTTTTGCCCCAGCGAACCGGGTTTTTCCCCTGGTCGAGGGACGAAAAATAATTTGAGATCGCGCCGTCGTAACGCGCGGTGTGTTCGAAAGCTTTGCAAAACAAGCGGAAGTGAGTTTCCGGGGAGAGGGCGCCGCTGTTTTGTTTGAGCTCTGCAAGGATCGGGTTATAGTCCGCCGCATCAACGACCACGCCGACATGCTGGTGATTTTTTGCCGCTGCACGAACCATGCTCGGTCCGCCGATGTCGATGTTCTCGACAATCTCTTCAAAGGACGCGCCGCGGGCGACGGTCGCCTCGAAGGGATAGAGATTCACGACCACCAAATCGATGGGAGCGATGCCATGCTCTTTCATCTTGGCAACGTGCTCTGGATTGTCGCGCAGCGCAAGAATCCCGCCGTGGATTTTGGGATGGAGAGTTTTTACCCGGCCATCCATCATTTCGGGAAAGCCCGTAACCTCGGAAACGTCCTTCACGGTAATTTTGTTATCACGCAGCAACGCAGCGGTGCCGCCGGTGGAGATGATTTCGACGCCAAGTTCTGAAAGCGCTCGGGAAAACTCCACGATCCCGTTCTTGTCTGAAACGCTGATAAGGGCCCTTTGAATCCTGGCCACTGCTCTTAATCCTCCTAAGAATGGTTATGGATGCGGGGAACTCGAGCGCCGATGGAGGTGAGAATCTCGTACGAGATGGTGTTTGCCCATGAGGCCATCTCGTCGGCGGAAATCGTCACGTCGCCCTGACGGCCGAGGAGAGTAACTTCATCTCCCTGCTGTACTTCGTCTATATCGGTAACATCGATGGTAGTCAAATCCATGCTGATTCGTCCCGCCACCGGCGCTCGTCGACCGCGGACTAACACCGCTGCGCGATTGGAAAAAATTCTCTGGTAGCCATCCGCGTAACCAACGGGCAACGTGGCGATCAAACTTTTTCTTTTTGTTACGAATGTTCGTCCATAACCGAGACTGGTTCCCGAAGCGACTCGTTTCAACTGGAGAATGCGTGTATTCCAGCTGAGCACCGGTTTGAGAGAGATCTCTTTTGCCAATTGCGGCGATGGATAAACGCCGTATAGAGCTAATCCCGGCCGGACCATACTAAAATGAGAACCAGGCATCGTAAGCAGAGCAGCGCTTTTAGCCATGTGAACGCGGGATGGAGTTACACCGGCGTTGCGCAGAGAGGCGATGACCGATTCAAAGTTTCGCAATTGATTCTCGCTGTACGCTTCGTTGGCGGTCTCGGCATCAGAGAAGTGTGAGAAGACGCCCTCGATTCGGAGAGCTTTCAGTTTTCGCAGCTCCGCCGTCCAATGATTCACTTCCGCTGCGAGAAAGCCGGTGCGACCCATTCCGGTGTCGATTTCCAGATGTATGGCGAGGGTTGCAGACTGGCGTTTCACGGCTGCTTCGAAACTTTTCAGTGTTTTTAGGTCGTGTATGACGGGAGTCAGACCATACTCCAGAAATTGGCGGCATTGTTCCACATAGGCTCCCGCGACCACGATGATCGGTTGGCGGATCGTCGCTTGCCGCAACTCCACGGCTTCTTCTACGGTCGCAACGCCGAAGGCATCCGAGCCTTCATTGGCCAAGGTTTGTGCGACGGCAAGTGCACCGTGGCCGTAAGCGTTCGCTTTCACCATCGACAGAACTCTTACCTGCGGTCCTACTTTTTGTTTTATCTGGCGAAAGTTCCAGCGCAGAGCTTCAAGATCGATGGAGCAGAATGTGGGACGTCCTGGGGGAACGGTTAACATCGTAGAGGTTTCTCGTCTGCGGACAAATTATTTTAGCACGTTGCTAAGAATCCTGCGTTCACCCTTCGAGAACCTCAGAGATTTTTCTGAGCTCGTCGAAGGAGCGACAGAGAGGGAGCTAATGACTAAGATTTATCCATTCATGCTAAGCTTGCCGAAACACTCCATATTCTTTTCGGCAAGCTGCTAAGAAACTTTGGCGCCCGGTTGCACAGCTTTTTCCGGCGACAAGATCACCACTCGGCCCTCGTCCGAAGCAGCCAGAAGCATGCCTTGACTTTCAAGGCCGCGCAGCGTGGCGGTCTCGAGATTGGCAACGACAACGATTTGTCTGCCTACGAGCTCCTCAGGCGTGTAGTGATTTCTTATCCCCGCGCAGATCTGGCGCTGTTCCGTGCCGAGGTCAACTTGAAGCAACATCAACTTATCGGCGTTAGGGTGCGGCTCGGCGGATTTGATCGTCGCTACTTTGAGTTCCACTTTTCTGAATTCATCAATGGAGATCATCTCGAACCTTTCTTTGCCCCGCGTTTGCTTCAGAAAGATAGCAGAACAGTCTTGTCAAAGAAAGTTTTTCAAAAGAGGCGCGACCGTCGTGTTTCCGAAGGCAAAAACTTCCTGGTATTTCCCAGATTTGACAAATTGCGGGCGACTTGAGTTTACACATGGTTATAGTACTAGTAATTATTCCCATTAATGAAAAGGGAGGTTTATGGCAAAAAGTCTTAAGGGCACGAAGAGTTTTGAAAATTTGAAAGGGGCATTTTCTGCAGAGTCCCAGGCGAACCGGCGCTACCTCTATTTCGCACGCGTTGCGGATATCGAGGGCTATCCAGACGTAGGCGGGCTTTTCAGAGACACATCGGAAGCGGAAACCGGACATGCCTTCGGCCACCTGGATTTCTTGAAGGAAGTCGGAGATCCAGTGACCGGGGTTCCCATCGGCACGACGGAAAAGAACCTCAAGTCTGCCGTCGAAGGTGAAACCTATGAATACACGGAAATGTACCCTGGGTTTGCCAAGGCGGCGCGTGACGAGGGCTTAGCGGAATTGGCGGAGTGGTTCGAGACTCTCGCCAAAGCAGAAAAGTCTCATGCGGGTCGTTTCACCAAGGGGCTTGAAAGAATTGCAGGGAAAGAGCCCGCCGATGCTGCGAGCTAATTGTGATTTGTGTGGGTTAGGACCGGTTAATTCCAGTGCTACCCCATGCATGAATGCATTTTGCGAATGGGTGAAAATTCCCGGATGGGGAGCATTGGTTTGTGACTGAAAGAAATGCCAAGCAATTTTTGCATGCGAGGCGGGGCATATGAATAAGGTTTCTTTGGACGACATCATGGGCATTTCTGCTTATGAAAAGATTCGGGAAAATTTCCGCCGTGGGATCATCGACCTGAAGCAAAAAAGACGCGTTTCGGTCGGTGACAGAGTCTCCCTGGTGTTCGAGAACCGGGATACGGTGATTTTTCAAATTCAAGAAATGGTCCGGGCGGAGCGCATTGTGGACCTTGATAAGATTCGGGAAGAGATTGAAGTGTACAACGGTCTCATTCCTGATCCAGGAGAACTAAGCGCTACGCTCTTTTTGGAAATCGAGGATCAGGCTCATCTTCGGGAAGAGTTGCTGCAGTTTCTCGGTATCGATGAGGCGCTCTCTTTGCGCGTTGGGAATCACACTATCCATGCTCGTTTCGAAGAAGGCCGAAGCCAAGAAGACAAAATCAGCGCCGTGCAGTACGTCAAGTTTCCGTTTGACGCGCAGGCGGTTTCCGCTTTCGCCGGCGCAGAGGACGCCGAGTTGCAAATCGATCATCCAAACTATCACGCTCGCGCGCGTCTGAATGTCGAAACCAAAAAATCCTTGCTTGCCGACCTTACCTCTTGAGATGCCCGGCCGTGGATAAGAAGCGAAGAAACACAAAACAGTTGGAGGTCGTTTGGGATGCCATCAAGAACGAGGCTTCCCATCACACCGCTGATCAGATCTACGATAAGGTTCGAAGAGAGCTTCCCCATATCAGCTTGGGGACCGTGTACCGAAATCTGCAGAAGCTTGTTAGTGATGGCAAGCTCCAAGTGCTCACTTTAGGTCGCTCGCAGCACTTCGACCCGTTGGTGGCGCAGCACCAGCACTTTATTTGCGAACAATGCCACCAGGTTTATGATGTCCTGCTTGACTCCGACGAGCGTTTCTTTCCCGCCAAGCTGCGTCATGAGGGATTTACGGTTACTTCCCATCGAACGGCATTCTACGGGCGCTGCAAACGATGCGCTGAATAACGCCAGGATCACTCGCCTTGTAAAACGCCTCACACCAACGCTATAGTGCGCTCTATCTGGAGGGACGGAAATGGACGATGTTTTTCTTCCTCCCGATTCCCAGAGGCGACTGCTGCAACTCGCGCGGCAGACCTTGGAAGATTTTGTCCGCGGCGAAGAGCGGCATGTGGAAGGGATCAGCGATCCCCATCTACAGAGCCGCGATTATGGCGCCTTCGTCAGCCTGCATAAGCAACAAACCTTGCGGGGCTGCATCGGCAGTTGCGCTCCGAATGCCCGGCTGTATGAGGTTGTCATCGAGATGACTGAAGCGGCGGCCTCGCGCGACAGCCGGATGGTGCCGATTTCCGCAGATGAGCTCGATGATATTCGAATCGATATTACCGTGCTATCGCCTTTGGTAAGAATAGATGACCCCCTGGCGCTACAAGTCGGCAAGCATGGGCTTCACGTTGCTCAGGGGGCAAAGCGCGGCGTTTTGCTGCCTCAAGTCGCAGCCCAGCATGAATGGGACATGAAAACATTTGTCGAACAAACATGTATCAAAGCGGGTTTGCGCAAGAACGCGTGGAAAGATTCGCGCACAGAAATATCGACCTTCACGGGTTTGATTATAGAGGAGCAACCATGAAACGGCGTGGTTTTATCGGGCTACTGGCAGGAGGGCTTCTGTTGTCGCTCCGCAGCATGGCACAGGCGTTCTGTAACCCCGCTCTTGTTAAGTTGTTCGAGCAGGGCCGGCAGCTGATTCAGGCTCGTCCGGGCAAGGCGCCGGCGCTGGGCAACTACTTCATACAATGGTATGGTCATTCGAGTTTTCTGATTCATTCCGGCAGCCAGACCAAAGTGGTGGCCGATCCCAACTTCAACGTTACGCCAGGGATACAAGCAGACGCGGTAACGGTGAGCAACGATCATTTCACCCACAATAATACCGGCGCGGTCACCGGCAACCCCGTAATCCTACGAGGGATCACTTTTCGTCAGACCTGGAATCCCATACGAACCACGGTAAAAGACATTGTCATTGTAAACATTCCGAGCCAGAGGGGAGCCGCGTGGGGCGCGGTTGCCAATTCCATTTTCATCTATGAAATGGGAAGTCTTTGTCTCGCTCACCTGGGAAATATCGGTCACCTTCTCAGCCCAGAGCAGGAGCGCGTGATGCAGCGGGTGGATATCATGATGATACCGATCGATGCCATGACCAACCTCGGGTTCGAGGATATCATGAAGGTTATTGAACAAGTGAAACCGCCGATCGTAATTCCGATGCACTATGATGTGAAGCGACAAGGCGAGTTGTTTGCAGCTTTTGCCAAGGAGCATTATCCGGTGCGAAGGATACAAGGTTCCCAGCTAGTTTTGAGTCGGGCCATGCTTCCCAAATCGACTGAAATATATGTTCTCACCCATCCTCATCCCGATTCCTTTAGTGATTGAGATCCTGCGTGACGGTAGCGCGGAGCCGATTTTACATCAACGTCTGTTAATGTTATACAAGCTCAATGAACAGTGGCAGGAAGTATCCCGGTGAATACGAAAGACATTGAATTCTTCCGTACCCTCCTTAACCAAAGGGTTCTGGAGCTTCGAGCTGAGGCCGGTAAAACCGTGGAAGACATGGATGAACACGGAAATTTCCCGGACCCCACCGACCGCGCTTCGATGGAGTCGAATCGCAATTCCGTGCTGCGCATTCGCGACCGAGAACGAAAACTCATCTTTAAGATCCAAGAAGCATTAGCCAGGATAGAGGAAGGCACCTTCGGCATCTGCGAGGAATGCGGCGAGGAGATCGGGATCGAACGTCTTAAGGCACGCCCGGTGACGACTCTTTGCATTGAGTGCAAATCCAGCCAAGAGGTCGAGGAAAAAAAGGCGCGAAGAGCCGTTTAATCTCGACCTTGTTTATTCAATGAAAGTTAAGAAAGCAGTGATTCCCGTAGCGGGTTTGGGCACCCGTTTTTTGCCGGCGACCAAAGCCGTGCCAAAAGAGCTGTTGCCCATCGTGGACATTCCATCGATCCAATACGTGGTGCAAGAAGCGGTAGATTCGGGGATTCAGGAGATCATTTTCGTCACCGGCCGGGGAAAGGACGCCATCGAGGATCACTTCGACGAGGCGCCCGAGCTGGAGCAAATTCTTGGGGAACGGGGGCAACGCGAAACCGTGCAAATGCTGCGACGAATCGCCGAGATGACCGAGGTCGTTTCCGTTCGTCAAAAGCGGCCTCTGGGTTTGGGACATGCTGTCCTGTGTGCGCGCGACCTGGTTGGAGACGAGCCTTTTGCCGTGCTGCTCGCGGATGATCTCATCGACAGCGACACGCCGGGTGTCCAACAATTGTTGGAAATTTTCGAAGAAAAAAAAGAATCGGTGATCGCCCTTATGGAGGTTCCCCAAGAAGAAGTCCACCGCTATGGTGTCATCAAAGGGAAAGCATTGAAACCGCGGCTATACCAAGTTGATGCGACGGTGGAAAAACCCCCGACGAAGGAAGCACCGTCGCGGATGGCGATCATTGGCCGTTATATCCTGCGTCCCGAGATTTTCGGGATCCTGGAGAAAATGCCACCTGGAAAAGGCGGCGAGATCCAATTAACCGATGGGCTCGCACAGCTCGTGCGCGAACGCAAAGTTTACGGCTGCCAGTTTCGCGGCGAACGATACGACATCGGGGACAAATTTGGCTTCGTCCGGGCCACCGTCGCCTACGCGTTGAAAAGACCCGATCTAAAAGATAGGGTGCTGGAGTATCTTAAGGCCACTGCAAGCGAATCATGATTTTTGGGGCCGTAGCTCAGTTGGGAGAGCGCTAGAATCGCACTCTAGAGGCCGTGGGTTCGACTCCCATCGGCTCCACCAATTTTTTCAGCATCTTAGAGGGGTGACTTAGGGGAACCGCTCGTAAATTGTCCGTCTTTTGTCCGTGTTCTGTCATCTGACCGTCTTCGTAGGAGTAATGATGATAGGCACCACAAGCGGCACCCTGGGTTCCTCCTCAAGATGCGCCTGTAATCGCTCCGCTGACCCGCCTTGGTTTTTGACCTCCCCTAGGTTGATCGAATTGTTGGGATACAAATGGTTCTTGGGCAGAAAGCAACGTGAGGTCGGCACTGCCCGCGACTATCTATACTTGATCATTCGCGATGCTCTTCAGAATGGAGTCTTTGACAGACTCAGAATGTGCCCACGTTGCAAGAAATTCTTTGTCGCAGATGATGCCCGTCAACGATTCTGCAGCAATGAACATCGAAACGAATTTAACAACAAAAAGCGACTGGAGGAAGGATACTTCAAACGCCTTAGAAAGGGCAAAAGAAGGCGTGAGCTTGTTCGCGCTCGTAAACTACAGAGCGAAGGGGAGTCACCAACCGAAATTCGAAAACAAACAGGACTACCCCTTCGGGTTCTGAAGAGAGAGGGAGTGATACCTTGAAAATCGGCTACAACGGCCTTATCAATTTTATTTTGAGACGGAATATTGCTGACGCCTTTTGGTACCTCACGGGGAAGGCTGCTGCGCTCGCCACCATAAATCATAGGGCATGCAGCGTATCAAAAACTCATTGCTGTGTGTTTTCTGAAACCATCGCTTCATCTCACCCTCAGGCATCCCTATCCAGTGTTTCCAAGTGTCTATTTCCACGTCCCGTTGCTGTTCGCATTGAGCGGCATTGTCAAAGGCGGCTATCTGCGTCCACGAGCCGTTAACCGGACCGTTTCGGATATAGTCTCCATTTTTATCTCGCGGTGGTGCAATCAGCACCCATCCGGCGGCGTCAGCGAAAGTCGGCGTGGCCAAGAAGGCGAAGGAAACAAACACGAGCATTAAGCCCATAACCATAGCCGTCGGATATTCATCAATCTGATGAATGTGATGATAGTGTATTGGAACTAGTAGCAGTTTGTGTAGGTCGAATTTCCCAGCTGATTGGACGTGCAGTTTATCGAGTTTGACTGCCGCTGCATCTGTCGAAGAGCTTGGGTTTGCATCTGTGCATTCCAATTAGATATGGCCTGATTCGCCAAGTGCTGCGCTTGGAATTTAGCTTGCTGGTTTTGTACGGTGAGTGCCTGTTCGATATTTGCCACAGTCACTCTGTACTCAGCCGCATTCTTTGCACGTTTGTTAGCCAGCTCTCCGTAGGTGATATTACCTAGATACAGTTCGGCGATCATCGAATCGGTGACTTGTCGCGAGGCCGTCATTAAAGCCACTATTTGAGCGGGTACCATTGCCATCAACTGATCACTGATCCTGTAACATTGATCTCGTTTCTGCGCCCAAAGAGCGATTACTGGCTTTTCTTCGGCGCTCGCATAGCTTGTGTTTGTCCGCATTGCCAAGGGGGGTTGATCTGCGTTGAAGAAAGCGACTTTGTCACGGATGGGGTCAAGCGCCGCATCTGCCAAAAGGGCGTTACACTCTTCTCGAACGTGTACCACTTCCTTTTCTAAAGCAGCACGTTGTCTTTGTGCGATGAACAAACCACAGCCCGTCACGAGGCTAGCTGTTAAAAAGAGCAACAGAATCTTAATATTCGTATTCTCCCCCCGGTCTCACCTGTAATCTTGTATTGCCTTCAAACCAGCCTTGTCGGTCTTAGTCCGTCGAGAAAAATCTCACAGATTCCTTGTTCTCTCGTTCGTCAAATTTGAACCGATTCCCAAACACGAGTAGGTAGACAATAAGAAACACTCCGGTTGTGGCGAGGCTTGCGTCTACCGAAACCCCGCTCCATATGTACAGGAGCGTCAGAATAATTGAGAGAAAGGCAAGTCTACGTGCCATGACTCGACAGCACTTACCAAAAAACATGCCATTTATAAGGTCTTGAAATGATGGGTTAAGTAAGAACGAGCATCAACGCAAAGTGACATTTTTTTCATTGTTGTTACTAAATCTGTTAGGGAGTTAAAATCGCCAATACTCTGTTGCGTGGCTACGTACGGGCGCGCACTAGACTGGGGGCCAAATCATTATCCGGGGATAAGTAGGTTCTAAATGCAGCGTTGCATCTGGTGCAAGAGACTTAAACGCGGACCTCGACATCGAGCATATCATTCCCGAAGCGCTCGCTTACGGAAGCCTCCCGACCTATAATGAGATTTCCCAACGTGAAATGGGCAAATTCGCAAGCGTTGGTCCGGCTCTTGTGGCGTTACGATAACTGCTCTTTCACCTCCTAACTCGGCCTTACTAACGTGAGGAACCGGATCACACCTCTCCCCCCTGGCCCCTTTCGGTTTCTCTCAGCATCAAGCGCAGGGTACGTCACTGGCTATTCTGTTGCCGCCCATCGGCCTGTTAGCCGCGCTTCGCTATTACAAAGCAGGATACGTTGATTTCACAGTCGCTGGCTTCTTGGCTCTTGGGTTCTTCTTTGGCGCATCTGTCGGCGTTAACGGCTGTAAAGGTCAACGCCGAATTGCTGCGGAAAATCTTCGGCGTGTTCCTGCTAATAGTCTCGCTTCACATGATCTTCGGGAGCCACGGGAAGTAAACTCACTCGAACGGCTCGCAGCAGAATCTGCGTCCGCCTATTGTCCGCATCCGTTAAGCAGAAAGCCCCAAGAGCTACGGCTAAGTCAACGGGGCTTCGATGCAGACGCGCCGCATGACGAGCCACGACGCAGTTCAACGAGTCATGCGACTCAAAATCCAGTGGGGTTCTTTGGCGCTTATGCTTATTATAGAAGGCGGGTCGACTCGTGTATCCATACGATAACCGCTCCTTCACCTCGTCACTCAGCCTAGCTGTCTAAGAATAAAGGCAGTCCAAACGATTCCGGGAAACTCAGGCCTATATAGCCATCAGTAACGTCTGTCCAGTGGTCTCGTAACCAGACGACTTGACCCGAGCCACGGGAACTGTTGATCAAACTCCTTTGCCGCTTGAAGCAAACGGATAAATTCACGTGTAGTCACTTTTACTTTCATTACCGTCTCTTT
>Ga0126375_10000320_pt1 | contig 12392 bp, 10 predicted proteins | sample PanSoiMetPlot_14_FD_109577 | JGI IMG/M metagenome (GOLD analysis project Ga0126375, IMG submission 109577) | Tropical forest soil microbial communities from Panama - MetaG Plot_14 | ecosystem: Environmental > Terrestrial > Soil > Tropical forest | place: Panama | collected 2016-02-17 | reverse complement strand
CGCCCTCTCCCTTCACCCGCCGGCGGTCAACCCTTGTGCCGAAAGCACAGACGATGCCGATGGCGCATGACCAAGTTGCTCAACGCCAGGTTAGATTGTCGAACTCGTTGCCTCTACGACCGGTCCCGTCGGGCTGGCATTATTACCTCGGAGTCTCACCACTTCCGAGTCCTTCGGCAGCGCCGGAACGTAGTTGATCGCCACTCCGATCGCCGCAGTCAGCTCAGTCTCCCACAAAGCCTGCTCGGCCTTCGCAGCCAGCGGTCTCAAAGCGGCCATGATGCCAGCGCCGCTCACGCCAAGAGCTGCCAGGAGACCAGTGACCACGGCGATGGAGATGGTCGCGAATGTTTGTAACAAGATAACTACGACACTCAGGATCGCCGCGGTAAACAGTGCCGCGAGTACAGTGGCCAGGTTTTTGCCCAACATCCGCACAACGAGCCCCGAGTACTTCCGTACCAGGTCGATCGCTCCATCGATGTAATTCGCAGCGAGAAGAACATCAGTCGGCTTCCTTTCACCTGACAGCAAGGCTCGCCAGACCTGGCCCTGGCGTCGGAGCCGATTGGAGACCGTCTCGATCTGCATTGATGCCGAGGGTTGTCCACCCGACAAGCCCGCGGCTATCGGATCGGCGGCGTAGGGTGGAAACAAGCTCTTCAAATCCTTCAACTCCGACCACAGGTCCAGCACCCGCTCCTGGGTAAAGCCCTTAGCGACGCACTCTTTTACCCGTCTGAGCCTGGCACCCTCGTCTTTTCTCGCTGCCTTTTTGGCTAGAACCTGCTGCACCTCCTCGTACGCCTCGAAGACGGTACGCGCCAGACCTACACCTAATGAGTAAGCCTTTCCTAACTCAGCACTCATGACGGTAAGCCGCAGCAGGATCGGCCGGTGGAGCATTTCGGAGATCGACTTGGCCTGCTGCGCGTCGACCTCAGCCAGAGCTGACTCTTCGATAGAGTCGAGCACTGGTATCGCGTCAGAATTTGCGCTGCCAATTGGCCCAATAGCTCCCGGAGGGAAGATCTCGCCGGATGGCTTGATGTCCAGCCAGTACAGATCATTCGATATCTGAGCTGTCAGTAGTCTTGTTCGATCGGGGAACTCGAGGTCAGGGACTCGAGCTAAGGGGTCTTGTGGTGTAGCTGGGTCGCGAATGTCCGTCGGTAGGTAGTGCAACTCAGCGATGTGCCAGCCCAAAGCGAAGGCACGTTGGATCTTTGCGCTGAACCCCTCTTGGACGGCGCTGTACTTGACAGTCGGTGCGGCCTGCTCGGTATCCGTCTTCGCCCCCAATCCCCCTATCGACCATCTTCATCGCGCACTGGCGCTTTGCCATCGCGTGCCCCCCGACGCGACCATTATGCGCCCGCCTGCCCAGCTGTCAAGTATTGCCTCCCCCCGCGGGGCGCTGTCATGAACAGACCCGCCTAAGGCTCGTATGTGAAGGGACCTCCAGTACGCAGGGCGGTCGGCGGTTCACGGCCGACGACATGCCGTAGGACTGCCCATGAGGCAGCTCAGCGGGGCTCGGCCCAACCCAGCGCACAGCCCTCCGGCCGAGCAGGCTTTCGCCTGAGGGGGGCTCCAGCCGTCAAGCTAGAGATATGCCTCGGGCTGTGTGGCGTGGATCGATCAGCTTCGGTCTGGTGGCCGTGCCGGTTCGGCTCTATCCCGCCGTCCGCCCGCGGGACGTCCGCTTCAGGGAAATTGATCGCGCCACGGGACAGGGAATCCGGCACCTCAGAGTCCGGGGCGCCGCACCATGGCGGGAGGAGCCCTACCAGTACTGGACCGGCAAACCATCCGTCACACCCGTGGTCGAGCAAGGGCTGCCGGGGGGCCTGGTGGAGCCCGCGGAGGGCAGCGGCGCAGCGGAGCCGAAGTCACCTGCCCCACCGTCTAGCGCGGCCGGCCCGGTCACGGAGCCAGCCGCAGTACCCCCTGGACAGCCGGTCTCCGAAGAAGTGCCGAGGGCAGGCATCGCAAGAGGCTTCGAGCTGGGGCCGGGCCGGTGGGTCGAGATAACGGATGAGGATCTGGCGGCCCTCCAACCAGAGCGGACGCGGACGATCGACGTCGAGCAGTTCGTCTCGCGGAAGGATCTGGATCCTCTCTACTTCGAATCCTCCTACTACGTGGTGCCGGATCGGGAGCGCGTCCGGCCTTTTGCGGTCCTCCTGAGAGCGATGCAGCAGACCAACCGGGCCGCGGTCTGCTGGCTCGTGCTGAGGAGCAGGCGCCACCTCGCCGCCTTGCAGCCTCGTGGCAGCGTGATGCTGCTGTCCACGCTGCGCTTTGCCGACGAGATCGTTCCGAGCAGCGAATTCGAGTCGGGCGTGCGGGCCGGCGAGGCGAGGCTCGATCTGACCGAGCGAGAGGTCGAGATGGCCGAGCTCGTCCTCGACACGCTCAGCGGGCCCTTCGAGCCCGAGCGCTACAGGGACGAATACAGGGAGCGGGTGCTGGCTGTCATCGAGAGCCGCGCCGGCCAGCGGCCTCCTGTCGAGGAACCACTTTTGCCGCCCGCCCTGAGCGGCATCGATGAGATGATGGCGGCGCTGAGCGCCAGCCTCCAGCAGGCGCGCGCGCGGCGGAAGCGCTCCGCGCGAGAGCCCCGGCGACGCCGTGACGAGCGTCGCTCCGGTTAGTGCTGCTCACTTGTGCAGCAGTGGTGCACCGAGGCAGTCCTGCTGAGCCGCCTGGAATCAGCCCAAAAGGTACATGAAGCGCAGCACCATCTCGATCCCCCTGTCATAGTGGTCCAGCCGGAGCTTCTCGTTCGGCGAATGTGCCGCCGAGTCGGCCTGGGCGAGCCCGCTGATCACCATCGGCGCTCCCAGAGCCTCCGTGACCAGGGCCGGGTCGGGACCTGACGTCCTCGCCATGCTGTGGCAACGCGCCGATGCTTGGAATGCGCTGCTCCTCGAACAAGTCGGCCTCCGCCTGACTTCGTCCATCCCGAGCACGAGCGATCGCGTCATTCAGCATGTGGATATCCCTCCAGTTATGCGTGAGCGCCCAGGGGAGCTGCGCCGGCAGCTTCCTCCGGATGTGCCAGGAAGCACGCGGCGTGATGTCGACGGCCCAGGTCGACGAGACGAGGTTCCTCTTCGAAGCACCGGTCGAAAGCGAGAGGACAGCGGGTGTTGAAGCGGCAGCCCCTGGGCGGATCGGCCGGGTTGGGCACGTCGCCGGGCAGCGCCGCGCGAGTGCGCCCACGTTCGATGAGAGGGTCCGGAACGGGAACCGTGGCAAGCAGACCCTGGGTGTAGGGGTGCTGCGGATTCGTGTAAAGGGTGTCCCGATCGGCCAGCTCGACGATCTTGCCCAGATACATCACCGCGACCCGGCTGCTCATGTGACGCACGATGCTGAGGTCATGGCTGATGAACACGTAGGAAAGGCCGCGCTGCTCCTGCAGGTCCTGCATGAGGTTGAGAATCTGCGCGCGGACGGAGACGTCGAGCGCAGAGGTCGGCTCGTCCGCAACGATCAGCGACGGATTGAGCGCGAGCGCACGGGCGATTCCTACGCGCTGTCGTTGGCCGCCGCTCAGCTGGTGGGGAAAGCGGTCAGCCATCCTGGCCGGGAGCCCGACCAGATGCAGGAGCTCACCGACCCGGGCGGCGAGGTTCGAGCCCGAGGCCGCGCGATGGACGCGCAGCGGCTCAGCCACGGCGTCTCGCACGGTCATTCGCGGGTCGAGTGAGCTGTATGGATCCTGGAACACCATTTGGAACTGCGGGCGAAGCAGACGAAGCCGCTCCTCGGGCAGCCCCACCAGATCGGTCCCCCTGAAAATCACCTGTCCCGCAGTCACGTCCGTGAGTCGCAGCAGGGCCCGCCCCGTCGTGGTTTTGCCGCAGCCCGACTCGCCGACGATGCTGAGCGTCTGCCCGCTCCGGACGTCGAAGCTGACCCCGTCGACAGCGCGCAGCATCGTGCGTCCCGCAAGCGGCAGCCGGGAGCCGAGCGGAAAGTGGACTTTGAGATCCCTGACCTCGACCAGAACCCCCACGGGCGCTCGGCCATTGGCTTCTCGGCCTTCAGACACGCCGCCCATGGAGACGGTGGCACCCTCGACACTGGCACCATCGACGCTCGACAGGTCCGCCCAGCAAGCCGCCAGCTGGTGGGGCACCTTCTCCTCGAGCGGAGGCGTCTCCGTCCAGCACCGCTCCATTACCAGCGGGCATCGGGGCGCGAAGGGGCAGCCGGCGGGGACCTGATGTGGGTCTGGCAATCCTCCCTCGATGGAACGCAGCCGGGGAGTGCGGGCGCGATCGAGGCGAGGGATACACTCGAGCAGGCCCTTCGTGTACGGGTGCCTTGGATGCTGGAACACCCGATCGGTCGGTCCGGTCTCGACGATCTGCCCGGCGTACATCACGGCAATGCGGTCGGCCAGTCCCGCGACCACGCTCAGGTCGTGACTGATCATCAGCAGCGAAGTCTCGTGTGCCGCTGTCACGGTTCGCAGCAGCTCCAGGATCTGGGCCTGGATGCTCACGTCCAGCGACGTCGTCGGTTCGTCGGCGATCAGGATCTCCGGCTCGCAGGAGAGGCCCATCGCGATCATCACCCGCTGGCGCATTCCTCCGGACAGCTGATGTGGATAGACGTCCAGCTGGCGCCTCGGACTCGGGATCCCCACCGACTCAAGGAGTTCCACGGATCGACGTTGGGCCTGAGCGCGGCTCATGTCGAGGTGGACACGGAGCATCTCCTCCATCTGCCTGCCGATCGTCCGCACCGGGTTGAGAGACGACATCGGGTCCTGGAAGACCATGGCAATTCGCCGTCCGCGCACGGTGCGCAGGTCGTCGTCCTGGAGGGCCAGGAGGTCCTCGCCTTCGAAGCGGACGGCGCCCGAGACGTCGGCGGGCGGCGAGGCCAGAAGCTTCGTGAGCGACAGAGCGGTCGCGCTCTTCCCACAGCCCGATTCCCCCACCAGAGCTAGCGTTTCCCCCGCGTCGAGGGTGAAGCTGACGCTTCTAACCGCGTGCAGCGGCCCAGCCGCCGTCCGGAACGTTACCGACAGATCCTCGACTGAGAGTAAGGGTCTCGGAGACCGCATCAGGTGACAGCAGCTCCGGCGTATGCCGTCGCCGGACTGCTGAGTTCATCGCGATAAACGGTCCCGGCCTTCATGACGAACGCCGGGTGCTGCATGACCGTGATGTCTCTGGTCGGGTCACCTCGGACCAGCATGAGGTCTGCCTGCTTTCCGGCCTCGATGGTGCCGACCAGGTTGTCGATGCGCAACAGCTTTGCGGCGCTGGCAGTGGCCGCGACGATGGCGTCCGCAGGCGACAGCCCGAACTCGACCATTTTGGCCAGCTCCAGGGCCAGATCGCCGTGAGGGTTGAAGGGAGTGCCGGCATCCGTGCCTGCCGCGATGCGCATGCCTGACTTCACGGCGAGAACGAAGCTTTCGCGGTGGTGCCCCGACTCGGCTTCAGCCTTCCTGACCACCCACTCGGGGATGCCGCGCTGGCGTCCGTTGTTCACGATCTGATCGACCGCAATCAGCGTCGGGACCATGTATGAGCCGTTCTTGAGGGCCAGGTTGATCGCTTCGTCGTCCAGGTAGAAGCCATGCTCCACCGAATCGATCCCGGCCTGCAGCGCGTTCTTGATGCCGCGATTGCCGATCGCGTGCGATGCGATCGCCCTGCCTGCCTTGTGAGCCTCTTCGACTGCAGCCCGTAGCTCCTCGGGTTGAAACGTCGTCTGGCTGGGATCGACTCCCGGGGTCAGAACGCCGCCGGTCGCCATGACCTTGATGAAGTGTGCGCCTCCCTTGATCTCGGCGCGAACTGCCTTGCGCACCTCATCGGGCCCGTCCGCCTCTCGTCCGATGAAGTAACCGTGGCCGCCGGTCATGGTCACCACGCGGCCCGCCGCCCGAATGCGGGGACCTTCTATGAGCCCCTGGTCGACCGCCCTTGAGATCTCGAGTGCGATCTGGCTAGCGGCGCCGCAGTCGCGGACAGTCGTCACGCCAGCCGCCAGCGCCAGCCTGGCGTTCCGGACGGCGCGGATGGTGGCGATTGGAACGGTGTCGTTGACGACCTGCGCGTAGAGATCGGCAGCCCCGTCGTTGCACAGATGCGCGTGGCAGTTGATCATGCCGGGCAGGAGGAAACAGGCGGCTCCGTCCACGACCATGCCGTCGCCCGGAGCCGGTGCGTGAGCGGCGGGGCCGACCCAGGCGATGTGATCGTCCTCGACGAGGACCCCCGCCACGCTCAAGGGGTCGCCGCCCAGGCCGTCGATGACGGTCACGTTTCGGATCAGATAGAGCGAGCTGGCCATTAGTCTTTCACCTTTCTCAGCTGTAGTAGGCGGGCGGATGGCGAAGGGTCTTCCACTGGTCGGGATCGTGTCCGAAGACCAGGAACGCATCCTTCTCATCGGCCATCCTGAGAAGCTTGGCTGCGCTTTCCTTGGCGACCTCCGGCTCCATCTGGCTGCTCCACGTGTCGTGGTCGACGTTGTCCTGGCAGTAGATTGCATCGCTGCACAGCAGCATGTAGCCGTCGGTCTTCAGGCTGATCATCAGGGACTGGTGCCAGGGTGCGTGGCCTGGAGTAAGGATGGTTTGAACGCCGGGAAACAGCTCGGGCTCGCCGTCGATCAGCTCGTAGCGCAGGCCCGGGATGTCGAAGTACTCGTTCGGGAAGGCCTCGTGCTCCTTGGCCGACTCGTAATGCCGGCGCTGGACGAAGATCGTCGCGTCCTTGAAAAGCATGTTGTTGCCACAGTGGTCGAAGTGCAGATGCGTGTTGATGACGTACTCGATATCCTGCGGCGAGAGGTCGAGCTCGGCGAGGCGCCGAATCAGGGAGTCCTCGCGGCGCATCACGGGAAGGAGCACCTTGCTTACTTCCATGCCGCGGAACGTGTACTCCGGGTCCTCGATGTGCCTTGGGTGCATGCCGGTGTCGATCAGCACGTGCTTGCCGTCGTCCAGCTCCAGCAGGTAAGCGGGAATGGGGATGTGTACGCGCTGGCCGTCGCCAACGCCAGGTGAGAGAACGGCTCCCTTGTCCACGCAGGCTTCACCGAGGAAGAGGATGTAAAGCTTCACTCGAGTCCCTCCAATCCGACCTGCTGCACCCTGTCACGCCAGTGGCTGTGCGGCTCCAGCACGGCGGCAATATGATCGCCCAGGTAGTTCGCGGCCAGGATCACGGCCGTGATCGCCAGGCCGGGACAGGCCGACGTCCACCATGCGACCTGCAGCCAGTCCTTGCCGGCGGCAAGGTCGGCCCCCCATTCGGGTGTCGGCAGCTTCACGCCGAAACCCAGGAAGTTCAGGGTGGTTGCTGTCAGGATCGCCCAGCCGACCGCGCTGCTTGCTATGACGATGATCTGGGTTGCCAGGTTGGGTAGGATGTGGCGCGCCACCAGCCAGCTCGGCCGGCAGCCGAGGCTCCTGGCCGCCATCACGTAGTCCTGGGCCCTCACGGCGAGAGTCGACCCGTACACGACCCGGGCAAAGACAGGTATGAAGGCGATGCCTATCGCGATCATGACGTTGACCACCCCGGGACCGATGATGGTGACAACGATCAGCGCCAGGAGCAGGCCAGGGAAGGCCAGCATGACGTCCATGACGCGCATGACCAGGCCGCTCAGCCAGCGCGTCGAATAGCCCGCCAGCAATCCGAGCGGTACACCCGCCGCAGTGCTGATACCAATCCCGACGACCGGGGCGAGCAGCGTCAGGCGGGCTCCCCAGAGGATCCGGCTCAGCATGTCGCGCCCGAACTGGTCGGTGCCGAACGGATGCCGCAGGCTGGGCTGCGCCAGGTTGTCGGAAGTGACGTGGACCGGGTCGTATGGGGCGATCAGGGGGGCGAGGATCGCCAGCAGAACGATCAGCGCCAGAAAGCAGAGCGCGGCAATCCCGAAGCGGTCACCCTGGAAGAGCGCCTGGAACACGCGGCCGGCGGAGCGGGTGAACCGCGCGCTCGGGGCCTCGGTGGGGAACGTCGGTGCCGCGCTGCTCACGCTAAGGGCGCGTACCCCCGGCTCAGGAGCGCACCCACGACAGCCGGATCCTGGGATCGAGTACCCCGTAGGCCAGGTCCACCAGGAGGTTGATGAGGATGTAGATGACGGCGATGAAGAGCACCACGCTCTGGACGACCGGGATGTCCTTTGCCTGGATCGCCTGCACCAGGTAGCTGCCGATGCCGGGCCGCCCGAATATCACCTCCACCACGACCGCCCCGCTCAAGACGTTGCCGAATTGCAACCCGAGAATCGTCACGACCGGGATGAGCGCGTTCTTCAGCGCGTGCCGGTAGAGCAACATCCGCTCGGAAAGGCCCTTCGCGCGAGCCACCTGCATGTAGGGCTGCTGATAGATCTCGACAAGGTTGTTCCTGAGCAGTCGCGCGATGATGGCAGACAAACCCCAACCCAGCGACAGCGCCGGGAGCAGGATGGCGTTCCAGGAGCCTTCCCCGAGCGACGGCAGCAGCCGGAGGTCGACCGCGAACAGGAGGATCAAGACCAGGGCGAACCAGAAGTATGGGACGGCGACTCCGAGCACCGCGAAGCCGCTGCCGAGCCGGTCGGCCCAGCTGCCCGGCCTGACGCCTCCGACGATTCCGAGGGGCATTCCGATGACGACCGCCACCAGCATCGCAGCCAGGGTCAGCTCCAGGGTGTCCGGAAGGCGCTGAGCGATCTCGTCGAGGATCGGTCGTCCTGTGATGAAGGATTGGCCCAGGTCGCCGTGCGCGACACGCTCGAGATAGAGCCAGTACTGTACCGGCAGCGGTCGGTTGAGGCCGAGCTGCGAGCGCAGCTGCTCGATCTGCTGTGGGGTCGGCCTGGAGCCGAAGAGCATGATCTGCGCTGGGTCCCCAGGGATCAGGTGCAGGATCAGAAAGACGAGCACGGTCACACCGACCAGGACTGGCACTGAGATCGCCAGCCTGCGCCCGATCAGCCGGAGCATGGCTACATGCTTGCGTTGTGGAACAGAGGGAAGGCGTTCACCGTGAACTGCACTCCCTTCAGTGACGAGGTGCCGACGAACAGCCCATCCGAGTTGTAGACGGGGATGATGACGGCGGCCTCCATCACGGTCTTGCCAGCCTGCTTGTACAGGGCGGTTCTCTGGCTCGCATCCGCCGTTGAATTGGCCCTGTCCACGAGCGCGTCCAGCGACGGGTTCGAGTAGTGCTCCCAGTTGAAGCCGTGAGCGATCTGATCACTCCCGAAGATGGCTCGCAAGAAGTAGGGATCGACGTCGTAGTAGAAGAAGTCAGCCAGATGATGGTCGCCTCTGTTATAGGCGTCACCGACGGCCGGAAACGACTGGTCCGAGATGTCGACGGCGATGCCGACGTCCTTGAACTGGGACTGCATCAGCTGCGAGATGCCGTCGAAGCCGAAGCCGGAGATGTTGATGAACTTCAGGCTGAGCGGCTGGCCGTTCTTCTGACGCATGCCGTTCGAGCCCTTGGTCCATCCGGCCTGGTCCAGAAGCTGGCCCGACTTGGCTGGGTTGTAAGAGTAGATCGCCTGAGTGGCCTTGTCGTAACCAGGGGTGAGCGGCGTGAAGACGCTGTCTGCGGCCTGGTGCAGGCCGAAGAAGAGGGTCTTGATGATCGAGCTCTGATCAGTCGCGTACTGCAGAGCCTGCCGGACGGCCAGATCGTCTGTGGGAGCCTTCTGAGCGTTGACCATGATGTTCCAGGGCATCCCCGTGGAGGTGACCTGGTAGACCGTGTAGTGGCTATCCCCCTTGACCTTGGCGATGTCCTGTGGGTTCAGGTTCGGCGCGAACTGGATCTCGCCTGTTTGAAGCGCGTTGAAGCGAGTACCGGGGTCGGCCAGGATGCGGAATGTGATCTCGCTGAGGGACGGTGGTCCGGCGCGCAGGGCGCTCGGGCCCCAGTTGTAGTCCGGGTTCCGCACGACCGTGACGTGCTGCCCGACCACGTACTCCTTGAACTTGAATGGCCCGGTGCCGACCGGGTTTCGGGCGAAGTCGGCGCCGAATTTCTGGACCGCCGCCGGAGAAACGATCGAGAATCCGGCCACCTCGTTCATGAAGGCGGCGTTGGGCTGGCTGAATACGACCTTGGCGGTGTACTTGTCGACGACCTGCGTCTCCTTGTACGGCCCCAGGGCCCCGGCGGCGGACTTGGACTTGGTCGCCGGATCGACGATGTGATCGAACGTGAACTTGACGGCGTTGGCGTCGAGCGGTGTGCCGTCGTGGAACTTGACGTCCTGCCGCAGCTTGAAGGTGTAAGAAGTGGCGTCGGACGAGACCTGCCAGCTGCTGGCCAGGCCGGGCAGGAAGCTGGACTGATTGGGCAGCTTCCAGATGAGGTGGTCGAAGACGCACTGACTGATCGTTCCGACGGTTATCAGTCCGCTGGCCGACGGATCCAGGGTGTCCGGCTCCTGGAACACGGCTATCGTCAGCTTCTGATTGGCATTCAAGGTGGAAGAGCTGGAGCCGGAGCTGCACGCCTCGAGCAGGGAGATCAGGCCTCCGGTGCTGACGACCAAGCCTCCCGCCCCGCCGAGCAGCCCCATGAAGCGGCGCCTGGTCAGGGTGTCCAGAACCGAGCCGCCTGTCAGCTCACGTCGGGCTTTCGACCGTTCGGGTTCCCTCATGGCGCCCTCTCACTCCATAGTTGGATCTGCCGGCTGGCCGTTTACTCCTCCCTCGTCAACGTACGGCGATGATGCCCGGCAGTATAGCATCGGCAGGGCGTGATCGAGATGGAGCTGGCATGAGGAAGGTCAAAGAAGCGCATCGGCTGGCAAACGCGACAGACACGACTCCGCCCCCAACTGACGGCGCAGCGGCGGAGCGGGCCAACCTGGACGATGTCGACCTCGCGATCCTGGAGCTCCTGGTCTGCGATGCGCGTGCGTCGCAGAGGCGCATAGCCCGAGAGGTGGGGATGTCGCCACCCGCCGTCTCCGAGCGGATCGGCCGTCTGGAACGGACAGGAGTGATCCGCGGCTATCGCGCTGAGCTGGACAGGGCGCGGCTGGGCTTCTCCATGGTCGTCTACGTCAGCGTCATCGCGGTCAACACGCTCAAACAGCCTGATGAGGTGCTGCAGGCTCTGTGGGCGCTGCCCGAAGTGGAGGACGTCGCGATCGTCGCCGGGCCGATGGACCTCATGCTGCGGCTGCGAGTCCGCGACCATGAGCATCTGCGTCACTGTCTTTTCGACCGGATCTGGAAACTCCCGGGGGTCAACCGCACGGAGACGTTCCTCTCCCTCAGCGCGACCGACACGAAGCCGATCGACCTGGAGCTAGTTCGCATGCTGCGCGCACAGTCGTCGCAGTCGGAGCTGCAGGTACACCACCTTCGGAGATAGGCCCTTTTCGGGGGAAAGGCTCTCGTGTCCGTATCCGGGCGCTGTTGGCGCGTGGCGCCCCGTGTCGGGTTGGAGTGCTCCGGAGCACGACCGGTGTGCCGCAAGTGACCCTGCGTCAGAGGCTGTTACTCGTTTGCTCGCGACCTCGCTTGCGACCTTGGACCAAGAGGACCTACTTTCGGCGGGCGCCAGTACCGCAAGAGGCGCCGAGCCAACAGCAGTAGCCGAGCTGTCAGCAGGGCCCTAGCCAGCGACCCATTCTGCACACCCCCAACCCGGCAGCGGCGTAGGCGTTGGCCGTGGCTAAGCCGGGGGTTGGTCGCTCAGCAAGGTCTTCGACCGGCAGCATGAAACGCGCGCAGTCGAGCCGGAGGACGTGCGCGGCCACGTCCGCCTCGAGGGTGCGCTTTCGCTACCGAGCCGGGCCAGACGCCTCCCGACGGCGAGGACGGCGACGAGGGGCCGCGGCGGTGGGCGCTCGACGGCGTGACGCTGGAGGTGCGGCCAGGGCAGCTGGCCGGGAGCTGGCGCCGGCATAAGAGGACGCGACGGGCCGGCCATCCCCGGCAGGTCCGGCGGCGCCTGGTACCGCACATTCCCAGGTGACGCGGCCCGGGTCCCGCCGTGCACAATATCCGGGTTCCGGTTCCGGGCTTCGGCCCGACTCCGGAGGCGCGGCCTTGACGGCTCAGCAGGCGACAACCGGCACACCCAGCACCGCCTCGTCGAGTTCGCGGGGACGCCGCGCGCCGGGAAGCCGACCGCCCTGACCGGTCTCCGAGACGCCGGCGGCGAGCCGGACGAAGACCTGACGGGCACGGTGGACCACCCGTGCCGGCAGGTTGATCAGCCAGCGCCGGACGAGCTGGAGGTTGTGGGGTTGGGCGCGCTCGGGCGACAGCGTGACGGAGGTCTTCCTCATCGACCGCATCGGCGACCCGTTCGCACAGCCGGCGCCTGTTGCCGGGGGCGACCTCGGCGGCGAGCATAGAGACCAGGTTATGGGCG
>Ga0126375_10000319_pt1 | contig 12403 bp, 12 predicted proteins | sample PanSoiMetPlot_14_FD_109577 | JGI IMG/M metagenome (GOLD analysis project Ga0126375, IMG submission 109577) | Tropical forest soil microbial communities from Panama - MetaG Plot_14 | ecosystem: Environmental > Terrestrial > Soil > Tropical forest | place: Panama | collected 2016-02-17 | reverse complement strand
TCACGGCTTCCGGCCCTAGCGTCCGCCCGTGCAGTCCGCCCTCGCGAGGTGCCCGTTTCGCCACCGGCACCGCGCGGTACCCGCGCTCGCGCGGCCATGGTCACGACTCGCCTCGGTCGCGCACGAACAGATCCGTCGCGTGCATCCGCTCTTGGCTCATCCGCGTGAGCGCCTCGCCTTCCTCGGGCGTCAGATCTCGGTGCGTGGAGAGACCCATGTTGGTCAGGGAGCGCCCACGACGACGAAAGCGACTGGCTTGCAGGAAAATCGTGCTCACGATGCTGAACGTGATCAACAGGAGAATGACAGCGGTGAGGCTCCATCGCGCGACGGCGATCGCGCTCACGAGGAGACCCGCGCCGAGCATGGCATCGGATCGGGCGGCTCCACGCACGCGACCACGCAGGCGCCGCCAGACCAGCGCGATGGCGATGCGGGCACTCGTGACGATCCCCTGGAGCTTCAAAACGGCACCTCCTCCTCGGCATCCTCGGCCGGCGGGGCGTCACCACCGGGACGATCCTTCATCCGCACGTATTGCTCGGACACCATCGGCTTCATGCCCTTGGCCAGCTTCACGACGCTATCGACATTCGCGAACGTTCCGCCCTTGGCTCCCGTCCGATGCACGACGTTGATCTGGCCATTGGCCCCGACGAGCGTCTCGAGATCGAAACCATCGAGCTCCTTCGCCGAGAACGCCTTGCCGAGCCAGGCCTCCAGGTGATGCCGCAGGGTGGCCTTCTCGTTGAGTGATGCCGTGTACCGCTGCCGGACCAAGAAGGGCGCGCCTTTTTCAGTGCGCTCCTGGATTTGCCACCGGAGCTCCACCTTGCGCTTCTTGCCCCACTTGCCTTCGATCTCGCCGAGCTCGATCACATCGACGCATACCGCCTGGTGCAGGCCCGCCGGGGCCGGGACGAAGTCGCGGCCACCGCCCCGATCCACGATTACTGGCATGTGCGACCTCCCAGCCGGCAAGCTCGGTCCCAGCTGTGGACGGCGCGGACGACGAGCGAGGCGATATGCACCCTCACCCCGCCATTCCGCCATCCGGCCATTCTCATTCCCGCTTGTCCAATCCGGCACGTCCGGCTCACGGCGGAACCACGCGGCGGGTCCGCCGTCCCCCGTCCTCGTGATACCCAAGCCCGCTGAAGACGTTCTCGGTTGTGCGCAGCGTGTTGGGCGATTTCGACCGTCGGATGAGCCGTTCCGCAATCTTCTTGAGGCGGGGGCTCTGGCGTCTTCCGGCAAGGAAATGAACCACATACGTTCGGCTACAGTCCCCGAGCAGCGCCAGGTCATCGTGGGTGATCCGTGCGGCTCTCAGACGCTGCTTCAGGGTTGGTCGGACTCGCCTCGTCACTGTGACCCTCCTTGCGGGAGACGCGCATACCTTGGTACTAGACCCGGGCGCTGTCAAGCTTTTTTTTGGAACCGAAATGTGTCACAGTGGACGGCGGGTAAACCCAAGATTACTCAATAGAAAGAAGGGATGAAACGTGACAAGCCCTCCTGAAAAACCGGTACCACGCAGAGGAAGGCCGAGAAAATCGGTTGCACACGAGGCCCCGCCGCCGGAGGAGGTCACCGACGCGCCGCCCATCCGCCGTGATCGCCGAGCTGGACGACCCGTGCGACGGATCAAATCAGAGAAGGTGCCCTACGTGGCGGCCCGGCGCATCGCCGGCCGCGCGTGGTGGGATGCCCTCAGCCGCTGGGTGCAGTCGGGCTACCGCAACAAGGGCGTCCCGGCGGCGGCCATCGCGAATGCCCTCTGGCACGATTACAGGAATCGTCATCGCTTCGACTCCTACCCGCCGGAGCTCGAGGACATGTACGCGCGCGTCTACGAATACTATCTGCGGGCGGGACCGCAGGCGCGCCACACCCAGACGTGGGGCATCGTGCAATGGGTGCTGGACGATGGCCTCGCTCGTCTCGCGGGGGAAGCCGCCAAGCGTGGCACTCGCGTGCGGCCGAAATCGCCACGCACGATGCGGCGGCAGTTGATCAAGGTCAGTGACCAACTCATCGGAACTGGCGAATCCATTGACCCCGAGGCGGAAAACGAGCCGGATCCGTCGGCGCCGGTCGAATAGGACCATGGTCCCATAGACCGTTCGTCATACTCCGGTAATCATCTGGACAGTCCTATTCTCGGCGACTGCTTTCTGGGTCGTAAAACACTGGGTCCGCTTCGGCAGCGGGCGATCCTGGTGAGAAACATTAAGACTAGTTCAGGAAGAACGGAGCGCTGGACGCGCTCACTGCAATTCATCGAACGTGAGGGCACAGCCCAGCAACGTAGGGCACTGGCGCGCATCGAGCGGGCACTCGACAACCTCACCCATGCCGTCGCGTATAGCAGTGGTCATGCCGACCGCTACGAGCTCATGCGCGACGCGCCGATCAAGCCGGAGCGGCCTCCGCCGGCCCTGAAACGGGACCTCGTCAGCCTGCATCTCGTTCCTCCACCTTAGCCGCGCGCCACAGTGCGTCGGCGCGATCAACACAGGCCTGGCAGGCGTTCGCGCGATGATCGCGGCGATGCGTGCACGCCGCGATGATGCGATTGACCGCCGCCATCAGTTCGGCGTGGGCATCCGGCCGATCAGCCACGGGCACTTCGCTCGGAGGAGTTTCGGATTCCACCCAAATTGCTGGAGCTCCGTGATCTGCGCGCCAGTCAGCATGCGCAGGCATCGATCCAGCATCAGTTCCGTCTGATTCTCGCGGACGAGGCCCTCGAGTTTGCCCAGCGCCGCGATCTGTGCCTCGCCCTCTTTCCAGACGAGATAGGCAATGCTCGCCAGCGGCGCGAGCAGGACGACGAGAACGACGATTGCGATGATCGGCGCAAGGCCCTTCGTCGAGATGTCGAGGCCAAAGCCCTTGAAGCCGATACCGTCGCTTTTATCGTCCGCCATGTCATGGATTCGTGGGCGGAACCGCGTACGGATTGGGTCGCCTGAGAATGTCAAGGCCCGCACTACCCACGCGCTGGCCGATCACATCAATGAGTGCCTGGAGCCCCGAGGACAGCGGACCATAGACGCTCGGGCGCATGTCGCCCGCGAGCGGCACGCCGATGTACTCCGAGGCTAGGCCCGGGAACTTGCCGATGTACTGCGAACCGACATTCGGCAGGAGGCTCTTGATCCCCTGTTGGATAACGCCCATGCTTCCGCTGTTTCGGCCGCGTAGCCACTCCAGCGCAGCATCGGCGGGTGTCCTGCCGGCCCCGGTGGCCAGCCGGTCGAATCGGCCGACGCCCTCACCGCGTGTGAGCGTGTTGATCCAGTCGGCGAGACGTTGCGTCCCCATGGAGCCCTCAAGGACTCGCTGCACCTTGGGACTGATGAGCGCTTTCTGCAAGGCCGCTGTATTGAATTCCGGCCCCAGGTCCCCGCCGCCGGGTCGCCACGTCGTCGGCTTGTCCAACTGCTCGAGGATCCGAAGTCCAGTGCGATACTCCTCCTGGCCCTTTTGCCACATAGCTCCAAGTCCGGAGCCGGCGGAGTCGAGGCCAGCACGGATCTCGTCGGCCAGCCAGTTGTACGCCTGACCCATCATCCGCTTGCGTGCGCCCGGACTGGCGATCGCGGCGTGCCGAGGATCAAGGCCTTCACCGATTTGGGTCAGCGCCGCGTTGGCCTCTCGGAGCGTCATCATCTGCGGCTCGCCGGTCAGGGACCGGACGACGAATTGGGGCTGACCGCCACCGGCCGCCTCGATCGCCGCCGTCACGGCTTCCTTTTGGGCATCAAGTCCCGCCTTTCCTGTCCCTGATGTCACGAGGCTCTGCAGGCGCTCCGAGGCCGTCCGTCCCGCCGTCTCGGCCTGAGCCAATCCGGGCGAGAGTCGCCCCGCTGTCTTGAGCGCCGCCTCCGCATCGAGGTTCGAGATCGCGGCCTTCGCGCCAGGGAGGGAACCTGCAATGAACGGGATGGCCTTGCCGACCACTTCAGGAGCTGCAGTGAAAATGGTGTTCATGAGAGCGTCCAACGCGATGTCTTTGGCCGGCTTGCGCTCGAGGAGCCCTCCGCCTACGGTCGTCAGTCCCGCCACCAGCGGACGAGCGACCGGAGCGGCGGCGGTCGCTGCCAGAACTGCCGCCTCCGTCGGCGTCTGGGGCACGGCCTTGGGAATGGTGGCTCGGCCGAGCGCTTCGGCCTCCGCGCTCCGGTAGCCGCCTGGAAGCGGCGAGCCGGGGCCACCGACGGTGAGCTCCGTCAGCGCTTGCGTCATCGGCTTGGAGAACCAGTCCTGATAGAGGCGCGTGACTGGACTCCGCGTGTCTGCTGGCGCGAGTGTGACAGGCGGGGTGAGAGCTTCGAACCCGGGGATCGCTGGCCCCGGCGTTGGCGTCGGCGTGAGTGTGACAGGCGGGGTCAGGGGTTCGAACCCTGGCGGGTAGGCGGGATCATTCTGAGCCATCGTTCGAGCCCCTGCGGCCGCGCGTGGGCGAGTTGCCTCGGCGTAGGCCGCTGTCAAATTCTTCAGATGGAAGGCATTTAGCCCCTTGGGATCGTTGGCGGCACCAAGCGGTGCCCAGCCCGAATAGCCGGGGCCTCCCTGCGAGAAGTACTGTAGGAAGTCAGGCGTGTAGCGCCCGCTCTCGTCAGTCGGCCTCTTGCCGGTCGCGGTGGCGAATCGGTGCTCGACATCTTTGATCTTCTGAGATGAAATCTCGACCTGCGCACGGAAGTCTGGAGCGGGAACCGACAGCACGCCCATCTCCCGCCCGGGGCCGCCCTGCTCGGTCGTCCGGAGAGCTCCCAGGAGTCGCGCATCGGCGATGTCGGCCGAGACAGGCGGCGTGAGCGGCTCGAATCCCGGCGGGTAGACGGCCATGCGCTAAGGGCTAACCGGATAGGCCCCATCAGGCAATGGTTGGCCCTCCGGCCAGTCACCGATGACACCGTTGCGCAAAATGATGCGCTTCTTGCCCTGCGGTACCGGTCTCATGCTCGACAGGGTCTCCCCGAGCTTCTGCGGATTGCCGAGCACCGCCAATTGCTCCGGCGTGTACTGCGATCGCTGGCCCGGCGCTGTCCCGGGCGCGGTCGGCGCGGGTGTGCCGGGCACAACGGGTGCCCCGCCGCCGCCAGGAGCACCGGCAGGTGGAACCACCCAACCTGGCTTTTTCTGCGGGATTGGAATACCGACCTCTTTCATCTTGTCGCGAAGCAAATTATTGAACTGCTCTTCATCAAGGTTGCTACGACCCGTCCTCGCGAGCTGCAGACGTAGGCTCCGAGCCGCCTTGGTGAATGCCTCGAGGTATCTCACCTTCTGCACGATCTGCTCGGCATTGGGTTCTTCGCCGGTCGGCGTGTACGACCACACCACCGACCCTTCAAAGGGCGTCAGGTTCTTGCCGCCCGAGGCGAATGCCGTTTCCTTGAGGCGCCCCATGAGCAACTTGTACTGGGAGTATCGCGCGTCCACGTCAGTCAGCCCTATTCCAGCTGCCCTTTGCATCACCTCTGCAATGGGACGGTTGAGCATGCCGGTATAGAACCCGATCTCCTTGGGGTCGTAATTCCCCGTCAACTGTTCAAGAGCGGTGAGTACGGCCGTGTGCGTGTCGATCGCAGCCTTGTCGGCTTCCGACAATGGCGTGGCCGCAGTCCGCGCTTCCGTGGTGGCCTGGGCCACTCTCCGTTCGCGCTCGGCCTGGACATCGAGGAACTTGTTCGCCACGTTGACCTTGCTCGGATCACCCGACAACAGATAGCTCGACACGAGCATGTCGGGATTTCTCACCTGGAACTCGCGCAGATATTGTTCGGCTCGCTGCCTCTCCGCATCGGTTTTCAGCTCGGACATATCCGTCGCGTATGAGCCGTCTGCCCGACCCTGGCTGCCGAAGAAGGCCGCCGCTTGGTAGTCGTTGATGATCTTGGGGGGTTGCAAACTGATGCTGGCATTGCCCTCCTTGTCGATGGTGATCTGCTGGGCACGGTAGCGCGGCATCGCCGGCCGCGCCGCTGTCGGCCCGACATCCGGCGCGGCTGCCGGCGCAAGCACACCCGCGCCCGGAGCGAGCTCGCCTGTGCCTGGAATTGCGCCGCCGATTCCACCAGGAGCGGGCGGCAGGCCCTCAGGCGAGACGGCGGATCGAGTTGGCGCTCCCCCCTGTCCGAGATCAATTCCGGCCAGCCGTCCAAGACCCGCCAACATGTCGGCCTGACGTTGACGCCTGTCCTGGAACTCCAGGATCTTCTCGAATAGAGTGCCCGGCTCCTTGATCAACCCCTGGCGCAGGATGGCGGCGGCCGCCGCCGTCGACTCCGGCTCGCCTACACGCCCGAGCGGTGCCCCACTCGGCGACAGTCCCGGCTGTTCCGGGTAGCGCGATTCAAGGATGTCAGCGGCTTGGGTCTGCCGCTGGCGCAACTCCTCTTCCGTCTGTTTCTCGCGGGCCACCTTGACGAGCGTGTCGAAGGCGGCTGTCGGAACCATGCCCTGGCCGAGATTCAATCCAATCGCCTTGCCCGCCATGGCGAGGTCCGTCATGCGCGCGGCATTCTCAGAGGCGAGTCGCTGCTGCTCGAGGAGCAGCTTCTGCTGCGCAAGCCGATGTGTATCGCCCGCCTCGAGGCCAGCGGTGAGCCCACCCATCCCGCCGAAGATGTCGCCGAGAACCGTGCCGAAGCCGATGCCCATGGCCTATGCCGTCCTTCCACCGAGCAGGTAGCCGATCAGTGAGAGGAGCCCGCTGGCGCCGCCAGTGATGTTCGCGTTCGTGCGGTTGATGTCGTTCTGCTGCGCCTGCCAGTTTTGGTTCGCGGTCAAATAATCCATCTGCTGCTGGCGGTTCAGTTGGTTCTGCTGCGCGGTGAAGTCCTGGCCTCCCGTGAACATCTGCATCTGGAGCTGCCGCTGAAGTTCATTCTGCCCGGCAGTGAAGTCCTGCGCCCCCGTCTGCAGAGCGAGCTGGAGCTGCCGCTGCAATTCATTCTGCCCACCGGTCCAGTCCTGAGTCTGTCCGAGCATCATTTGCTGGAACGACTGGTTCTGCGCGGCCAGCTCCTTCTGCAGCTCGCCCTGATAAATATACTGCGCCTGCGTCGCATTGATCTGGCCCTGTTGGAGCTGCTGCGCGAGTGAGCCCTGGAGGTTCGCCAAGCTCATCTGGGCATCGCGGTTCAACTGATTCTCGGCACCCTGGAAACTTTGCTGCATGCCGAGGATGTTCGCCTGATTCTGAAATCCCATCTGGGCGAGGTTGGTTTGCAGCGCCCGATTGAGCGCGTTCTCCCCGCCCTGGAACTGCAGGTTCTGTCCGAATTGCGAGGCCTGCTGGGCGAGCTGCTCCCTCGAGAAGCCCATCTGCTCGGCGAACTGCTGCGCCGCCTGGTTCTGGGCGGCCTGCGCGAGATCGATGTTCGCACCGGCCTGGATCGCTTGTGTCGCCGACGTGAGGGCACCCTGATTGAGCCCGAGCTGCGAGGCGATGTCGGCGCGGACCTCCTGGCCGGCTTGCGAGATCGCGGATTGCTTGGCGCGGGCGAGTGCGTCCAACCGCTCCTGCTCGAGTCGCCCCTGGAGCTCCACTGAAATCGTGGACGAACCCACACCGCGCCCGAAGGTGCCCTCGAGCGCCTGCTGGAGCTGGCGGTCAGCCGCCGTGTTGATCGCCGCCCGCGCCGGCTTCCATAGCGCGTTTTTCTGGGCGGTCCACTGATCCTGAAAGTTCTGACCGAGCAGCGCACTTAGCCCCGAGGCACCTTGCTCCTGGAGGCCCGACAAGTACGCGGGCGTGTTCACGCTGCTCGTGGCTGGCGTCGTCGAGACAGGAGTCGACGTCGTCGGCGTCGAGGGCGTAGCCGTGGGCGTCGACGGTGTATACGCCTGAAGCATCGGGTCGGACGATGTGCCCGGCGTCGTCGGGGTGGTGGTGTTCTGGGCCGGCGGGGTCTGCGTCGGCGTCGGCGTGCTCGTCGATGGGCTCGGGCCGGTGATGTTCCAGGCATCGGTCGGCGCGTTCTGTTCCCCGTACTGGCCGCCATAATCGGCTACCCAGACACCATTGCGATAAGGCATGGCTTACCCCAGGGACTCCGAGATCAAACGTTGAAGACCCGACGCTCCGCCGCCGCGACCCGCGAGGAGCGCAGCGAGCGCATCAGCACCGCTTGAGCCCGGCGCGGCTCCGCTGACGGCGATCGGCATCGGATTGAACGGCATCGGCGCGATGCGCTGGGGTACCGCCGGCATCGGCAAGATCGGCTGTGCCGCCTGCTGGGCGAGCGGCGGCAGATCGACCTGCGGCACCGCAAAGCCGCCCTGCATCGGTAGCTCTGCGGGCACGCCTGGCACACTGACGCCACCGAGCGGCACCGCCCGTAGGTCCGCGAGCGAGAGACTCGGAATGGGGCCGGTGTTGGTGCTGTAGCCGCCGACGCTCGGCACGTCGGCACTTGTTCGCAGGCCGCCAAGCATGTTCGGCACGTCCGCCGCCGTCGGTTGCCCCCCGATCATTCCGTAGGCTGGCGCGATGCCTCCGCCGCCACCACCGAGCCCACCACCAGCTCCAGCGGCACCTGCGCCGAGGCCTTTCGCGAGGTTGAGCAACCCGGAGCCGAGCTTCGATGCACCGCCGAGGAGGTTCGACAAGAACGAACCTGAGCTCAGCGGCTCCCCCGTCCCAGGGTTGATCCCCGCCGCGATCATGCGGTCGAGGTTCGTCATGCCGGTGGTGCCCGGAGCACCCGGGCTCGCACCGAAGAGCGCGTTATCGCCTCCGGCGGTGCCCTGGTTGTACAGATCGAGCAGGTTGGCCGGGAGCACATCCTCTGGCGACCCGATAAAGCTGTTGATGCCGCTCAGGTCGAGGGTAGAGACATCGGGCATCCACCCGGTCGTGGGGATCGACCAGTCCGCCGCCGGCTCATTGCCGAACAGAGACCAATCCATTGATCCGAGATCGGTCGGGGTATCGAGTGTCCAATCGATCCCGAAGTCCGAACCGAGACCACTTAGGAAATCGTCCCAGGTCGCCATCACATTATGTTGGGGGAGTAGGGAACGTACTCGTTCGGGTTCGGGCCGCGATAAACGCCACCCACCCACTGGTCCTGTTGCTTGGGTTGCGGCACAATGTTCATCAACCCCGACGTGTAGGCATCGAACGCTTTTTCATAGTTCCCGGGCGTGAAGTTCGGAATGTCCAGCTTCTCGATCGCGCCGCCGCCCCCCGTCGTCGGATCAAACGTGTACTCGCGTGAAGCGTCCAGAAGGCGGTTCACCTGCCTCGCTTCGGCCGAATACGGGTCGAACTGAGTTGCCCACTGCTTCAGCATGTCGGCCGCGTTGGGCGCGTTGAGTGCCTGTTGCTGCTCTGGGGGATCGTACATCGACCCGTGCATGGCCGTCTTCGCGTCACCACCTAGAGTGAGTCCCCGCTTGGCGAATTCGTCAGCTTGGCGCATATAGTCCCGTCCCATCGTAATCGTAGCCATCTGGGCCAGTGCCTGGGGTTTGGACACATCCACCGGCTTGATCCCGGCGAAGTCCTCGCCCGCGCCGAGTTGCATCAGCGCGTGCCCACCCGGGACTTGCGCGAGCATCCCGGTCTGGGTCGCGTTGGTCAGATTTCGCAACTCTTCGTTCGAGAGTTGCGAGAGGTCATCACCCATCTGTTGGTGCGCGCTCAGCGCGTCTGACATCTGGCGCATCGTGACGGGCAGATCGCGGCGCGCGGTATTCCATTCGTGAATCTGGCCCCGCACTCTTTCGGCGTCTTTCCGCATCGTATTCGTGGCGAAAAACGCGGCCGCTGCTGCCGGGATCGCGAACGCGCCGATGGTGCCGAGCGCCGGCGCCGCCGCTGCGAGCGTCGAGCCGAGCGCGCCGATGCCGGCGATGCTGCCGGCGGTGCCGGCAAGGGAGGGAAGCGATGCCAGAATCGTCGCGGGATTCCCGCCGGCCACCGTCTGCCCTAATTTGAAAAGACTGAGCAGGCTCCCGATATACGGCACCGTGCTCGCGAGGCCTTCAATGCCGGGGACCTGCGAGAGCATCTTCGCGATGTCGGCGAGCCCCGAGACCGCTCGCTTCGGGTCGTCGCCCGCAATGCCGGTGCCGAGGCTGTAGAGCCCGGAAATGCCGCCGAAGTCGAGGCCCAGGTTCTTGAGTTGGCTGCTGTCGAGGATGCCGCCGAGACCCGAGGCGATCGTCCCGGCGGGCGCGGCGAACTGCAGGTAGTCCTCGAGCGCTGGCATCAGGGGATTTCCTCGTACTCGAGGCTCGCGGCGTGACGCAGGCCCGACGTGTCCGTCGTCTTGACGGTGAGGACCCAGTACCGCTGGAGTTCGACCTCGTTCGTAGTATTCTGCGCGGTGGCGGCCCCACCGAAACTCACCGCGAGCGAAGTGTCGGTCGAGTATTGGTAACGGAGGGTATCCGTTGCGACCAAGCCGCCGTTACAACTCACGCCAAAATTGCGAGCCACCCCCTTGAACGGAGTCAGAAACCCGCCAGAATTCTGTTCCGCCACGTCGGCCCGACTACCGTAGTACGAGGGGTTGACCGTCGGCACCTGATTGCCCGTATCGAGTTGGAGGATCGCCTTGCGCCCGCGCCACCCCGAGGGCACCCACTCTTGCACGCTCGTGCCCCGGACCAAACACGCCCCGTCGTAGTACGCCGTCGTGTTGATGGTGTCGACCCAGCAAAATATCTGTAGCTGGTTCGCCGTCGACTGCACATTCATCGTCACCGTCAGCCATTCCCAATTGCCACTGCCGCTATGCACATTGCTCGGCCACTGCGTGCCATCCGAGATCACAACCCTCGCCGCGTTGGGCACCGTGGCATGCACCCAACACCCGAATGTCACGGGATGGAACATCCATTGGGTGACCGGCGGATAGATAGCGGCAACCTGCTGGGCAATATAGTAGGCATCGGCGGTGCGGGTGACCATCATGATGTACTGACCGCCGCGAATACCCAGCGTAGCTCGCCCGACGCTGCCGGTGCCACCGTACGCCCACCCTGTCGGCGGCGCGTTAGGGCCATTGCCCCAGATCTCGAAGTCGCTGTTGAACGTCCAGTTGAACCGATCCGGCGCGGTGTCAAAGAACCACCCGCCCGCCTCATCGGTGAGAAGCACGTCGCCCTTCGCGCCGTAGGCTCCCGGAAGCTCGAAGTGAACATTCCCAGCGAGCGCATCCGGCGCACGGAGCGTCACATTTTGGGTCCCGTTCGCCTCGAGTTCCCTGAACACCAATCGACCCGTGGCGGAATCGTCAGCATTCGGCATGATGCGGATGGCATTCGAGACGCCAGCCGGGGGCGTCACGTCCAGGCGGCCGTTGACGTACGCATAGTTGAGAACCACATTGCCGGTGAACGTGGGCGAAGTCGTCCAGATCGGTCGCGCGTTGTTCGCCGGGACGTACAAGATGCTGTTCGCCACACCCGCCGCTGTGGATACTGGCGGCGCACCCGCACCCTGGCCCAGGAGAACCCCGAACCGGTTGAAGGGCGGCGCGCCGCGCGAGGTACCGAGCGGCATCTATGGACCCAGGTAGATGATCCAGAAGACGGGCGACTGTCCGTTTTGTCCCCCCGTCTGGTACGGCCATGATCTGACTACGCGCGTGCCGTCGTTATTCGTCATCGCTTCAACTTCAAAATAATCGCCCGCTATGGCTTCGATCATTGTCGTGCAGTGCATCGCCGGCTGATGCCCAGGCGCGACTGGAGCCAGCGTTCGGTTCTCAGCAATGATCGCCATGGTTCCATTGAGGCGAATCCCAAGCCAGCGCTCACTCCCGGACGTTGACACGGGTGGATCCCAAACCGCCGATGCGCCGATCAGATATCTGCCAGGGAGCGGCACCGTAATACGTGACGGATTGGTCACGATGGAGTGGAATCCATCCGTGTCGAACGCACTGGTGTTGAAGTTCAATGGCGTATACACATAGTTGACGATCGACTGGTCAATCGAATGCCATAGCCGGCAACCACGCATCGGCACGGGGAGGCCCTCCTGATCATCTTGGGGCGGTCCAAGAGCGAAGTTCCAGGTCTGCGTCCGTCGAATCTGCCGGCGGAATCTCCAGAAGACCTCGTAGCCAACGAGCGGCGGAAATTGCGGCCCGGTGATCTGGACCTCCATGTACTCGCACATGCCAGACAAATCGATGCGGTTGATCAACTGGGCCTGATTCACCGTGGCCGTAAGCGCCGGGAACGGGTTGAGGTCGTAGTAGACCTTCACCGTCAGACCGTAATCGCCGCGCGTCTGCCGCTGGTCAAATCGCAACATGAGATATCTGGGCGACTTGGACACGCCCGGCGCGCGCATCATGTTGACGTGCTGAATCGACGAGATGATGTCGATCGGCTCGTAGCCGGCTGGGTGCTCTGGGCTCAC